>Ga0207667_10009869_pt1 | contig 11205 bp, 10 predicted proteins | sample KBSCornC52_FD_184301 | JGI IMG/M metagenome (GOLD analysis project Ga0207667, IMG submission 184301) | Corn rhizosphere microbial communities from Kellogg Biological Station, Michigan, USA - KBS Corn C5-2 (SPAdes) (version 2) | ecosystem: Host-associated > Plants > Roots > Rhizosphere > Soil ...
GAGGGCGCCGGCGCCTCGGTGACCGTCAAGTAGCACCAGCACCACCCGAACGGGCGGGTCCGCGACAGCGGGCCCGCCCGTTTCGCATTCCCGGACCTGCCCCGTCCCGCCCCGCCCGTCCCGTCCCGCCCCGCCCGTCCCGCCCACCCGTCCCGCCCGCGAATCGCGCCTTCCCCCTACGACACGCGGGGTTCCGGCACTGAAAACAACCCTTGCTAGGGGGAAGACGGCCGGGGGAGGGGAAGGGCGGTCAGGCGGTGAGGGCGGCGAGCGTGGACGCCGGCAGCTCGCCGGCCTCGACCGCCGCGTCGAACGCCGACCGCTGCGCCGCCGCCGCCGACGCCGACGCGAAGCGCGAGCGCAGCCGCTCCAGCCGCTCGTCGGTGAGGTGCGAGACCAGCTCGGCCAGTTCGGCCCACAGCGAGGACGCCACGGCCGCGGCCAGCAGCCCGTCCAGTTGCGACTCGGTGAGCAGGTCGCCGATCTCGTCGAAGCGGCTCACGTCGTCCAGCACGAACCCGATCCGCAGCAGCTGCTCGCCGGAGAACTGCGCCACCGACGCCGCCAGCGCGGGGGACGAGACGGACGAGACGAAGCCACCGATGACCACCCACTCCCCGCGCCGCGCTAGCTCCCGCGCGATCGCACCCACCCGCTCCGCCGGGATCGCATCGACGACGTGCGGGGCGCGCGTCGCGTCCATGCGCATCGCGACCTCGGCCAGGTACGTCTCCGGCAGCCGGTGCACCATGTCGGCTGCCCGGTCGGGGTCGAGCACCTCGGCGACGCGGGCGGCGACGAGCGGGGGCAGCACCGCTTGCGTGAGCTTGGCCGCCACCCCGCCCGGAATCATCTTCGACAGCGTGGCGGTCCGTTCGAAGGCGGCGCGGCCGGCCTCGAACATCGCGTCGCTCACCTGCTGCCGCAGCTGCCGGACGTCCGCGGCGTCAAGCGCGTCGAGCATCGACAGCGACTCGGGTGAAACGTCCAGCGCATGCGCCAGCTTCTGCAACTCCCCGGCGGCGCTCATCCGAGCAGCACCTTCTTCACGATGCCGCGCACCGGGAACGGCACGTGCTTGAGCGAGGCGGTGAACGCCTCCTCCAGCGTCTTGTCCTGCCGGCGCCGCGCGTCCTCGAGCAGGTCGGCGAGTTCGGCCCGGGACGCCTCCGGCAAGGCGAGGACGGCCGCCGGCGGATCGGTCCGCAGCAGCTTGCGCAGCCGCTCGTCCGCGTCGGACATCCAGTCGTTCCTTCCTCGAGCACGGGCGTCCCACAGCGCCCCCACGGCCGGTTCCTGATACAGGATGTCACGGTTTCGTCGCGGTCCGGCGTGGGGAGGATGCCCCCCACCTAAGGTGCTGTGAGAGACGTGGCGAGGACGTTACCAACCGGTATCCCCGTCGTTTAGGTTGGTGACGGCCGTCGCAGTGTGCCGGACTGCTCACGTTCGTCCTGTCATGGAAGGGGCCTGCCCGTGGGTGTGGAGGTTGCGGTCCACGAGCTCACCAAGTCCTTCGGGCGGCAGACCATCTGGAAGGACGTCACGCTGACGCTCCCGCCGGGTGAGGTCTCGGTGCTGCTGGGCCCGTCGGGCACGGGCAAGTCCGTGTTCCTGAAGTCCCTCATCGGCCTGCTGAAGCCGGACAAGGGCTCCATCGTCATTCGCGACGTGGACATCGCCCGGTGCAGCGAGGGCAAGCTCTACGAGACGCGCAAGCTGTTCGGCGTGCTGTTCCAGGACGGCGCCCTGTTCGGCTCCATGAACCTGTTCGACAACATCGCGTTCCCGCTTCGTGAGCACACGAAGAAGAGCGAGCGCGAGATCAAAGACATCGTCATGGAGAAGATGGACATGGTCGGCCTCGCCGGGGCCGAGAAGAAGCTGCCGGGCGAGATCTCCGGCGGTATGCGCAAGCGGGCCGGGCTGGCCCGGGCGCTCGTCCTCAACCCCGAGATCGTCCTGTTCGACGAGCCGGACTCCGGCCTCGACCCGGTCCGCGTCGCCTACCTGAACCAGCTCATCATCGACCTGAACGCGCAGACGGACGCGACGTTCCTCATCGTCACGCACGACATCGGCACCGCCCGCACCGTCCCGGACAACCTGGGCATGCTGTTCCGCCGCGAGCTGGTCATGTTCGGCCCCCGCGAGGTGCTGCTCACCAGCGAGGAGCCGGTCGTCAAGCAGTTCCTCAACGGCCGCCGCGAGGGACCGATCGGCATGTCCGAGGAGAAGGACGCCGCGCAGGTTGCCGCCGAGCTGGCCAGCGTCGAGGCGGGCAAGGGCTCCTACAGCGCCGGTCCGAAGGGCGGCGGCGGCATGGGCGTGCCGCCGCAGATCCAACCGAGCCCCGGGCTGCCCGAGCGCAAGGCGGCGGGACGACGCAAGCAGCGCGTCCTCGACATGCTCCACACCCTTCCGCTGCCGGCCCAGCGCGCGATCCGCGAGGTCATCGAGCAGGAGGAGCGGGAGGAAGCGGAGGCGCGCGAGCAGTCCGCCCAGGCCGTCGGGCCGCGGGGCTGATGGGTACCTGATGGCCTTCCCCTCGCCCGTCGCGGGCGTCCGGCAGTCCGGACGCCTGTTCGCGCTGTTCCTGGACGTGTTCCGGATGACGTTCAAGCGACCGTTCCAGACGCGGGAGTTCATCCAGCAGTCCTGGTTCATCGCGAGCGTGACGATCCTGCCGACGATGCTGGTGTCGATCCCGTTCGGTGCGGTCATCGCGCTGCAGCTGGGGACGCTCGCCCGGCAGATCGGCGCCCAGTCGTTCACCGGCGCGGCCAGCGTGCTCGCGATCATCCGCGAGGCGAGCCCGATCGTGTGCGCGCTGCTCATTTCCGGCGCCGGCGGCTCGGCCATCTGCGCCGACCTCGGCAGCCGCAAGATCCGGGACGAGATCGACGCCATGGAGGTGCTCGGCATCTCGCCGGTCCAGCGCCTCGTCGTGCCGCGCGTGCTGGCCTGCATGCTCATCTCGACCGCCCTCAACGGCCTGGTCTGCGTGGTCGGCGTCGCCGGCGGCTACTTCTTCAACGTCATCCTGCAAGGCGGCACGCCGGGCGCGTATTTAGCGAGCTTCTCCGCCCTCGCGCAGTTACCCGACCTCTACACCGGCGAGATCAAGGCGCTGATCTTCGGCCTGATCGCCGGCGTGGTGGCGTCCTACAAGGGACTCAACGTCGGCGGTGGCCCGAAGGGCGTCGGTGATGCGGTGAACCAGTCCGTCGTCATCACGTTCATGCTGCTGTTCGCGGTCAACTTCGTCATCACGGCCGTGTACTTCCAGGTCGTCCCGGCGAAGGGGTCGTGACGATGGCATCGATCGTGACCTCGACGAAGAAGGTCGTGCTGGCCGGCCCGAAGGCGCTGGACGACCTCGGCGACCAGATGTCGTTCTACGTGCGGGCGATGGCGTGGACGCCGCGCACGATCAAGCACTACAAGAAGGAGACGCTGCGGCTGCTCTCCGAGGTCGTCTTCGGCAGCGGCTCGCTCGCCATCATCGGGGGGACGGTCGGGGTCATCGCCTTCCTCTCCTTCTTCACCGGCACCGAGGTCGGCCTGCAGGGCTACGCCGCGCTGAACCAGCTGGGCGTGTCGTCCTACTCGGGCTTCATCACCGCGTTCTTCAACACCCGCGAGATCGCGCCGCTCGTCGCCGGCCTCGCGCTCTCGGCGACCGTCGGCTGCGGGTTCACCGCCCAGCTCGGCGCCATGCGCATCAGCGAGGAGATCGACGCCCTCGAGGTCATGGCGGTGCCGAGCCTGCCGTTCCTGGTGACCACGCGAATCATCGCCGGCTTCATCGCGGTGATCCCGCTGTACATCATCGGCCTGCTGTCCTCGTACCTCGCGTCGTACGCGATCGTCGTCTTCTACTACAACGACTCGGCCGGCACGTACTCGCACTACTTCCATCTGTTCCTGCCGCCACTGGACGTGATCTGGTCCTTCTTCAAGGTCCTCGTCTTCGCCGTGGTGATCATCCTGACCCACTGCTACTTCGGCTACACGGCCTCGGGTGGTCCGGCCGGCGTCGGCGTCGCCGTCGGGCGGGCGGTGCGGCTGGCCATCGTCGCCCTGAACATCCTCGACTTCTTCCTGTCCTTCGCGATCTGGGGCTCGACCACCAGCGTCAGGTTGGCGGGGTAGCGCCATGGCCTCCGAACCGTTGTCGAAGGTGGTGCGCCGCCGGCTGCTCGGCCTGCTGCTCATCGGCCTCGTTGCCGCGCTCGTCGGGTTGTCGATCGCGATCTACAACAAGGCGTTCTCCGACTACGTCGAGGTCACGCTGCGGGCCGATCACACCGGCAACCAGCTGCTGATCGACTCCGATGTCAAGGTGCGCGGCATCATCGTCGGCTCGGTCAAGGAGGTGCACTCGAAGGGGGACGGCGCGATCGTCACCCTCGACCTCGACCCGGGCCGGGTGAAGGACATCCCGAGCAACGTCAAGGCCCAGATCCTGCCCAAGACGTTGTTCGGCGAGCAGTACGTGTCGCTGATCCTGCCGAGCCAACCGGCGGCCGAGATCAAGCAGGGCGACGTCATCCCGCAGGATCGCTCGAAGGGCGCGCTCGAGACGCAGCGGGTGCTCGGTGACCTGCTGCCGCTGCTCACCGCGGTGTCGCCGGCCGACCTGAACGCGACGCTGACTGCCGTCGCCACCGCCCTCGGCGGCCGCGGTGACCAGCTCGGCGCCTCGCTGGTCAAGCTGGACGACTACCTCAAGGTCCTGAACCCGCACGCGCAGCGGATGGTCGACGACATCGTCCAGCTGGGCAAGGTCGCGCTCGAGTACAACCAGCTGACGCCGGACATCATGACCAGCCTCAAGAACTTCCAGACGTCGGCGAGGACGGTCATCTCGCAGCAGCGCTCGCTCAACACGCTGCTGGTCAACGGCTCCAACACCGCCCAGCTGCTGCAGAGCTTCCTGGACGAGAACGAGCAGCGGATCATCCAGGTCACCGGTCAGACGAACAAGATCTACTCGCTGCTGGACAAGTACTCGCCCGAGTTCAGTTGCATGTTCCAGGGCATCAGCCACCTGTACGACCTGGCCAACCAGGCGATCTACAACCACAAGATCCACCTCGTGGTGACGGTCACCGCCGACCCGTTCCGGACCCAGCCGTACAAGCCGGGGCAGGAGCCGCGCACGATCACGGGCATGGGGCCGAACTGCTTCGGCCTGCCGAACGACGTGCAGTTCGACCGCCGCGGGCACTTCGAGATCCCGGCGAAGTACCGCTGCCTCAACGACGGGGCGCCGCTGACGGCCGACGGCGAGGCCGGCGGGGCCTGCGGCAAGACGAACACCGCGACCAACTCCGCGGCCGAGAACGCTCTGGTGAACACGGTCATCGCGTCGTCCCTGAACACGACCCCGAACCACGTGCCGGGCGTGGCGACGCTGCTGGCCGGCCCGCTGCTGCGCGGGCAGGAGGTGGTCGTGAAATGAGAGGAGTAGTCGCACCGCTCACGAAGCTGGTGATCTTCCTCGTGGTCACCGCGCTTGCGACCTACGTCCTGGCCGCCACGATCAACAACTCCAACTTCGGCGACACGCACTCGTACAAGGCGCAGTTCGTCGACGTCACCGGCCTGCAGATCGGCGACGACGTCCGCATCGCCGGCGTGCGGGTGGGCACCGTCGAGGGCATCTCGATCGTCCGGCCCAAGGACCGCAGCAAGAAGAGCTACGCCAAGGTCGAGTTCACGGTCCAGAAGTCGCGGCCGCTGCCGACCAGCGTCCGGGCGATCATCCGCTACCGCAACCTCGTCGGGCAGCGCTACATCGACGTCGAGCAGTGCGCCAACAGCCCCGACCAGAGCTGCACGGGTGACCCGAGCGCCGTCCTCAAGCCGGGGGCGACGATCCTGCTGAACCACACGCAGCCGGCGGTCGACCTGACCGTCCTGTTCGGCGGGTTCCGCCAGCTCGTCGAGGGCCTCTCGGCCGACCAGATCAACAAGCTGTCGTACGAGATCATCCAGACCCTGCAGGGCGAGAGCGGCTCGTTCGAGTCGCTGCTGGCCACCATCGCCGACCTGACCAATGCGCTCGCCGACAAGGACAAGGTGATCGGCGAGGTCATCGACAACTTGACCGGGGTGCTCTCGGCGGTGGCCTCGCACGACGACGAGCTGACCCAGCTGATCATCCAGCTGCGCCGCTTCGTCGCCGGGCTCGCGGATGACCGCACGACCATCGGCAACGCGATCGACGGGATCAACGGCCTGGCCACGTCGACCGCCGGGCTGCTGACCCAGGTGCGGGCCCCGCTCGCGCGGGACATCAAGGACGTCAGCCGGCTCTCGAAGGTCCTGTACCAGAACAAGTCGACGATTCAGTACGTCATCGACCAGCTGCCGCCGACGGTCGGCGCCCTGATCCGCACGGCCTCCTACGGTTCGTGGTTCAACTTCTACCTCTGCACGGTGAGCGGCGTGCTGACCTTCCCGGGCGGTTCGAGCAAGCCGTTCCGCATCTCCCAGGGCAAGCAACCGAGGTGTGCCGACTGATGAGCGACAGCACCGCGCCCCTCACCACGCGCAAGGCGCCCCGGATCGGGAAGTCCTTCTCGTCGCGCAACCCGCTGCCGATCGGCGCGATCGGCCTGGTGTTCATCCTCGTGCTGCTGTACGCCGCCTTCAACGCGGCCAACCTCCCGCTGATCGGCGGCGGTACCGAGTACTCGGCCTACTTCACCGAGTCGGCCAACCTCAAGCCCGACGACGACGTGCGGATCGCCGGCGTGAACGTCGGCAAGGTGCAGGACGTGACGTTGGACGCCGATAGGGGTCTGGTCAAGGTCACGTTCACGGTCAAGGACGGATTCGTCGGCAACGAGTCGAAGATCAACCTGAAGCTGAAGACGTTGCTGGGCGCGAAGTACCTCGACATCGACTCGATCGGGCAGGACAAGCAGAAGCCGGGCAAGACGATCCCGGTGTCCCGCACGACGTCCCCACTGGACGTCTACCCCGCCTTCACCGACCTGACGAAGACGATCGACAAGCTCAACACCGACCAGTTGGCGGCGTCCTTCCGCACGTTGGCGCAGGACTTCAGCGGCACCCCGCAGTACGTGAAGTCGGCGGTCAGCGGGCTTTCCCGCCTGTCGCAGACGATCGCCTCCCGCAATTCGCAGCTGAGCCAGCTGCTGACCGCCGCCCGCTCGGTGACCGGGGTGCTCGCCGACCGCGACCAGGACCTCGCCCAGCTACTTCGCGACGGCAACCTGCTGCTGCAGGAGCTGAACGACCGGCGGGACGCGATCCACACCCTGCTGCTCAACACGCAGCTGCTCGCCACCCAGTTGCGCGGCCTGGTCGCCGACAACCAGAAGACCATCAAGCCGATGCTCGACAACCTGGACAACGTGCTCACGTTGCTGAACAACAACAAGGAGACGCTCGACCGCGGCATCTCGCTGCTCGGTCCCTTCTACCGCGTGTTCAACAACGTCGTCGGCAACGGGCGCTGGTTCGACAACTACATCCAAGACCTCAGCGCCGGCGGAGTCCTGTGCCTGCTGGGCGTCCTGTCCCCGACGTCCGACGCCTGCGGAGGTAACGGTGGCTAGATTGTCGGCCAACGTGACCCGGGCCCTGGTCATCGGCGTCGTCGCCGTGATCGGGGCGGCCGCGGTCCTGTTCTTCGTCATCGGCGGCTCGTCGGACAAGAAGCTCACCGCCCGGTTCGCCTCGGCGATCGGCGTGTACGAGGGCACCCCGGTGCGGATCCTCGGCGTGAACGTGGGCTCGGTCGACGCCGTCCACCCGAAGGCCGACTACGTCGAGGTCGTGATCAGCTACGACAGCAAGTACACGCTGCCCAAGAACGTCACGGCGGTCGAGGTCGCGAACTCGCTGGTGAGCGACCGGTACATCCAGCTGACCCCGGCCTGGCACACCAAGCTGGCCAGCACGACCGCGCTGGCGAACAAGGCGACGATCGGCGTCGACCACACGGGCGGGCCGGCCGAGCTCGACGACATCTACGCCGCCCTCGATCGGCTCGCCGTTGCGCTCGGCCCCACCGGCGCGAACAAGGGCGGCCAGCAGAGCGGCGCGCTCAGCGAGCTGATCCGGGTCGGCGCGGCCAACCTGAAGGGCAACGGCACGGCGCTCGGCCAGAGCATCACCAACCTGTCCAAGGCGGCCGAGACGCTCTCCGGCCAGCGGGGTGACCTGTTCGCCACGGTGAAGAACCTGCAGAAGTTCACCGACACGCTGAAGAGCAGTGACTCGGAGGTGCGCAAGTTCAACGCGCTGCTCGCCCAGGTCGCCGGTGACCTCGCCTCCGAGCGGACGGATCTCGGTGCGGCACTGCACGACCTGTCGCTCGCACTGGACGAGGTGGCCACGTTCGTGAAGTCGAACGCCGGCAAGTTCCACACGGACCTGCACGGGCTGCGCAAGCTCACTCAACTGCTCGTGGACCAGAAGGCGTCCTTGCAGGAGACCCTCGCGATCGCGCCGTACGCGCTGGCCAACGTGCTGCACTCCTACGACGAGAACCTCGGTGCCCTCGCCACCCGCGGCAACCTCGTGTCGCTCACCAAGGTCGATCCGCAGCAGCTGGTCTGCGGGCTCCTGGGTCAGGCGACCACCGGGCTGGGCGGCCTGCTGGGCAGCCTCGGCGGGGCGCTCGGCAAGGGCCTCGGCAACTTGTGCCACGTAAAGCCCGCGACCAGCAAGACGAGCGGCTCGACGACGTTGCCCACGTTGCCCACCCTGCCCGCCGCCACGGGGGGTGGTGGCAAGTGAGGACGGGACGAACACTTCGCGCGGCCGGGCTGCTCGCGGTCGCCACGCTCGCGGTGAGCGCGTGCGGCTTCAAGGGCCTGTACTCCGCATCCCTGCCCGGCGGCGCCGACCTCGGCGACCACCCGTACACGATCACCGGCTACTTCGCCGACGTGCTCGACCTCGTGCCGCAGTCGTCGGTGAAGGTCAACGACGTCGCCGAGGGCAAGGTCACCTCGATCTCGCTGACCGAGTGCAAGGTCAGGGACACGACGGTGAAGCAGTGGTGCGCCAAGGTGAAGATGTCCGTCAACGCCGAGGTCAAGCTGCCGGCGAACTCGCGCGCGGAGATCCAGCAGACCTCCCTGCTGGGCGAGAAGTACGTCTCGCTGATCGCCCCCACCGCCGCCGAGGCGTCCAAGCAGCTGCTCAAGAACGGCTCGCAGATCTCGTTCGAGAGCACGAAGTCGGCCGCCGAGGCCGAGCAGGTGCTGGGCGCCCTCTCGCTGCTGCTGAACAACGGCGGCCTGACGCAGATCCAGGTCATCGCCAAGGAGGTCAACAAGGCGCTCGGCACGCCCCAGCGGCAGTCGGCGATCCGCGATCTCATCAACCGCAACGGCGCGCTGCAGACGTTCCTGCGCACGCTGGATCGGCAGAAGACCCAGATCACCGACGCGATCGACAACGTCAACCAGCTCGCCGGCACGCTGAACCAGCAGAAGCAGGTCATCCTCGACGCGCTCGACACGTTCCCGAAGGCGTTGAAGGTGCTCGGCGACGAGCGCGGCCAGCTGGTCGACCTGCTCACCAGCCTGTCGAAGCTCGGTGGCGTGGCCACGCGGGTGATCAGCTCGACCCAGCAGCAGCTCGTGACGTCCCTCAAGAGCCTCGACCCGGTGCTCACCCGGCTCGCCGACACCGGCTCGGCGTTCCCCAAGGCGCTGCGCATCGCCGGCACGTTCCCGTTCCCGCTCGGGCTCTCCCGGCAGTTCGTCAAGGGTGACTACGCGAACCTGGACGCCGTGCTGAACCTGAACGTGGCCGACCAGATCTGCGGGTTGCTCGGCTCGGCCGGCAAGCAGTTGTGCCAGCTCATCAACCCGAGCGGGAGCAAGGCGCACAAGGTGTCGACGAACAGCACCAGCCCGGCGGACCTGCCGCCGATGCTGGTCGGGGCGGATCGGTGAGCGCGCCATGTTGAGACGTAGCACCAAGATCCAGCTGATCCTGTTCGTGGTCATCACGCTGCTCGGCGTCTCGTACGTGGCCGCCGAGTACGTGGGGCTCGCCAAGTACGTGACCGGCGACGACGGCTGCACCGTGAAGGCCGACTTCCCGTCCTCGGGCGGCATCTTCACCAACGCCGAGGTCACCTACCGCGGCGTGACGGTCGGCCAGGTCGGCGCGCTGCGCATCATCAAGGACGGCGTGCAGGTCGACCTGCACCTCAAGAGCTGCGGCTCGCCGAAGATCCCGACCGACGTGACCGCGAAGGTGGCCAACCGCTCCGTCGTCGGTGAGCAGTACGTCGACCTCGAGCCGGCGAAGAAGACGGGCAACGGCAACGGGCAGTACCTGCGGGCCAACCAGGAACTGCAGATGCGCTCGTCCGACGGCAAGCTGCTCAACACCGTCCCGACGCCGACCGAGGGGCTGCTGACCGACATCGACCGGTTCGTCACGTCCGTCCCCTTGGACGACCTGCGCACGACCGTCCGGGAACTGCGCAACGCCACCGAGAACCGGGGCACGGACCTCGGTGCCCTGCTGGACGCTCAGACGCAGCTGATCAACACGGCCAGCACGCCGGACAACCTGCAGGCGACCATCGACCTGATCGAGGAGTCCAACTCGGTCCTGCGCACCCAGCTGGACCAGCAGCAGCCGCTGGCGAGCTGGACCCACAGCCTGGCGCTGCTGTCCGACCAGTTGAAGAAGAGCGACCCCGACATCCGGCGGCTGCTGGCGCACGGGCCGGACGACCTCGCGACGATCCGTGCGTTCATCAAGGACAACCGGACGGACTTCGGCGTCACCCTGGCCAACCTGGTTACCGTCGGCAACCTGCTCGTCAGCCACCTCGGCGGCATCGAGGAGGTGCTCGAGCTGTACCCGGCGATGGCGGCCGGCGGCCAGTCGCTGGTGCACAACGGCGCGCTGTGGCTGGCGCTCGTCCTGCAGGCGCAGCCCCAGCCCGAGGACTGCGGCGACCCGGACAAGGGCGGCGAGGGGTACGACGGCACCGTGCGCCGGCAGCCGGGCAACCTGACGCCGATCGCCCCGAACACGAGCGTGCGGTGCACGGCGCCGGCGAGCGGGCCCGGGTACAAGCAGGTGCGCGGCTCGGCCAACATCCCCGGCGGCGACCCGATCAGCACCGGCGGGGGCGGGATCGCCTACCCGCGGGTGGGCACGACCAGCACCGTGCGGATCGGCGCCCCG
>Ga0207667_10009875_pt1 | contig 11200 bp, 9 predicted proteins | sample KBSCornC52_FD_184301 | JGI IMG/M metagenome (GOLD analysis project Ga0207667, IMG submission 184301) | Corn rhizosphere microbial communities from Kellogg Biological Station, Michigan, USA - KBS Corn C5-2 (SPAdes) (version 2) | ecosystem: Host-associated > Plants > Roots > Rhizosphere > Soil ...
GCCCTCGGCCATGTGGATCATCCGGCGATTGTCCCATAGCAGCATGTCGCCGATGCTCCATTTGTGGCGATACTCATAGGGCTGCGACATCGTGTGGCAGGCGATCTCCTCGAACAGCTCGTCGCTTTCGGCCTGCGCCATGCTCTCGATGCGGACATAGCCGTTCGGGCTGAGCAGCAGCGATTTGAGCCCGCTTTCGGGATGGGTGATGACCATCGGATGGAGCACCATCGGCCATTCATCGGGAAAGCCCATGCCGCGGTCCTTGTCGATGTCGGCGGCGGTCGCGACCATCCCCGGCATGCCCCAGGTGCGCGGCGGCGGGACGACGCGCATCATCTGGATCGTCGAGAGTTGCTCCAGCCGCGCTTGTGTCGCTTTCGGCAGATCGGCCCAGGCGCGCGCGGTGTCCCAGAACAAGGTGTCGCCGCCGCGATCGGGCAGCTCGATCATGCGCAGCATCGAGCCCTTGCACAGATTGGGCGTATAGCTGGTGTCCTGATGGGCGTAGATGAAGCCGCGCACGCGCTCGCCATTGACCCAGGCGCCGCCGCCGTCCTGATCGCCGAAGCGGCAGAGCTCTTCGTAACCCTCGATGCGCAGCTTCTCGAGCGGATGCGGCTCCAGCTCGCCGAACACGCGCGACAGCCGTAGCTGGATCTCGGGGCTGGTGCCCGCCCCGGGAAAGACCAGCACGCCATAATCCAGCCAGGCGGCATAGAGCGCGTTGGCGACCTCCTCGGCGATCGGCTGCGACCAGTCGGGTCCTGTCGCCGCCGCGCCGGCATTGGCCAGAGGAGTGACCGTGAGGGCGGACATCGGCATCTCCAGGATTGTTCGGGCACTTGGCCCTGGCGTCCGGTTCACCCGATTGATGCGCGGTTGGCGGGCGACGGTCAATCGTCCGCCCGATCTGCTCTATTCGACGGCGCGGCCGACAGCGCCGGGCCGTTCGCAACCGCCATGCGGACCGGCGGCGATAAAAGCTGCAACATCCTCTGCGGGAAGCGCCGGCGAATAGAAGAATCCCTGGGCCGTTTGACAGCCGATCGTGGTCAGAAACTCTGCTTGTTCCCGCTTCTCGACGCCCTCGGCGATAATTTCCATTCCCAGCGCTCGACCCAGGCGCACCACCGCCTCGACGATCGCGCCGTCGCCCTCGTTCTCGCCGATGCCGGCGACGAATGAACGGTCCACCTTGAGCTTGTCGACCGGGAACTGCCGCAGATGCGACAGCGATGAAAAGCCCGTGCCGAAATCGTCCAGGGCGACCGTAACGCCCGCATCGCGCAGCGCCATCAGCTCGCTCAGCACGATGTCGACGCGATCGCTCAACAACGCCGTTTCGGTAATCTCGACTTCGATCGCACTCGGATCGATGCCATGGACGGCGAGGCGCGACAGCAGATGCTCGGCATAACCGCGATCAGCGAACTCGGCCGCGGAGGCATTGATCGCGATCTTGCTGACCGGCACGCCGCTCGCCTGCCAGCGGCGCAGATCCTGCAGGACGGTTTCGATCATCGCTTCGCCGATCATCCCCGACAACTCCGCATCATCGAAGGCGGAGGCAATCGAGGTCGGCGGCTGCAACCCGGTGGCCGGGTGACGCCAGCGCAGCAGCGCTTCGAACCCGACGACCTGGCCGGTCCCGAGCTCGATCTTGGGTTGGTAGTGAGGCTCGATCCAGCCATTGGATACCGCGGCGCGCGCCTGGCTCAGCATCAATACCTCGCGCTGCAGGACGGACCGTAGCGACGGTTCGAACGTCCGCACGTTGGAACGGCCCAACGCCTTGGCGGAATAGAGCGCCATGTCTGCGTTCTTGACGAGGTCGGACGCGACCTCGCCGTGGGCGGGAAAGATGCTCACGCCGATACTGGTCCGAAGAATGATGCTTCGTCCGGCGATCGCGAACGGAGCCTGCAGCGCCTTCTGGATGGCCGCCGAGACGTCAACGGAGGCTTCGGTTGCCGGCCGCGGAACGATCACCGCGAATTCGTCGCCGCCAAAGCGAGCCGCGGTGGCGCTGCTCGGGATGACTTTGCTCAGCCGATCGGCGAATGCGCTCAGCGTCGCATCTCCAGCCTCATGGCCCAGCGTGTCATTGACGTATTTGAAGTTGTCGAGGTCGATCAAGATGAGGTTCAGCGCTTCTCCTTTTTCGCGGGCACGTTCGACCGATGCGTCGAGCTCGATCTGAAATGCATGCCGATTTGGCAGGCCGGTGATGCTGTCGTGGGTGGCGATCCAGTTGATCCGGTCCTGGGCGGTCTTCTCGTTGGTTACATCCCTGACCGTCGTGATCAGGCGAACCGCCGTTCTCTCGTCGTTATAGATCGGCGAGGTTGAGGTCGCATGCCAGCGCTTGGCGTTATCGCTCGGCCGGGTGACGAGATAGGTGCCGGAGAAGGTATGCCCGCGCTCGCCGCGAACGGCGCTCTCATGGTCGGCGAAAGCATCCTGTTCATTTTCCGGATCGAGCAGCTGGCGAACCATATCCCAGGAGATCGGGCCATCGGCCGGCATGCCGACCATCTCGCGAAGCTCGGGCGACCAGTGCACATCGCCGGTGACAAGGTCATAATCGGCGATGCCCAGGCCGGATGCGCGCGCCGCCAGCCGCAACCGTTCCTCGCTGACCCGCAAGGCCTCCTCGGCCTGTTTCCTTTCGCTAAGGTCCAGTAGCGCGCCAATCGCGCGCACCGCCAGACCATCGGCATTTCGGACGATCGAGCTGCGTGCCAGCACCGCGGCATAGCGACCGTCCGCACGACGGAAGCGATACTCGCTCACGAAGCTGGTCACGTTATCGGCCAGCGCCTGATTGGCCTCATGCATGACGCGGGCGGAGTCATCCGGGTGAACTCTGTCGATCCACCAGTCCAGCGAACTTTGCGCCGGGTCCGGGGCATAGCCGAAGCGGTCCTCGAGCGCGTCGTTATAGGTGATGACGCCGCTTACCAGATTATTGTCCCAGACGACGTCCCCGGCTGCTTCCACCGCCAAGCGGTAGCGATCCTCCGCCGCATGCATTTCGGCATTGGCGGCGTTCCATGCGGTCAACTCGACGAGCATGTTGATCGCGCCGGTGATCCGGCCCTCACGGTCGCGCAACAGATTGGGAAGGGGCACGAAGGAAACCCGGGATCCGTCCGACCGTTCGGCGATTTGTTCCTCGCCAAGCGCCAGTTCCCCGGTCAGAACGATCGTCGCCATGGCACAGTCGGCGCGCTGCAACGGAAGCCCGTCTTTGGTATAAAGGCGATAGGCACCGCACCAGCGATCCAGCTCAGGATCGGGGTCCCGTCCCCAGATGTTTCTGGCCGCTGGATTATAGAAGACGATCCGCCCCTCGGCGTCGGTCATGTAGATTGCCACGGGCAAAGCGCCGAGAAGCGCGACCGCGTCGTCGCTCGGCGCAAGCTGGCCGACCTCCCAGCCGCCCTTTCTGGTCTGCAGCTCGTTGAGAATCCGGCCGTAGAGAGGCCCAAGCAAATCCGGCTGCGCGGGAACGCTGCGCGCTACGTTGACCTTCGATGGAAACATCGGGCTTTTCCTGCAAGCCGCATTCGTTAACTTAAACTACCGGTCGTTACTTTTGAGTTTCCACCTCGTCGCGGAGACATAACGAGCCCGCCCGCCGTCCGAAACCGGCGATCGGGAGATTTCTCGCCGTTTTTCAGAATCTTGCGGTGTATCGCGAGACTGCCATCGTCTCAACACTTGCGACGAGAACCGGATCGCCGCCTCGCGCAGCAGCGTCGCGAAACGGTTGAGCGACCAGCTTGCGCGCTCGAACAGGCTGGCGAGCTGAAGGATTTGATTGCGTTCGGCCGGCGACAGGCTGTCGGAGGCGAGATATTGCTTGCGCATCCGCTCCATGGCCGGCCCGCGATCGCGCGTCATCAGAGACACATCGATGACAGTCTCGCGACAGGCGACCTGGGCTCAGCTCTCGCGCGCGCGGGCCGCATGGAGGCTATGGCGCATCGCCATCTGCGCCTTGCGCTGGTCCGGCGAGACGCGCGGCAGCGGCAGATCGTCGAGATCGGACAGCTTCAGGACGCGGAATTCGCGGATGAGATCATCCTTGTTCACGCCCGGCGGCATCGCCTGGAAGCGCAACAAGGCAATGCCGTTGTGCAGCCCGGCGCTGTCGATCCAGTTATGGATGCCGGGATCGACCGGCGTGATCGCATAGCTGCGCGTACCGTCGGGATTAGTCGCCGCCTGGGCGAGGTTGAGGCTCGCCTGATGGCGGCGCGCATCGGGCGAGATCATCCAGTTGTCGCAGAGCTGGAAGCCGGCATAGCCGGCGCCGCCGCTGTCCGTGGTGACGAGCAGCGCCTCGTCCGGCGCGAGCTGAAAGCGCAGGCCCGCGATGTAACCCCAGCCGCCGTCGCGCATCACCGGGCCGACATAGCTATTGGGCTCAAGCCCGCCGAGCCAGGTGGTATGATATTTGCCCCAGAAGCGGACATATTCGGGCAGCTTCGCGAGCACGTCACGTTTCAGCGCCGCCAAGTCGCGGCCGGGCGCGTCGGCGCCGCCGGTGCGCCTGATCGACAGCGCCGCCGGCTGCTGGCTCCAATCCGACAGCACGTCGCGGACGAGGACGGTCATCTCGCCCGGCTCCAGCGGGATATAGTTCTCACTACGCGCCGGGCCGCCCATCTGGATGGTGAAATTGCCGTCCGGATCGACCCTCAGCGATCGTTCGTCGATCACGCCGACTTGATTCCCCATGTCGACGTGGGTCTTGCTCTGGTCCTTCAGCTGCATCGGGCCGACGTTTCCGCGCATGACCTCCATCGTCATTTGGGCGGGGCGATGCGCGAGGTTGATCCGGCCGGTGATCTCGAACCGGCCCTCGCCGTCGACGGTCAGCCGGCGATAGATGAAATCCGGATTGTCGCCGGCAATGCCGTTGCCGGGAAGCTCATAGCCGAACCAGCTGCGCGGGGTGTTGTCGGTCGCCCAGATAAAGGCGGGGACCGGCTGATAGGCGGTAACCTCGGCGAAGATCATCGAGTTGGTCCAGAGCGCGACCGCATTGTCGAGCTGCCGGGCCCCGTCGTGGGTCTGGCCCATCTCGGTCGCGGCCAGCTCGCCGACCAGCTCGACCTGCATCGCCTGGATATCGGGATCAGCGATCAGGTCGAGCACCTGTCGCTCCGCCTCACGCTGTTCAGGTTTGGCGAGCACCGGGCCATCGAGCAGGTCGCTTCCAGTCGTCATGCGCTGTCCCCTTGCGGCAGGGGTCAGACCATACATTGCCAAGGCGGGCTGGCCAGCCCCCGAAAAATCGGCTGGTCGCATGGGCCTGGGATGAGTGTGAGAGATTGCCGTCCGCACGCGACTCGTGAAGGATGGCGCAACGATAGGGTCCAAACAGGAAACTCATGGCCGAAGAACTCGCCCCGAAACCGGCGCATGTACCCGACGAGCTGGTCCGCGACGTCGATATCTACGATCCGGCCGGCTGGCGCGAAGTCGGCGATCCGCTGATCGTCTGGAAGCGGATCCAGGACAGCCACCCACCGATCTTCTGGACGCCGCGCCAGGGCGGCCATTGGATCGTCACCCGCTTCGACGACATCCAGCATGTCGCGGCGACCTTCGCGGACTTCTCCAGCCGCGAGAATTTCATCCCGCGCGGCGTCACCGTCCCGCAGATGCCGATGAACCTGGACCCGCCGGAGCATACCACCATTCGCCGGCTGCTCGCACCGGCAGTGATGCCGCTGCGGCTGCGGGCGCTGCAGGCGCAGGTGCGGCAATGGACGATCGAGGCGGTCGAGGCGCTGCGGCCGAAGGGCGAATGCGAGTTCATCGTCGAATTTTCCAGCGCCATCCCGGTCAAGGCGTTTCTCGCGATGATGGGCTTGCCGATCGACGATCACGCTCTGCTCAACCAGCTGGGCGCGGACATCACCAAGATCAACGAGCCGGAGGTCTATCGCGTCGCCAAGGCGCAGCTGACCGATTACATCATGGGCTGGATCGAGGCGTTTCGCCGCAACCCGGGCGAAGGCATCATCAGCGATGCGATCCACAACGAGATCGACGGCCGCCGGCTGACCGACGAGGAAGTGGAGAACCTCTGCGTCATGCTGCTCGCCGCCGGCATCGACACGGTCAAGTCGGCGATCGTGTTCATGGCCAATCTGCTCGCCGGCAGCTCGGCGCATCGCCAGCAGCTGCTCGACGATCCCAGCCTGATCCCGAATGCGGTCGAGGAGACGCTGCGCCGCTATGGCTCAAGCAACCTCGCCCGCGTCGTCCGCCATGATCTCGACTACAAGGACGTCACGTTCCTGGCCGGCGATATGATCTGCCTGCCCTATCCGCTCGCCGGGCTCGACAGCGCCGAGAATGACGATCCCCTGGCCGTCGACTTCACCCGCGAGAAAGTGCGCCATCTCAACTTCGGCGCGGGCCCGCATCTGTGCATCGGCCAGGCGCTGGCGCGCAACGAGATCACCACCTTCACCGAAGAATGGCTCAAGCGCATTCCCGAATTCCGGATCAAGCCTGGCACCAAGATGAAGGCGATGACCGGCCTGTCGAACATCCCGCTCGAGCTCTATCTCGAATGGGATCCGGCAACGACGAAGGCGATCGCCGCCTAGCTCAGATGCCCCGGGTCGCGCCGCCATCGAGATCGATGATCGCACCCTGGAGATAGTCGCCGCCGGGCGAGAGGATGAAGGCGACCAGCGCAGCGACATCCTCGGGCCGACCGGGGCGGGTCGCGCCGAGATTAGCGGCGCCGATGCGCGCCGCCTCGTCGACATCGTCGGTGCCGAGCGCGCGGGCCAGCAGGCCTTCGCTGCGCGGCGTCCGGATGAAGCCGGGATTGATCATATTCACCTGGACGCCCTCGGCGATGCCGCGCTCCGCCAAGGATTTGGAGATCGCCATCAGCGCTGCACTGAGCGCACCGGTCATCGCGCCATCGGCGCGTGGCGTGCGCGCGCCGATGCCGCCGATGTTGACGACCGCGCCGCCAGCCTCTTTCAGCGCCGGCCAGGCCGCGCGACACAAGCGCAGCGCGGCGAAGACCTTGACCTCGAAGCCTTGCGCCCATTGGTCGTCGGTGACCGTGAAGATATCGTCGTTGATCGTCGCGCTGGCGCAGTTGACGAGGATGTCGAGGCGGCCGAAGCGATCCAGAGCGCGCGCCACGATCGCCGCGGCGGCGGCGCGATCCTCCAGCGACACGACGATGTAGTCGGCGCTGCCATCGTGGCTGCGGATCTCGTCGCAGACCGCCTGCAAGGCGGATTCCTCACGGCCGACCAGCATGACGCCCGCGCCGTCGGCGGCGAGGCGCAGCGCGATGGCGCGGCCGATGCCCAGGCTGGCGCCGGTGATGATCGCCGAACGTTGCACGCCGTCAGCCATCGCGCTCAATCATAGTAGACGTAGAAACGCGCCTCGATGCTTTCGCGCGGCTTGGCATCGGGTTCATTCGCACGATTGTCGAAGGCGGCATGGGCAACGCGGCCGCGCGCCGGCCGCGCCGTGTCGAAGCCGGTCAGCAGGATCACCTCGTCCGGTGTCATCGACGGATAGTAGAACCATCGCTGCTGCGGATTGTGATGGACCCCACCGACGATGAAGCTTGCGCTCGGCAGGCCGTTGCGGTTCTGCGGCGCGAGCACGCCGGTGCGCGGCGACAGATCGCTCTCCGCCACGGTGCGGCAATCGCATAACGCGAGCGGGATGTCCTGCGGCGGCGGCGAGATGCTGCGCCAGGTCTGGAGGATGACCATGCGCCTGTGGGGAATATCCTCATGGCCCTCGAAGCTGCATTCGAGCTTCGCCTGCGCCGCGATCGCATCCGGCAGCAAATAGTCGACATGGGCGAAGCTCGCCGGGATGCGATCGTCGATCACATCGGGATCGCCATCGAATTTGGTGCGTCCCATCAGCCGCCGGCCATCGCGCACCAGAATGCCGGCGCGGGCCGGCACGACCAGCGAGGCGTCCAAATAATCGGTGAGGAAATCGGCCATCTCGTCATGATAGCCGCGGCGCAGCACCTCGAGGTCGCGTTCCGCGGTGAAAGCGGTCACGTGCCGGGCCAGGGTGAAGCCTTCTTCGTCGAGCGAAATCGCCGGTTTCTCGCGAGCATCCTCGATCGTCGACAGCAGCGGCATCACGCGATTGTCCGGGTAACCCGGTACAGCTGTCTCGCCGGCCGCGACCGGCGCAGCGTCGTGCTGCGAGAAACCGATGAACGCCTGGATCGAGGTCATCGATGAAGCCGGATTTCTGCTGTCTTGCCTGACTACAGAGATAGGCCAATCGCGCGCCCAGTCAAAAGACCTTCGTCGAACCGCATATGCGTAATTTCCGCGCGGGACTTGCTAGCCTTACCCGCCGACATTCCTATGACCTATCGGAATTGGGAGAGGGTCATGAGCGACAAACGCAGCAAGGCGCTGGCCATTATTGCCAAGATGCTGCCGGCGAGCATTTCCAAAGGTTTCGAGGGTGAGAAGAAGGAGCTCGGCAACGATCTCGGCGAGCTGGCGATGGTCGGGGTGTTCGACCAGATGTGGACGCGGGAGGGCCTCGACCTGCGCACCCGCAGCCTGATCACCTGCGCTATGCTGATCCCGATGCGCGCGAACAGCGAGCTGGAGATTCATTTCCCCGCGGCAATCCGCAACGGTGCGACCATCGCCGACATCGAGGAATTGATCTACCAATCGGCGGGCTATGCCGGTTTCCCCGCGGCAACCAATGCGCGCGAAGTCGCGCGAAGGTCGCTCAAGGCCGCGGGCATGGTTGACTGAGGCAGCGGTCGTCAGGAGCAGGTTAATGGCACAGAACCCGTTCGAGAATGCCCGGGCGCTGATCTTCGGCGCCGGCCGCAACATCGGCCGCGCAGTGGCGCTGGAATTCGCCCGGCGCGGCGCCGCCGTCGCGGTCGCCGACATCGACCTCGCCGGCGCCGAGGAGACCGCGCAGCTGATCATCGGCGCCGGCGGCAAGGCGGTGGCGATCCGCTGTGACGTGACGGACGATGATGCAGTTACCTCGGCCTCGTCGCATGCCATCGACCAGCTCGGCGAGATCGACATCGTCATGAACAACGCCGGCGTGCTGCACAGCGGCAATCCGGAGGATATCCCGACCGCCGAATGGCAGCGGACGATCAACTGCAATTTGATGGGCTGCGTGCGCGCCAATAACGTCTTCATGCCGCGAATGATCGCGCGCGGGCGCGGCCATATCGTCAACACCGCCTCGGTCGCCGGCCTCTATCCCTATGCGATCCCCCGCATCGCCTATGCCGCGTCGAAGGCGGCGATCATCTCCATGTCGGAAAATCTCGCGCTTTATCTGGAGCCGCTGGGGGTGCGGGTGAGCTGCCTGTGCCCCGGCCCGACGATGACGACGATGCTCCAGGGCATGAAGGTCTTCACGCCCGATGCGGTGATGCGCGGGCCCGGCGGCGAGCTGAAGGTGATCAGCCAGGAAGCGCTAGCGGTAACGCTTGCCGACGGCATGCGCGACGGGCGCATCCTGATCCCGACCCATGGCGAGAGCTTCGACACGATCCGCCAGCGGGGTGATGACCCCGACGGCTTCGTCCGTGCCAAGATCGCCGCGTTCGCGGCCGGCGATTCCGGACTGCCGCCACATTGGTCGCTGGAAGAAGGGCCGAAGATCACCAACTGATGAGCGTCGCAGGAGCGAATATGCTGGATTTCACGGGCAAGACCATCCTGGTGTGCGGCGTCCACAAGGGCGGCATGGGCGGTGCGACCTGCCGCACGATCGCCAGTCTGGGCGGCACGGTTGTCGCGCTCGACAAGGAGCAAAGCTATGTCGGGGACACCGCCGCGCAAATCAGGGATGCGGGCGGCAAGGTCCACACCATGACTGCCGACCTGATGGATGTGGCGCAATGCGAGGCGGTCATACCGACCGTGCTCGAACGCTTCGGGCCGATCGACGGCATCGCCAATATCGCCGGTGGGACGCGCGCCGAAGAATGGCTGCCGCTCGACGAGACGCCCGCCGACAGCTTCTTGAAAACCATCCAGCTCAATTTCGCCTATATGTTCTATCTCTGCCGCGACGCCGCGAAGGAATGGATCCGCACGGAGCGCCCCGGCGCGATCGTCAATATCGGCTCGGTCAGCGCGAAGGATGCCGCACCGCTGCACGGCCCCTATGGCGCCGGCAAATCGGCGATCATCGCGCTGACGCGCACCATGGCCAATGAATGGCAGGAGTTCGGCATCAGGGCCAACACCGTCTCACCCGGAGCGGTAATGAGCGAGCGCGTCGTCGAGAAGGTGGCGGCGATGTCGGATGAGGCGAAAGCTCGGCGGGAATCGATCGGCAATGTCATCCTCAGCACGCCGCAGGAGCTTGCGAATACGATCGCCTTCCTGCTGTCGGATCTGGCATCGGGTATTTCGGGCCAGAATCTGACGGTCGACCGTTCGCTCAGCACAAGGTTCTGTGCCGGCGGCGCCAAGAGCCGAAAGGGCGGATGATGAGCCTGCGGATTGAGCATGCGATCGACATGCACTGCCATTTCGGGCCAGACACGATCGGCGGGCGCGAGCCGATCCGGCTCGACGAGACGACGGTCGCCGAAGATCCCGAGCATGCGGTCACCGGCTATGACGCGGCGCGCGAGGCCCATGAGAGCGGGCACAAGGCGATCGTGCTCAAGTCACACAGCTTCTGTTCGGCGCAGCTTGCCGCCAGCCTGCAGCAACTGCTGCCGGGACTGAAGGTGTTCGGCGGCGCCTGCACCGATTACGCCAGCGGTGGGCTGAGCGTGGCGGTGGTGGAAAGCGCGCTGCAGCTTGGCGCGAAAATTGTCTGGCTGCCGACGGTCAACAGCTGCCCCGATATGTGCGGCCACATCGGCGCGCGCTTCCCCGGCAAGGAAGGCATCCCCGTCACAGACGACGAGGGCGAGCCGGACGCGATCGTTCGCGACATCTTCGCGCTGGTCCGCGAGCATGACGCGGTGCTTGCCACCGGCCATACCAGCGCAGCCGAGCATTATGCGGTGGTCAGGGAATTCGCGCGTGACGGCAAGCTGCTCGTCACCCATGCCGGCGAGGCGCTTGCCGGGCCCAATCTCAGCGCGCAGCAGGCGAAGGAGTTGGCCGATCTCGGCGCGACCATCGAGCTGACCGCCGAATGCTGCGTGCAG
>Ga0207667_10009878_pt1 | contig 11200 bp, 6 predicted proteins | sample KBSCornC52_FD_184301 | JGI IMG/M metagenome (GOLD analysis project Ga0207667, IMG submission 184301) | Corn rhizosphere microbial communities from Kellogg Biological Station, Michigan, USA - KBS Corn C5-2 (SPAdes) (version 2) | ecosystem: Host-associated > Plants > Roots > Rhizosphere > Soil ...
CATATCTCGATGCCGACGCCAGCCAAAACCATTAGGCCTGAGTGCTCCTTCAGCTTTTGAGGAGCCAACAGCACCATCGGCAGCACCGCGCCAAGAGCTGAACTCGTGGCCAGCACGAACGTATTTGCCAGCGAGATGCCTATCGCACTGACACTTTGTCCAAACATGATCGCGCCAAAACCCCAGGCGAAGCCTGTCACAAGCGCGACCATCAGCAACCGCATCGGGAGATGCAGAATGACATTCCAACTGGCCGGCGCAGTCGTGCTTACGATCATCGCCGGCAGAAGCAGACATGACCCCACGATGAAGATGGCCCAGACGTTCTCCCACGACCATTGGCCCAGAAAACGCATCGGCAGGGTAAAAAGCCCGTTCATACCGCCGGACAACAGGGTCAGGAATATTCCCGCTGCAATCATGCTTGTCATAGGGGTTACATCTCCACTCGCGAAATTAAGATGAAATGGTCTCGTTTTTGAAGCTGAGAACATTTACACTATACATCCATACATTATGAGGTGTAGCATCTCCAAAAATGAACGATATTGATACTGTCCCCAAGACACTCCAGGCCATCTATCGCAACCTTGTCGTGTCCTGCCAGGCATTTCCCGGCGATCCATTGGAAGACGACGCAACTCTTTTGCGCCTGACGCAGACGGCGGTCCGCGCGGGCGCCGCAGGGCTCAGGCTCAATGGCGCAAATCTTGTGCGGGCCGTGCGGCGTGAAACCTGCTTGCCGATTATTGCGATTGAAAAGGTGCATCGGGCGGGGCATATGAGAATCACCCCCACATTTGCCGCTGCGGCTGCACTGGCCGCGGCTGGCGCCGACATTATTGCCCTGGACTGCACCGACCGGCCTCACGTGCATGGCGAGCCCTGGCAAGAGCTCGTCGAGCGTATCCATAGCGAACTGGGCGTACTGGTCATGGCGGACATTGCAACGCTCGAGGAAGGCATCGCCGCTGCTGCCGCGGGAGCGGACCTGATAGGAACGACGTTGAATGGCTACACTTCCGCAACCCAACACGGTGCCAGCTTCGATTGGGAGCTCCTGTCCGCACTGAAAGAGAAGATCGCGCGCCCAATTGTAGCGGAGGGGCATATCGGCACACCTGCGGATGCGAAGCGCGCGATCGAAGAGGGAGCATGGTGCGTCGTGGCAGGAACGGCAATCACACGGCCTGGGGCAATCACCAAGGTCTTCCTCGATGCGGTCAGGAGCGCGGCCAAAAAGCCGACGCCGACGTTTGCCATCGGGATCGATATCGGCGGCACCACGATCAAATCCGCGATCATTGCAGGGGATGGAGAGATCCTTTCACCGGTGCGAATCCCGACTGAAGCAAGTCTCGGGCGCGACGCGATTGCAGCTTCCATGAAGCAAGCCATCCAGAAATCGATAGAAGCCTCGAAAGAGGCTGGCGTGAGTCCGATCGGCATTGGGGTGGCAACTGCCGGTGTCGTCGACGCCAAGAGCGGGAGCGTCCTCGCAGCGACGGAAAATCTGCCGGGATGGTCCGGCTTCGATATTCGCAACTATGTTTCCAGGGAGTTCGGCCTGCCTGTCTTTGTAGAAAACGACGCTCATGCGGCGGCCCTCAGCGAACTGCATCTTGGCGCAGGAAAGGGCCTGAGAAATTTCATTGCCATCACATTGGGCACAGGGATTGGGGGCGGGATCGTCATCGATGGCAGACTCCATCGCGGCCAGTGGGGATTTGCCGGATCTGTGGGACACCATTCCATTCGCACTGACGGCCGCGAGTGCAACTGTGGCCGCAGAGGCTGCCTTGAAACCTACGTTTCGAGCAAGGCGCTGGTCAGAGAGTATGCAGACTTATCGAGAGACACAGGTAGAGGGGGCACCGACAGCGCCCAGGCCACACACATTGCCCACCTGGCCTCAGTGGGTGACGGCACGGCAAGAGATGCTTATGGCCGACTGGCCCGCTATTTAGCGGAAGGCCTTGCCAATCTTTTCAATATCGTGGACCCCCAGGCAATCATCCTCTCGGGCGGATTGATGGAGGGAGCACCCTTCTTTGTGGACGAGGTGCAACAGCGAACGCGTGAGCTGCTGCACTTCCCCGACGTTCGGCCGCCTGTCATACTCTGCGCCAAGGCAGGTCCGTATGCGGGTATCCAGGGCGCAGCCTATGCTGTTTTTGAGGGACTATCCGACGGGTGAATTTCCAGTCCTTGGAAGAGCCGAGGGATTTTTTTTCAACGATGTTGGTCGGGCGGCGCTGCTTGTTGCCAGGTTGGGGTTGGCGCTGCCACAGGCTATGCCGCGTTTGAGGTAGGCGTGTCTTGATGTACCGATTGCGCGGCTCATTTTAAAAATGACGAAGGTTTTCGGAACCGCTGGATTTGTAGTCGCTCTCGGCGGGAATGTGCTCGAAGTCGCGGTCGGCATTTTTTTCAAGAGAGCGGCTGACGATGTCGCGTGAGCCGAGGCCGACAGCAAGGGCGAGCGTGAGGACGATGCCGCCGAAGAGAATGCCGAAGGCAAGTTCGACGACGACGCCGCCTATCTGGAGGTGGTCGAGCACCATCGCGGCAGTGAGGACCAGAACCAGCCATTTGACGCCGAGCGAAAGGAAACGGGCGTATTGGAGTTTTGCATTGACAGCGCCGATGAGCACCGACCGCGAGAGGAACCGCGCAATGATGCTGCCGATGATGAGCACAATGATGGCTCCCACCACGTGAGTGAAGTAGGGAAGAACGAAGAGGGAGAGTTGCTGGTCGCCTGGATAAGCGGCGTCAAAGGCGGAGATGCCGATGAAGCAACCGAGCAGGACGCAAATCCAGAAGACGGTGCGAGTTACGATCAGCGTGGGGCTATGCGACGGGACCCAGTCGGAGATAGCGGCTACAGAGTTGCGAGCGAGGCGATCGTCGAACCGGGCGGAGGTGAGGATGCGGCGCAGAAGCGCGGCGACGCCCGCGCCGATAAGCGTCAGCACGATCACGGCGACGAGCAGGGCAAGAAGCGCGGGAAGGAAGCTGGCGAGTTTGACGAGCACTCGGTGGGCGGATTGGCTGAGCGCGAGTTCGACTTGTTGCCACATGGGGGACCTCAGTTCGTCAGTTGCGGGTTGTCAGGTGTCGATGCATTTTACAGTTCCTGGAATTGTCATGGATTGAAGCGATCGGGCCAGCGCCAGCGGGACACGAGGTATGGCTTGTCCGTCTCGAAGGCCATTGCCTGGTCTTGAATGTGCTGTTCCGGGATTGTGGGGCCGGCGCTGGTAAGAACGAGGTGCGAGGCTACCCACGCGAGATAGAGCGGAGTAAGCGCGCCGAGAAGATGTCCGCGATTGATGGTGCGCAAACGGTAGGCCAGGATGAAGTCGTAGACGATGCGCGTCCAGAGATTGTCGGGCATGTTGAAGGTGCCCGCAGGCGCAAGGTACAGCCTCTTGAGACCAAGGAGAGAGTTTGGGGGAAGGACGAGTGACCATATCTCGTGCAGGTTCGTATAGGCCAGACGGAAAGTCTCGATCATCGAGGTGACGTCGGGAGCACCTTCGGCAGCAGGCGACCCCTGGAGAAGCTGGCGGACCGGCAGCGGATTGCGCGCGCGCTGCCAATAAGCTGCTTTGCTGTCCACCTCAGCGAAGAGGGAACCGGCGACCTCGTTTAGCAGAGCACTGAGATCGTGAGCGGCGGGCTGAGGGATGCCGCGAGCGCCAATATCGACTTCGGTAATGGAGTAGCTGGCCGTCGCCGCCTCCGCGACGGGCCAGAGGAGAGCTTCGGGTTGGTTGGCCGCGGCGAATTTCTGTGCGATGGAAGCGAGGCGGCCGGCCATGCGCAGCGACAGTCCCAGGTCGATAGCGAGCGGAAAGCGCGGGCGCGTGCAGAAGAGAGCGCGAGTGACGGGATAGAGGATGGCGGAGTTGACGAGGCGTTCGTGCGGGCCGAGGTTGTAACGCGCCACGGTGAGGTCGAAGGTGAGCGCAGCAGTGGCGAGGCCGCGAATGGCTTCAGGTTGCAGCGTGTGCGACTCGGTCCCCAGCAGGAGGCAGGTGGTTGCCTGGTGCTCCTCGGCAAGCCTGAAGGTATTCAGATAATCGGCGGCGGTGAGCATCCAGGAGGCGTTCGCGGCGGTGACTTGCGGCGTGTAGGGGACCAGGCGTAACGGGCCTCCGGTCGAGAGGTCCGGCGCCGCGTCCGGCGTAGCAACGAGGACAGTCTGATCCGGGAAGGCGAGAGCAAGGTTTGCGAGCGTGGCCTCAAGCGCGTTGGCCGGCAGAGGAGTGAGACTGACCAGAAGGTTTCCTGCTGAGGCGGTCGCTTCGGGTGCGGCATCGGGTGTGGTTTGCGTGGAGGCCATCTGGTTGTCTGTACCTTCTGCGGTTGAGCGGTCTTGCCGTGCCTCGTATTGTACTTCCGGCACTGAGTGAACGGGCGAGAGCAGAAATACACAACCACAAGACAGACAGATAGAACGAACAGAAAGAATAAGATGCGGATGGCGTTTATGGGGCCAGTGCGGGAGTTCCTACAAGGTTACTGGGCTCGGCTGCAGGCTGAAGTTCCAGCCAGAAAAAGGAATATGGGGAGAGCGTGAGCGGATAGGGCTGGGCGGTGATGGTAGGAAACGGCACATAGCCAAGCATTTCAACAGGGACTCTGCCGGCGAATTGAGCAAGGTCCAGTGAAACAGGCTGGGCAAAGCGCGAGAGGTTGGCGACGCACAGGACAATCTCGTTTGTGCCGGTGGCCGCGTCTTCGTATCTGCGAAGATAGGCGAGTACCTTGCGGTTCTCGGGGTTGAGAAATTCAAGCGTGCCGCGGCCGAAGACGTGGAAGAGTTTACGCAGGGCGATCATGTTGCGCGTCCAGTGCAGAAGCGAGGACGGGTCAGCGAGCTCGGACTCGACGTTGATTGCCTGGTAGCCCCAGATAGGGTCCATGATGACGGGAAAATAGAGTTTTTCGGGGACGGCGGTGGAGAACCCGGCGTTGCGGTCGGAGTTCCACTGCATGGGGGTGCGGACGCCGTTGCGGTCGCCGAGATAGATGTTGTCGCCCATGCCGATCTCGTCGCCGTAGTAAATGATCGGCGTGCCGGGAAAGCTGAAGAGCAGCGAGTTAAGCAACTCGATGCGGTGGCGGTTGTTGTCGACCAGCGGTGCGAGCCGGCGGCGAATGCCCGAGTTGATCCTCATGCGCGGGTCGGCGGAGTAGGCGAAGTACATGTAGTCGCGCTCATCGTCTGTAACCATCTCGAGGGTGAGTTCATCATGGTTGCGCAGGAACAAGGCCCACTGACAGACATCGGGGAGTGCCGGGGTCTGCGCGATGACGTCGGTGATGGGGAGACGGTCCTCCTGGCGAAGCGCCATATAGATGCGCGGCATGAGGGGAAAGTGGAAACACATGTGGCACTCGTCGCCGTCGCCGAAGTAGGGGCGGACCTTGTCGGGCCACTGGTTTGCTTCTGCAAGGATGAAGCGGTTGGTATAACCGGCGTCGATGGCGGCGCGGATCTGCCGGATGATGGCGTGGGTCTCGGGCAGGCTCTCGCAGGCGGTGCCGTCGCGCTCGACGAGATATGGAATGGCGTCGAGACGGAAGCCGTCGACGCCGAGGTCGAGCCAGAAGCGCATTGCCTTAAGCACCTCTTCCATGACGGCGGGGTTGTCGAAGTTGAGGTCGGGCTGGTGCGAGAAGAAGCGATGCCAATAGTAAGCCTTCGCGGTATCGTCCCACGTCCAATTCGATTTTTCCGTATCGCGGAAGATGATGGGCGCATCTTTGAATCTCTGGTCGGTCGGGGACCAGACATAGAAGTCGCGCTCAGGTGAGCCTGGAGGCGCAAGACGCGCGGCCTTGAACCAGGGGTGCTGGTCGGACGTGTGGTTGATGACCAGCTCGATCATGACCTGCATGTTGCGAAGATGAGCGGCGGCGAGGAAGCGCTTGAAGTCGTCGATCGTGCCATAGCTCGGATGGACATCGATGTAGTTGGCGATGTCGTAGCCGTCATCTCGCAATGGAGAGGGAAAGAACGGGAGAAGCCAGAGGCAGGTGACGCCGAGGTCCTGCAGATAGTCGAGGCGTGAGATGAGACCGGGGAAGTCGCCGATGCCATCGCCGTTCGAGTCCTGAAAGGCCCGGACGTGAAGCTCGTAAATGATGGCGTCTTTGTACCAGAGTGGGTCGGTGGCGCTGCCGGCTTTCTTCAAGAGAGGTATCTCCGCGTTCAATTTTTGCATTGCGAGTTCTACGATGCTTTCCCTGGTGTGTAAGACTCGATGCGCGTCACGCCGTCATCTGTTGACAAATCCAATCCCCTGCGTAATTCACGCTCTCTCGCGGTTGGCGCATGTGAAAGCTGCATCTAATCTATACGCCAGGTTGCATCCCAGTTAGCATCTTAGACAGATGCGTGCTCTGTGGCCCGCGGTTGCTGGCACGTTGTTGGAAGGAGGCAATGCGCGTGGCAGGCAAGTCGAAGAAGAGGGCCGGAGGCGCGCTGCATGGTTCACGTATTGAAGATTACAGCCTGATCGGCGATTGCGAGACCGCGGCGCTGCTGTCCCGTGACGGCTCGATCGACTGGCTGTGCTGGCCTTCCTTTTCTTCCGGCGCGTGCTTTGCCGCATTGCTGGGAACGCGGGACAACGGGTATTGGAAGATTGCTCCCGTGGCCAAAGTGAAGAAGATTCACAGAAACTATGTGGCCGACACGTTGATTATGGAGACGTCGTTCGAAACGGCAGGCGGCGAGGTCTGCGTGATCGACTTCATGCCGCCGCGCGACAAACACTCGGACGTCATCAGGATCGTGAAAGGTGTGCGCGGCAGGGTGGCAATGAGGATGGACCTCGCCATTCGTTTCGATTACGGACGGACTGTTCCGTGGGTGACCAGCACGGACCATGAGTTGCGCGCGGTGGCCGGACCCGACATGGTGGTCCTTCGGACGACAGCGCCCATGCACGGCGAAGGCTTGACGACAGTCAGCAAGTTTACGGTACACGCCGGCGAGTCGGTGAGCTTTACACTGACCAACGCGTCGCCGCTGGAGAAGACCATAGAAAAAGAGCCAGCCGCAAAGGCGTTGGCGAGGACGAAAGAGTTTTGGCAAAGCTGGGCGCAGCGGAACCGCTATAAGGGCCAGTATTGCGAAGCTGTGGCGAGATCGCTGTTGACGCTGAAGGCGATGACGTATCAACCGTCCGGTGGAATTGTGGCTGCTGCGACGAGTTCATTGCCGGAGAAGATTGGCGGCGAGAGAAACTGGGATTACCGGTACTGCTGGCTGCGCGATACCTCTTTCACCTTGTTGGTGCTGCTATTGGCCGGCTACGAAGACGAAGCTGTCAACTGGCGGCTGTGGTTGCTGCGCGCGATTGCCGGCTCACCCGACCAGGTGCAGACGGTCTATGGACTCTCCGGGGAGCGCCAGATCGAGGAGTATGAACTGGATTGGCTGCGTGGTTATGAAGACTCGCGGCCTGTGCGTATCGGCAACCGCGCGGTGAAGCAGTTTCAACTGGATGTGTTCGGCGAAGTAGCAGCGGCGCTCGCAAGAACCCCGCAGGCTGCCGATGACATACGTGTACCCGCCGGTGCGTTGCAGGCGAGCCTGATCGACCATTTGTGCGATGTATGGCGGAAGCCGGATGAAGGAATATGGGAGACACGGGGCGGACGCAAGCACTTTACTCACTCGAAGGTCATGGCGTGGGTTGCGCTGGACCGCGCGATCAAGCACTACGAACGGTTTGACGGCCCCGGAGACATCAAGCGCTGGCGAAGGACCCGAGACACAATTCATCGGGAAGTCTGCCGTAAGGGGTTCAATAAGAGGCTCAACAGCTTTGTGCAATCGTATGGCTCGACGCAGTTGGATGCTGCCTGTTTGCGGTTCGTGCTCGTAGGCTTCCTGCCACCGGATGATCCTCGTATTCGTGGGACCGTAGAGGCGATTGAGAAGGGGCTGATGAAGTATGGCCTGGTGCGGCGGTATGACACCAGCGTCACGAATGATGGGATAGCTGGCGGTGAAGGCGTTTTTCTTGCCTGCAGCTTCTGGATGGTCGCAAACCTGTGGCTGATTGGACGAAAGGCGGACGCGGTTGCCATGTATGAGCGCTTGCTCGCGCTGAGGAACGATGTTGGCCTGCTGTCGGAGGAATACGATCCGGTTGGCAAGCGCATGGTCGGAAATTTTCCGCAGGCATTGTCGCACCTCTCCCTGGTACATGCTGCATTTGCAATGTCGGGAGAGTGGACTCCAGACCGCGGATCGTAAGTTTGCAATCGGATTCCGTATACAACCTCGCTCCTCTAAATCGCTTCCAATCAACTATCTGCCATTCAATGCGTCAAAGATTAATTCCGGCCCTCAAAGGCTGGTCTTGGGTTCACGCTCAAAATCCGTTTCGATTGGTGCTAGTTCTATGCTTCGAGTTCCAGGCTCAACGTATCGTCTGCAATTGCATAAGGAATTTACGTTCGACGATGCAGCGGACATCGCGGAGTACCTGTCTATGCTGGGGGTTTCGCATGTATACAGCTCGCCTTACCTTCAGGCCGCTCCAGGAAGCATGCACGGATATGACGTTGTGAATCATCAGAAAGTGAATCTGGAGCTTGGCGGAGATGCCGCGCACGGGCGCTTTTGTAAGAAGCTGTGCGAGGTAGGGTTGGGACAAGTGCTCGATATCGTGCCGAACCACATGTCTCTAGGGCGCGAGAATAGTTTTTGGTGGGATGTGCTCGAGAACGGGACCGCGAGCCGGTATGCTTCGTTCTTCGATATTGACTGGCAGCCGCAGGAGGAGCGTCTGCGGGACAGAGTGTTGGTCCCGGTATTGAGCGACCAGTATGGACGGGTATTGCACGCTGGCGGCATCAAAGTAGCGCGGCATGAGAATACGTTTCAGGTGGAGGCCGCCGGACAGACTTTTCCGGTAGCGCCGGCGTGGTCGCTTCCCATCATTCTTGCGAAGGCGGCGGAGTATGCGAAATCGGACACGCTCAACTTCCTGTCGGCGTCCTTCGGACGGCTGCCGGCGCCCGAGTATGGAGACCGCGGAACGATTCTGGCGCGCCATCGCGATAAAACAGTGCTATTTACTCTGCTGGCGCGAGTGTGCGCTGAGGAGCCAGGAGTGCGTGAGGCGATCGACCGCACCATCGCCGAGTTGAATGCCAATGAGGATGAACTGGATGAGTTCCTGAATCAGCAGCACTACCGGCTGGCATATTGGAAGACGGCCGGACAGCAGATGAGCTATCGCCGCTTCTTCGATGTGAATTCACTTGTTGGCCTGCGCGTGGAGCGCGAGTATGTGTTCGAGGAGACCCACTCGTTGGTACTGGAGTGGCTGCGAAGCGGCGTGCTGGATGGCGTGCGCGTAGACCATCCGGACGGGCTGCGCGATCCGTTGGCCTATCTGAAGCGTCTGCGCAAGCGCGCACCGGAAGCCTGGGTTGTAGTAGAGAAGATTCTGGAGCCGGGCGAGTTTCTGCGCGAGAGTTGGCCCATTGAGGGGACGACAGGCTATGACTTTCTGAACGCGGTGGGCGGAGTGCTTGTATCGCCGGAAGGAATGGCTGAACTGAAAGCAATCTACGGCCAGTTCACATCAGAGCCTACGGAGTTTCAGGTCGTCGCGCATGAAAAGAAGATCAACGTGACGCAGGAAGGACTCGGGAGCGACGTCAATCGGCTGGCTTCGCTCCTGGTGGAGATATGCGAATCGAACCGCGATCGCAGGGACTACACGCGGGCTGAGACGCGGCGTGCCATCCGCGAGGTGGCTGCATGTTTTCCGGTCTATCGAACGTATATCGTGCCCGAGCGGGAAGAGATTACCGATGAGGACCGTGCCTACATCGCGCAGGCGACAGAGTGCGCGAGGCAGAAGAGACAGGACATCGATGGCGATCTCTTTGAGTTCATTCGCGACATCTTGACGCTCGTGGTGAAGGGAAAGAAGGAGAGCGAGTTTCTCTTGCGGTTTCAGCAGTTCACAGGGCCTGTCATGGCGAAAGGCGTGGAAGACACAGCGTTCTATTGCTACAACAGGCTGACGGGGATGAATGAAGTGGGCAACGATCCGGGGTGTGATGGGATCGGCATTCAGCAGTTCCATCAATACTGCCAAACGATGCAGAAGATGCATCCGTTGACGATGACGACGTTATCGACGCACGATACCAAGCGCAGCGACGATGTGCGCGCGCGGCTGGCCGTGTTGTCCGAGATGCCGAAGAAGTTTGGCGCGGCGGTCAATCGATGGTCGCGAATGAATAGCATGTTTCGCGTAGCGTCGTCCGGAGGAGCGACGATGCCGGACCGCAACACGGAGTATCTGTATTACCAGAGCTTGATTGGCGCATGGCCGCTGCCGCTGGAGCGCGCTCAGGCTTACATGCTGAAGGCCACGCGCGAGGCCAAGCAGCAGACAAGCTGGGTTGCAAACAATCCGGAGTTCGAGGACGCGCTCAATTCGTTCGTCGAGAAGACGCTCTCGCATGGCCCGTTTTTGCGGGAGCTGCAGCAGTTTGTCGATGGAGTGAAGGACGCGGGGCGGACGAACTCACTGGCCCAGACGCTCATCAAGCACACCGCGCCCGGCGTGCCCGATCTCTACCAGGGAGCGGAGTTGTGGGACTTGAGTCTTGTAGACCCGGACAACCGGCGACCCGTGGATTATGCCTTGCGGCGGCGTCTGCTGGACGAGTTGAAAGCAATGAGCGGAGAAGATGTGGCCGCGCGGATCATGTCGCGTGCCGACGAAGGCCTCCCCAAGATGTGGACGATCTACCACGCGCTCCAGTTGAGGCGGGAGAAGAAGGAGTGGTTCGGCGCGGACGCTGCATACACTCCGCTGGCGGCGCATGGCGCGAAGCGCGACCACGTCATTGCATTCCTGCGCGGCCATGCAGTTGTGACCATTGTGCCGCGTCTTACCGTGAAGCTGTTGGGGACGTGGAGAGACACCACGGTGTCATTGCCGGAAGGGCGCTGGCGGAACAGATTGACCGGCGCCGATGTAGAAGGTGGAAAGGTTGCGCTGCGCACGCTCCTGAAGGAGTTTCCAGTGGCATTGCTGGTCCGCGAAGGAGAGGGTATCGGCGATGCATGAATTCACGCTATGGGCGCCGGATGCACGAACGCTCTCAGTAAAGGTGGGCGATGCGCTTTATCCAATGAGCG
>Ga0207667_10009880_pt1 | contig 11199 bp, 10 predicted proteins | sample KBSCornC52_FD_184301 | JGI IMG/M metagenome (GOLD analysis project Ga0207667, IMG submission 184301) | Corn rhizosphere microbial communities from Kellogg Biological Station, Michigan, USA - KBS Corn C5-2 (SPAdes) (version 2) | ecosystem: Host-associated > Plants > Roots > Rhizosphere > Soil ...
AGATGGTGAGCGGTGTCGGGTCGGCGGCATAGGCCGTCGCCGTGAGCATAAGGGCCGCGCTCAGTCCGGCCAGAGCTTTGACAAGCATAGTCTCTCCTCCCTTTGTGGATCTCGGCGAGATCCCTCTCTGCTTTGAAGCGGCCGCCGAGCGTCTCGGCCGAACCGGCTTCGTTTGAATTCTCGTCGGCCGGGCAGGCCGGCGCTTGCGCTAGAGCCGCATGCCGCTCGCGCTGTCGAAGGCGTGCACCTTGTCGTGCGGGAAACTCAGGGTTGCGACCTCGCCCTGCCGCAGCGCGCCAATGCGCTCGGGCGGGATGCTCACCGCCAGCAGGCCTGTGTCGGTCTTGAAGTAGGCGGTGGCATCGGCGCCGGTCTTTTCGGTGTATTGCACCGGCAGCCGAAACTGCGCTGCGCCGCCGCCATTGGCGGCATTCAGGGCGCCGAAATGTTCCGGTCGCAAGCCGACCTGGATGCTGTCGCCGTCGCGTGGCGTTGTGGTGAAGGCGTAGCGGCTGAGATCGACTGTCGCGTTGACGCCGCTCAGCACCGCGCTTGCCCCACCGGACGCCATCCGCACCGTCGCCGGAAAGATGTTCATCGCTGGCGCGCCGATGAAGCCCGCGACGAAGATGTTGGCCGGCTTCTCATAGACGGCGTCGGGCGTATCGAACTGCTGGATGACGCCAGCGTCCATGATGGCGATGCGGGTCGCCATCGTCATGGCCTCGACCTGATCGTGCGTGACGTAGACGATGGTCGACCGCGTCTCGTCGTGGAGCCGCTTGATCTCGATACGGGTCTCCGTGCGCAACTTTGCATCGAGGTTGCTGAGTGGCTCGTCGAACAGGAACACACCCACTTGCTTGACCAGCGCGCGGCCGATGGCGACGCGCTGCCGCTGGCCGCCCGAGAGCTGCGCCGGCTTGCGGTCGAGCAACGCCTCGATCTGGAGGAGTTTGGCCGCCCAGGCGATGCGGCGCTCCTGCTCTTCACGGGCGAGACGGGCCGCGGCCATGCCGAACTTGAGGTTGCCGCGGACGGTCTTGGTCGGATAGAGCGCGTAGCTCTGGAACACCATGGCGAGCCCGCGATCCTTGGGGTCGAGGTCGGTGACGTCCCGTTCGCCGATCTGGATGCGCCCCGAGCTCACGTCGAGCAGGCCGGCGAGGAGATTGAGCAGCGTGGTCTTGCCGCAGCCCGAGGGGCCGAGCAGCACCACGAACTCGCCATCCTCGATCTCGAGGTTCAGGTTCTTGAGCACGGTGACCCGGCCGAAGCTCTTGACGATCTTTTCAAACTGCACGCGAGGCATCGGCTATCCCTTGATCGCGCCGGCGGTGATGCCCTGGACGAAGAACCGGCCGAGGACGAAGTAAATGATGAGGGGCGGGAAGGCGGTCAGCAGCGCCGCCGCCATGTCGACGTTGTAGTTGGCTTCACCAAGTGCGGTGATCACGACGTTGGCAAGGATCACCGTCATCGGCTGCGTGCCGATGCCGCCGTAGGTGAGGCCGATCAGAAAATCGTTCCAGATCGAGGTGATCTGCAGGATCAGCACCACGATCATGATGTTGCCGCTCATCGGCAGGATGATTTCCCAGAAGATGCGCCAGAAGGACCCCGAATCCATCATCGCGGCGCTCATGATCTCCTGTGGGATGCCCTTGTAGTAGTTGCGGAAGATCAGGGTGAGGATCGGCATGGCGAGCACCGCATGTACGATCGCGATGCCCCAGATGGTGCCGTAGACATGCAGGAACCCGGTGATCAGGATCAGCGGCACCATGATGATCTGGAACGGCACGAAGGCGCACATGAACAGGATGAAGAGGAAGGCGTTGGCCCACTTCACGTTCCACAGCGCCAGCGCGTAGCCGGTCACGATCGACAGGCCGATCGAGAGCACGAGGCTCGGGATCAGGATTTCGATCGAGTTGAGGAAGCCGACCTTCACGCCCTGGCAGAGCGTTCCCGAGCACGACTTGTCCCAGGCCTGCCACCAGGCCGAGAAATCGAGGCTCCAGGGCAGCGACATGATATCGCCCTGGCGAATCTGGTCCATGCTCTTGAGCGAGGTGACGACCACCACATAGAGCGGTACGCAGAAGAACAACGCGCAGATCGTCAGGAAGACGAGGATGGCGATCGAGGAGCCCCTGATGCGCTTCTTCTTGGCCGGAAAGGCGACCGGCTCGTCGGTCGCGCCAACCGTGCCAAGCGGGGCTTCGGCGATCGAGCTCATTGCACCCGCGCCTCCTGGCGCCGCTGCTGCCAGGCGGTCAGCAGCACCAGCGGGATGAAGATTGCCGCCGTGATCAGCAGCATGACGACGGCCGCCGCGGCGGCAAGGCCAAGGTTCTGGGCCTGCCAATAGGCGTTGAGCATGTAGTAGGCCGGCACCCAGGTCGATTGTCCCGGCCCGCCATTGGTCATGGCGTAGACCATGTCGTAGGCCTTGACGACACCGAGCGAGAGCAGGATCGCGCAGGTGAGGAAGGTGAAGCGCATCATCGGGATGATGATTTCGAGATAGAGCCGCCAGAAGCTCACGCCATCGAGTTTGGCCGCACTCCAGATCTCGGAGTTGATGCTTTTGAGGCCGGACAGCATGAGGGCCATGTAGAAGCCCGAGCCCTGCCAGACCGTGCCGAGGATAATCCCGTACATCGCCGTCTGCGGGTAGTTCAGCCAGTCGAAATGCAACCACGGCAGGCCGATCCTGGCGAAGAACGCCTGCAACCCGAGCGGTGGGTTGAACAGCCATCGCCAGGCAAGGCCGGTGACGATCAGCGATACGGCGAGGGGATAGAGGAAGATCGTGCGGAAGATGCCTTCGCCACGCTTCTCCCGGTCGATCATGGCGGCGAGGATGAAGCCGAAGACGATGGCCAGGAGGCTGCCGACCCCCAGGACCACGATGTTCTTCAGGGCATTGAGGAAGATGGCGTCGTGCAGCAGGCGGTTGTACTGCCGCCACGGCTCGGCGGTATCGATGGCATAGTCGGCAAAGCGCCGGCTGCGCGTGAACGACAGCCAGATCGTCCAGCCGATCGAGCCGGCAAAGGCCACGGTGGTGACGGCCAGTGACGGCGTCAACGCAAGCTGCGGAGACCAGTGGCTCCAGCGAACGGCCATGGCAATCACCCCTCCCAAGCCAGCCCCGTATCGGGCCTGGCCGGCGTCCTCGTCCCTTGCCGGGATCGTATTAGCGTTAATCTAAATCCTCATTTTTGCGGTGCGTCAACGGGGTACTCGGCCAGCCGGTGCGAAACGCAGCCGAAGAGGACATATCTAGTTCGCGATGTAGAGCAGCGGTCTAATCATATTCTACGAGCAAAAAAAACGATGAATAACCAAATAGTTAGAGATAAGATATAGCCATGGTCGACGTTGGCGCCTGGTTCGATGAAATCGATGGCGTAACAAAATCCGGATTGACAAATGGCCGGGCTTCGCGCGACGAAGGCTGTATTAGCGTTCTCGCAGAACGCGGCAGGCGCGGCGGTCGGAGAGGATCGCCCGATCCAAGGGAGGGCAGCTTGAAGGGGATCACCGGGGTCGGACACGTCGCCATCAAGGTCAGCGACCTCGCCCGCTCGCTCGACTACTACGTCAACAAGCTCGGCTTTCCCGAAATGATGCGGCTGCACAAGGACGACGGCTCAGTGTGGCTGGTCTATCTGCGCGTCACCGACGAACAATATCTCGAGGTGTTTCCGGGCGCGGACGGGCCGCGGGCGCCTGGCTGGGACGCCAATGGCATGAATCACCTGTGCCTGACGGTCGACGACATCGACGCCGTTCTGGCCCAGGTGGAGGCCGCGGGGCTGAGCCTGCTGTTGCCTCTCAAGACCGCCATCGACGGCAACCGGCAGGCCTGGCTCGAAGACCCGGACGGCAATCGCATCGAGCTGATGGAAATGGCTGCGGACAGCCTGCAGTACAAAGCCATCAAGCGGCTGCGCGCCGAGCGCGTCTTGGTGTAAGAGGCCGGACGGAGTCGTGGCTGACCGGCTCGACTGAAGGCCGGTGCCGGCGAAGCGGCACGGCCACACATGTGGGTGAGGGTTTGGGCAGGGGCGTCGTTCGTCTCAGCGACATCGCGGCGAAGACGGGGTTTTCGACCAACACCGTGTCGCTCGCCCTGCGCGAGAGCACGCGCATCCCGGCCGAGACGCGCGGCATCATCCGCAGCGCCGCGCTGGAGCTCGGCTATCTTCCCAACCATGTCGCCAAGTCCCTCGTCAGCCGGGAGACGCGCACCATCGGCCTGGTGCTGACCGATATCCTCAACCCGACGCTGACCCACACCGCGCAGGCCGTGGAGGTTGCCTTGGCGGAGCGCGGCTACGGCACCTTGTTCGCGACCTCCAACAACACGCTCAGCGAGGAAATCAAGGTCGTCGAGATGTTCCGCTCGCGGCAGGTCGACGGCATCCTGATCTATCCGGCGCGGCACCGCGAGCTCGAGCATCTGCGGCCGCTGCGCCGCGCCAATTTTCCGCTGGTGCTGCTGATCGCCGATCCCGATGCTGGCATCGACGGCGTGAGCGTCAACGACCGCAGCGGCGTGTTCCAGGCGACCCGCCACCTCATCGGATTGGGACACAAGCACATCGGCTTCCTCGATGCCTCGCACCCGAATGGCAACGACGAAAAACTCGAAGGTTACCAGCAGGCTCTGACCGAGAACGGCATTCCCTTCGATCCGCAGCTCGTCGTGCCGACCAATGGGCACTATGGCCGGCATGGCTACTTCGCGCTCGATACCCTGATGGGCGGCACGAAAAAGCCGACGGCTATCCTGAGCGACAACGACTCCCTGGCGCTCGGCGCTCTGCATTGGTGCCACCGGCACAAGGTCCGCATCCCGCAGGACCTCGCGATCATGGGCTACGACAACATCGCCTTCACCGAGTTCGCCGAGCCGCCGCTGTCGACGGTGAACTACGACGTCGACGCGGTCTCGCGCATGGCCGTCGACCGGCTCCTGCGGCTGATCGGCGCCGGCGACGTGCTGCCCGAGCCGCGCGTGACGCTGATCGATCCGGAACTCATCATCCGGCAGAGCACCTGATGCCGAGGCAGGCATTATCCGGCGCGGAGCTGGTGACGCTCGCGGGCTCGCGCCCGATGCTGCCGATGGCGCTCGGCGGCTCGTGGTATGCCACGGACGCCGGCGATGCCGACCGGATCGGAGCCATGGAAGCGGCCTTCGAAGCGGGCATCCGGCATTTCGATACCGGCGCGGGCTACGCCAAAGGGCACTCCGAGGAACTGCTGGGGCAGTTTCTTGCCGGCAAGCGCGACGAGCTCTTCATCGCCTCCAAGGCGCACTCCGACGATCTGACCCCGGACGCCATGCTGCGGCAGGTCGAGGGCAGCCTGCGGCGGCTCCGCGTCGATGTCATCGACCTCTACTATATCCATTGGCCGCGCGCCGGCCGCGACATGCGCGGGCCGATGGAGGGTCTCGAACAGGCCCGCCGCCAGGGCAAGATCCGGGCCGCCGGCGTCAGCAATTTCACGGTGGCGCAGATGCAGCAGGTGGAAGAGGCCGGCACCATCGATGCGCACCAGCTCGGGCACAACTTGCTGTGGCGTTTCGCCGAGCAGGACGTGATTCCATATTGCGCCCGGCAAGGCATTACGGTCGTCGCCTACAGCGCTCTGGCGCACGGGATACTGACCGGCAAGTTCGGGCCGCAGGCGCATCTCGATGCGAGCGACCAGCGGCATACCATCCTGCCGTTTCGTCCGGATGTGTGGCCCGCCGTCCATGCCGGCGTCGAGCGTCTCAAGGCGCTCGCAGCGGCGAATGGCCTGCCGCTTGCGGCGTTGGCGATACGCTGGCTTCTTGCGCAACCGCATATCAATTCTGTCGTCGTCGGCGCACGGGATCGCGCGCAGTCGCAGGCAAATGCTGCGATCCTCGATGACGGCGTCTCGCCGGCGGTGTTGCACGAGGCGACCAAGATCAGCGACGAGGTTGCCTCACACATCCCCGATGTCGGCAATCTTTTCGATTATTACCCGTGAGCACGAGAGGGCGCCCCGGTCAGCAAAATCTCAGGCCTTCAGCAGGCGGTCGACGTCCACGCCCGTCGGCATTGAAGGAGCGGTGCCGGGCCGGGTGACGGAGATGGCGGCCACGGCGCAAGCGTAGCGCACCGCATCGGCCGGCGGCCAGCCGCGCGACAGGGCGACGGCCAGCCCGCCGTTGAACGCGTCGCCGGCCCCGGTGGTTTCGACCACCGGACCGGCGGAGAAGGCAGGGACCAGCAGCTTTTCCGTGCTCGTGCAGAGCAGCGCTCCCTTTTCGCCGAGCGTAATGACTGCGGACCTTGCCCCGAAACCGAGGAGGATGTCGGCCGCCCGCCCCGCATCGTCGACAGTCCGCACGTCGATGCCGGTCAACTGTCCGGCTTCGGTCTCGTTCGGAGTAATGTAGTCGCAGAGCGGATAGAGACCCCTGTCGAGCGGCGCGGCGGGCGCCGGGGCCGGGTTGAAGACCGTAACGACGCCCGCGGCTCGTGCGATCTCGAGCCCGCGGCGCGCCGCTGCGATCGGCTGCTCGAGTTGAGTGACGAATACGTCGGCGCCGGTGATGTGCTCCGCGGCCGCGTCCACGTCCGCGACGCTGATCGTGCCGGCGGCCCCTGGAACGACGATGATCGCGTTGTCCCCGGTGCGGTCGTCGACATAGATGAAGGCGGCGCCGGTCGGGGCGCTGTCGTCCTGGCCGACGGCTGCAGCGATGTTCTCTTTCGCCCAGGTGTCGAGCGCGAGCTTGCCGAACTCGTCCCGGCCGAGCTTCGAGATCATGGTCACCCGGCCGCCGAGCCGGGCGGCGGCGACGGCCTGGTTCGAACCCTTGCCGCCGGGGCCCATTTTGAAGCCCGTGCCTTCGAGGGTCTCGCCGACGGCAGGGAGGCGGCGGGCGCGGAAGGCGAGATCGGCGACGAAGCTGCCGAGAATGGCGACACGCTCGGTCATCAGCTCAGCCTGCCCTTGTCCAGCGCCTCGACGATCCAGCGGCGATAAGTCTGGTCCTTGTCGGGGATTTCCGGGATGACGCGCGACGCTTCTTCGACGAACCAGCGATAGTCGCGTCCCATCTCCTGGCCGCGCCGCGTGTGCATGTCGAGCGCGGCATCGGGGATTTCCGGCAGCCGCTCGCCGAGCCGCACCGACTGCCGGGCCCAACTCGCCATTTCGTCGGTGGTGCGGTCCTTCGGTCCACCGGCCATGACGCGGATGGCGTGTGCTGCGAACATGAAGCGGTCATGCTCGGGCCGCGGATAACGCCGGTGCATCTCGAACAGCGTGTTGACCAGGATCGGCGCCTGCGCATTCCCGAGGCCGACATCCTCGACCGAGATGACACAGAGGCGCGACCACAGCATCGCCTCCATCTCGGGGCTGGTGACATACATCTCCCAGCCGAGCAGCAGGGCGTTGTCGACCAGACCGCGGCGGATCGATTTCTGCAGCGCCGAGATCACCTCGTCGGCGGCAAAGCCGTGCTCGGTGGTGGTACGCTGCCAGGGATCCGGCGGTTGCTTGACTTCGATCATCTGAGGCTCCCGGCCCATTCTGTGATGCCGTTCCACAACGGCGCATAGCCGCTCCATTCGACGAAGAGCGGCGGTGCCCAGTGCGGTCCGCAATCGGAGGCGAAGGCGACGCTCCTGCCCTTGCCGAAACTGCCGGCGACGAGGAGCGGATCGTCACCGGCATTGGCGATGCGTGAGCCAGCGGACTTGAGCATGATCCGATTGTAGCCGAGCAGCGCCGGCCATGTGCCGGTGACATCGCGGACGATCGGATGGCCGCCATCGACCACGGACGGCGACACGCCCTGCGGCGATTCCACGCGATCATCGCCGCGCATCAGGGTTACCGGCAGTACCTCCTCGATGGCGGTACCGGCATATTGCCCCTTGGCGTCGATCCCCTGGAACGTGAGGTAACCGCCGACCATGACGAGCCCGCCGCCGGCGGCCACGTAGTCGCGGATCGCGTGTAGCCGGTTGGGCAGCACCCTGGATTTGATGAAGGTGTCGGGATGCAGCAGCAGCGTATTGGCGCCAATGTCGCTGAGGAGGACGCAATTGTAGGTGCCAAGGGCCTCGACTGTGTGTGGGAAGGCGCGGGCTGCGACGTGCGAGGGCTGGTAGTCGACCATCCAGCCGTTCGATTCGAGCGCCGCGATGAGCCAGGCCCCGCCCTCGTTGTATTCGGTGGTGGTGAAGCTGTCGAAGCCCTTCTGATGGATGGAGTGGGTCGTCCAAGATTCACCGGCGATCAATATGCGCTTGCTCAAATCAGCTTTTCCTTGCTGCGCGGCTTGGTAACGGATTGGCGTTCGATCAGCTCGACCGGTAGCCGGGTCAGCTTAGCGGCCGGGCGGCGGTTCATCACGGCATAGAGGGCCTGGAAGCCGTGCCGGCCGAGGGCTTCGATCGGCTGACGGACTGAGGTGAGCGCCGGCGTCAGCATGGCGCCGAGCGGTGTGTCGTCGAAGCTGACGAAGCTCATCTGTTTCGGTACCTCGATGCCGGAGTCCCGCAGAGCCTTGAGCGCACCGATGGCGAGATAGTCGCTCGACGCGAAGATCGCCGTCGGCGGCGCCTTGCCGGCCGCCATCTCCAGGATTGCAGCGTGAGCGAAATCCCGCGAGAAGCTGCCGCGCCGGATGTGCGCAGGATCGATCTCGATGCCGCTGGACGCCATGGCGCGTATGAAGCCGGCGTAGCGCTCCGTGCTGCTCAGCAGGCCGAGCGGGCCGCCGAGGAAGCCAATGCGCCGGTGCCCCGCCTCGATCAGGTGCAGCGTGGCCTTGTGTGCTCCCTCCTCGTTCTGCACGAACACCTTCGGCACCTTCACGCCGGGAATGTCCTCGTCGAGAAGTACGAGGTTCCGGCGCTTGGCCATCGCCCTCGCCAGCGTGCCGTCATCCGTCGTGTTCGTCAGCATGATCAGGCCGTCGACGTGGCGGTCGCGCAGGCGGTCGAGCGAGGCCAGTTCGCGATGCCGGTCGCTGCGGGTCGAAGAGATGAAGATCGTGTAGCCGTGCCGGTCGGCTTCGTCCTCCACGGCCGAGGCGAGTTCGGCGAAGAACGGCTCGCGGATTTCGGGGACCACGAGGCCGATCGCTTCGGTCCTGCCCGTCGAGAAACGGCGCGCGAGGAGATTGGGGCGGTACTCGTGCCTCGCGATGGCCGCATCGATCCGGGCGATTGTTGTCGCCGGCAACTCGATGTTCTTGTTGAGATAGCGCGAGACGGTGGTCTTGCTGACCCCGGCGGTGGCGGCCACGTCTTCAAGCGTCGCCACGCGCGCCTCCTACCAGACGATCGGGTGCGTCTCACCCGTTCCGACGTTGACAAAACCTTCGGGTGCCAGCGGCGACGGCGCGACCAGCACCCATGTCCAGGGCGCGCAGGTGAGGGTGGCGAACATCAGCCGCTCGGGGAAGCCCGGATACCAGCGCGGCCGATAGGTCGGCTCGTACATCCAGTCAACTTTCTCTGCCGCGCGATACAACCCCTGCATCTCGGCATCGAGCGCTTTGGCCGGCCGCTGCGTCATCAGCCCGCCGATTTCGAAACGAACGGTCGCGACGAGCTCTCCACGATGGACCAGCGCCCAGCCACCCTGCTGATCGATGAGCGCGTTGACGGCCACCGCCATCGCCTCATCGGACGAACCGCAACACCAGATGTTGTGTTTGTCGTGCCCTACGGAGCAGGCGAGCGCCGTGTCAGGGTCGCGCGGCCCGCAGCCGCGCCAGAACATTTTCGAGACCAGCCCCTCGCCGGAGAAGCGGTCGATGATCGAAAACTTGGTGAGGTTCTCGCTCTCGAGCCGCTGCACAGCGCCGTCCACGACCGGCAACTCCATCGTGTAGAATTCGGGGTGCCAGTGGAACGGTCGGATCACCGCAGCCTGCATCGTCGTGCGGCCAGGCGCTGCCGGTATGCGGAAATCCTCCGCCGTTAGCCGGCGCTGGATGTTAATGGTCTGCTTCGCCCAGTCGGGCCACTCGATCGGTGGAATGGCGCCGAGGAAGCGCGTGCCGTCGGACACCTGTCTGCCATCGGCCCAGACCTTCTCTATCTTCAGCGCTTCGACATCGGACAGCAGCACCATGTCGCCGAAGCGGCCAGGCGCAATCGAACCGATATAGGGCGTGAGCCGCATGTGCCGCGCTGGATTGATCGTCGCGCACTGGATGGCGATTTCGGGCTTGAGGCCGGCGGCGATGGCGGAGCGGATGTTGTGGTCGGTCGCTCCGTCACGCAACGTGTGCGACGCACTCCGGTCGTCAGTCGTGAAGGCCACCTGCGACCAGTCCTCGAGGCCCTGCGCCAAGAGGTACTTGATGATCTCTGCCATGTTGTAGACGCGGATTTCGGTGAACAGCCCGTGGCGCAGCTTATCCCAGGTTTCCTCGGGGGTTTGGACTTCGTGGTCGGAGGCAAGGCCGGCGGCGGCGAAGGCGTTGATTTCGCCGATGTCGCGCAGGCCGGAGCCATGACCTTCTACGACGCCGCGGCCCGCCAGCGTCGCCCCGATCATGCCCCAGAGCCGATCGTAGGACGGATTCTTCGGGTCGGAGACCGCGGGCCAGTCCATCACTTCATCGAGGCCGGTGACCATGACGCTCTCGGCCATGAAGCCGGCCTGTGCCGGTCCGTCGAAATAGCCACCGCCCCACTCATAGGCCGTGGGCGGCACGGCCGAGCCCGGCTGCGGAAAAATCTTCAGCGGCGAGCCCAGCCGCCGTGGTGTGAACCAGAACTCGAGGTTGTGCGGGCCGTTCACGTTGGAAAATTCGTGGCTCGCTTCGCAGGTCCAGGTATTGCCACGCGGCATCACCAGCGCCGCCTCGTATTCCGGCGTCAGGTGCGAGCTCTCGATGTGCTTGTGCACCTCGCCGAAGCCCGGCACGGCGGAGAGATCGGGCTCGTGGACGCGCTCGGCGACCTCGCCTGTGTAGGCGCCGGCCGGGCCGACCCAGGCGATGCGGCGGCCCTTGAACACGATCTCCTGGTTGGTGAGCCAGGTGCGGGTGTGGACATCGAGCAGCCGGCCCACGCGCAACGCGCGGTCCGCCGCCTTCCTGCCGAGCGCCACCAGCGTCAGTTCCTGGCGAATGGCAACTTCGTCGGCCCCAGTGATGAGAAGGTCGGC
>Ga0207667_10009888_pt1 | contig 11189 bp, 8 predicted proteins | sample KBSCornC52_FD_184301 | JGI IMG/M metagenome (GOLD analysis project Ga0207667, IMG submission 184301) | Corn rhizosphere microbial communities from Kellogg Biological Station, Michigan, USA - KBS Corn C5-2 (SPAdes) (version 2) | ecosystem: Host-associated > Plants > Roots > Rhizosphere > Soil ...
GATTCGCTCCGCCACTGGACTTATCGTGACTCGTAGATTTCCGATGGAAACCGTGGAAGGTGAATCTCACGACCATCCTCACCATCGCGGGTTGTTCATTGGCTATGGCGACATTAGCGATGTCAATTTCTGGGAAACGGAACGTGGATCGAAAGCCAGCGGCGACAATCCCACAACTAAGGGATTGATTGTTCTCGAGAAATTGGGCGACCTGAAGCCGGGGAAAAAATCGGGCAGTATATCGGCGAGCTTCGCATGGGAGGCGCCCGGCAAGGGCACCATGATCGAAGAACAGCGCACCATGACCTTTTATGCCGAACACGATCTGCGCACTGTCGATGTAGACTTCACGCTGACGGCCAAAACTCCAGTGAAGTTCGCGGACACCAAGGAAGGCTTTTTTGCCATCCGGGTCGCCGACAGCATCAGCGGCAAGAAAGGCGGCATTATGACCAATTCGGAGGGGGCCCAGACAGAGAAGAACGTGTGGGGTAAGCGCGCCGATTGGGTCGACTATGAAGGAACCGTAGAAGGGCACAAAGTAGGTATTCTGATTTTGGACGATCCAACTAATTACAATCATCCGCCGCGCTGGCACTCGCGCGACTATGGTCTGTTTGCGGTGAATCCGTTCGGGGTGAAAGATTTCGATCCGAAAGCGAGCGAACCGGGTGGCCATAATCTGGCCGCGGGGGAGGCGCTACGTTTCCAATATCGTGTGATCGTTCATCCGGGCGATCTGTCGAAGAAGAAGATCGCCGATCTTTATTCGACTTATGCCAAGCAACACGGCGCTCACTAAAGACAACCCAGCTATGCGATTGCGCTATTCCAAAGCTAAGGGTTTGTAGAACCAGGATTGATTGGCAACGGCTGCAGCGCCAATTGAGAATCCGGAACGCCGCGCACTAACCGAAATGTCCGGTCCCAGCGGGTGCGTGTAAAAAAATGCTCGCCAAGATCGACAAGATGCGAGACCACGGAATCGATGGATTCCCCGGTCAGGTCTTCGGTGGATGCCCGGTACGACCAATAGATCAAAAAGGGCTTGCCGACGATGTTTTCTCGTGGAACAAAACCCCAATAGCGACTGTCCGAGGAGTTGTCGCGATTATCCCCCATCGCAAAATACATATTCGCTGGAACGATCAATTCTCCGGCGATGACGTTGTGTTCGAGCATCTCCCGCTGTGCTTGTTGCGCAAGCTCTTCCTTTACGGGGCGGCAGCACGGATTTGGAAAATTGTCGAGCGTGGAGTCATACACATATTTGTGGTACACGTAGGGTTCGTTGAGACGAATTCCGTTTCTGTAGACCACGCCATTATCGATTTTGAAGCGATCTCCCGGCATTCCAATAAGTCTCTTGACTAATGTCGTATTAATGTCGCCGGGATACCGAAAGACGATGATGTCGCCGTGTTTTGGCTCCTGATAAGGCAATAAGTGCTTACTGATCGTTCCGGCCGGGGAGTAAGCCAACTTGTCCACCAAAACATGGTCGCCAACCAGCAGAGTATCTTCCATGGATCCAGTCGGAATGACATAGGCTCCGGCCAGCGTGGTTGTCCCGAATAAAAGCAGGAGTATTGTGACGGCCCACTCCGCAATCGCATTTTGCTTTTTCATACTTGCTCCCAGCTTCCGCTCTGGGCGGCACGAAACACCGCATCGATGACTTTCATATTGCCGAGCGCATTTTCGAGTGGCACCGGAACTTCGATATCTTCCTGAATCGCTCTGGAAAATGCATCGCCCTGGATCGTGTATTGATCGACCGTGGCAAACTCTTCCGCCCGCGCACTGAGCCCGCCCAACTGTGAGCCGTCGTCGATGAAGATGCGTGAAGGCCGATCGGGAGGGATATTGTACGGAATCTCCATATCGATTCGGCCCTTCGTTCCGAGGACTTGCATTCGCTGGAACGGAACAAGCTGAGTGCTACAGGTGAAAATAGCTTGCCCGGGGGCGAAATCAAGGAGGGCAGAACTCAGGCGGTCGGTATGCATCTCCGGATCGCGCTCGATCGCGGCCGCAACTCGCGCCGGCTCGCGGTCGAATAGAAAACGAGCCATGGTGATCGGGTAACAGCCGATGTCATAAACGCCTCCGCCTCCGATCGAGGCAATGTTGCGGACGTTCTTCGGGTCGCGATTGAAGTAGCTGAATATGCTGACAATGGCCCGAAGTTCTCCGATGGTCCCACTGCGCACCAATTCGCGTGCGCGTAACCACTGTGGATGGGTCCGCACCATGAACGCTTCGCCGATCTTCACGCCCATCTTGTCTCGGGCCGCGATAAGCTGACCTGCTTCCGCGGCGGAAAGCGCAATCGGCTTTTCGCAAAGAACGTGCTTCCCGGCTTCAGCCGCTTTGATCGACCACGGTACGTGCAGATGATTCGGCAGCGGGTTGTAAATCGCATCCAGTGAAGGGTCGGCTAGCAGTTCCTCGTAAGACCCAAACGCTTTGGAAATATGAAGCTGGTCGGCAGCTTGCCTGGCGCGCTCCGGATCGCGCGAGGCGATCGCCACAATTTCGCAGCGCTCGCCTTGCTGCATCGCAGGAATGACCTTTTTCATCGCGATATTCGCGACGCCGAGTATGCCCCAATGGATCTTCTTAGTTGTCATGTGTTAACAGCGCCCCGCACGGCGTTTGACGCCGCCCGTTGTGCGCGGCCAATATAGTAGCGCACAGGGCGTCTGGTGGCCATCTTGTGCGCTTAATGCAGGAGTGTCTCATTTGCTACGCTGAACGCGTGAAGCTCTACGACATCGATCCCGGATCCGATTGCCCTGAGATCGTACGAGCGATCATCGAGATCCCGAAAAATTCGGTGAACAAATATGAATACGATGGCGAAACCGGTTTGTTCCGGCTGGATCGTGCTTTGTATTCACCCATGCACTATCCGGGCGACTATGGGTTCATCCCCGGCACACTCGCGGATGACGGCGATCCCTTGGACATCATGGTGTTGGTCGATGAGCCCAGTTTCACCGGTTGCCTGATGGAGGCCCGGCCGGTCGGTCTGTTGCATATGGTGGACGGAAAAGAAAACGACGAAAAGGTGCTGGCGGTCCCGACGCGCAATCCGCGCTACGACAGCATTCATACGATCGACCAGGTATTTCCACACATTCGGCGGGAAATCGAATACTTCTTTTCCATTTACAAGGAACTGCAAGGTGCGAAGACGAAGATGGAAGGGTGGGGCGGCCCGCAAGACGTCCGGCGGGTAATTACCACGAGCCGGCAAAGTTATCTGGATCGAACGTTCAGTAAAGTGACCGAACCGGTCACCATCCGCTAAACATCGTTATCGCCGGAATCGCCGCCGAAGTCGCCTCCGCCATCGCCCGAATCGTAGTCGGTATCCGCCAACTGCCCGTCGTCGGTCAGGGTGTCGTCGTAGGAGGCATCCTGAAACTGCCCGACATCACTTGTGTCGGCAAATTGTTGACCTGCTTCGAGCGGCGGCGCATCGTAATAGTTGTTGATGACCGTGTCTTCGACCGGACTGCCACCGAACCCGCCGAGACCTGCGCCGCCGTAGCCCGGATGTGAAAACAGTGAGCGAATGCCTTCGAAAGCCAGGGCTCCTGCGGCGACCCCGGCGGCGGTTTGCGCCGCACCGCGCAAAAAGCTGGGTCCGCCCCCTGGACTGGGCGCGCCGGGACTCGGCGGAGCGTACTGTGGCGGTGGAAGAGGGGCATTTTGCCCGGTGTTGTAACCCGGACTACCCGGTCTCGGCGGCTGCTGCGTTCCCAAGAAACTCCCGCCGACCGATGGACGGGCCGCCTGCGGCGACTGTTGCTTCAGCTCTTCAATTTGATGCTGTGCCTGTTCGATCGCCAGATTCTGGATCAGCACGGTTTGCGTCATCAGGTATAAAGCGTCCGGCCGCGACCCAATTCGGGAGCGGATAAACTCCTCAGCCTCCGCATCTTTGGGCGGCGGGGGCGTCTGCGCGATTTTGTTCGCCAAGTCCGACAGCATCTGACGTTCATCGGGGGTCATGAAGAAGGCTCCTCTGCCTGTAAGACGCCTATTCAGACGGGAACGTTGTGGGATTTGTTCCACCGGCTTGCAACCCGATCTGAGTCATGACAGTGTAAGAGTGGATGGCATCCGTGAGCCCCAGTATCATCCTCGACGCGTCGCCGAGCGCGCCCGTGGATCCGGAGTTGAACCCCTGGGAGTCGGCCGCTCATCGTTTCGACGAAGCGGCGGAGATCCTCCGGCTCGAAGACGGAATGCGTAAGGTGTTGCGCCAGCCGACTATGGAGCTTACCGTGCATATTCCGGTCGTGCTCGATGACGGCCGCATTGAAGTTTTCACGGGCTACCGAGTACAGCATTCCATCGCGCGGGGTCCGGCGAAGGGTGGTATCCGGTTTGCGCCGGATGTGTCTCTCGATGAAGTGCGCGCTTTGGCTGCCTGGATGACCTGGAAATGCGCAGTTGTCAACATTCCATTCGGCGGCGGCAAGGGTGGAATTATTTGTGAGCCCGAATTGTTGAGCGAAGGTGAGCTGGAGCGCATTACACGGCGGTATACAGCTGAAATCGGCGAGTTCATCGGTCCCGAGCGCGACGTTCCAGCGCCGGACGTGAACACGAACGAGCAGACCATGGCCTGGATCATGGATACATACTCGATGCACAAGCGCCATACCGTAACTGCTGTAGTTACCGGTAAGCCGCTCGAACTAGGCGGTTCGCTGGGCCGGCCGGAAGCCACCGGGCGCGGATGCATGATCGTCACCAAGCAGGCGCTGAAACGATTTGGGTTGTCACCCGAAAACACGCGCGTTGTGATTCAAGGCTTCGGCAACGTGGGCGGTATGGCGGCGCGTCTAATGCGCCAGGCGGGCTTCAAAATTATTGCTATCGCTGAATACGATGCCGCCGTGTATAACCGGAACGGGCTAGATATCACGAAACTTGCCGCGCACAGGCGTGAAACGGGTTCCGTTCGCGAATTTTCCGAAGCCGAGGATGTCGAGAAAGACGAAGTGCTGTTCACCGATTGCGAGGTTTTGATCCCGGCGGCTCACGAGAACGTAATCACCTCGGCCAATGCCGGAAAGATCAAGGCCAAGATTTTGTGCGAAGGCGCCAACGGCCCCACTACGTTCCAGGCCGATTCCATTCTGACTGAGAAGAAGGTATTCGTTATTCCCGACATTCTGGCGAATGCCGGAGGAGTGACGGTATCGTACTTCGAATGGGTCCAAGACCGGCAGGGTTATTTTTGGAATGAAAAACTTGTAAATGAGCGGCTCGAAGAGATTATGGTGAATAGCTTTCAGGACGTGACCGGCTACGCCGAAAAGCACTCAGTCAATAATCGAACCGCCGCCTATATTCTTGCTCTGGACCGCGTGGCGCTTGCCATTCGACGCCGCGGCCTGTACGCGTGACAGAACCTTCTACGCCGCTGATGCGGCAATATCAAGCAGCGAAACAACAAGCGCCAGGAGCATTATTGCTGTTCCGTTTGGGCGACTTTTACGAGCTGTTCTACGAGGACGCGGTCGTGGCCGCGCGCGAACTCGAAATCACGCTTACCGCGCGTAACAAAGAAAAGGGTGAACCGATTCCGATGTGCGGCGTTCCCTATCATGCGGCCGGCGCCTATATCGCTCGTCTAATTCAGAACGGCCACCGCGTGGCCATCTGCGAACAGATGGAAGAGGCCGGCCCCGGTAAAAAGCTTGTACGCCGCGAGATTACGCGTGTGGTGACGCCCGGCACCGCAACGGACACAAACCTTCTTCGATCGCACGAGAACAATTACCTGGCGGCGGTATTTTCGAAAAACGGCCGTTCGGGTCTCGCCTACGCCGATCTTTCGACGGGCGAATTTCGTACCACGGAACTTGCTCCCGCCGAACTTCTCTCGACGCTCGAGACGTTGAATATTCGGGAGGTGCTGCATCCGGAAGGATATCCGGCCGGCGCGTCGTGCCTGGAAACCCCGCTCGACGCCTGGATTTTCGGCGGCGATTACGCCGGTCGCCAGATCCTCGAGAATTTCAAGCTGCATTCCCTCGATGGCTGCGGCCTGGGCGATAAACCGCTTGCGACGGCGGCCGCCGGCGCGGTGCTCCACTATCTGCGCGAGACTCAGAAATCTGCGCTCGAGCATTTAAACCGCCCCGTGTTTTATGAGCGGCACGATCACATGACGCTCGATGGTTCGACCATCCGTAACCTCGAGCTACTAGAACCGCTTTTTGCTGGTGAAAGCCGCGAGTCGACACTGATTCACGTGCTGGATAAAACCTCGACGGGGATGGGCGGTCGTCTGTTGCGGCATCGATTACTCAATCCGTCGTGCCACCTTGGCGAAATCGAGTCGCGGCTCGATGGAGTCGCCGAGCTCGTTGCAAAGACTATTCTGCGTAGCGATCTGAGAAAGGCCTTGAGTGGAATTCAGGACCTGGAACGGCTGCTTGCGAAGTTGACGCTCGGCACCGGCACGCCGCGCGATCTGCTCGCGCTGGGGCGCTCTCTCGCGCAATTGCCTGCACTCGCTACTTTGACGGCCGCTTCCGAAACACATGCCCTACGCTACGAGGCCGATCCGGTCGAAGATGTTGCACGCGAGATACTGGCGGCGATTGCCGATGAGCCGCCGGTGAATCTGGCAGAGGGCGGCGCCATTCGCGACGGCTTCCATACAGCGCTTGACGAACTTCGCGACATCAGCCGCAACAGCCGCCAGTACATCGCAGCCATCGAATCCCGCGAACGGGCTTCCACCGGCATACAATTCCTGAAAATCCGCTTCAATAATGTCTTCGGCTACTACATTGAAGTGTCAAAGACCAATTTGTCGCTGGTTCCCGCAGCCTATGAACGAAAGCAAACATTGGCGAATGCCGAGCGCTTCACTACGCCCGAGCTAAAAGAACTGGAAGCCAAAGTCCTTTCCGCCGAAGAAAAGATACTTTCGCTCGAGCGTGAGATCTTTCACAGTATTCGGTCGTCCGCCGCTGGCCAGGCTTCCCGCATTAAGTCCGCTGCCGCCGCCGTCGCGGAACTGGACGTTACCGCCTCTCTAGCTCACGTTGCAGTAGAAAACCGATACCGGCGCCCTCGCTTTTCTGATTCCGGGGAAATGCGCATCGAATCCGGCCGCCATCCAGTCATCGAGAAGCTCACCGAACGGGATGCAATTCGGTTCATCCCGAACGACTTATATCTACATTCATCTAGCCAATACATTGCCGTTATTACTGGCCCTAACATGGGAGGTAAGTCGACTTACTTACGTCAGGCCGCGCTAATCCTGATCCTCGCGCAGGTTGGCTCTTTTGTTCCGGCGGATGCCGCCTTACTTCCTGTCGTCGATCGTGTTTTCACCCGGATCGGCGCGGCGGACAATCTCGCCCGCGGCCGGTCGACTTTCATGGTGGAAATGACCGAGGCCGCTGCCATCCTCAACACCGCCTCATCTAGTAGCTTTATAGTACTTGATGAAATCGGACGCGGCACATCGACCTACGATGGTTTAGCCCTTGCCTGGGCCATCATTGAGTTCATCCACGAACGGATTAAGGCGAAAACACTATTTGCGACGCATTATCACGAGCTCACGAGCCTGGCGGATCAACTTTCTGGGGTAGGAAATTTACAGGTCGCCGTAAAAGAGGCAAATGACCGTATCTTATTCATAAGGAAGGTAGAACCAGGCGCGGCCGACCGTAGTTACGGCATCGAGGTGGCACGTTTGGCTGGTCTACCATCGCAAGTAATCGAGCGCGCGAGGTCCGTTTTATTGCATCATGAAGTAAGGGAACACTCGGTACGTGAGGAACTCGCCCCGGGTGATGCTAACGCTCCCCTACAGATTAAGTTGTTCGAGCCCATGGAGCAGGGGCTCGCCGATCGGATCCGTTCGTTGAACGTCAATGAATTACGACCGGTTGAAGCTTTCGAAATTCTGCAAAACTTGCAGCAAGAGTTGCTAAAGAGATGAGAATAGCAGGTATCATGAGCGGGACTTCGCTCGACGGCATCGACGTGGCCATCATCGACATGACTGGTGCGGGCTTCAAGGCAAAAATCAATGTCTTGACGAGCCATTCGGTCCCTTATCCAAGAAAGATCCGCGAAGCACTACTAGGTGTCTCGAACACCACCACCCCCACGGGTGACATTTCGCGGCTGAACTTCCTCCTCGGAGAGCTGTATGTTGAGGCTTTGGAAGAGACGGCGGAGCGTGCGCAGATTCCTCTGGACACGATCAAACTAATCGGTTGTCATGGCCAGACGATCTTCCATGAGGGACAAGGTTCGCAGTATCTCGGCAAACGGGTCTCCAGCACTTTACAAATTGGCGAATCCAGCGTGATCAGCGAGCGAACCGGCATTAACGTCGTATCGAATTTTCGCGAGCGGGACATGGCTGCTGGTGGCAAAGGTGCGCCATTAGTTCCTTACCTGGACTACATGCTGATGCGGCATCGCGGCCGTGGCCGCATCGCCGTCAACATCGGCGGTATTGCGAATCTGACAGCGATTCCTCCGAATACCAGCACCGAACGTGTTATTGCTTTCGATACCGGCCCTGGCAACATGGTGATCGACCAGTTGATTAGCAGGATCACGCAAGGCCGCCAATCCTTCGATCGCGACGGCACGATGGCTGCCACCGGCGTGATCGACGTGAAGCTGCTAGCCAAGCTGTTACGCGATAAGTACTTCCGCGCCAAGCCACCCAAGGCAGCCGGCCGCGAGCAGTATGGCGCCGATTTTGTTACCAAACTCCTCGACACGGAGTTGAGCAGCGAGGACCTTGTTGCGACGGCGACGGCGCTCACGGCCGAGAGTATTGCGCTTGCGGTGCGTAATTTCGTGTTGCCGGAAATGCGCGTGGACGAAGTATTCGTTTCCGGCGGCGGCGCGCACAATCCGACCATGATGGCGATGCTGCGCAAGGCGGTCGATCCCATTCCGGTCAAGGAAAGCACCGAAGTCGGTCTCGACGTTGATGCCAAAGAGGCTATCGCCTTTGCAGTAATGGCGTACGAAACGGCGCATTTGCGTCCGTCCAATGTTCCCACCGCCACCGGAGCTAAACGGTCGGTCGTACTAGGCAAGTTGACTCCCAATGGCGCTCCTCGTGCTAACGGCAATGGCACATCCAATGGAACCGCCAGCCCCAGCATGAGCAGCGTCGCGCACAAAGCGAAGGCGGCGCGTTCCGGCAAACTGAGTCACGCGTCCCTTCCGCAAAAAGCCAAGGCAGCGGCGCGCTAACAGCGCCGCTTTTCTCTCTAGAAGCTAAAATAGCTATCGAAGCGACTTCGCTTGCGAGGTGTTTTTGCGCTATATCGCGCTCTTCGCTCAATTGTGTGCGCTGGCGCATCCCCAGCAGCCGGTTTCGACGCCGGGCGAACAAGTTCCCACTTTTCAAAGCAAAGTTAATCTGGTGCTCGTGCCCGTCGTCGTGCGCGATAAGAACGGGCGTCCCGTCGCCAATCTGACGAAGGACGATTTCCAGCTTTTTGACAAAGGCCAGCGCCAGGCCATAGGCAGTTTCTCGGCGATTGAACGCACGAAAGAAGCTCCAAACAGCACTCCCGCTGCCGCCGCAACAGCCGCAGTTTCCGGGCCGGCAATATCCGCCATCGGGAACAACCGCCCGGGGCGGTCTATCGTTTACTTATTCGATGATTTGAATATCCGGTTTACCGCCATGGCGGACGTTCGTGACGCCGCCATACGCTACTTCAAAAACAATCTGGCCGAAGGAGATCGGGCGGCCATTTATACGTTCTCCGGAAATCCAACGTTGGAGTTCACCAGCGATCGGGAGAAGCTGGAGGACGCTGTCTCGAGATTGAGGTGGAAGCCACCCGCCGGGCGCGGCGAATTTCAGTGTCCTGATGTCAGCTACTACATCGCAGATTTAATTCTCGTCAAGGGCGACGCCCAGGCATTGGAAGGTTTAACGATTCATACCTCGGAATGCGCGCACGTGCCTCCGGAGATGGCACGGGCTATCGCTCTGGCGGCCGCAAATCGAGAACTGATCATCGGCGTACGCCAACGACGTGAGCTTGGCTGGCGAGGTAGCCGGCTATCTCGCGACGGGCACTGGACGCGTCAGAACTCGAGGCGCGTGCGCAGCATGACGATTCGCCCCAGCAGCGCTCCGCCTGAAAACTCGCGGTGCGCGTGGTCGAGAAGGTTCTGAATTTCAGCCGACACCGAAGCACGTGTGTGCGGAACCCGCGCCGTCGACGACAGGTCGATCACGGCGTAGCCGGGGACTGTGGCGATACCAACCCCGCGGAACGGCCCGACGGCGCGCGCTCTCAACGAGCTACGGAGCCCGGCGTCCGGCCGGCCGTACGACATCATCAGCGAGGCCTTGTTCTCCGGAATCGCAAGATTCAGCGGCACCTCCGGCAGCACATGCGAAATCGAGTCGTAGCTCGCCCACGAATACGTCGCGAACGCGGACGCTCGCGCACCAAGCGGCACCTCGGCAGAGAGGTCGACTCCGTAGATCGTGTACGTCTGGCCCTGGCGACTCACGAGGAGAATGTCAGCCCCATACGGTGACTGTGTTGGCGTGATCGTACCCACCGGGATCTGCGCGAGCGTCGTCGCGAGCTGTGCAGCCGCGGTGCTCGAGCGGAACTGCGTGAGGTACTGCTGCAGACTCGCCTTGTCGAAGAAGACGTTCGGCGTGATGGCGGTTGGGGGAACCGTGCGATTTCGCAGGTGCGTCGCGTACAGGTCAGCCGATATCGCCGCGCCGCCCTGCAGCACGCCCTTGTACCCGAGCTCGAGAACGTCCGTGAGCTGTCGACGAAGGGGCCCCAGATCGCGCACATCGGCCGGCGCTACACGATCGAAGGCGCCCTGGTTGAACGTTGCGAGGACAGTCGAGACGGTCGCGCTGCCGGGCGCAGGGATGTCGGCGATGTTCAGTCCGCGCTTGCTGAGGAGGGTCACCATCTCCGACCATAGCAGCGTGGCGTCGGCTGGCAGATATGCGTCGGCTGTGCCGGCGACGAATGGCGACCGCATACAGAGCCCATTGCAGTCCCGGCGGAACGTGAAGCCGTTCCGCGGTCTCGCCTCCGCGCGCCGCGCGTATAATGGCCATCCCGGGAGCGCGCCCGTACGCATATCGCGAAACAGGTCGCTCGGCGGGGGCG
>Ga0207667_10009890_pt1 | contig 11187 bp, 6 predicted proteins | sample KBSCornC52_FD_184301 | JGI IMG/M metagenome (GOLD analysis project Ga0207667, IMG submission 184301) | Corn rhizosphere microbial communities from Kellogg Biological Station, Michigan, USA - KBS Corn C5-2 (SPAdes) (version 2) | ecosystem: Host-associated > Plants > Roots > Rhizosphere > Soil ...
CTGGCTGCACGACGCGCCCGGCGTGACCGAGTCGCTCCGCGCCCACGCGCGCGCCCGGTTCGATGCATGGATGAGCTACTACAGCGCGAATGGATATTTGCGAGATCTGCCGGGCGCAAACTACCAAGCGGGCTACACGTTCGCGGCGACCTTGATCGCCATTGCCGAGGGCGGCGAAGCGGGCGCAAGCGGGGATGCACACTGGGCGACGGTGCGCGACGCGATCTGGACCGCAGATCTGGCGTCCGCGCTCGCGCCAGGCGGCGTGTTAGAGGGCGGTGATTGGGCGGAGGGCTGGCAATACGGGCCGCTCAGCGTGCTCGAACACGCGCTCGCCGCTCGCGCGATGCAGGAGAACGGCGCGCTCATTCCCGGTGCCGAGGCCTGGGCAAGCTCGCTCCCGGTGCGCTTTGCTTACGGCCTGACGCCAGTCACGCAGAAGAGCTTCGCCGGTGGTGATTCCGACAACACCAGCCCGAACCGCGATCCCGACAACGGCGCGTTGCTCGCGGGCATCGTCGGGCCCTCGAGCGAGCAGGCCAAAACTTGGGCGCGCAAGCTGAACCTGGATCTGAAGCTGCACAACGAAAATCCTTTGTTCGACGCGCTGGCCACGGCGGAAGCAGGCCCCAACGCGGCCCTGCCCGTCAGCGCGCCGACGAACTACCTGGCCCACGGCGTCGGCAATTGGTACGTCCGCGGCGCGTGGTCGGCGGAGACCGCGTGGACCGTCTTTCAGTGCTCGCGGCGCTTGGTGCCCGATCACGAGTACAACAACGCCGGCAATTGGGTGCTCACGCGCGGTCCCGACGATCTCGTCGTCGATCCCTCGCCCTACGGCAGCGTGTCCACGCTCACCGGCAATGCGCCTGCGGTGGATTCGGCGGCGATGCCGAGCGGCTATTCACCCAGTCAGGGCTACTGGGGCAAAAACACGGCCCTCGCCTGGGCCAGGCAATCGGGGTCCGGCGTGGCTGCTGCGCGTTGTGACTACGGCGATCAATTTCGAGGTAGCGACACTGCGAGCGACGTGCCTCACGCCACCCGTGATTTCGTGTTGGTGCCGGGCGGTGCCGGCGGGACAGTCGTGCTGATCGATCGCGTCGTGACGGGCGCGGCCGAGCGCGGCCTGCATTTGCGCATCCGGACGCCCTCCGCCCTGGCCTTGTCGGGCGATCGCGCGAGCGCCACGCTCGGCTCGTCCGCGCTCACCATCAGCCGGCTCTGGTCGACGAGTGGCGCGCCGAGCGTGCGCACCATGCCGCAGGCCAGTGAATGCCCGTCCTCGAGTCACACCTGCGACGTCTCTCGCCTGCCCTCCGGAACCGAGTATCAGATGGACGTCGCAGGGCCCTCGGCGCTCGCGATCAACGTCGTCAGCGCGGAGCCGAGCAGCGCACCGGCCGAGCCGGCCCAATCGTTCGCGGGCAGCGGCTATCGCGGCGCGCTCGTGAAGCAAGGTCCGCTCACCGCCGCCGTGATCACCAACGACGCCGCAGACGCCGCGCCCGGCAGCACCCTCAGCTACGCCGTGCCCGCGGTCGACGGCGCGGTTCACGTGGTCGTGGACGCGCCGGTGGACAGCCAAGGCAAGAGCGACGTGACTTCGGTATTGGTCGGCAAAAATTGTCAGGTCGTGGTCACACCTCACGTCGCAACCAAGGCCGGCTTCGAAGGCCGCCCACTGGTGTTGCGAATGTCAGCCAACTGCGAGCTGGCTGACGACGGAGCGGTGGTGTCCACCGGTCCAGCGTCGCAAAGCGGACTCGTTGCGAGCAGCGCCGGCACTGGCGTCGGCGGCGCTCCTTCTGCCGATAGCGGCGCACTGGGCGAGCGCGACACGCCCAATCAAGGTCCGGTCTACGCTAACGGCGGCACGATCAGCACGGGCTGCGCAATGCGGGCTCCCGCGCGGCGCTCGGAGCTGCCCGTGCTGCTCCTGGCGAGCGCGCTGGGCGTCGCCCTGTTCGGCCGCCGACGACGCGCGGAGCAGGCGCGGGCCGCTCAGCGCCGAAGCGGCGCACCACGCTCCACGATGATGGTCTGATGCTTCCCGCTGCCCTGATGCGGCGGGATCGCGTCGTGGAATTCGATGGCCAGAGGGAGCCCGCGCAGATACTCGGCAAAGCGGCCGGTGATGCCCTGGAAATCAGCCTCGGAGAAATCCTTACCGCGGACGACTTTCAAGACCACGTTTCGGTCGACGGTTTGCACGGCCTGAAATTGACGCACGAGCTCCTTTCGCGCATCGCTGAACAGCACGTGGAAGACGATACCGGGCACGGCATTGCCGTCTCTGTCGGTCAGCGTGTCGCTGCGGCGGCCGTCCACGCGCTCGAGCATGCCGAGCCCGCGGCCACAGGCACAACGATCTCCAGAAGCGAGGACCGCGACGTCGCCGTTGACGTAGCGGATCATGGGCATGCCGTAGTTGTGCAGATCCGTAATGACGACGTCGCCTGGTTCGCCGGGGGCGGCCGCGCGACCGTCGCGGAGTATCTCGAGCACTAGATTCTCTTCCGAGAGATGCATGCCCGCGTGGCTTTCACACTCGGCCGCAATCAGCATGGTCTCGCGCGAACCGTAGGTCTCGAAGATCCCGGGCCCGAAAGCCTTCGCCAAAATCGCGCGATCGCCGGCGAGCACGCCTTCTGCGCCGCAAATGACCGAGACATCGTCCCAATCGCGCAAGTGATTGTCGACGACCCAGCGCGCAAATTGCGCGCAAGCCTGGGTGTAACAAACGATCACCTCCGGCCGCGTCTTTCGCAAGAGGTCGAGTGCCGCTCGGCGTGACGCTTCGTCTTGCTTCATCGAATCGACGAACGTCTCGCGACGGAGCGCGCGATCCATGCGCACCTTCAAGCTGGGCGGAGCGGCCGAGACGCGAGCCCAGTAGAAGAAGGCCTTGCGGCCCGGGCGATAGCCCGCCCAACCATAGCCGCGCAGCTTCACGGCCTGCCGCCAACATTCGCTCTCTCGCGAGTACTCGAACTTGAGCGGCTTACCGGTAGAGCCGCTCGTGCCCTTCTTCAAATTCTTGCCGCGATGCGCGGGATCGACCATGTCCTCGTAGCGTTCGCGCACGATTTCGCGAGTCAGCACTGGTAATTCAGCCAAATCTGCGGTGGATTTGAGCGCGCGCGGGTCGAAGCGGTGCGCGCGGAAGAGTTCCCGATAGTACGGCACATTCTGGCCCGCGTAGCTCAGCAGCTTCACTAGCTGCGCCGTCTGCGCGCGGGCGATTTCCTCGCGCGAAAGCCATTGGCTCCGCTCCAGATAGGCCAAATGTCTGAGGGTGTCGCGGCCGCGGATTGCGCGCTCCCAGACCGGGAATAACAGGCCCCCAAACAGCGCACCGTAGGCTCGGTCACCACGACTTATTCGGGTCATCGAAGATCGCGTCTGCAATTCGTCAACGCGAATGCATCGAACGTGCCCACAGGTTTAGACTCTTTCTGCCAAGCGCGCGCTGCTTCTCGGCTGCCGTCACGGCAGAGCGCCACGCTGAGACAGATTGCCACCGACATAGTTGGCGCTACTGACGAGCAAGCTGAAAGGGATGTTTTTGCGCGAGCGAAGGCATCGTCAAAATCGCAAGCAAGTATTCGTCCGGAAGATTGGCGCCCACGGTCTGCCGACAAATATTGAAGCGATCGACGGGCCCGTTGATCGGATTCGAACCGGTACCGTTGCTGAAGCCGAGCTCGTAGCCCGCTTTTTCGAGGGCAACGCGGATCGGCGAGTGTTCCGCAATCGGCGTCCCGACCGGATAGGCGAGCGCTCGCGCCGGCTCTCCCAACTCACGCTCGAGATCGGCGCGTGAGCCGGCAAGCTCGTCCGACAAAGCATGCTCATCGAGTGTTTGTAGTACGCGGTGAGTTCGTGTGTGCGATTGCACATCCATCCCAGCCTTGCGCAGTGCGCGCACGTGATCCCAAGTCAAGAGCAACTGATCGGCGAACGCCCGCTCCATCGCTTGCGACCAGGAGACCTCCGCTGCTTTCGTCAGCTCGTCGAGAAAGCGCGGTAGATCGAGCGGCTGATGAGTTTTGACGAGCCGTAAGATGCGCTCGATGGCAAGCGTCCGATTGGATAGCGTGATGTCGATTCGAAACGGGTATTCGAGCTCGATCCTATCTCGCGCGGAATGCTTCACGGTATAGGCCACGCGATCCCACCAATAGGTGCGGCGCTCGGAGATGTAGCCAGTGGGCACGAAGAAAATGGCCTTGGCGTCGTGCCGCTTCAAAATTGGCAACGCCACGGCGTAGTTGTCCAGATAGCCGTCGTCGAACGTGATCGCCACCGCGTTCGGCGGCAGCTCCTTGCCTGAGGCAAAGGCGCACAGTTCGTCCATGCCTACTAGATTGAAGTGTTTCTTCAAACAGCTCACTTGGCGATCGAAGGCAGCGGGAGTCACGTCGATCACACCGTCGTCGAACGCCTCCTTCTCCGTCGCTCCGGGAAAGCGATGGTAAGTGAGGACGCTCAGCCAAGGCGTCGAAACGGCGGACCGAAACGCCAATGCCGCGCGCAGCACTCCCGTCTGGTAGAGCAAGCTCGCGAAGCGTTGTCTTCTGGACATCCGGGAGAGGGGTCCTTGAGCGGGGGAATGCAATACCTAGACCGCGAGCCGGTGATTTATGCCGCGCATTCGCGGAGCCGCGTGGGGAGCGACAGCGAGAACACTTCTGGCATACGGGAGCGCCCAGATGTTCTTGAACGTCAATGGCGGCACGCAGGCGACCGCCGCCCTGGAGCTCCCGTTTGACCATTATCCCACTCCAGGCCAGCAGAGGCGGCTAAAAAGTCACGTCTTACCCTCGTACGACCCGCTCAACGATGCCACGCCGAGCACCGCCAGCGAGGCAGAATGGCCGGCAGTGCCTAGCGCCGCGTTCGCGGTGCTGCTTGCACGCTACACCGCGCAGCCTACAATTTCTCTCCAATTTTCGCGCGCGCGGGGCTCTTTGCACCACGCGGTCACCGTGACGAGAGCGCACAGCGTGGACCTGGGACGCGCCGCAACTGTCGGCGACGTGGTCGGACAGACTCGCAGTATCTTCGTCGCGCTGGAAGACGCGAGCGAACCTGAGCTGACCGCAAGCGCAAGCGGCAGGGACAGTGCAGCTGGCGGCACCGCCGCGGTCATCTGCGTCGATTCCGGCGAGTCCGCCGAACTGGCGCGGGCGGTCGAAAGCGGGTCGCCCGCGCTGCTCGAGGCTGCCGGCACCGACGCCGATCTCCTATTGCTGGTCGCCCCGCGTGAGGCGAAGATCGCCCTCATTTACGACGCTCATCTGTTCGAGCAACGGACGATCGAGCGCCTCGCTCGGCACTTCGCCGCGCTCCTGCCCCACTTTGCAGCAGGCTCGCGCGCGCTGGTTTGGGAGCTTCCGCTCCTCGCCGAGCCTGAACTGCGCTGGCTAGAGAGCGTCTGTGACGGGCCAATGCGCCCAGCGACCGGCGGGCTTGCGCATGAGCTGTTCGAGCAGCAGGCCGCTCAACACCCGGAAGCCATCGCCGTTCGCTTTCTCGGGCAACACCTCAGCTACGGGGAGCTCAACCGGCGAGCGAATCGACTGGCGCACTTCCTCGCCCAGCAGGCCATCGCTCCCGGCCGCCCGGTGGTCGTGTGCGTGGAACCCGGATTCGAGATCGTGATCGCGCTGCTCGGCATCCTCAAAGCCGGAGCGGCGTACGTGCCGCTCGACCCGAGCTACCCCGCCGCTCGCATGCGCGCAATTCTGGACGACACCAAACCTGGGCTCGTCATCACTCAGCGCCATCTGAAGGCCGCGCTCGACTTTGCCGAGAACCGGCTTCTGTCGCTCGAGGATGTCGAGACGGAGCTCGCCGGCGAAGACGCCGAGCAAAACCCAGGCACGGTCATGCCGCCGGAGCAAACAGCCTACATCTATTACACCTCGGGCACGACCGGCACGCCCAAGGGCGTCGCGGGCAACCAGCGCAATCTACTTCACTACGTGAAGTCGGCGGAGCGGCGCTATGGGCTCTCCCGCGGCGATACGATGCCGGCGATTGCGCGCTTCAGCTTCAGCATCAGCATGTTCGAATTGCTCTCGCCCCTGGTCGTCGGCGGTACGTCGCTCATCCTGGAGCGCGCACATATCCTGGATCCGGCTCGCATGTCGCGCACGCTCGGCGAGGTGACCGTCTTTCACGCCGGGCCGAGTTTGTTGAAGGGCCTGATCGCCTATATCCGCCGGCACCGCGACTACTCCGCCTTTGCCGGCGTGCGTCACGCCTCGTCCGGCGGAGACATGGTTCCGGCGGAGCTACTCGAAGCGTTGCAGGAAATCTTTGCGAATGCCGAAGTGTTCGTCATTTACGGCTGCAGCGAGATCGCTTGCATGGGCGCGACTTACCCTGTCCCCCGCGACGAGCGCATTGCGAAAACCTATGTGGGCAGGCCGTTCGAAAACGTGATTTTGCGCGTGCTCGACGCGGCAAACAACGCCCTCCCGCCGGGCGTCGTCGGAGAGATCGTCTTTGCCGGAGACGGCATCACGCTCGGCTACCTGAATCGGCCCGAGCTCACGGCCGAAAAGTTCGTCACGCTCGGCGGTCGTCGGTTTTACCGGACCGGAGACCGCGGCCGGCTGAGCGACGACGGCTGGCTCGAGATCCTCGGCCGCAGCGACTTTCAAACCAAGATCCGCGGCATGCGCGTCGAGCTCGGCGAGGTCGAGCACGCACTTCGCCGCGCGCCAGGGGTGCGCGACGCGGTGACGGTGGCGCGCGACGCTCCGGATCAGGAGAAGATGCTCGTGGCGTACGTCGTGCTGGAGCGCGAAAACAGCGACGATTCGCCGGCCGATCCGGAGACGCGGCTGGCTGCGATTCGCCGGCACCTCGTCGAGCAGTTGCCCGAATACATGATCCCGGCGCGCTACGTCGAGCTCGACGCGCTGCCATTGAACCACAATTTGAAGGTCGATCGGCGCGCCCTGCCAGAGCCATCGGACGCGGATCTCCGCGCGGCCTCGCGGGCGAGCGTGCGCGTTCCCGAGACCGCGACGGCGCGGACCTTGGCTGCGATTTGGCACAAGCTCCTCCGTGTCGAGCAGGTCGGCCTCGACGACAATTTCTTCGAGCTCGGCGGGCATTCGCTGCTCGCGGTAAGGTTCAGCCTCGAGGTCGAAGAGGCGCTGGGTGTCCGTCTGGAAGGGATGGATATCTTGCGCGAGCCGCTTTCGGTGTTGGCGGCGATCTGCGAGGCGGAGCTCGGGCTCCAAAACCCCGCCTCCACCGCGCACACTTCTGCGCGAAGCCCAGCGGATCTCGCGGAAATCTTCCATTTTGGCAGCGGGAACAGTTTGTACGGGGTATTTCGAGGCAGCGCTCTGAAACGGCCAGCGCAGGCCGTGCTGATTTGCGGCCCCGTCGGCCAAGAACAGGTGCGTGCTCGATTCGTGCTCTCACGCTTGGGTAGGCAGCTCGCCGCCGCGGGCGTGCCAAGCTTGTCGTTCGATTACTTCGGCTGCGGCGACTCGCTCGGCGACGGCAGCAACGCCGATCCGAATCGTTGGCAGACCGACATCCGAGAAGCCTATGACGAGCTTCGGCGGCGCAGCAACGCGACGCGCATTGCGGCCGTCGGCGTCCGGCTCGGCGCGCTGCTGCTGAGTCAAATTGCGAGCGACCTTGCGCTAGCGAAGGTGGTGCTCTGGGATCCGATCTGCGATGGCGCTCGCTACCGCGCGGAGCTCGGCGAATTGCAGCGCGCCTATCTACGCAGCCTGGTCCATCTCGGATTTTGGCGCAGGAGCCGCGCCCGTGCGCGAGAAAACGAGCTCTTGGGGGTCCGCTACTCGGATGCTGGAGTTCGCAAGCTGAAGGGCCTCAGCATTTCGCCCTTGCTTGCCGAACGGGCGGCAGAGCTCCGCTGGCTGACCACGCGCGCCCGCGCCCCGGACACCGCTGCCCTTGGCCGACTTGGCCCAAACAGCCGTTGCCGCGGGGAAGCTCTGGATTTCGATTGCGGCTGGCGGGACCTCAGCTGCTTGGAAGACGTGATTCCGGACGTTTCCATTTCCAGCACCCTGGCCAGAATGGTCCGTGAAGGGCCATGAAGGAATCGTGCTGCCAATTCGGGCCACAACGCCAGCTTGCCGGAATCATCACCGAGCCCAGCGAGCGCGCGGCGCGCCTCGGCTTCGTGCTCGTCAGCGCCGGCATCACGCCCAAACACGGTCCCTTTCGCCTGTACGCAGAGCTCGCGCGGCGCTTGGCCGAGGAGGACATCGCGACCTTGCGCTTCGACCTGGGCGGGATCGGCGACAGTGCGCAGAGCTCGGTGCAGGCCCCGCTCAAACAGCGCACCGAGCTCGAGATCCGAGCCGCGGTCGACTATCTGGCCGAGCAGCGTGGGCTCGACGCGGTTGCGCTCGGCGGCTTGTGTTCCGGCGCAGAAGACGCATTTCGCGGCGCGGCCGTGGACGATCGCGTTCGAGCCGTGGTGCTGATCGATCCGTTCGCGTATCGGACTCCGGGTTGGGCTTGGCGGCACGCTTTGTATCGTCTCGGGCGCCGAACGCTGCGCGCGCTCGGCCTTTACTCCCCGCCGATCGCAAGCAAGCCGCCGAGCGACGAACAGCGCGCGAAACTGGTGGCCTACAAATACATGGACCGTGCGGAGTCAACGCGCATCCTGGAAGCCCTGTTGCGACGCCGGGTGAGCGCTCACTTCGTGTACACGGGCGGGATGCGCGATCTGTTCAATCACGAGCGCCAACTCCACGCCATGTTCGGCGGATTGGAGCTCGGCAGCTCGGTGACCCTCGACTACTTTCCGCACCTGGATCACACCCAGCTGCTCGCCGATGATCGGCACGCGCTGACCGAAGCCATCGCTCGACGGCTCAGCGAGACTGTTCGCATCGAAGCACGAACTCGCGCGAACCGCGAGACAGCGCCGCCTCAAGGCCCGTCATCCGCCTTCAGATCCGCTTCGGCGGGCTCAGTCAGAGGTTCAAGGTCTGGTCCTTAGCTTGCGCGCGTGGCCCAATCGCTCTGCCAAACGAGGGGCGCATTCGACGGGCAGGAGCGCGGCTGGTTTCGCGCCCTCGACGCGGTGCGCGGGGGCACGGCCAAGCCGAGCATGGCCAGAATGCAGTACTGAACCGTGGCTGAGGCGCGGTCTGCGACCCAAAGGTACAACGCCGAGGTATTGCGCGCCGCATACTCGCGGAGCACCCTGACGAGCTCACGCGTAGCTGGCTCGGTCGCGATCTGGAGCTCGAGCTTCAGCTCCAGCTCCGAGACGAGTTGGCGGATCCGCGCGTGCGCCGAGCGAACGTGAGCGACCTCGGCTGCGTGAGCATGCTCGGCCAGCGGGAGCATGTAACGTTCCACAGCCTCCAAATGCCAAGTCAGGCAGCTTTCGAGTTCGCTCCAGCTCCGGCGTAGCGTCGGCGGGTCGACGACCAACGAGCCCTCACCGCTGAAGCAGAGCAGCCCCTCGAGTCGCTGATGACTGATCCCGAGCTCTTGACCAATGTGGCTCATGGCGCAAAGTCGCGGCTCACCCGCTCACCCGCAGCTTCTCGACCTTTGACTCCCTGGCGTCGCTCGCCGCGTCCGAAGCGCGCGCTCCCTCACGACCGATCCGGGCCACGAAAGAGGCCCGCGGTCGTCGCGATGGGCCGAGAGCACTCGGCGGCGCGGCAGCGTCCGAAGGCAGGCCGAGCGCTTGGAAAGAGAGCTCCTTCGGCCAATCGACGGCGGTCTGAAAATACTTTTCGTAGGCCAGATACTCGCGACAAGCACGCTCGAGCACGCCGCGGAGCTGGCCGCTCGCGTGGTGGACGGACTCACTCAACAGCTGCCAGTTCAGCTGCACTTTGGCTTCGAGCTCCGCAATGCATTCAGCGGCCACTATCTGTGCAGCATCCCGGGTCGCAAATTTCTGGCTGAGCTCCATGGTCAGGACAGCGGTCTGCGCCCGGTAGCGCACGATCTTTTGGGTTGCGCTTTCGAGGTCCGGATTGAGATCCAGCTCTACGCACAAATTCCGCAGCAACTCCGCGCGAGCCTGCGCGCGACCCAGCTGACCGCGCCACCACTCGCCGAGCTCGGCGAGCGCCGCGCAGCGGATGGCAGTCTGATAGGCGTACACGCACCCACGTTCGGTCTCCAAGGCCTGATATATGAGCCGATGGAGCTCTTTCATCTTCATGCTTCGTCTCCGTATGGCGCCGAGACATGAGCATCAGGCGTGCCCAGGAGTGGGCATTCTGCCTGGCGCGGCCGGCAATCCCCACTGCTGTGATAGCGGGTTCATCACCCCACACAGTTGGAGCCCTGCCCGGAGCAAGACGCTCTCGCCCATTTTGCAACAAAGCGCACCGGTTTTTGCGCCACTCCATGCCGCTCATCCAGTAGCGAAAGTGAGCTCCGCGGAGTGATTGCGCAGCGCGCAGGGCAAGCGGATGAGCCATTTCTCCGCAGCTTTGTGACGCCGCGAAATGCCCCATCGGGGCAACACAGTAGTGAAGACCGGTCGAGTGCGAGCGCTGCTCGCAGGGTTCCGGCGCGCGCCCACGGAACGCGATTTGCTTCGAGCCAAGGCAAGAAACCGACCGCATCTGCCGACGAGACGCGAGCACCCCCCAGTTTGTGGCCGAGAGTCGTACCTGCAAGGACGTCGAGGGTCGCTGCGCCGGGGGATGCGACGCGGATCTGGCGCAGGGAAGCGGAGGGTTTCGGACTGGCTCCTAGTTTGCCTATGCGTCGGAGGATCTTCAGATGACCAACAGCATGCCAGTCACCGAAACTGCCCGAGCGCTCGAAGGTCTCGCCGCGGCTCGAGAGCGCCTGCGGGTCGAGGCATATTTGTTCTCGACGGACGAGCTGGAACGTTGGTGGGAAATCGAAGACGAGCTCGCGGCGATCGAGACCCAAGCGGAAAATGGCGGAGAAGCTGCGCTCGCGGCCGTCGCAGACAAGACCCGAGAGCTGGTGAGAATGACCAGCGCGTTCCTGGAGCAGCACACGAGTGGCAACATATCGCTGTGGACACCAGCCCACCGAGTGATGACGGTGGCACGTTGCGCTTGCCTCGCCAGTGACTCGATCAGCTACGCGGCGCGCTTGATGGCGGACGAAGATTGCGCCGCACTACCAGTGCTCGACACGGCCGGGCTGCTCGTCGGAATGATC
>Ga0207667_10009894_pt1 | contig 11185 bp, 16 predicted proteins | sample KBSCornC52_FD_184301 | JGI IMG/M metagenome (GOLD analysis project Ga0207667, IMG submission 184301) | Corn rhizosphere microbial communities from Kellogg Biological Station, Michigan, USA - KBS Corn C5-2 (SPAdes) (version 2) | ecosystem: Host-associated > Plants > Roots > Rhizosphere > Soil ...
GCCATCGTCGAGATGATCCCCAGGTTCGCCTGGTAGCCGGTGGAGAACACCATGGCATGGTCCATGCCATAGAATTCCTTCAGCGCCTCCTCGACCGCCCGGTGCCCGGCATAGGTCCCGTTGAGCACCCGGCTGCCGGTCGTCCCGGAGCCGAATTCGTCCAGCGCTTGCTTGCCCGCGGCGATGACATCGGGGTCGAAAGTCATCCCCATGTAGTTGTAGGTGCCAAGCAGGATCGTTTCACGCCCGTTGCACAGGGCCACGGTCGGCGAGAGCACCTTTTCCATAACCAGACCAAAGGGATCGGTCACGCCGGTGGCCAGCAGGCCCTCGCGCTGCTGGATCAGGGGATCGAACTTGCTGAACAGGTCCTGCATGTGCGGCATCAACCCTTGAGCTTGACCACGGCATCGACCAGCTGGCCGTAGGTCTCGATTTCGGCCTGCTGGTTCATGCTGATGATGATGTCGAATTCGTCCTCGATCGCGGCGACGAAATCCATCACCGTCAGGCTGTCGAATTCAAGATCGCCGGCGAAGGTGCTGGCATCGGTGATCGCTACCCCCTTCTTGTTGAAGGGCGCGATCAGTGCGGCGATCCGGTCGGCAGTGGCGGCGCGGTCCATGTCAGGCTCCGTTGGTTCGGGTTGGACGCGCCAAAGCGGTGCGGGCGGGCGAAGTCAAGCAATCGCCTTTTCGAGCAGGGCCTGGACCCCGGCAAGGAAGGGTTTGATCGAGACCGGCTTGGCAAGATAGCCCTCGGCCCCGGCGTCGCGGATCCGCTCCTCATCGCCGCGCCCGGCATAGGCGGTGACCGCAAGGACCGGGATTGAGCGCAGCACCGGATCGGCCTTGGCGCGTTCGATCAGTTCAAGGCCGGAGATCTCGGCCAGCTGAATGTCCATGATGATCAGGTTCGGTACGAATTCCCGGGCCCGTTCAAGCGCTTGATGCCCATCGGCGACCGGCTCCACGGCATAGCCCTGGCTCTTCAGCACGTCGCAGAACAGCTTTCGGTTGAGATCGTTGTCCTCGACAACCAGGATTCTCTTTGCCACTTGCCGTTCCGCCGCCCACAAGGTTGGACCGGCCAACCTCCTATGCCTTCGGAAAGTCCCTGACAATTCTTCGCGAACCGTCATCCCCGGCCGATCCGCAGACCCTCGCCCTCCAGGCCCTCGGCTGGCTCCTGCAAAGCGAGAGCCGGTCCGAACGCCTGCTCGCGCTGACCGGACTCACCCCGGACGAACTGCGCGCCGGCGTTGGCGAGCTGGCGGTGTTGGGGGCCGTGCTCGATTTCCTCGCCGCTCATGAGCCCGACCTCGTCGGCGCGGCGGACGCGCTCGGGGTGGAGCCCGCCATCCTCGCCCGTGCCGCCGGGGAGCTCGGCCGATGAGCCGCCCGCTGGTCATCTCCGACTGCGATGAGGTGCTGCTCCACATGATCGGCCCGTTCAGCCGCTGGCTGAGCGAGACGCAGGGCATCACCTTCCATATGGAAACCTCCAGCTTCGCCGACGCGATGCGCTGGACCGACACTGCCGAGGCGGTCGAGCCATCGGAGATCTGGCGCCTGCTGAACGCGTTCTTCGCATCCGAGATGCACCGGCAGTATCCCATTGCCGGGGCCGTCGAGGCCATGCGCACGCTCTCGGCCAATGCCGACGTCGTGGTCCTCACCAATGTCGGCGACGAGCACCAGGAGCGGCGGATGCGCCAGCTTGCCGACCATGGGCTCGGCTTCAAGGTCTATACCAATCTCGGCCCCAAGGGCCCCGCGCTCCGGCGCATCCTCGAAGAATACCGCCCCTCGCGGGCCGCCTTCATCGACGACATAGCCCATCACCACAACTCGGTCGCCGAAGTCGCCCCGGAGGTGATCCGGCTCCATTTCTGCGGCGAACCCGAACTCGCCCCCAAGATCGCTTGCGCCCACGCCGCCGGCCATGCACATGCCCGGATCGACGATTGGGCCAGTGCCCTGCCCTGGTTGCAGGCACGGCTGCAAGGAGACGAGGAATGACGGGACGGATCGAACAGCGGCTCACGGAACTGGGGCTCGCGCTCCCCGAGCCGGCCGCCCCGGTCGCGGCCTATGTTCCGGTCGTTGTCGCTGGCGGGCTCGCCCACGTCTCGGGCCAGTTGCCGTTCGTGGCCGGCAAGCTGGTCACCGGCCGGCTGGGCGAAACGGTTTCGCTGGAGGACGGCACGGCCGCCGCCCGGGCCTGCGGCCTGATGATCCTGGCCCAGCTCAAGGCGGCGCTCGGTTCGCTCGACCGGATCGAGCGGGTGGTCAAGCTGGGGGCCTTCGTCAATTCCACTGGCGAATTCACCGATCAGCCTCGCGTCGCGAACGGCGCCTCGGAATTGATGGCCGAGGTGTTCGGTGATGCCGGCAAGCACGCCCGCAGCGCGGTGGGGGTGCCGGTCCTCCCGCTTGGCGCTGCTGTCGAGGTCGATGCGATTGTCGCTGTTAGCGCCGCTTGACCGCTGGCTCGCGCCGGCCCCCGCGTCCGAGAGGGTCGCCTGGCTGCGCGGGACGATCTTCGCCCATCGTGGCCTGCACGGCCCGGGCGTCCCCGAAAACTCGCTGTCCGCGGCCCGCGCGGCACTCGCTCGCGGGTTCGGTATCGAATGCGACGTACTGCGCTCGAACGACGGGCAGGCCGTCGTCTTCCACGACGACGAACTCTCGCGCCTGACCGCCGAGCACGGTCCCGCCAGTGAGCGCAGCGCCGCCCAGCTCGGCGCAATCGCGCTCGGCACCTCGGCGGATACCATTCCCACGCTCAGGCATTTGCTCGATATCGTGGCTGGCCAGGTTCCCCTCCTGATCGAGGTCAAATCGCGTCGGGATCGGCGCTTTACCGCCTTGTGCCTGGCAGTCCGCCGCGTGCTGGAGGGCTATCGCGGCCCTCACGCGGTGATGAGCTTCGATCCCCGGGTCCCTCGTTGGTTTGCGGTGCATTCCCCCCAGACAGTGCGGGGGCTGGTGGTGACCGAGGAGGATGACAAGGCTCTTCCCGGCCGCCTGCGCCGGCACCTTGCCCTGTGGCATGCCCGGCCCGATTTCCTTGCCTACGATATCCGCGATCTGCCCGGCAGCTTCCCCGCTGCCCAGCGCCGCAGCGGCCTGCCGCTGGTGACCTGGACCGTCAGGACGCTCGAACACGTCGCCCGCGCCCATGAATTTGCCGATGCGCCGATCGCCGAGGGAGCCGGGCTGCCGTGAGCGGCCGGGGCGGCGCGACGAGGGTCGAGGTTGCGCGCAGCGTCGGTCGTTTGCCCGCGGACCAATGGGACGCCCTGACCGCTGGCAATCCTTTCGTCAGCCACGCCTTTCTCGCGAGCCTCGAGGATTCGGGCTCGGTTGGCGGTCGCACCGGCTGGGATCCGGCGCCGGTGGTTATCCGCGGGGCCGATGGCCGGCTAGCCGCGGCGATGCCGGCCTATCTCAAGTCTCACAGCCAAGGCGAATATGTATTCGATCATGCCTGGGCCGATGCGTGGCACCGGGCGGGCGGTCACTATTATCCCAAGCTCCAGATCGCGTCGCCGTTCACTCCGGCCACCGGCCCCAGGCTCCTCTGCGGCGATCCCTCGCTGGCCCCGGCCCTGATCGCCGGAGCAGAGGCCCTGTGCCGCCAGAATGGCCTGTCCTCGGCGCATGCCACGTTCCTTGACCCCGAGCAGGCGGCGCTGTTTGCGCAGGCCGGTTGGCTGCTACGCCACGACATCCAGTTCCATTGGGAAAACCGCGGCTACAGCTCGTTCGACGATTTCCTCGCCACCCTGGCGTCGGCCAAACGCAAGAACCTGCGCAAGGAACGGGCGGCGGCCCAGGCCGGGCTGGAAATCCGCGCCATTGGCGGCAACGACCTTGCCGAAGCTCATTGGGATGCTTTCTGGCACTTCTATCAGGATACCGGCACCCGCAAATGGGGCAGGCCCTATCTCACTCGCAGAGCCTTCAGCCTGATTGGGGAGCGCATGGCCGATTCGGTCTTGCTGTTCATGGCCTATCAGGATGGCGAGCCGGTCGCCGGGGCGCTCAACTTCATCGGCCCGGACGCGCTTTACGGGCGCTATTGGGGAGCGCTCATGGACAAGCCGTTCCTGCATTTCGAACTGTGCTATTACCAGGCCATCGATGCAGCCATCGCGCGCGGCCTGGCCCGGGTCGAAGCGGGCGCGCAGGGCTCGCACAAGCTGGCGCGCGGCTATGAGCCGGTGCGGACCACTTCGGCCCACTATATCGTGCACGAAGGATTGCGCGCCGCCATTGCGGATTACCTGGAGCGCGAACGGGCCGGCGTTTCGGCCGAGCAGCTGTTCCTTGGCGAGCGCACGCCGTTCCGCAAGGGGCAGGGCAGCTGAGCAGCCCGGCCGGAGCGCTCAGGCGGCCTGGCGGCGTCCGGCGACCAGCCACTCGCGAGCGCGGCGCTGGGCTTCGGCAATCTCGCGAGCGCTCATTTCCTCGGCCACGTCCGCCCGGCACTGGGCGGCATCGTCGTAACCGCTAACGGCGGCGAGATTGAACCACTTGTGCGCCTCGATCAGATCGATCGGGGCGCCATGGCTGCCGGTGGAATAGGCGACGCCAAGGTCGAAATAGGCACTGTGGTCACCCGCGGCGGCGGCGGCGAGGCAGCTCGCCACCAGCAGGTCTACCGAGGATTCTCCGGCCGGTCGGCAGGAGACCGGATTGGTCCAGCTTGCGTCCATGATCTGACACCCCCTGTGGAAAGCCAGCCCCTGTTTGCCAGCTCATGAGGATGAAGCTGAACGATCGTGGTCAACAAAAGGTTAACGATCGAAATCCTTTTGATCGCTGCATTCCGGGGGCAATCCGGAAAAGCGCCCAACGGTGGAACGGGTGGATCATGGCTCTTGTGCACGGCTATGCCCGCAAGTATAGGCCCGCAGACCCCGGCCGGCGGGCTGGCGCGGCGCGTGCCGCGGTGTGTTCCGCGCCGATTATGCCTCGGAGGCGCAAGAGAATTGCATGCCCGTTTCGTTGGCTGACGATATCGACATCCTGGTCAAGGCAAAGCGTTCTATTGCCGGTGACTACCTGCCGAGCGAGGACGAGCCTTACATGGGCGAGGCACAGCTCGACTATTTCCGCCGGCTGCTCGTCGCCTGGAAGAAGGCGATCCTCGATTCTTCGGCCGACACCCTACAGAATCTGCAAGATGGTCCGATTCGCGAGCCCGACCTTAACGATCGCGCATCGAGCGAGACCGATTGGGGCATCGAGCTGCGGACGCGCGATCGCCAGCGCAAGCTCATCGCCAAGATCGATTCGGCGCTGCGCCGGATCGAAGAGGGCGAATATGGCTATTGCGAAGTGACCGGCGAGCCGATCGGCCTCGGCCGGTTGATCGCCCGGCCCATCGCCACCCTTACGGTCGAGGCCCAGGAAGCCCACGAGCGCCGCGAAAAGATCTCCCGCGACGATTGAGCGGCGGGGCGGGCGCCGCCCGGGATCGTTCGGGCGGGATTATTTACGGCTTGTTTGCTTTCCGCAGCTAGGCTCGTCCGGGCGTGAGACATGGCGGCGGATTTTCCGTCGGTGTGCCCGCGCATCAGGACTCCTGCGAAACCATGAGCGACAGCGATAACCGCAACATCTCGCGCGACAGCCTGTTCATCCTGGCGGAGCTGCGTCTCGACGGCCGGGTGGAGGAGCATCGCGTCAAGGTGCGCAACCTTTCGGCCGGCGGCATGATGGGCGAAGGCCAGGTCAAGGTTTCGCGCGGCGACCGCGTGGATATCAATCTTCGTAATGTCGGTTGGGTCGAAGGCTCGGTGGCGTGGGTGCAAGACAACCGCTTCGGCGTGGCGTTCGCCGATGAGGTCGATCCCGGCGCCATCCGGATGTCCCTGGCGGGCGGCGACAACTCGACCGCGCCGCTGCTGAAGCGCCCCTTTCCCACCCAGCCGGCACCGGGGCCCGCCCGCAAGATCATCTGATCCGCCACGGCGAGCCTTGCCGCAGGAAACGCGCCGGCTTACCCAGGCAGATATGAGGACCTTGCGCGTCGCTCTTGCCGTGCTGCCGGCTATTCTTGTCTGCGCTTGCAGCAATGGTTCTGCGCCATCCGCCGAGATCGACGTGATCGGCGCGCCCATGGACCCGTTCGACACGGGGCCGAGGTTGTCACCGGCCGGCCAACTGGTTCGCGCCGCGACAGCCGAGGGGCTGGTCGGGCTTGATGAACAGGGTCGGGTAATTCCCGCGCTGGCCGACCGCTGGATCGTCACGGACGATGGCCTCAGCTACATCTTCCGCCTGCGCGACGGCGCCTGGCCCGGCGGAGCCGAAATCTCGGGCGAGACTGCGAAGGCGGCCTTGCGCTCGGCATTGGCCGGGCTGGCAGGGACCAGTCTGGGGCTTGACCTGTCCGGCGTGGAAGAAATTCGCGCGATGGCCGGCCGTGTCGTCGAAATCCGGTTGTCTCGGCCCGTGCCCGATCTGCTGCAACTCCTTGCGCAGCCCGAGCTCGGCCTGGTCTACAAGGGTTCGGGCGGCGGGCCCATGGTGCTGCGACGCAACGGCGATGCCGCAGCGCTCACCCCCATTCCGCCGGGCCACCTTGGGCTGCCCCAGCCGGCCGGCTGGCGCGAGCGGGTCCGCACGGTGCTGGTTCGGGCCGTTCCGGCTCACGTGGCGACGGAGCGGTTTGCTACCGGTCAGGTGGATGTCGTCCTTGGGGGGCGGTTCGAAAGCCTGCCGCTCGCGCAGGCGGTTGCCGGTCTCTCGCGGCGACCGCTGAAGCTCGATCCGGCGCCCGGCCTGTTCGGGCTGGCTGTCGCCACGTCGCGCGGGTGGCTGGCGGTAGCCGAGTGCCGCGAGGCCATGGCCCTGACGATCGACCGGGATGCCGTCGCCAGCGCACTCGGCCTCGGTGGCTGGGGTGGCCGTGCCGCGCCCGTGCCATTGCCCCTGCCTGCAACGATGCCCGGCGGCAGCTGGATCGACCGGCCGCTGGCCGAACGCCGCGCCGAAGCTTCGGCGCGCATCGCGAGATGCAAGGCGAGCCATGGCGATCCTGGCCCATTGCGGCTGGCCCTGCCCGATGGCCCGGGGGCCGAAGCCCTCCATGCCAGCCTCGCCCAGGATTTTGCCGCGATCGGCCTGGCCCTCGCGCGGGTTCCGGCCCGGGTTCCGGGCGACCTGCGGCTGCTCGACGCGGTCGCCCGCTACCCGCGGCCGGACTGGTATCTGCATCAGCTTTCCTGCGCGACGCTGCGCGGGCCCTGTAGCGCGGAAGCCGATGCCCGGTTGGCGGCCGCACAGGCGCAGACGGATCCTGCCAAGTCGGCCCAGCTGTTGTCGCAGGCTCAGGGGATTTCCGCCGGAGCCGCGGTGTTCATCCCGCTCGGTGCACCGGTTCGCTGGTCGTTGGTTCGTGAGCGGGTCGAGGGATTTTCCCCAAACCCGGCGGCATTCCACCCGCTGCCGCCGCTCGCCGGGCAGGCGCTGTAGCGTGGCCCATCGCGCTCCCGAGGGTTTAAACTTAAATTAACCTTTCTCTTTCATAGGTCCTATGGTTAATTGCCGGACACTCCCGAACAGGAGGGGGTATTCGGGTCTAGGGGCATAAGGGGGACCACCCATGCGAGTGCTGTTGATCGAGGACGAGCCGACCACGGCCCGTGCTATCGAGCTGATGCTCACGGCCGAGGGCTTCAACGTCTATTCGACGGACCTCGGCGAAGAAGGCTTGGATCTGGGCAAGCTCTACGATTACGACATCATCCTGCTCGACCTCAACCTGCCCGACATGCATGGCTACGACGTGCTCAAGAAGCTGCGCGTGGCCAAGGTGCAGACTCCGGTCCTGATCCTTTCCGGCATTTCCGAGATGGATAGCAAGGTGCGCTCATTCGGCTTCGGTGCCGATGACTACGTGACCAAGCCGTTCCACCGGGAAGAGCTGATTGCGCGCATTCACGCGGTTGTCCGCCGTTCGAAGGGGCACTCGCAATCGGTCATCCGCACCGGCAAGCTGGCGGTCAACCTCGATGCCAAGACCGTTGAGGTCGATAGCGCCCGGGTGCACCTGACCGGCAAGGAATATGCGATGCTCGAGCTGCTGAGCCTGCGCAAGGGCACCACGCTCACCAAGGAAATGTTCCTCAACCATCTGTACGGTGGGATGGACGAGCCCGAACTCAAGATCATCGACGTGTTCATCTGCAAGCTGCGCAAGAAGCTCGCGCATGCCTGCGGGGGCGACAACTACATCGAAACCGTCTGGGGCCGCGGTTATGTGCTGCGCGATCCCAACGACCAGGCCGAGGCGGCCTGACGCACACGAGTTCGGCGGCCGCCACCCGGCCAGGATGCTTGGAGCGGCCCGCTTCCGAACGGAGGCGGGCCGCTCGCGTTTGGTGCGTCGCGCTTCCCGCGCCGTTTTCGGTTTGGCTGTCACAGAGGCGCGGGATTGCAGGACCGCCGGCGCAAGGATGACGGGATTTCCTCCGCCCTAGGCGCTTCTGGCCCAACCGATAGCCGCCATGGCAAGAAGCACCACCGCGACCATGGCGAGGACAAAGGCGACGTCGCGCCACGGCACGATCCCGACCACGTCGGGGTTACGACGGCCGAGTTGCGTCTGGTACTTGTAGCCGGCACCTGCCGAAAACAGTGCCGCAGTGAAGCCGGGGAGCAGGAAATGGTCCACCCATTCCTGGTTCAGCCATTGAGAAAATGCATAACTCTCAGACATTTATGCGAATCCCCGGCCGCCCGGCCGGCGGCGAACGTTCCGATCGGACGGTCAGGCGATGATGTCGGGGATCAGGTAATCCCCGATCAGCGCGATCTGGTCCTTCAGCCTGAGCTTGCGCTTCTTCAGCCGCGCGACCTGGAGCTGGTCGGCCGGGCCCGATGTGCTCAACGCCTCGATCGCCGCATCCAGATCGCGGTGCTCGATCCTGAGCATTTCCAAACGCTTGCGCAGTTCTTCTTCGCTGACGCCGTTCACCTGACCTGATCCTTGCCCCGCCGGGGGGGCGAAACGGTGGTTTTCAAAGACCTGCGGTTCAGCGCAAGGTCGCCAAATTCCACCGCTTTTGCCTCGTATTCGCTTCGTTACCTAGGCTTAATGTGCTTTCCTGACAATCGCGCTGCTCGGCCGTTCTGTCTGCCTGAGTCGGCATGGCGATGGCCTGGCGCGCGAAGGTTCGGAACGACCCGAGTAGAGCAACTCAGGAGGTATGCTCATGGAATCGTCGCATGTCAGCGCCTTGCAGATGAAACACGCCGGTCTCGAACGGAAGATCGCCGAAGAGATGAGCCGGCCTGCGCCCGACCAATCGATGGTCCAGGTACTCAAGAAGCGTAAGCTCCGGATCAAGGAAGAGCTTACGCACAACTGACCCGGCAGCGCTGGCCCGCCCCCGGAAGGCTTCCGGCCGACGGTTTTCCAACCGAAATGGTCTGTTGTCCGGACCGGTCGGGCCAGCGAACCGACACCGCCCCGTTCCCATCTTGCGCGGTTTCGGGTAACCGGCAGGAATGCTTTCCGCCGTAGCCGCCGCTCGAACGATCCTTACCCGCCTTCACGAGGTGATGGCGTCTCGCATGAACGCGCAGGCCAAGCTCAACACCGTGGTCGAGGTGATCGGCAAAAGCCTCGATAGCGAGGTCTGCTCGATCTATCTCCTGCGGGAGGGAATGCTCGAACTTTTCGCCACGCGGGGCCTGGCGCAAGAAGCGGTCCACGTAACCCGCATGGCCATTGGCGAGGGTCTCGTCGGCACCATCGCGGGCCATGTCGAAACCCTGAACCTAGCCGAGGCCACGGCCCATCCCGACTTCATGTACCGGCCCGAAACGGGCGAGGACAAGTTCCACTCGTTCGCTGGCGTTCCCATCGTCCGGCGGGAGCGGGCGGTCGGCGTGCTCTGCGTCCAGCATGTGGAGCCGCGACGTTACGAGGAAGTGGAGATCGAGGCGCTACAGACCGTGGCCATGGTGCTGTCGGAACTCATCGCCAATGCCGATCTGGTGGATGAGGACGAAGGCTGGGGCCTGTCGCCCGCCCATACCGGCATGGAGATGCTGCGCGGGCTGACCCTGGTGAAAGGCCTCGCCAGCGGCGCCGCGGTGTTCCACCAGCCGCGCGTGACGATCGAGCACACCGTCGCCGAGGATACCGAGGCGGAACGTCAGCGGGTCTACCTCGCCTTCGACAAGATGCGCGATCAGATCGAGCGTATGGCCGCCCAGGCCGAGTTCGGTGTCGGCGGAGAGCACGAGGAGGTCCTCGAGACCTACAAGATGTTCGCCTACGATGAAGGCTGGAGCCGTCGCATCAACGAGGCGATCGAATCCGGCCTGACCGCGGAGGCCGCGATCGAGCGCGTGCAGCAGCGCACCCGCATGCGGATGCGCCAGATCGACGATCCGCTCCTGGCCGATCGCATGCACGATCTGGAGGACTTGTCCAACCGGCTGCTGCGAATCGTGTCGGGCCAACTCGGCACGGCCGCCAGCAAAGGGCTGAGACAGGATTCGATCCTCATCGCCCGCAACCTGGGCCCGGCCGAGCTACTGGAATACGATCGGCGCCGGCTGAAGGGCGTCATCCTTGAGGAAGGCTCGCTCACCGCTCACGTGGTGATCGTGGCCCGCGCCATGGGCATTCCCGTGCTGGGGCGCGTTCGCGGTCTGCGCGGCATGGTTCGCGAAGGCGACCTGCTGCTGCTCGATGCGGACCAGGGCTCCGCCACGGTTCGCCCCACCGCCGTGCTGGTAGAGGCATTCGATGCGCGCTTTGCCAAGAATCGGGAGCGGCAGGCAATCTATGCCGCCTTGCGCGACGTGGAGCCGCGCACCCTCGACGGGACGCGCATCACCGTGATGATGAATGCCGGCCTGCGCGACGATGTCGCCATGCTCGGTCTGACCGGCGCCGATGGCATCGGTCTCTACCGCACCGAATTCCAGTTCCTCGTTTCGGCCACCCTGCCGGCGCGCGAACGGCAGACCCGGCTCTACCGCGAAGTCCTCGACGCCGCCGGCAATCGCCCGGTGGTATTCCGCACGGTCGATATCGGGGGCGACAAGGCCCTGCCCTATCTTCGTCACGACGATGGCGATGGAGAGGAAAACCCCGCGATGGGCTGGCGCGCCCTGCGCGTCGCGCTGGAGCGTGAGGGCCTGCTCAAGGC
>Ga0207667_10009895_pt1 | contig 11184 bp, 8 predicted proteins | sample KBSCornC52_FD_184301 | JGI IMG/M metagenome (GOLD analysis project Ga0207667, IMG submission 184301) | Corn rhizosphere microbial communities from Kellogg Biological Station, Michigan, USA - KBS Corn C5-2 (SPAdes) (version 2) | ecosystem: Host-associated > Plants > Roots > Rhizosphere > Soil ...
GGCTGGGCGAGGAAAAGGGGCGGGCCTGGGCGCTGCTCCTGCTGCTGATCGTCCTGATGCTGGTCGACACCAAGCTGGCGGTGATGTTGAACAACCAGGCCGGCGAGCTGACGTCGGCGCTGGCGGGCAAGAGCGCCGGCCGCTTCTGGACATCCGTCCGCGCCACCCTGACCATACTTGCATTCGCGGTACCGACCTATGCGTTTTATTACTATATGCGCGACCTCTTCGCCAACCAGTGGCGACGCTGGCTCACCGGGCGCTTCCTCGACGGCTACCTGAAAGACCGCAAGTACTATGAACTCGGATCGGGCCAGGAGATCGACAACCCCGACCAGCGCATCAGCGAAGACATCAACACGTTTACCGGACGTTCGATCAACTTCCTGCTGATCTTCCTGGGCTCGATCATGCAACTGGTCGCGTTCAGCGCGGTGCTGTGGTCGATCTCCCATCTGCTGGTCGGCGTGCTGGCCGTCTATGCGCTGACGGGCACGGTCGTCGCGCTCTACGTCTTCGGCAATCCGCTGATCCAGCTGAACTTCTGGCAGTTGCGGCGCGAGGCAGACTTCCGCTTCAGCCTGATCCGCCTGCGCGAGAACGCCGAATCGATCGCGTTCTACCGGGGCGAAGCGCAGGAGCGGGCACACATCGACACCACGTTCGACAAGGTCATCCACAATTTCGCCAGGCTGATCAAGAAGCAGCGCACCCTGAACCTGTTCCAGCGCACGTTTTCCCAGCTGACGCTGGTGTTGCCGGCGGTGATCCTGGCCGAACGTGTCCTGGCGGGCGAACTGGAAGTCGGGCGGGCCATCCAGGCGGCCGGCGCGTTCACCGCCGTGCTCGGCGCCGTGGGCGTCATCGTCGACAATTTCGAGAGCCTGAGCCGGTTCGTGGCGGGCATCAGCCGCCTGCATGCCCTGGCCGGCCTCGTCCTGCCCAACGCCCAGGCAGGCGGCGGCGACACGCACCCGCGCATCCAGATGCAGGCGGGCCGGCATTTCGCGCTGGAGGCGCTGACCTTGCATCCGCCGCAATCGGACCGGGTGCTCATCAAGGATCTCACGCTGCAGGTCAGGCCGGGCGACGCGCTGCTCATCACCGGCGACAGCGGCTGCGGCAAGAGTTCGCTGCTGCGTGCGCTGGCGGGGTTGTGGCACACGGGCAGCGGGGCGATCCACCATCCGCCGTTCGAGGACGTGTTCTTCCTGCCGCAGCAGCCTTATCTGCAGTCGGGCACCCTGCGCAGCCAGCTCATCTATCCGAGCGTGCAATCGCAGCTGAGCGACGAGCAGTTAATGGAAATCCTCGAGCAGGTGCATCTGCCCCTGCTGGCCGGGCGCGTCGGCGGGCTGGATGCCGTGCACGACTGGGAAAAGCTGTTGTCGGTCGGCGAGCAGCAACGCCTGGCCTTCGCCCGCGTGCTGGTACACCGGCCGCAGATCGTGATCCTCGACGAGGCAACCAGCGCGCTGGACAGCGGCAACGAAGCGTCGCTGTACGGGCGCCTGCGCGCCAGCGGCGCCACCCTGATCAGCATCGCGCACCGGGCCGGGGTGCTGCGCCATCACACCCATGTGTTGCACCTGGAGGGGGACGGGGCGTGGGAAATGCACGAGGCCGGGGCCTACCGGTTCGATGAGCCGGTGGCCGGTCCGCAGCCGGTGCTGCAGGCGGTGGCGGCTGCGGGGTAAGGCGTTCAGCGCCGTCCGAGCAGATCGGCCCGCGGATAGCCCCAGCCCGGCACCGGATGCGGGCAGGGCGCCGCCGCGCGCTCGCCATGATCGATCGTCGAGAAATTCCGGCTGCCGATGGGACTCCAGCGCACGTCCGTCGCCTCCGCGTCGCCGACTGCTGGCGCACGCGCGAAGCGCATCCAGGCATTGAAATGGCAATTGGTCGCCTGCAGGTCGCGCAGGCGGGCCAGGCTGTCCCGTGCGTCGCCTTGCCAGGCCAGCTGCGCATCGCCACCGGTGGCGCGACCGGCGATGGGCGCGGGGCAGGACGCAACCGGCGTGACGGCGGGCGCCACGCTGAGCTGGCCGCGGCGCAGGTGGTAACTGCCATGCGCGGCATCGACGGCCACGGTAACGAACGACCAGCACAACGGGTTGGCCGGATAGGCGGACAGTGCCGTGTCGAGCAGGCGTTCCTGCGGGTCGATGCGGCCCACTGCCGTGCGGACGATGTCGCGCGCCGCATGCAGGGCGACACCCTGCACGACGACGAAGGCGAGCGACGCGGCCAGCCCGGCGGACAGGGCCACGTGGCCGCGCCTGCCCTGCGGGGTGTCGTCGACGCGCCGTTCGATCCAGGCCAGCAGCAGGCCCAGTCCCAGCAGCCCGGCCAGCGAGCCCCATTGCAGGAAGCCGGCCACGGTCACGCCGATCGGCACGACGATCATCAGCGCCAGCAGCAGCCAGCGCCACGCGCGCGAGCGCACCATCGCGGCGAGGGGAAAGCCGAACGCGATCCAGAACACGGGTTCGACGATGAACACGAGGTCGCCGTAATACCAGCTCGCATCGAACGGCCAGAACGGATGCACGCCATACACGTTCAGCCCATCCATCGTAATGTGCAGCAGCATGCCGGCGCATGCGGTGAAGAGGGCCGCCCGCCGCGCGCGCGGGCTCGTGCGCAGCAGGCGGCGCGCGGCCGGCCACAGCAGCCAGACGAGACCCAGCAGCAGCACGATTTCTCCCAGCGCCCCCACCAGGGTGTGCGTATGGCCGCGGTGGTGCAGCAGATAGCCCAGCGGCGCCTGCAACAGCCGCGTGAGCACGAGATCCAGGTCGGGGAAATTGCTCGCCAGGCAACCGAGCGTGAGCAGCAGGCGTGTGCGCACGCGCTGCGCGCCGGGGTCGGATTCGGGAGCGACGCTGCGGTCGATCAGTGCGCCGATGCCGAGACCGACGACGGAGTGGGTGATATTGTCCATTCCGCAATTTTATCAACTTTGTAATTCGCAATGCCTGCCGGGTAACGTGGCGCGTCCGTATGCATCGCCACCGGCTATCGCGCCAGAGAGGTGCGGAAACGACTCGTTGCCAGCCAATCTCACCAGTTACAACACCAGGAAAGAAAAATGCCGTTCAGCTTGAACTGAACGGCATTGGCGACGTCAGAGGAAACCTCGATGTCCCCGGTCCATCCTACGGATCAGGATTTGCGAACCGAAGTTTTTGAGGAAGGGAATTGTTCGAGGATCTTGTAGTCGCGGCGACAAACGCAACTCGGAACCGTTAAAGTACAGCAAGGCCGTCATGGTTCCTACGCGGTGTGCTTCTTGAATCCGGTCGAAAACGTTCTTATGCCATTCGTCGGCTTAAATTGCGAGCGCCACTGTATGGCGTACGCAGATTTTGCCGATGGTTTCGGATAACAATGCCTTCATCACCGAATTCTTATATGCATGACGTTGTCGTTGGCCGAAAAATTTGGATCCTGCGGTTTTAGCCAAAAAACGGCGGCGTGCCTTGGGAAAAGGTCGGGCCGCCATAGGGGCCGATATTTTGCGCAAAACAAGAGAAATTTTGCGCAAAATTCGAACCTTGGGTGAAATCATCGCCGCCGGCAACGAGTTCCACGAGGTCGGCCGGGAGTTCCCAAATACCGGAATTGACTTCGTTGCATTCTGCTTCCGCAGCGACCTGATCGAAGTGGTTCTTTTGTGACTTCATAATTACTCCATCTAGATTTTCGAATTTGTGCCGGTTGGCACCGCGTAATCGTATCCCCACTCCTGGAATCTGGTCAATGAATTGGGTGAAAAAAACGGACGACAGAGGGATTTTGGATGTTAATAACATTTCTGTCGATTGCAGGGAATTGGTGAGAGTCCCGATTTGGAAAACTATCGAAAAATCACCTGGACCGGCGCGCGGTTATTGTCTTTCGGGAGAGCTTTCAAATTGCTTGCGTTTCGAAAAGCAGATGGTAAGATGCCGGGTTCGTAAGAACATCGCTACTTTCGGCGCGACGCGCGATCGACTCGCCAGGCAGGTACCGGCCGTCCACTCAATGTAAGTCAGATATTCAATGGAACTCCATAAAATTGAAGCGGTTCTCAAGGTAACAGAGCGGTGCAATATCAACTGCACATACTGCTACATGTTTAATAAGGAAAGCAGTCTTTATCAAGAGAAACCGAAGCAGATCAGCGCCGATACTGCGGAGTCTGTCGCTCGTTTTCTGGCGACGTCGGCTCGTGAAACAGGTGCGTCGGTCGTCAGGGTCATTTTCCACGGCGGCGAACCGATGATGTTGCGGGTGCAAGAGTTCGATGCGATATGCGCCATGTTGAATACCCACATCAGTCCGTTTGCGCGCACGGAGTTTTCGATCCAGACGAACGCCATGCTGGTAACCGATGAATGGATCGAACTATTCTCGAAGTACGGCATCAATGTTGGTGTCAGCCTCGACGGAGACAAGGCGACCAACGACAAGTTCAGGATTGATCACCGGGGGCGTGGTACCTATGATCGTGTCATGGTCGGGGTCAAGAGGCTTTTCGACGCGGCGAAGCAAGGCAGGATCGCGCCGCCCGCTGTGTTGTGTGTCATCGATCCTTCGCATGACGGAGCAAAAACGTTCAGGCATTTTGCGTCGGAGATCGGCTTCAAATGGATGGATTTTCTACTCCCGATCGATACCCTGGATGCTCTGTCGCCGGCCGTTGCCGACAAGGTGGGGAAATACCTGATCGACGTGTTCGATGCCTGGAACGAGCTTGGCGACAGGAGCATATCGATTCGCTTTTTTGATCAGTTTTACAGTTTCATGACCGGGCAAGACCGTATGACCGGTATGACGGCGAAGACGGGTGCGACGGGTGCGGCTGGGAAAACGGATGCGACGGGGAAAACGGCTCCCGCCAAGGGAAGCCGCAACGTGATCATCACGATCGCGAGTGACGGGACTTACGGACCTGACGATACCCTTCGGATCGTGTCGGATGATCTTTATGCCTTCGATACGAAAACGGACAAGCTGACGAGTTACCTGTCGCATCCGAGCATTTCCGCGATCGATGCGGCCAATATGACTGTTCCCGATGAGTGCCATGATTGTTCGTGGGCACGCTATTGTGTGGGCGGTGCCAGGAACGGCCGTATCGTCAATCGGTACTCCAAAGAAAATGGTTTTGTCAACCGTTCCGGTCTTTGTGCCGGGCTGGATGAAATATACAAAATCCTGGCTCGACACCTGATAGGCATCGGATATCCTTCGGACTTGATGTACCGTCGGTTGCGTTTTCAAAAGGAGGTTCACGCGTGAAAAAACTTGCTCTTTCTCTTTCCCTTGCTCTTGCGATCTGGACCCCCGTCCAGGCGTCGGGCGCGGTTGACGCGCCGCCAGGTAAAACCAGGGTTGAGGTGGGAGTCCTGAAAAGCGGGCCGGTAGAATTTCAGGACTATAAACTGTTCCGCGACGACGGGCCAGTCGTCGAGTACTACATCTCGAAGACCTCAAGAAAAGCGCCGTTGATTCTATACATTCAGGGATCGGGGTGCTCCCCGGCTTTCTTCCCGAGTGGACCTGGTACATATGGATCGACGGTTTATAATCTGGTGCCGATAGCGGCGTCGGGACGGTACTCGGTGATGGTCGTGAACAAGCCATTCATCGCCGATAACCCCGGCCCACAGGGAACAAAAAATGGATGTACAGCGGCGTTCAATGAATACTTTACGGCAGAACATTGGGCAAAGGTCGTGCAGGTCGCTCTTGAGCACGCTCGGGGATTGCCTTGGGTTAATCCAGAAAAGACGCTTATTCTGGGGATGTCGGAAGGCGCCACAATCGCATCCATCGTCAGCGCCAACGATAAGAACGTGACAAACGTCGCCTTGATCGGCGCCAGCGGGCCGACTCAGTATTTCGATTTTGTCGTGTCCGCCTACCGGAACTCCGCAAACGACGAAGAGGCGCGCCTTAAATTGGAAGAGCTTGGTGAACAGCGGCGCAAAATCGCGATGCATCCGAATAGTGCAGATGAGTTCGCCTGGGGGCATCCGTACAAGCGGTGGTCGAGCTTTTTCGACGTGTCTTCGACACAAAATCTATTGAAGAGTAACGCTAAAGTTTATCTGGTCAGTGGCATGCAGGACCAGAGTGTTCCCATTCTTTCAACCGAGGCCATGGCAAGCGAATTGATCGGACGTGGTCATGATGTCGTGATGCGACGCATTCCCAAAGGTGGACATAATTTGGTTCCCGATGGCGGAAAGTGGTCGGATTCGGACGCCGAGTACGCGAAGATTCTTGAGTGGTTTGACGGGAACAAATAGTGTGCCCAATATTTATTGTGTGTGACCGGAGCCATGCATTGCGAAACTGCTGCTGACGCACTGGGAAGACTGGAAGGCCTGGTTGGTGCCCGCACCGGTGTGGTCACAAAACTGATTGGTGCGCGGCATACCGGGCTCTTCTGGGACGGCGTCGAGCTGTTCAACGGTAGTACCGGCGACTTGTCTCGACTTTATCCGGGGACGCGTTACGTCCGGCAAAACAATGCGCTACACCTGGTCGGCTCCGGTTGCGACGTTGATGTGCATGCCGCCAGGCTGAAAGCGATCATGGAAACGCTGGAACGTTACGCCAGCGCCGTCGTGCCGGAGGCAGAAATCGTCTTCACCACGGCGAAACGTCTTGGGCCGGATTCTTTCGACTGGCGTACTTTGCCTGAGTTGCATGTTCGGCCCCACGTCGGCGGGGCATGGCGGAAATATCCGTTCGATCCGGACGAGGCGCTTCGATGGGTCAGAGGATTCAACGTTACCACCGGCCGGGACGTTTATGTTCCATTGGTCGCGACGCGCATTCACCTGGCGGCATCTGAAGCCGAGTCGTTCATGCCTCAGTCTACGGCAGGGATTGCCGCGCATTTTGGCCTGGAAAATGCAACACTAAGTGCCCTGTACGAGATCATCGAACGGGATGCCGTTGAATCGGTATGGGCCGCGCGGTTGCCGCTTCCAAGGATCGACACTCGTTGTTTTGCGGATCGACAATTGCAGTCATTCTCGCATCTCGATGAAAATCTGCTCGTCGACCAGCGCTACTATGACGCCAGCAACGAGTTCGAAGTCCCCGTCGTGTACGCCGTCCGGACTCTGTCGTCCCCGATCGGCAACGACGTGATTGTCACTGCATCCTGTCACCATAATGCGGAAAAGGCGGCATTGAAGGCAAGACTGGATGCGTCCGGACAGCAAACGATGCGGGTCAACGAGGCGCATGGCTACCCATACACGCGTTATCCCGGTATGCCCGGTTTTTTAGTGACGGATCAACAGCACACCTGGCCGGATCTATCGTTCCTGGACGCGGTTCCGACGACTTCTGACGTGAGTCTTGGGGGCGTGGAACCGGATTCTCTTGACGCGGACACGGTGAGAAGCAGGCTCAACCGGTTGCTCAACCGGTTTTCCAACCTTGGACATGAAGTTATCCTTGTCGATCTCAGCACCGACGAGTTGGCAAAATTTGGAGTCCGGGTCGTCAAGGCCTTCGTTCCCACATTACTTACCGTGCCTCCATCGGAAAATCAGCGCTTCCTCGAGCACCCGCGTTTGCTCGAGAAGATATCTCGATTCAGATCTTCGGCAAACGTCAACCTGGCACCACAACCGTTCTGCTGACATGCTTTCCCTACACTTTTCGGGAGGGCTAGGTGCCGCCCTCCGGCAGCGCGACGCTGAAATCCATGCCGCCAGTCGCGGCATACTTGATCATTTGGGGCCGACCGAGACAACAATCCACGTATCGGACGCGATTGACTTGTCGCTTTGTGATGAGCAGGGTTCGGAGCAGGAATGCGTATTGTTTTGTTTCCTGACCGGCCACGGTCTCGTGGTCACGCCGTGGTTGGGATCGGGAAGGGTCTGCAAGCCCTGCTTTGCAAAGCGTTTCCTCGGGAATCTTTATGCATGGGAGCATTCTCCATCGATCGAGGAGGCCCTGCAGCGGATACATCACCTCGGCGTGGAACCTCGTCGATTCAGTGTCCTGCCGTCCGTCGCAGACCTGGCAGTTGCCGCGCTCGTAGAAAGATTGTGCGCCGCTCCCGACGACTTCCTCTGGTATTTCGATCTACTGGACGCGACATTGAGCCGATCACTTTTACTGCCTGTGCATGGTTGTGAATGTTGCAATGGGAGGCGGCCGAATGCCGAGCCGTCAAGGATATTCGAAGTGATTGGGAGTCAAACCGGAAAATGACGGCGTTTGGTATTGACGATCCATGGCGCCGCCGTCGGTCGTTGAAGTTTTTTTTTATCGGCAAAAGCGATCTTTTAGTCGTCGGGTTGGCGCGTACCGTAAGGCTCAGCGGACCCGCGGTCGGCACGTCGGGCCGGCGAATCCTCGCAGACTTTGCGACCGTTCATTCGATTCAGGAAATTCTCGACGCACGTCAACCGGAAACTTCGGCCGATGACGTCGTGAAGATGTGGGTCGAATTTGTGAATCTTGGAATTTTTCATCATGGACGACATGAACTCGAAGATTCTTCAACGGAGATGGCTGAGTTTATCGACCGTTTCGATAACCGTTTGACATCGTTGCACTGCCTTGATGCGGTAACAATCGCGGAATTATTGGCGCCGATCGGCTATCTTGATTCGGCATCCGGGGAACTTCGGCAATTGTTGACCGGGAACCAGCCCCCAGCGCCGGCGGTTGCGGCGGTGTTCTCGCCGACATTCGCGTCCTACACGACCTCGCAATTTTCGTTGAAGCTGGTTAGGCGCGGCGGCGGCATCCTGCTGTGCGCCGCGCCAGTGGGCGGCGGAGTGTCCCGTGACCGGACGGCGACCGACGTGCACAGGCGCCTGGAATCCCGATTGGCTGAACACTGGCTTGCGCTCGCGAAGTCCGGCGTCGCCGCGCGGGCACACGGTGAAAGTGGTGCCGGAGCGTTTGTCGCCGACGAAGCGGAGGCCCCGATGGCGATCGCGGATGCAACGACGTTGGGCTCGTTCGCCCAGCCACGATCGTTACTCGAACTGATATGTAAATTCTCGGCCGGCGGTGAGATGTCCGGCGGATGCTATCGCCGGATTGCGCCGACCGCCGGTGGGCTGGGTTCGCCGGCGGTTTTTTGCGTGGTTGCGGACCAGTCGGGAGAAGGCGAGTGTGCGGTTTCATGCTGGGATGAGTTGAGCGGCAGGCTGCTTCCTGTTCGTCGTCATCCCAGGGCCGAATTCGATGCATTGGGACTCGACATGGACGATGGCGTTATCCTGATATTCGTCGGTGCCAGATCCAGGCTGCTCGCAAAATACGGTCCTCTCGCCGAAACGCTGGTATATGTCGATGCCGGCGTCGCGCTGAATCATGCCCTGCTGTGCGCTCATGCATACGATGCGGATGCTGAGCTCCTTGATCGTTCGGATTTGAACCGGATACGAGGACTGTTGGGTCTGAGCCAGGATGAGAGCGCGGTTCCGATTACCGGTGCATGCAGGATTTCCCGGTCTGATTCGAATGAAGAGGTCGATCTTGCCCACCGGGGGCGTGATGCGACGGCAAGGATGATGAGCAGGCGATCGGTCCGCGCCTTGACGCCGTCCGTGATCGATTACTCCCTTGTGCAACAGGTCGAGGAACGCAGTTGGGCGAGTCCCGCGGTGGCGCAAATGATGCGTTTGAAGACGCCGTTGAGTTACCTTCGGATCTGCAAGGCGGACGAGGATGTTTATATTGTCGTTCAGATCTTCCTTTCGGACACGGGAATTGTCCGAAAGGATTGCGGAACAGTTTCTTCGTTTGAAGTCACGAACTGGTTCAAACAACGCGAACTTGCGGAGGCAGCAGTGATTTACGCGGTGCCAGTTTTGCATGGCATCGATAACCCATCCGGAGCCACGTCCCTGCTGGTTGCGGCGGGGATGTTGCTGAGTGAGTTATGGCTGCAGGCCGAACGGGAAGGTCTCGTGGGGACGATGGCCGGTCGGGTCGATATCGCCCGTTTCCGCCGTTTTCAGGATTACAGCCACGCCGTCGCGTTGTGCCTCTCCGGATCCCTGGGCGATCCCGATGCACCTCTGCGATCGTGATTCGACATCGGGTCGCCTGCGCTTCGTAGCGAATACACGGTTCCCGTACTGACGCGTAGTATCAGACCAGCGCTACGCTCCCGGCATACGCTTGCGGCACCGCCAACGGCCAGCAGGGGCAGGCGTTGACCGCCGCAGCGAGCCCGTCCGTCCATTCTTCCAGCCCCAGCCCACGGCTTTTCAGGCGCGCTTCGTGCTCGCTCCATGCGCGCGCGAACGCGGCGGCGCGCGCGGGCGCGGGCAGGCGGGCCAGTGCAACCGCGCACGCTGGGCCGAGGTAGTCGTGCGCAACGACCTGCCAGTCCGGGACATCGTTCACCTGCATCACGTCGATGCCGACCGCGCCGCCGTCCAGCCGCAGGGCGGCCACGGACAGGTCACCATCGTGACTGATCGACAGGGAAAGACGGCGCGAACCGTCGAGGAGGGCATACGGCGCCTCTCCCGGCGCGCCGCACAGCACGATGCGTTCGGTCGGCAGGCCGGTCGCCTGCGCGAGCGCGACCACCAGCGCGGTACGGATCGTGCGGCGGGCGGTGGCGCGGTCGGATTGTCCGCGGACGCCGACGACGTGAACCGGCGTCGGAGCGGGTTCGACGATGAACCCGCCTTCCGCCCACCAGCGCACGGGCACCGACGCCATCACGCCCGCTGCGGCGCCGCCGGCAAGCCGTTCCAGCCGGTGGCGGCCGGGATGTGCTCGCCCTTCATGACGAGGGTCAGCGGGCCGATCCGGGCATTGTCGCCGACCTTCGCGCTGTACAGCACGGCGCTGCGCGGGCCGATGTAGACCTTGCTGCCGATGTCGACATGGTCGATCTTCATCACGCGGTCTTCGAACAGGTGCGTCTGCGGGCACGACAGCGCGTTCAGTTCGCTGTGGTCGCCGATCGTCACGCAATCGAATTCCGTGATGTCCGTCGTGTCCATGTAGACGCCGCGGCCGATGCGGCAGCCGAGCAGGTTGAACGCGAGGGGCAGCCAGGGCGTGCCGCGCAGGTAGCGCATGAAGTTGGGGACGGCGATGCCTTCGTACATGTTCGTCACGCCTTCGGACAGCCAGACGAACGGCGTCCACATCGGCTCCGCGCGCTTCTGGTAGCGGCCCAGCAGC
>Ga0207667_10009898_pt1 | contig 11183 bp, 9 predicted proteins | sample KBSCornC52_FD_184301 | JGI IMG/M metagenome (GOLD analysis project Ga0207667, IMG submission 184301) | Corn rhizosphere microbial communities from Kellogg Biological Station, Michigan, USA - KBS Corn C5-2 (SPAdes) (version 2) | ecosystem: Host-associated > Plants > Roots > Rhizosphere > Soil ...
CGACGGTTGTACTGTCGGATCCTTCGCGGGGTCTCTCCTTCAAGCAAACGACGGACAGCCTCGGCCTTTATCGCTTTATGAGCGTCCCGACTGGCACGGGATACCAGATCACCGCTACGCGGGAAGGGTTTGCTGTTGGGCGCATTTCAGACATCACTCTGAGCATCGGCTTAACGCGTACACAAAACATTACGTTGACGGTGGGCGCGGAGTCACAGACCATCGCAGTTTCGGCCAGCAACCAGAACGTTACGCTCAATACGACAGACGCGACCATCGGAAACAATATTGACGTTCAGGAATTGAATGATCTTCCGGTCTATGATCGCAGCACTGGCATCAACAGCTTGTTCTATCAGCAGCCCGGAGTTGATTCCAACCAGGCGGCTGTTACTGGAGCTCGCATCGATCAGTCAGAAGTGACCGTAGACGGTTTGGATGTGAATGACCTTGTGACCGGTCAGGCCTTTTACCTGACCACTCCCGCACCGGTCGATTCCGTTGCGCAGTTTACCGGTTCGGTTGCCGGATTAACATCGAGTGTTGGAACCGGAAGCGGCGGTCAATTCCAATTGGTGACGAAGAGCGGCACCAATTCATTTCATGGCGGGTTCAACGAGTATCATCGCGACACCAGCACGGTTGCGAATACCTGGTTCAACAATCTTGTCGGACTCCGTCGCACGCCGCTTATTCGCAACCAGTTTGGCGCTGACATCGGAGGTCCTCTCAAGAAGGACAAGTTGTACTTCTACTTTGATTGGGCCGATTCGCGCATCGTGCAGTCCTCCACCGCCGAACGCATTGTGCCGCTTGCGGATTTCCGCGCGGGTCGATTTAACTACATCAACAGCAACGCGGGCTGCGACGACACCAGCCGCATCAACACCATGCCGAGCTGTATTACGACGCTTTCTTCTTCCCAGGTTCAAGGGCTTGATCCGGCGGGCATCGGACTCAGCCCAAATGTGCTTTCCTATATCAACTCGCGGTATCCCGCTGCCAACGACTTGTCGCAGGGTGACGGCGTCAATACGGGCGGCTTTCGTTTCACTTATCCCACGCCGGATAACCGTGCCACCTATGTCGGCAGGATCGACTACAACCTGACGCCCACGCAGAAGATCGGTGGCCGATTTACCATTACGCGGCGAGACGCGACCTCCTCGTTGGCGGACGGGTCACCTGATTTGCCCCAATTTCCCAGCGACCCGATTACGCATCCGTACTTCGATCGCAGTTACTCGTACGTTCTGAATCACACGTGGAATATTGGTAATAACAAGGTCAACCAGGCGTACTTTGGGGACAACATCAGCAAGCTGAGTTTCCCCGACACATACAACCCGATGGGGGCCAACCAGCCAACTTTCACCGGCATAGATAATCCGTACACGAACTACAACGGTCAAAAGCGCAGGGTGCCCGTTCCGATGGTTCGCGATGATTTCAGCTGGCAGATCCATAAGCACACGCTGGCTTTTGGCGGCACTTTCAAGTGGATAAAGACCAACAGCAATTTAATCTCGAATTTTAACTATCCCGGAATCGGTTTGCAGGGCGCAGGTCTTAGCAGCGGACTCGATTCCTCTGTCCGCCCAAACGATATCTACGACGGCCCGGACCAAGTTGCAATCAATGATTATGATCAGCTGTTTGCCACTGGCCTCGGCGTCCTTGGTGAGATACGCACCAACTACAGCTACGACAACAAAGGCAACGCGCTGGCTGCCGGCGCTGGAACACCCAGGGCATATCGCTTCTACCAGACCGAAGCTTATTTCGGAGACACCTGGAGGGTGACCCCCAAGCTGTCGCTTTCATACGGCGTACGCTACCAGTTTTATTCGGTTCCCTACGAAGTGAAGGGATTCGAATCCGTACCAACCGCGATTCCTTTGGATAGCTTCATCAAGGATCGCATCGCGCAACAGAACTCTGGGGACACGAGCTTAACGGGTCTGCCCCTTTACAGTTACAAACTGGGCGGTAAGACGAACCACGGTCCGGATCCGTACCAGCCGAGCTACAAGGACTTTGCACCGCGCCTTGCGTTTTCATTCAGCCCATTTGCCTCCAACAAGACGGTCATCAATGGTGGCGCAGGAATAATCTACGACCGCACTGTGATCAACGCGATCAACTTCCTTCAGGACCAGATCTCGTATTTGTTCTTTAATCAAACCAGCAGCGAGTTTGGCGGGAACACGGTTTCAGAAAGTCTCGCTACAGATCCGAGGGTTGGCAGCAATCTATCCTATCCCGCAAATTTAAACCCAGCACCTCAGCCGCTCAGCGTTCCTTACACGCCCTATGTGGACAGTACGGGATACATGTCCGGGCTAGCCCAGGCGCAGACCAATTTCGTAATCAGTCCCAACCTGAAGGATCCGTATTCGATCGCATTGAATTTTGGTGTTCAACAGGAACTGCCGAGTCACATGATTCTGAAAATGAATTACGTGGGTAGACTCGGCCGCCGTTTGATTGCGACTGCTGACGCGAACCAGGTCATCGATGTACCGGATTACACTCACCAGTCCACGCAGAGCATGGCACAGGCGTTCGCAGGACTCACCACGGAATTGCGGGCAGGCAAGGACTACACGCAGGTTACCCCGCAGCCATGGTTTGAGAATGTGCTGACCCCGCTCTTCGGCCAAGGCAACAGCACGTCTGCAGTGGCGTACTACTCAGGACAATATGCGCGCAGGGGAGACATCTCGGACGCGCTGTATCTGCTGTCCGCATACGGCTATTACTTCTTCGGCACTGATTTTCTTCCCACCAACATCGGCATCCCGTCGCAGTTCGGAACCAATGCTTATCTTACGAACAAGGGCAATTCCAACTATCACGGCATGCTCGTCACGCTTGATAAGAACATGTCCAACGGGCTGAATTTCGAGGCGAACTATACCTGGTCGCGCTCCATCGACAACACTTCAGTCAGCGCCAATAACAACTCGCTGTTTACCAACAGCAATATGATTTGCGACATCCTCAATCCGCGTGCGTGCCGGGGTGATTCGGATTTCGATGTTCGACAGGAGTTGAACGGCAACTTCGTTTATCAACTTCCTTTCGGCCGCAGAAAAGCGTATATGAGCCAAGCACCCCGTTGGGCGGATGAGGCGTTTGGCGGGTGGAGCATCTCGGGTCTACCCTCTTACCGCACCGGGCTTGCGCTTACTGCAATGTCTGGCGCGTTCCTGGCTTCCTTTGATAACCAGGTACCCGCCATCTTCACGGGCAACAAGGCCGATTTGAAGACAGCGGTAAATGTGAATCACAAGAGCAATACTGTTTGGATGTTCGCAGGCGGCAGCGCCGGTGCCTCGAAGACCTTGTCCGAATTTCGCGGTCCGATCGGCATTGAATATGGTCAGCGGAATAATATTCGCGGACCCGGTGCATTCTTCATGGATGCCGGTCTGGGCAAGCAGTTCCCGATCGTTGGAGACAGACTGAACCTGACGTTCCGTGCCGATGCATTCAACGTGTTCAACCATCCGGTTTTCGGAGGCGGGCTGTTGAACATCGTCAACAACGCCTCGCAGTTCGGCCAGATTACGTCAGCGCTCAGATCGAACTCAGGCAACAGTGCACGAGTGGCTCAGTTCTCACTCAGGCTGGATTACTAGAGCGGGAAGCCGGAGGATAGTGCGGGATGATCCACGCCGCGGGCGCGCCGAAGTGGTTGGCATATGAGTCATTGATGGTGGCCGGTTACTCGTCCGTGACAAGGGTTTGGTATCAGGGCGCAGCTTTAGCTGTGCCCTGATGTGTTGCTTTTGAAATCAGGAAATCCACGCGGTGAAAGCACGGTAAAATCCAACGAATCTGCCCATTCGATCCAAATGCGAGCTAAAACGAATCATCGTGCAGATTGGGGATTGTGCAGAATTCGAGAATTAGAAGCAAACGCGGATCTTTCGCTGCGCTCAAGATGACAATGGAGGGTTGAGGTTGTTGCCATCCAACGTCCGAAAGATCGGCCGCGGCATTCCTAACTGTCTAACTGGCGACTGTGCATAGATCTAGTAGCTTGAAACTGGCAGCCTGAAGTCCAAAGGCGAAAGCTGGTACTTGAATTCTTGAAGTTCGAAGCTAAAAGTTGAAAGCTTGCAGCTATCGTCGGGAATGCTCCGTTTTCTTCAGCTAATAGAAGAGGTATTTGCGCCAGCGATCGTCGCCACGGCCTAGCATGCGCATGATCTGGCGGCTGGTGTGTAACGAGAAGGGCCGCGGGTCGCGCAGCAGAATCATGTCATCAATTTCACTTAGCATGCGATTGCCTTTACGGCGATTGCAGGAGTGGCAGCAGGCAACGAGATTTTCCCAAGTGGAATTGCCGCCGCGCGAGCGCGGAATGACATGATCGAGCGTGAGTTCACTTGGCGGAAGCGAATCTCCGCAATACTGGCAGGTATTGCGGTCGCGCAGCAGAATATTTTTGCGCGACAAGGCACGGGTCTGATGCGGAATGCGGCGGTATTCCAGCAGCCGGATGACGGAGGGCATGGGTACGATGCTTCGCTGCGCATGCAAAGTGAGTCCGTGTTCCTCTTCTGTGCGAGCAATGCCTTTGAGCACCAGCACAAGGGCACGACGTGCTCCGCAGATATTGATGGGCTCATACGATGCGTTGAGCACGAGCACCGGCAACTGCAGCATGTGCGTAGTCTGGACGGCGGATTGCGTACCTGGATATTCGGCAGCTGTGGCCGCAGCCCTCGCGATGGATCGTTGTTTACGAGCATGAATCATGGCTTTTCCCAGCGACATCTCTTCTCCCGTCAAAAAGATGGTTGGTCGTGCAATGAAGACCTGCTTACATCCTGCGATGCACCGGCGCTTACGCCTCCGGCAAGCTCATTTTGGTCCTGATAAATCTCAGGTCCGTAACTGTTGACGCGCCGCGCCCGGGCAAGTGTTGCAACCCATACAGAAGCGGCTCCGGCGTCGCGCAGCGCTTTTGAAACTGCACGCGCGGTTGCTCCGGTGGTAAGAATGTCGTCGATGATCAGCACGTGGCGCTTATCGACGGCCGCTGGATTTGAAACCTTGAATGCTCCGCGCACATTGAGGCGGCGCATACGAGGCGTCAGGCCTGCCTGGCTCTCCGTCGGGCGCAAGCGGACCAGACTGCTTGCGGCGAGGGTAAAATGCAACTCCGGATGTGTCGTGGCGAGCGCTTTCAAGGCTTCCGCTGCGAGCACGCGAGACTGATTGAAGCCCCGCTGCGCATGCTTCGATTTGTGGAGCGGCACCGGCACAACGAGCATGTCCAATGGCGCTTCTGCCGCAAGTCCGCTGAGGGCCAGGGCCAGCATCTGACCGAGCCGTGGAGCCGCTGCATAAAGCCCGTCGTACTTGAGCGCATGGATTGCTTCCTTCATTCGGCCATCATAAGTGCCGAACGAGACAGCTTTTACAAATGGGGGTGGAGCGAGACGGCACGCTCGGCACTCTGCGAGCTCTGCCATGGAGTATTGAGCCGCATCAATGGTGTCTCCGCAGCGCGCGCACACGTGCCCGGCGCGGGTGGAGAATTCTGACCAGCAAACAGCACAAATTGGCGCGGAAGAGAGCTGCGGCAGAGGGGAGCCGCATAGAGCACAGAGTGAAGGAAGGAGGGCACAGCTAAGCGCATCCAATGGACTTCGGAGCACGCGGGCTACAGCGCGCCACCGCGTTATCTCCGATGGCGGAACGTCGATCGTCAGTGAACCGTGGTCCCTGCGGAAGACGCACCTCCTTTGAGGCAGCTGAAAAGAGGTACACTACCTCACCCTTATCTTTACTCGATTCGCTTTGAATGGCAAGGCAGCACCACGACACTGTAGTACCAGCTGATTATCAAACTTGGCACATTATTTCGAAGGCCGCCTGCTGAGGCGCCCTACGATTGTTGAAGAAGGTGCTGAAGGTAAAAGCGTTAGCGCGATCTCGCAGAAGAGCGCGGGTTGTCGTGTTTCTTGGTGAGTTTTTGAAAATCCTACAAACGAAATTTCCCTGCGTCGGGATTTTTGCCCAACGCAGGGAACAGGATCCGGCACTCTACGCCGGCCGGAAGAGTTGACTAGAGTTGACCCTCACGGCTATGTCAGCGACGATGTCCTGTCGTCCCTGTACGATCGTTGTCAATATCGTCTTCGGCACGAGCTGGCGGCCGCGATGAATCAGTGGTGTTGCGGAACGCATCCTTGACGTCGCCACTGATCTTCTCCACCTTGCCCTTGACCTGCTGGACTGTGCCCTCAGCTTGCTTGTCTGAATCACCGGTCCACTCGCCGATCTGGCGCTTGGCGCGACCAACTGTATCATCCATCGTGCCCTTCACATGGTCTTTATTCATTGCTTCACCTCCATGGGGTCTACTACCGTGCTTTGCTTTAGGTGCGCATAAAACTGTTTCGTTTTATGCGCAGGTCAAATTCGTTACCGACGGGTGCAATTCAAGTGAACCCGTCAAACAACTGGTCTGCGGCCCTGAATCAATTGGATCAATAGAACAACTACCGCAAGGACCAGCAAAATGTGGATGAACCCGCCAAGCGTGTACGAGGTCACGAGTCCAAGAGCCCATAGCACGAGCAGGATTACAAAAATCGTCCAAAGCATTTTTCATCACCTCCCGGCGCACATTTCCACCGTTACAACAGATCACTTGGACGCCGGAGCATCGGGCGCGGTTGTTTGCAGGGTTGTGAATCGCTTGAAAGGCGGTATGTAATGTGGTATGTAATGCGGGCGGATAACGCGCCGGGCGCTTCGCGCAACAAACGCTGGGTCTGGTTATTGTTAATTCATTTTTGGGGGATTTAGGCTTTCTGGATGGCTGAGTGTCGTAGTACCCACCCTTCTCCGGGTAACTGCGAGAAGGATGGGCGCCCGATTCTGTTGAGAGCCTGTTTAGAAGATGCCGGCCATGTAGGCTTCGGCAGGTTGGACGTTTTCAGATTTGGACCCGCACTCGACCAGAACGACTGGCGAAAGGGTGAGCACCGGGCAATGGGAGTGCGCCAGCACCTTGTACACCACTCCGTGCCGAGTGACAGCAGCGAAGGCCGAAGCACCCTGCGCGCCAAGCACGATCAGGTCAGCTTGTTGCGCGTTGCTTTGGTACAGCAGCTCTTCTGTCGGGTCGCCGGGTACCACGATGGTTTGCAGGGCGATCTTCTGACGCAAGTTTGTGGGAACGAGCATCAACAGTTCGTTCTCAATCTCATCGAGTGTCTTACGCGCCAGCACTGCCGACTTTTCCTGGGGTTTGATGACGTGCTGGAGGATAAGCCGTGCGTTGTGCTGCAGGGCCAGTTCCGCGCCGAACGCGACCACGATCTTGGAGGCTTCGTGCATACTGGCGGCGCAAAGGATCGTGCGGGTGGCGTAGTTGCGATAAGCTCCATCCACCACATTGGGGCCGACGATATATACGGGCAGTTTGGCGGTGCGCAGGACCGCCTCGGCGACAGAGCCGACCAGCAGCTTTCCGATCGGTCCTGGCGAATGAGTGCCCATCACGATGCGGTCAATCTGGCGCTCGTGCGCAAAGGCGAGAATCTGGTCGGCAGGTAATCCCGGCCGCACCACCACATCGCAGGTAACACCCGCATCACGTGCTTGTTGAGCGAGAGGCTCAAGTTGACGTTTTTCTGTCCGCGCAGCGGCGGCGTAATCGTAATAGCGCATCCCGGCACTTTCCGACGCAGCCACCACCAGCGTGTCATAAGCGTGAAAGAGGATGAGATTCGAGCCAAACTCGCGAGCCTGTGCAAGGGCGAATGCAAAAGCTTTCTGGTTGGCAGGAAGCTCGGTGGAAAAGAGAATTGTGGAGGGTTTGCTCCACCCCGGCTTCATGACGGCTGCCATAGAAACCTCCTGGACGTGCGTTCAAAGTGTTGCGCCATCAGTAAATAAAGTCGCAGTGCTCAATCGCACATCATTGGGTGATCTAGCTCACTATTTGCCTCGGTGAAAGCTGCCGCCGATGCGCTGGCTTCACCAGATTTGTTTTAGACCGGTTTCTTCAGTTGAACGTTACCCGGAGAGAAGATTGTGGCTCGAAAATTTGAATTTGTCCAACCTGTTTGAGAACGGCCCGCCCGGCGATCGGATAAAGTGATCTGAATCACAGCCTGACCCGATCGAAAGCTGTTCTTCTAGAACCGAATCGGGGCGTCTGTCCTGAATTACAGAACGCCAAAGCCGGCATTTCCGGTTTGTCCCGAGCGCGAGGATAGGTTCCCCACCCGGACCTTAGCGATGCGGGGCGATTCGGCTGGAGGTCTTTATGGAGCCGATGCATCAAATTCCCGCACGAGGCGGGTTGAACTACGACGAAACGCCTTTCCTTGCAATCTGGGAAGTCACCCAATCCTGTGATCTAGCCTGTAAACATTGCCGTGCGGCCGCTCAGCCTATTGCTCATCCTGATGAGCTATCGAATGCTGAGGGCAAGGCGCTTATCGACCAGATCGCTGATATGCATATCCCAATTTTTGTGTTCACGGGCGGCGACCCGATGAAGCGCAAGGATGTGTTTGAGCTGATCCGCTATGCCGCCGATAAAGGCGTCCAGGTGGCTCTTACGCCCAGCGCGACCCCGCTGCTTACGCGCGAAGCGATATTCAAATTGAAAGAGGCGGGACTGGTTCGGCTGGGCATCTCCCTGGACGGATCGACACCGGAGATTCACGACACGTTCAGAGGGTTGCCGGGAGCGTGGGCGCGCACCATCCAGGCGGTTGAGTGGGCCAACGAGGCAGGTATCCCGATCCAGGTACATACAACGATCAGTCGGCATAACGCGAAAGATCTCGATGAGCTCTGCAACCTGTTCGAAAAGCTGGCCATTGTGATGTGGAACGTGTTCTTCCTGGTGCCGGTGGGTCGCGGGCAGCTGAATGATTTGCTGTCAGGCGAGGAATTTGAAAATGTGTTTGGCAAGATTTATGAGCTTTCGCACCGGGTGAGTTTTCAGATCAAGACCACGGAAGCGATGCACTATCGGCGCTACCTGCTGCAGAACAATCTTGAAGAACGCAAGATGGGACACGGGCACTCCCGTGCGGCGAAGCATGAATACGAGCCGGGTGCGCCGACGGCCGACGCCAAGACTCGCACGATGGGCTGGGCTACCAGGCGGGTGAACGATGGCAAAGGGTTCATGTTCATTTCGCACGTGGGCAATGTGTACCCGAGCGGGTTTTTGCCAATCCATGCGGGGAACATCCGCGAGACTCCGCTGGCGGATATTTATCGGAATGCGCCGATCTTCAAGTCGCTGCGCGACACGAGCAAGTTGGAAGGCAAGTGCGGAGCGTGCGAGTACAAGGAGATTTGCGGTGGCTCGAGGGCGCGTGCCTATGCGCTTACCGGCGATCCGCTGGCGCAGGAACCCTGCTGTATTTACCAACCAAAGAATTGGGATCCGGAGCTGGAACAGAAGGCGGAGGCGTTCAGGGACGTAAAGGCGGAGCAACTCGTAGTTCTGTAATCGGCGAGCGAATTAACCAGGCGCCACGGCCTTGCGGTCGTGGCGTTTCTGTTTGTACGGAGTTGAATTTGCGCATAGGCTGGCGCTTGGAAGCATCGAAGCACAGGAGGAACTACTCACGATGGCAAGCGACACGTTACTGAGGAAGCAACTGGTGAAGCTGCTTACCAGTTCGGAGGCGCACGCTGAGTTTGATGACGCGGTGGATGATCTGCCCGCCGATCTGCGCGGAAAACGGCCGGAAGGCGCGGAACACTCTCCGTGGGAATTGCTGGAGCATCTGCGTATCGCGCAATGGGACATTCTGGAATACGCCATCAACGCGAACCACAAATCGCCGGAGTTTCCCGAGGGCTACTGGCCGGCATCAGCCGAGCCCAGTGGCGCAAAAGAATGGGATGAGAGCGTGCGCAGTTTTCATCACGACCTGAAGAGGATGTGCGACCTGGTGATATTGGAATCGACTGATTTGTATGCGAAGATTCCGCACGGCGAAGGGCAGACGATTTTGCGACAGGTGCTGCTCACGGCCGATCACAATGCGTACCACATCGGCCAGCTTGTATTGGTGCGCAAGCTGCTTGGGGCGTGGCAGTAGACCGCGTTGGCCGCGGAACGGCGTACCACATCGGCCAGCTTGTACTGGTGCGCAAGCTGCTTGGGGCGTGGCAGTAGACCGCGTTGGCCGCGGAACGGCTCAGCCCGCCCGCGCTTTTCTTCCTTCGCCTTGCAGCCGGATGGAAACATGGACGAGGCTCAGCGCTGCTGGGGTTACGCCCGGTATGCGGCTGGCCTGGCCGATGGTCATAGGCCGGATGCGCTCGAGGGTCTCGCGCATTTCGCGCGATAGCCCGCTGATGACGCCATACTCCAGCCACTCTGGAATTGCGACAGCTTCGGCGGCTTTCAGCTTGGCAACAGATTTCTTCTGCTGTTCGAGGTAACCGGCAAATTTGATTTCTGTTTCTACCGCGCGCACTTCATTGCGGAGCACGGCGCGCTTTACGTGCGCATCTTCACCGGCATCGCTCATGAGCAGACGGCTGAGCTCGCCCAGCAGCGGATCTGCGACAAGGCGTTCGCGCAGCGCCATCAGGATCGGCTCGATGGTGACTTCAGGGCGCTTGAGCAGTTGCGCCCAGGTTTGCCCGGCCGTTGAGGTAAGGTCGGCCAATTCTGCCGTTGCCAGGTGCTCGGTGTTTACCTTGCCTGTGGTCAGTAGGTATTCGAGCGCGGCCATGCGAGCCTGCTTGCACTCGTACTCTGCCCATGCCTCGTCGTTGATGAGGCCGAGCCTGCGGCCATGCGGGGTCAGGCGGCGGTCCGCGTTATCGATGCGTAGGTGCAGGCGGAACTCGGCACGCGACGTAAACATGCGGTAGGGCTCATTGGTGCCCTTCGAAATGAGGTCGTCGATGAGTATGCCGGTGTACCCTTCGGTGCGATCGATGGTGAATGGCGCTTCGCCCTTGAGCCAGAGCCCGGCGTTTATTCCGGCCATGATCCCCTGGCATGCCGCCTCTTCGTATCCGCTGGTGCCGTTGATCTGGCCGGCTAGATACAGGCCTTCCATGCACTTCACGCGCAGGGTGCGGTCAAGCTCGGTAGCATCCACACTGTCGTACTCGATCGCGTAGCCGGGGCGCAGCATCTCCGCCTGGTCCAGTCCGGGAATGGA
>Ga0207667_10009899_pt1 | contig 11182 bp, 9 predicted proteins | sample KBSCornC52_FD_184301 | JGI IMG/M metagenome (GOLD analysis project Ga0207667, IMG submission 184301) | Corn rhizosphere microbial communities from Kellogg Biological Station, Michigan, USA - KBS Corn C5-2 (SPAdes) (version 2) | ecosystem: Host-associated > Plants > Roots > Rhizosphere > Soil ...
GGCCAGCGTCGCACCTGCCGCCTTCGCCGAAGAAAGCAACGACGCCGGCTCGCTGCCGGCCATCAACGTCAGCGCCGAAGCGAGCCCAGCCGATGTTTATCGCGCACGCTCGTCAAGCATCGCCGGCTTTGGAGAAGCGCCGCTGCTGGACACGCCGGCGTCGGTCTCGGTGATCACCGAAGCACAACTGAAAGACCAACAGGCGCGCCTGCTCAGCGACGTCATCAAGAACGACGCCAGCATCGGTGAAAACTATGCGCCGGTCGGCTACTACGAGAACATCAGCGTGCGCGGGTTTCCGCTGGATCTGGCGAGCGGTTATCGCATCAACGGCCTGTCGGCAGTCGGTGAACAGAACATCGCGCTGGAAAACAAGGAACAGGTCGAGATCATCAAGGGCCTGTCCGGCCTGCAAGGCGGTGTGCTCAATGCCGGCGGCCTGGTCAATTACGTAACCAAGCGTCCGGCCGACGTGCGCTCGGTCATGCTCGGCACCGACTCCAACGGTTCGCGTTACCTGTCGACCGATCTGGGCGTGCTGTTCGGCGAGCACAAGCAGTTCGGCCTGCGCGTCAATGCCGCGCACGAAGACATCAATTCCTACGTCGACTACAGCAACGGCTACCGCGACTTCGCCTCGCTGGCGGCGTCGTGGGACATCAGCACGAAAGCCCGCCTCGCCTTCAACATCGAATACCAGAAGAAGGCGCAGAAATCGGTCGCCGGCTATCAGCTGCTGGGCGGAACCACGGTGCCGTCCGGCGTCTCGCCGAAGACGATGCTGTCGCCGCAGCCATGGGTGCAGCCGGTGCGCATCGATTCGCTCAACTTCAACACGCGCTTCGACCTGGAATTCAACGACAATTGGCGCGGCTACATCACGGCCGGCCGCAGCCGCGCGGTGATCGACGACTACCTGTCCTTCCCTTATGGCAGCAATAGCGCCACCGTGTTCTCGCCGACCTTCGCCGCCAACGGCGACTATGACGTATACGACTATCGCAGCCCGGACGACACCCGTCGCAACGACGAAGCGCAGGCAGTCGTGCAAGGCAAGTTCAATACGGGTTCCGTCAGGCACGACCTGACGCTGGGCGTGACCATGTCGCGCCGCGTGGTCGACAAGTCGGACGGTATTTCGAACGTGGTCGGCACCGGCAACATCTACAGCCCGGTCGCTGCGGCGCTGGCGCCGTCGGGCGCCGTCATACCGGCCTCGTACCGCAATCTGGACAGCCGCCAGCAGGCGATCCTGTTCACCGACCGCGTGCAGTTCGGCGAACACTGGGAAGTGCTGGCAGGCGGACGCCAGGTCTGGCTGAAGGAAAAAACGTATAACTCGACCGGCGCCACCACGCGCGATACCGACCGCAACCAATTCCTGCCGCAACTCGCGCTGATCTATAAACCGCAAGTCAACATGTCACTCTACGGCAGCTACGCCGAGACGCTGAGCATGGGCACGGCGGCGGCGTTCTGGCAGACCAATTACCCGACCATCCTGCCACCTTCCGTGGCGCGTCAGCTGGAAACCGGCGTCAAGTACGACTGGAACAAGGACCTGAGTTTCACCGCGGCGGTATTCCGCATGAAGAAGGCTTACGAGTATCCGCAACCGGATGGCGCGGGCGGCTTCAAATACGTCCAGCAGGGCAAGCAGACTCACACCGGTCTCGAACTCGGCGCCTCCGGCAACGTCACAAAACAGCTGCGCCTTGCCGCCAGCCTGGCCTTTATCCAGGCCCGCGCCGACGGCACCGGCACGCCGGCTTACGACGACAAGCAAGCCATCAACGTGCCGCGCGTGCGCAGCGCGCTGTATGCCGACTACGCGCTGGCCGCCTTGCCCGGTCTGAACCTGCAAGGCAGCTGGCTGTACAGCGGCAGCAAGAGCGCCACGCGCGACGGCAGCGCCTCAGTGCCGTCATATCACATCTTCAACACCGGCCTGCGCTATCAGACCAAGATGGCCGGCCATCCGACCACCCTGCGCCTGACTGTCGACAATGTGTTCGACAAGCGCTACTGGAAAGACACCGGCGAGTCGCTCGGCGACAGCTACCTGCATCTCGGCGCTCCGCGTCTGGCGCGCCTGTCGGTGCAGTACGACTTCTAAGCAGACGCCAAGCCAGCCGCATGGAAGCCGCCTCCCACCACCTGACCCGCGTACTGAGCCACGGCATGAACGCCGACGCCGTGATCTCGGACTGGCCGGCGCTCACTTCGGCCGAGGTGGCGCGCGTGCTGCAGCATTATCCGCAAGCCGGCACGCCGAAGCGGCTGGTGTGGCATAGCCCGCGACCGTTCTCGGCAGGTTGCGTAATGACGACCTCGACCATGGACGTGTTCGTCAAACGCCACCATGTATCGGTGCGCGACGTCGCCGGCCTCAGCGAAGAACACGGTTTCATCAATCACCTGCGCAGCCGTGGCATCGCCGTCAGCGAAGTGCTCACGACGGCCGATGGCGCCACCGCCTTCACCGACGATCACTGGACCTATGAAGTGCATGGCGTTGCCTCCGGCGTCGACCTGTACCGCGACGCGGTGTCGTGGACGCCGTTCAGCAGCAGCGTGCATGCGCATGAAGCCGGCAAGGCCTTGGCGCGCTTGCATCTGGCCGCGCAGGATTACACCGCGCCGGCGCGCAAGGCACAGACGCTGGTGTCGAGTTTCACGATTTTTTCTCAGCCAGATCCGCTGCCGGCGCTGCAACGCTACATCGAGCGCTATCCGGCGATTGCCGACTATCTGAAGGAACGCGACTGGCGCGGCGAAGCCGCCGGCACGCTATTACCGTTCCACGCGCGGCTGCGGCCCTATCTGGATGAATTGACGCCGCTGTGGACCCACAACGACTGGCACGCGTCCAACTTGCTGTGGACCGATCGCAGTGCGGCGGCAGGCGTCGAGACCATTCTCGATTTCGGCCTCAGCGACCGCACCTGTGCGCTGCATGACCTGGCGACCGCGATCGAGCGCAACGTCATCGAATGGCTGGCGATCCAGGAGGGCAAGACCGACGCCGTCCATCCCGACCTGCTCGACGCGCTGCTCGACGGCTACCATCTGGTGCGGCCGCTGACGTCGCGCCAGTGGCTGGCGCTGGCAGCGCTGCTGCCGCTGGTGCATGCTGAATTCGCGCTGGCCGAACTGGCGTACTTCCACGGCATCACGCGCTCGGCCAATAATGCGGCGCTGGCCTACGATGCTTATTACCTTGGACATGCCGCCTGGTTCAACAGCGCGGATGGGCAACGACTGCTCGCACGGATCGCGCAACGCGCTGCGGCTGATTAGTTAGTCGGGAATTACCGCCGTGGCATCCACTTCCACCAGATACTCCGGCCGCGCAAACGCGCTCACGACAATGCCGGTCGACACTGGAAACACACCCTTGAGCCAACGTCCCACCACGCGATACACGTCTTCGCGATAGCGCGGGTCGGAGATGTAGATCGTCACCTTGCAGATGTGCTCCAGCTTGCCGCCGGCTTCCTTGAGCAGCATGTCGATGTTGTACATCGCCTGCTCGGTCTGCCCTTTCACGTCGCCGATACAGACGCTTTCCGAGGTATCCAGGTTCTGTCCGATCTGGCCGCGCAGGAACACGGTGGTGCCACGTGCAACGACGGCCTGGCACAAATCGTTGTCGATGTTTTGTTCAGGATAAGTATCTTTGGTGTTGAATCTGCGAATGCGCGTGTGTTCCATGAAAGCCTCGATGAACAGGTGAATGAAAGAACTTCGGATTAATTACGCGGTGTTCTTCTTGTCGAAATAACCGGCGCGTATCGTCGCGCCGATCAGGTTGACGATCAGGCGGCCGGCGGTGACGCAAGTCAGTTTGCTGGCGTTGTCTTTGACTGGCTGGATTTCAACGATATCCATGCCGACCACGCGTCCCTTCTTCACCAGCCCGTGAATCAGCTTGCGCGCCTGCATGAAGTTCACGCCGCCCGGAGCCGGGCCGTCTACCGCCGGCATGATGGTCGGATCGAGGCCGTCGGCGTCGATCGTCAGATAGTAATTGCCACCGTCGGGAATGCGCGCCAGCACGGCGTCCATGCCGATGTCGTGCAATTCGTAAGCCGAGATCAGATCGGCGCCCCAGGCCTTGGCCGCTTCAAAATCCGCCGGACGTCCGCTGCCTTGGGCGCGCAAACCGATCTGCACGATATGTTTGACGAAAGGCAGTTCCGAGGCGCGGCGTATCACGCTCGACAAACCATCGCGCACACCGTTGACTTCGTCGCGCCAATCCAGATGTGCATCGATGTGCACGATAGTCACCGGTCCGACTTCATCAAAGCCGCGCAACACCGGATTGGTAATGCCGTGATCGCCGCCCAGCACGATCGGCATGCCGCCGCCGCGCAGGATCTGACGGATCGCGAGTTCGGCGCGACGCTGATGATCGCCGGGCACGGCGAGGTCCGGCAGCACGTCGCCGCAATCGACAAAACGGATGTCGCTGCGCCCTTGCAGCAGCGGTCCGTCGATATCGAAATCGTAATGCTCCGGTGCGCGCACGATGCGGTCGGTGACGTCGCGGATCGCCTGCGGCGCATTGCTCTGGTCGTTGGTGAATTGTCGCGGCGTATAAGCGGAACCGAACGGCACGCCGAGAATCGCGATGTCCGCCTTCAGATCGGTCATGTCGGTGACCAGCTCCGAATACAGCAATGTTTTGTGGCCGGTGCGCGGCGCTACGGTGAGTTGTTCCATGAGCCTGGATCCTTTGGCGAATATATGATGAAGAAAAACAAGCCAATGCCCATGCAAGATCGAAGCCAGCGCATGTACCGACACAGCCGAATGGATTTGACTCTAGCAAGTTGGCCGGATAATAAAAAATGATTGTTTTGCAGGTATAGTCTTGAAATTCAATACCTTGCGTTTTCAATCTCCACTTACCTTCCCGGCAGGCAATCATGATCCAGTTGGATTTCGACGAACGCGACCTGCGCTCCCTGCGCGTGTTCTGCAATGCCGCTCAGGCCGGCGGATTCGCAGCCGCGGAGAAGCGCCTGCACATGTCCAAGGCCTCCATCAGCCGCCACGTGCGCGAAGTCGAAGAGCGCCTCGGCGTACGCCTGTGCGAACGCGGTCCCGCCGGTTTCAAGCTGACGCCGGAGGGCGAGGTGGCGCTCAAGCTGGCCTCGGATGCACTGCGCTCGCTGGAACGGATCCGCTCCGAGATCGATGCCGTACATGGCGTATTGTCGGGTTCGCTATCGATCGGCATCGTCGAACACACGCTGACGCATCCCGACTGCAAGATCCCGGAAGCACTTGCCATCCTGCGCGAGCGCGCGCCCAACGTGCGGCCGGAAATCAGCGTCATGACCTTCCCCGATCTCAATCAGGCGCTGCGTGAACACCGCGTCGACATTGCGATTCGCGGCAGGTATCCGCGCGAGGGTGAATTCAGTTACCTGCCCTTGTTCGCCGAAACCCATCGCGTCTATACCGCGGCGAAAAAAACCAGGCGCGGCGCTGACGATCTGCCGCTGGTCTACCGGCCGCACCCTTATGTCGATCAGGCGCTGGCCACCGAAGGCTATGCGCGCGGACCGGATGCCGGCGGCCTGGAAGCCATCGGCCTGCTGGTGGCGACCGGCTGCTATCTGGGCATCCTGCCGGTGCACTACGTCCAGCTGCTGGGCAAGCGTTATGCGCTCAGGGCGAGAAGCAACAGTCCCTCCTATCACCATCAGATCTGCGCGGTCACCGAATCGTCTCGGCCGTCGACGTATCGCGCGGACCTCTTCCTCGACATCCTCAAAGAACTGCATCCGGGCAACGCAGACAACTAGGTTCTCCCCAAAGCGACGCAAGCCGTCGCCAGCCACGTGTCCATCGTGGCGCATTGGCGATGAGAATGGCGATGCATTGCCTTCCCGCGCCATGTGTTTTGACTCGGCTTTGATTCACGCCAACACGTATTTTTGAATCACCGAAATCAAACCGCTCCTGCGCGGCGATTTTTTTGAGCGTTGAAACACGCCACAAAAATGATTCATTTGAATCATTTGAAAAAAATATTGGCACATATGTTGCTTGATGCATTGCACATCCCGATTGCGGAGCATCCTCGTGAATCAAGCCACATCAACATCGCCAAAGCCGTCCGAGTCCTTGCGGACGCAGCAGGCGCTGGTGCTGCATATCAAGCAATGTTTCGACAGCCTGCCCCGGCAAGTACGCCTGGCGGCCGGCTTCGTGCTCGATCATCCGCATGAAGTTGCCGTGATGTCCATGCGCGAGCAGGCGCGGCTGGCGGGCATTCCGCCGTCGACGATGACGCGCCTGGCCAAGTTTCTCGGCATGGAGGGTTATGACGACATCCGTGAAGTGTTCAAGAACAACCTGCGTTCACGCGGCAACGACTACAGTCGGCGCGCCCATGGGCTGGTCGAACTGAATCAGAAGATCGGCGAGACCGCACTCGCACTCGACGTCGCCAATAATGCCATCGCCCACATCCAGGCGCTGTGCAGCGCCGACACGCTGGCTGCCATCGTGCGCGCCGTGAAAATATTGTCATCGTCGCGCACCATCTATTGCCTGGGACTGCGTTCGTCGTTTCCTGTGGCGTTTCAGTTTTCCCACGTTTCCGAATATTTCGCCAAAAACATCACGCTCATTGATGGCGCCGGTGAAAGCGGCATGATGAAGATCATGCATCAGGCCGGCCCCAAAGACGCCTTGTTCGTCTGCTGCATCGCGCCGTACTCGCGCCGCGCCATATCAATTGCCGGACATCTGGCCAAAGCCGGCGTCAAGCTGATCGCCATCACCGACAGCGACAGCTCGCCGATTGCGCGTATGGCGACGGAGACCATTCTCGTCGGCAAACAGAATGCCTCGTTCTTCGACACGCTGGTGCCCGCATTTCTCGTCAGCGAAATTCTGGTCGCGCTGATGGCCGCGACTTCCAAGGTCGACGTCAAGGCCTCGGTGTCTGCGACGGAAAAGAATCTGTGGAGCATGGGCGAATGGTGGGGCGCAGAAGACACTGAGTTGCCCGGATTGCTCAAGGCACGCACGCGCAAAAAACCATAACGGACGATCACCCCGCCCCTCACGCAATCCGCTTCAGAACTAACCCGCACTTCATGAATGACTTCAATTAAAAGGATATCCAAATGAAACGCCGCTCCCTCCTGCTTAGCCTGATCGCCGTCTCCATTGCCGCCGTTGCTTCCGGCAACGCCAGGGCGGAGGACGCCCTGAGCACCATCCTGGCGCGCAAGGTCATCCGCGTCGCCGTACCGACCGACTATCCGCCCTACGGCTCGGTCGGCACCGACATGACGCCGCGCGGTTACGACATCGACATGGCGACGCTGGTCGCCAAGAAACTCGGCGTCAAACTGGAACTCATCCCCGTCACCGGCCCCAATCGCGTCGCCTACCTGCAAACAAAAAAATCCGATCTGACCATTTCATCGCTCGGAAAAACGCCTGAGCGTGAAAAGGTCATCGACTACAGCATCGCCTATGCGCCGTTCTTCGACGCCGTCTTCGGCAAGCAGGACATCATCGCGAAGAACTACAGCGAGCTCACCGGCAAGATCATCGCGGTGACGCGCGGCTCGATGCAGGACGAAGAACTCTCGCGCCTGGCGCCGGGCGCCGTGATCAAACGCTTCGAAGACAACAACGGCACGGTCTCGGCCTTCCTCGCCGGCCAGGCGCAGATGTTCGCGACCGGCACGGCGGTGGCTGCCACGATCAAGACCAAGGATCCGTCGGTGAGCATGGATCTGAAAGTGATCCTGTCCAATTCGCCGTGCTACATCGGCGTGCTCAAGGGCGAGCCGCAACTGGTCGCCAAACTCAACGAGATCATCCGCGAGGCCAAGAGCAACGGCGCCATTGACGAGATGTCGAAGAAGTGGCTGGGCGCTCCTGCCGGCGCACTGCCCGAATAAGTCCGCACGCTGTTCTTCTGCTTTCCCTGCCCGATGCCATTTTCCAGAATCGCATCGGGCAGGGCGGCGCCCCTGCTTTCCCCTCAATGAAACAGCATCACCACATGACTCACCCTACCGCCATCGACCGCCTGGCCGACTGGATTTGCAGCCTGCACGCTGACCATGCCGTGCGCAACATTCCTGCGTCCGTGCGCAACATCGCCGCCAATTGCCTGATCGACACGATAGGCGTCGCCTTTGCCGGCTCGGCGACGGCAGTCGCTCGCACGGCGCGCGCCATTGCCGTGGATGCCGGTTCACGCGGCGACGCGGCTGTGGTGGGAAGTCATCACTTGTTCTCCGCACCGGCGGCGGCGTTCGTCAACGGCGTGTCGGCGCATGCACTCGACTTTGACGACAATTGCTATGCCGGCTTCGTGCACGGTTCGGCCGTGATCGCCCCTGCCGCCATCGCGGTCGCACAAAAGCGCAATGCCTCCGGCGCCGATTTGCTGACGGCGTTCATTGTCGGCTCCGAATGTGAATACGCCGTCGGCGCCGCGACCAACAGCGTCCTGTATGACCACGGCTGGTGGACTACCGGCGTGCTCGGCCCGATCGGCGCCTGCGCGGCGGCGGCCTGGCTGCTCAAGCTTGATCGCCGCCAAACGGCATCGGCATTGGGACTGGCGGTGGCCGGTACGGGTGGCATGAAGGCCTGTTTCGGCACTGACGCCAAGGCGCTGATGGCAGGCCGCGCGGCAGAAGCCGGCGTCGTCGCCGCCCTGCTCGCCGCCCAGGGCGCGAGCGGACCGCACGACGCCTTTGAACATTGGAATGGATTTACGGGCCTGTTCAATCACGGCGAATTCAACCTCGCCATGATTGCGCAGTTGGGGTCGCAATGGTTCATGGAGTCGCCCGGCGTCGACATCAAACGCATTCCGCTTTGCCTGTCTTCGCATGCTGCGGTCGATGCCGTGATGGTGCTTGTCGCGCGGCATGCCATCGACGTAGCGGCAATCGAAGAAATCGTCTGCGACGTTCCGCAGATCGTCTTTGCCAACCTGATTTACAACCGGCCGGCGAGACGGCAGGAAGCGCAATTCAGCATGCCCTTCGCCATTGCGGTGTCCTTGCTGTACGGCACAGTGGAATTGCGACATCTGGACGGCGCAGTCCTGCAAGAGCCGCGTGTCCTCGAACTGATGAAGCGCGTGAAGATGACCGTCGGCCCGCGCTGGAATCTGGAAGGCGCCTGCGAGGCGGCGCCGGAGGGCGCCAATGTGCGGGTCAAGATACGCGGCGGCGAGTGGCTTGAGGGATTTCAGGCCCAGGCGCGCGGCACCGCGCAATGCCCGATGCGGCAGGATGAAATCGAATACAAGTTCATGACATGCGTGAAAGCCGGCAATGTCGACGGTCAAGGCGACAGCATGCGCACAGGCGCTCTGCTGCTATCTCTCCTCAAATCGCTCGAGACCCTGCCGTCGGTGCGCGGCCTGTTTTCTGCCGGATAAAAATACCTACGGCTTGATGACCTGCGGATCGATCTGCACCATCTCTTCATTATTGCCCAGCCAGATCTGGCCGTCCTGAATCGTGCATTGCAGCTGCATGTTGCGCTGGGCGAGCTTTTCCAATGCCTGACTGGTTTCGGCGGCAATGTTGATGACGGTGAGATTCTTGGCGCGCTCGACGCGGTTGCCGATCTGGTTCCACCAGATGCTGCTGACGCTGCTGTAGCTGTACACGATCACGCGTGCGGAGCGGCCGCAGGCCTTGAGGATGCGCTTGTCGTCGGGCTGGCCGACTTCGATCCAGAGGTCGATGGCGCCGGTCAGGTCTTTCGCCACCACGTCAGGATCTTCAACGTCGGAGAGTCCCTTGCCAAAGGTCAACGCTTCACTGGCGTTGAGCGCGAAGGCCAGCACGCGGATCATCATGCGCTCGTCGGTTTCCGATGGATGGCGCGCGATGGTCAGGGAATGATTCTGGTAGTAGTGCCGATCCATGTCGGAGATCTGCAGATCGGCTTTGAAAATGGTTGCTTTGAGCGCCATGACGGTCTTCTTTTTGATGCGGTGTTGGGTGGATTGCCTGCGAAGGATGTGAAGCATAGCCGATTTCAGGGGCTTTTCTACGCTTTCCCGCAAGATTGGAAAACCACGCCCATGAGACAATTCCACCATGGATACCGCCACTTTCCCCGCTGACGATACCGTCATCGCCCTGACCCAGGCCTGGATCGCCGATGCCGTGATCGGCCTGAACCTCTGCCCCTTCGCCAAATCGGTCTACGTCAAGCAACAGATCCGCTACGTGGTCAGCCACGCCGACAACGAAGCCGATCTAGCGCAGCAACTGCTGAATGAATTGCAACACCTGCAGGCTGCCGATCCGGAGTTGCTCGACACCACTTTGCTGATTCATCCGCGCGTGTTACAGGACTTTTACGACTACAACAACTTCCTCGATGTTGCCGATCAGGTGCTGGAAGACGCGGATCTGGACGGTACCATCCAGATCGCCAGTTTCCATCCGCAGTATCAGTTTGCCGACGCCCTGCCGGACGATATCGACAACTACACCAACCGCTCGCCGTTTCCGGTTTTGCATCTGTTGCGTGAAAGCAGCATCGACCGGGCGGTCGCAGCCTACCCCGAAGCGAGCGCCATTTTCGAGCGAAACATCGCAACCATGCGGGATCTCGGCCTAAATGGCTGGAATCGACTGGCTTTTGTCGTGTCAAAGAAACAACACCAATTATAGAAAAATTCCTGTTAATATCTGTTACAAATTCGAGGTGATTTCTCGCAACTATTTTGTAATAGACTTTTCTGAACTGATGTACTGCGCGTCAACATTGGCGTTTTGATAGTACAGACGTTGGGAGCACGGAAACGAATAGTGAAGGCTGGCAAGTCAGACCGACTGATCCCGATGGCCTTGGTTCGAGTTGTGTTGTTGCAGTGGGAAAAGAATGGCACCTCTGATGGAAACTAGTGAACCACGTTTTGCAGTTTTACCAAGAACTAATGCACTTGCACAAACAAGGCCTTTATAAACATCTGCATAATGGAACGTCCGATCATGACTACACCTAATGGCATCAACGATACTTCCCTTTCGGATCAAATCAACTACGATCCCAACCACCTGCTGGATGCGCTGATTGAGAAATTGCATCTGAAGAACGACGCCGCCCTGTCGCGTGCGTTGGAAGTGGCTCCACCAGTCATCAGCAAGATCCGTCACCG
>Ga0207667_10009900_pt1 | contig 11182 bp, 10 predicted proteins | sample KBSCornC52_FD_184301 | JGI IMG/M metagenome (GOLD analysis project Ga0207667, IMG submission 184301) | Corn rhizosphere microbial communities from Kellogg Biological Station, Michigan, USA - KBS Corn C5-2 (SPAdes) (version 2) | ecosystem: Host-associated > Plants > Roots > Rhizosphere > Soil ...
CGTGATCGACTTGGCGCGCTGGATCTGCGACGCCATGAACACCGCCACGTCGTAGATCATCGGATACGACGTCTTGATCGAGCGCACCAGCGGATTTCTTGAGAACGAGTTGTCTTGTGCGCGCGCGACCAGGTTGCCCAGGTGCAGAGCCAGTCGCACCATGAACCCCTCGTCGTCGAGGTCGACCAGGTACTCCTCGCTCACCTGTGCAACCACACTCCGAACGAGCGCGAGATCGCCCGGATCGACGTAGTGTTCGGCGACCTCCTCGACCGGTTGGCCCTGCCCGGGAGTGATGACGCGGGTGGTGAGGAGTTTGGCCAGGTACTCCAGGTCGGCGTCGGCGAGCTGCACGTCGAAATGGGTGCTGATGAGGGTCGCGAGCCCGAAGGTGATCGGTTCGCGTTCGGGATCACGCGGGTGGGGCGTCGCGGCGGGCAAACGCTGGTCGCGCAGCACCCGATCGACGGCGATGGCGACGTGCAGCAGCACGCTGTTGACGCCGTACTCGTTCACGAAATAGCCCTGGTCGTCGAGCATCGCGATCAGGTCGGTCTTGAACGCCCCGAGGTCTTCGGACGCGAACTCGCGCTGCACGTTCTCGAGCTCGAGGAATCCCTGCGCGCTTTCGCTGTGGAACAGCTTGCTGAGCAGGCGACGATGGCCGCTCTCCGAACCGGTCAGCGTGACCACACTTCCGTGGCGCACCAGCGTGACGCCGGCATCCTCGGCCAGCGCCTTCACCTTGCGCAGGCTGGATTCGATCGTCGACTCGCTGACGAACAGGCTCTCGGCGAGATCGTGGATGTCGAGGCCCTGTGGTGCCTCGGTGAGCCGTCGAACGAGGTAGTGAACCCGATCCCGAGGCGTGTCGACATCGGCGTCCTTGGCCCGCGCGCCAGAGGCGAAGGTGGCGTAGGCGTCACGGTTGAGGCGGTATCCGCTCGTCGACGCGGAGATGATCGGCAGGGGATGAGCCGCCGCTTTCGCGGCCGTGACATAGCTGCGCACGCTGCGCGTCGTCACGCCCAACTGGTCAGCCAACTCATTCGCGGTGACCCAGCCGTCTGACTGGATCAGGTGGTCGAGAAGGCGCTCGTACTTGTCGCTCATTCCCCAGTCACTGTAACGGCAGACCCATGCGGGCGCCGTCGGCACGCGTTTTCCGCACCCCCGGAAGCATGTCTGTTGGCACGCGGCCGTGCGCTCGCTCGATCATGGGTGCGAGCACGGAGCGATCCGCGCTCGCTCCGCCGCACGACCTGGAACGCAAGGAGGCGATCCCATGGATCTGATCCTTGTCGTGTGCGGCGCCGGCGCGTCGAGCACCTTCCTGGCGAGCCGGATGCGGATGCTCGCCACCGAACGCGGGCTGGACATTACCGCGCGCGCGGCCAGCAACCTCGACCTCGCGTCGCACCTGCCCGATGCTCGGGTGCTCCTCGTGGGCCCGCACCTGGAGTCGAGCTTCGCCGAACTTTCCGCGGAGGCCGCAGCGCGCCACGTTCCCACGGGGCTTCTGCCCGCGACGGCGTACGGACAGCAGGGCGCGTCCGACGCCCTCGACCAGGCCCTCGCGCTGCTGGCGCCGACCAGCACGCCCTCCACCGAAGGAAGCCCCCATGCCTGAACGCACCGTCACGATCGCCTCCGCCCACGGGCTGCACGCGCGCCCGGCCTCGCTGTTCGTGCAGGCGGTCACCGCATCCGGGCTGCCAGTGCAGCTCACCAAGGGCGACAAGACCCTGAACGCCGCCAGCATCCTCGGCGTGATCTCGCTCGGGATCGAGCACGGCGACCAGATCACGCTGGCCGCGGAGGGCGAGAACGCGGATGCCGTGCTCGACTCGCTCGTCGAGCTCCTCACCACGGACATGGACGCATGACGCCGACGCGCACATCCGTCACCCTGCAGGGGGTCGGCATCGGTCGCGGGCTGGGCATCGGTCCGGTGCTCCGCATGCCCGAACCGCTGCCCGAGCCGGCCGACGCACCCAGCGCGCTGACGCCCGACGCCGAGAAGGTCCGGGCTGCCGGGGCCCTCGCGGCGACGGCCGCCGACATCCGGCTCCGCGGAGAGAAGGCCGGCGGATCGGCGAAGGACGTTCTCGACGCCCAGGCGTTCATGGCCGAGGACCCGACGCTCAAGGACGACGTGAACGCGCGCATCGACGCCGGCAAGACCGCGGAGCGCGCCGTGTTCGAGGCGTTCGTGCAGTTCCGCGACCTGCTGATCAGCCTGGGCGGCTACATGGGGGAGCGAGCCACCGATCTCGACGACGTCTCGCAGCGCGCCGTGGCTCACCTCCAGGGCGTCCCCGCACCGGGCGTGCCGACCCCCGACCATCCCTTCGTCCTCGTCGCGCGCGATCTCGCCCCCGCCGACACCGCCCTGCTGGATCTTGAGAAGGTGCTCGCGCTCGTCACGAGCGACGGCGGACCGACCTCGCACACCGCGATCCTGGCGCGTGAGAAGTCGATCGTGGCGGTCGTCGGAGCGTCGGGGGCGCTGTCGCTCGACGACGGCGAGGTCGTCATCGTCGACGCGGCGACCGGCATCGTCACCGTAGGTCCGACCGAGGCCGAGAGGTCGGCTGCCGAAGCCGAACGCACGTCTCGTGCCGCCGCCGCGGTGGCTCCCGTCGGACCGGGGAAGCTCGCCGACGGCACCCCGATTCCTCTGCTCGCCAACCTCGGATCGGTCGACAAGCTCGCCGCAGCCGTCGAGCTCGGCGCCGAGGGAGTCGGGCTGTTCCGCACCGAGTTCCTCTTCCTCGACTCGGAGAAGGCACCGACCGTCGCCGAACAGGAAGCCAGCTACACCGCGCTGTTCGAGGCGTTCCCGGGTCAGAAGGTCGTGGTCCGGGCGCTGGACGCCGGCGCCGACAAGCCGCTCAGCTTTCTCAACGACGAGCCCGAAGAGAACCCGGCTCTGGGCCTACGTGGCCTGCGAGCCCTGCGCGTCCACGAGTCGATCCTGCGCGATCAGCTCACCGCGATCGCGAATGCGGCGGCCGCCACGGCAGCGAACGTGTGGGTGATGGCTCCGATGGTCTCGACCGTCGAGGAGACCCGCTACTTCGTCGGTCTCGCGAAGGAGCTCGGCCTGAAGACCGCCGGCGTGATGGTCGAGGTCCCGGCCGCCGCGCTGCTGGCCGACCGCATCCTCGCCGATGCCGACTTCGCCAGCATCGGCACCAACGACCTGACGCAGTACACGCTGGCCGCCGACCGCCTGCTGGGCTCGGTCGCATCCTTCCAGGATCCGTGGCATCCGGCCGTCCTGCGTCTGGTCGGCGAGGTCGGTCGAGCCGGTGCGGCGCTCGACAAGCCGGTCGGGATCTGCGGCGAAGCCGCCGCGGATCCCCTGCTCGCCGTCGTCCTGGTGGGTCTCGGAGCGACATCGCTGTCGATGTCGCCCGCGGCTCTCGCCGACGTCCGCACCGAACTGTCTCGTTTCACCCAGAGACAGGCAGTCGGATTCGCCGAGATCGCACTTTCGGCAGACAGCGCTGTCGAGGCCCGCGCAGCGGTCTTCGCGGCGGCAATCCCCCGCAGCACCACTACAGAGAAATCGGAGTAGCAATGACAACGTCGTCCATCCTTGCTCAGGCCCCAGCGGGTTCGTCCCGCGGGCGGGTCTTCGTGCAGAAATTCGGCACATTCGTCAGCGGCATGGTTCTGCCCAACATCGCCGCATTCATCGCATGGGGCCTCATCACGGCCCTCTTCATCCCGACGGGATGGTTGCACCTGCTTCACTTCGAGCCGGTGTGGGTTCAGCAGCTCGGCGGGTGGAGCACCGATCCGAAGGTGACCAACGAGGGTCTCGTCGGCCCCATGATCAGGTTCCTGCTTCCGCTGCTCATCGCCAACACCGGCGGTCGCATGGTCTATGGCGTGCGCGGTGGCGTCGTCGGCGTCATCGCGACCATGGGTGTCATCGTGGGTGCGGGCATCCCGATGTTCCTCGGCGCGATGATCGTCGGCCCCGGCGCCGCCTGGGTGATGAAGCAGGTGGACCGGATCTGGGACGGCAAGATCCGCCCCGGCTTCGAGATGCTGGTCGACAATTTCTCGGCAGGGATCGTGGGTGCCGCCCTTGCGGCGATCTCGTTCTTCCTGATCGCGCCTGCTGTCACTGGACTCAGCAACTTCCTCGAGAGCGTCGTGCACACGCTGGTCAACAACGGCCTGCTGCCGTTGGCGAGCCTGTTCGTCGAGCCCGGCAAGATCCTGTTCCTGAACAACGCCATCAACCACGGCGTCTTCACTCCGCTCGGAACCCAGGATGCTGCCAAGAACGGCCAGTCGATCCTGTTCCTGATCGAGGCGAACCCCGGCCCCGGCCTGGGGATCCTGCTCGCGTTCGCCGTGTTCGGCGTCGGCCTGCTGCGTGCCTCGGCGCCCGGCGCGATCCTCATCCAGTTCATCGGCGGTATCCACGAGATCTACTTCCCGTACGTGCTGTCGAAGCCGATCCTGGTCGTCGGGGCGATCCTGGGTGGCGCGACGGGGGTTCTCACCAACGTGCTCTTCCACTCCGGGCTGCGAAGCCCGGCGTCGCCGGGATCGATCATCGCGGTCGAACTCGCGGCGCCACCCAGCAGCATCCTGGGTGTCACGCTCTCGGTGATCTTCTCGGCGGCCGTCTCGTTCCTGGTCTCGTCGATCTTCATCCGGGCCACGCGCAAGCGCGACCTCGCGGCGATCGAGCTCTCGGGCGACGTCGCCCTGGCCAACGCCGTGGCCGCGAATGCCGCGAACAAGGGCACGGCCAGCCGCGTCGGCGACCTGATCGGCACCGGCGGCAAGAACCCCTCGGGCGAGACCACCCGGGTCGTCACCGATCAGCCGATCCGCACGATCGTCTTCGCCTGCGACGCGGGCATGGGCTCGAGCGCCATGGGAGCGACCGTGGTCCGGAACAAGCTGAAGAAAGCGGGGCTGGGTGATGTCACCGTCACCAATGTCGCCATTGCGAACCTGACTGATGACGTGGACATTGTCATCACGCAGTCGCAGTTGACCGACCGGGCCAAGCAGAAGGCGCCGCACGCGCAGCACCTCTCGGTCGACAACTTCATGGCCAGCCCGAAGTACGACGAGGTCGTCGCCGAGGTCAAGGCCTCGCAGGGCGCGTAAGCGTCACAGCGGCCGGCCAGAAGGGAACAGGGATGAGCAAGGTACTCGAACTCGCACAGATCGATCTGCACGGCACCGCCACAACCAGTGCCGCGGCGATTGACGAAGCCGGTCGCATCCTCGTGCAGACGGGGGCGGTGACCGCCGAGTACCCGCGCTACATGCACGATCGCGAGTCCGTGGTGTCCACCTACATGGGCAACTTCCTGGCCATTCCGCACGGGACGAACGAGGGCAAGGACACCGTCCTGGCGTCCGCGCTCTCGTTCGTCCGCTACGACGATCCGATCGACTGGGATGGAAACCCGGTTCGTTTCGTCGTCGGCATCGCGGGTAAAGACGGCGGCCACATGGATGTGCTGTCGAGCATCGCGCTCATCTTCAGCGACGAGGAGCAGGTAGCCCAGCTCCTCGTCGCTGAAACCCCGGAGGACGTGCTCGAGCTCCTGGGCGACGTGAATGACTGAGGCGGGCGGCCCGTGTCACTGAAGGCGGTGCACTTCGGCGCCGGGAACATCGGGAGGGGATTCGTCGGCTCGGTCCTGCACAACGCGGGCTATGAGCTGGTCTTCGCAGATGTCGCGGCGCCCCTCATCGATGCGCTCGCCGCAAGCTCGAGCTATCGGGTTCGTGAGGTCGGGGCCGTCGGAAAGACGAGCATTGTTGACAACTACCGGGCCATCAACAGTGCGACCCATGAAGCCGAGGTGATCGCCGAGATCGCGACGGCCGACATCGTGACGACGGCGGTCGGTCCCAACGTGCTTCGCTTCGTCGCACCACTGATCTCGGCGGCGCTGTCGCAACGCGACCCGGCGCGTAAGCCTCTCGCCGTCATGGCGTGCGAGAACGCCATCAATGCGACCGATCTGCTGCGCGCGGCCTGTGCCGACGCGGTCGGCGATCCGACGCATCTCGACCGCGCCGTTTTCGCGAACACGGCCGTCGATCGCATCGTGCCCGTTCAGTCGGAGACCTCGGGACTCGATGTGACCGTCGAGGCGTTCTTCGAGTGGGCGATCGAGAGGCCGCCGTTCGGCGCGGATGTTCCCGTCATCCCCGAGGCGCACTTCGTCGATGACCTCGCTCCCTACATCGAGCGCAAGCTCTTCACCGTGAACACCGGTCACGCCGCGACCGCGTATCACGGCTTTCTGGCGGGTGCCGGATCGATCGCCGAGGCGATCGGGATGCCCGCGGTGCGCGCCGAGGTGGAGGCGGTTCTCGCCGAGACCAAAGCCCTGCTGGTCGCTAAGCACGAGTTCGCTCCCGAGGTGCAACAGGACTACATCGAGGCCAACCTCCTGCGGTTCGCCAATGAGGAGCTCACCGACACGGTGGAGCGAGTGGGCCGCCAGCCGCTTCGCAAGCTGTCCAGGAACGAGCGGCTGGTCGGCCCCGCCGCCGAACTCGCGGAGCATGGTCTCGCGGCCGACGCGCTGGTTCGAGCCATGGGCGCTGCCCTCCGCTTCGACGTGCCCGACGACGAGCAGAGTGTCGAGATGCTCCAGCTGCTGAGATCGACCGCCGCGCCCGAGCTCGTCGCCCAGGTCACCGGCCTGGCGCCCGAGCATCCGCTCTACGATGCCGTGGTGGCTGAGGTGCTGAGGGCGCAGCAGTAGCGACGAGCCGGACCGACCGGCGGGAGCGACTGGCGGATCGGCAACCTGAGACCTGACTGTGCCGCTGCGCCACAACCAAGCCCGTGCTTTATCGTGCCGGAATGGCTACGCAGCTCGACGCCGACGGCGTCATCACGCAGGTCACCGAGAGCTTGTCGCACAAGTTCCCGCAGCGCGACCGCGGGGACGTCGAAACACGGGTCCGGCAGGCGGTCGACGGCCTCAAGGATCGGCCGGTGACGGACTACGTGGGCGTGCTCGCCGAGCGCGCGGTCAAAGAGGAACTGAAGCGGGAGTAGGCACGGTCGGCTTCGAATCCGGCCCGCAGCCGTACCCGGGATTCAGATCCGACTGGCTGCGGTCTTCGCCAGAGCGACCGCTTGATCCATCGGCGGCGTTGCGTCGGTCAGGACGACGACCGAGACGACGACCAGGACGTCGCCCTTGATGAAGAAGATGCCGGCGCTGCCGTGGCTGCCGACTTCGAAGGCTCGATCGCCGATCTGATCGACATCGACGACCGTTCCCGCGTCGGCCGTATGCGGGTCGTTTCGAAAGTTGTCGAACGCCAGCTTTCCCTGAGACGGAGTGACGTTCACCAGCACGGCCTGGGTCGCATAGCTGCCGTATTGGCATTGGCTCGCGCCCTTGTTCGAAATCGGCGTGCCCGGGCCGGGATCGGATCCCAGCGTGTCGGTGACGTCCTGTTCGGTGATCAGGGTGCACGCGTCGGTATCCGACGGGCCAGCGGCGTTTGAGGGAGCCGCGCTCGAGGAGGCGCCTGCAGAAGGGCCTCCCGACGAGGGTTGGCCGACTCCCAGGGTGGAACATCCGGCAAGGAGGAGGGTCGCCGCCGTCATGGCTGCGGCGGCGGTGAAGATCGCGGCGGTGGGTCGGGGTGAAACGGTCATGGCGTTCCTTCTGGTTCTGTGATCGATGGACGTGCGGGACGGTCTAGCGGTGGGGGGTGGGCTCGCGGTGCAGAAGGACGGCCGGGGTGATGCGATCGAGCGGGAACTCGCCGTCGTCGTTGATCTGGCGCACCGCATCGGACGACGGCGCGAGGAAGAGGCAGAAACAGGTGTCTTCCGACGGCAGGTAGGCCGACTGCAGGTAGCGCATGCCTCGCTCGATCGCCGCCGCATCGATGCACAACAACGCGACGCGGGCGACGGAATCCGCCAACCCCTCGGTCGCGGACCGGGGCACATACCGTTCGACGAGAAACGCAGTCGCCTGAGCTTCGGTGGTGTGCGGGGCGGGCATGCTCTGACGGTAGGAGCCGGGGTGTCGGCTTCGCGTCCGGGGAACCACCCAATCTTGCCCGGAAGATCAGCCAGGCAGCCGCCGCGCGAGCTCGGTGCGTGACCGCAGATCGAGTTTGCGGTAGATCCGGGTCAGGTGGCTTTCGACCGTGCGCACGCTCAGGAACAGGTCGCCTGCGACCTCTTTGTTCGTCTGGCCGGCCGCGACCAGCGTGGCGATCTGTTGCTCAACCGGCGTCAGGTTTCCGTCGCGACCCGGCCAGCCACCCAGGTTGGCGAGTTCCGTGCTGGCCAGTTGCGCCTGAATCGGCGTGCCCAGCCTGGCGAACGTCTCACGCGCGGATTCGAGCTCGCGGCGTGCGTCGTTGCGGTGCCCTGAGCGTTGCAGGGCCCGCCCGAGGAGCAACCGCGTTCTCGCCTCTTCGAAGGGCATCGGCAACAGCCCATGCTCGATGACGGCCTGCCGAAACAGCTCGACGGCGGCGGACCGATCGCCCTCCGCGGCCTTCAGCAGCCCGCGACAACGTGCGCCGATGGCGGTCGACCACGGCAGGTGAGTTCGCTCGGTGGCGGCCTCGAGGTCATCGGCGAGTTGCCATCCCTCATCGAGACGTCCCAGGTCCACCAAGGCGGCAACGGCATCGCCGTGGAGGCGGAGGATGGCCGGCTCGCCGATGCCGATCTCCGTCGACGAGATCGTCAGGGCGCGAAGGAGCAACTCAGCCGACGCCCGAGCGTCGCCCGCCATCAACTCGACGACGCCCAGACTCCTGAGATGCAAGGCGACGGCCGCGTGATAGCCGAGAGCCTCATCCTCCGCGATGTCACGCTCGGCCGCCGCCCTCGCCTCATCCAGGCGCCCCAGATGAGCCAGCGCGAGCACGTGCGCAGACTGCGGCATCGGAGCTCGGACGCCCATCCTCGCCGCATGAGCCCGACCTTCTGTCGCGTACCGGAGCCCGAGCAGGTAGTCGCCCGCCCAGCACTCGAGGGTGGCCAGGTGGCCCAATGTGATCGGAAGTGCGCTGTCGTCGCCTTCGTCGACGGCTGCCGTCAACATCACGGTCAACCAGCTCCGTGACTCGTCGAATCGATCGATGACCTTGAGGTACATGCCCAGGCCCATTCCCGCGCGCTCGCTGACCGGCACCGGGTCTCCACCGGCCTGGAGGGCCACGGCGCGCTCGAGCGTCGCGACGTCCAGTCCGCGTCCGAGTCGACAACCGTTGCATGCGAGGTTGGTCAACGCATTAGCCAGCAGTTCCGGCGCTGGGGTGTGGATCCTTTCGAGCAGATCCACCGCGCGCTCGGCATGGATCATGTCCATTTCGGCCCCGGAGGGGCTCGTCTCGGCGAGGGTGGCATGGCAGAGGGCGAGCAAGGTTACATCCTCGCCTGCTTCCGAGATGGCCTGGTCACACAAGGCGACGACCGTCGCGTCGCCCTCCTCCCACGATGCGATCGTGGCCTGGAGCAGTAACCCAGGCACCCGCAGCGGTCCAGGTGCGGCGACAGTCAGGCCCGCGGTCAGAGTGATCCGCGCGCGTTCGGTGTCTCCCAACAGAAACAGGTGCTTCGCGGCCACGACCGTTCGGCGCAGAAGGTCGCCCTGATCCGCGGTCGGGGTCCTGGCGAGTGCGAGCTCGGCGAGCTCCGTGGCCGCGTCGATGCTTCCGCGCGCGCGGGCACGCCGTGCAGCGATGTCGAGCGCGTCTGCGACAGCCGGGTCGGGCTCGACGGATCCGAGAGCCGCGTGCCTGGCCTGCTCCTCGGGATCGGCGACCGTCTCGGCCAGCCGCCGGTGAAGGGCGCAACGGCCCTCGGGGGTGAGGTCGGCATAGGGGATCGACGCCATCAGGGGATGCGTGAAGCGCACCCGCTGACCGTCGAGTTCGACGATGCCCGCGTCGGTCACCTCTCGAAGGCATTGCTCCGAAACCAGAGGATCGCCGATGGCGGCCGTCACCGAGGCCAGGGTGGGATGCGCGAGCGCTCCGGCGATCAGCAACATGTCGCGGGACTCCTCGCTCAGACCGCGCAGACGGGCGGTGACGAGGGCTCGCAGATCGGCGGGCACCGGCAGGGGCTCTCCGGCTTCCGGCTCAGACCCTCGACGCAGCAGAGCCCGAGCCATCTCGAGGCACGCCATCGGGTTGCCCCCGGCGGCATCGTGGATCTTCGTCAGGGTGCGGCGCGCCAGGGTCTGGTGCAACTGACCGAGCACGATCTGCTGCAGGATTCCGACGCTGACGCCGCCGACGACGATCCGTTGGCCCTGCAGTCCCAGCTCGGAGGCGTCGGCTCCCTCGGTCACTCGTTCGGTACGATGCGTGGCCACCACCAGCACGGGCTCATCGACGAGTCGTCTCATGGCGAACGCGAGGACTTTGGATGAACTGGGATCCAACCATTGGATGTCGTCGATGGCGATGACCACCGGTCCCGAGCGAGCAAGGGCTCGCAGCACCCCGAGCACCGCGACCCCGACGACACGCTCACCCGGCGCACCGCCCTCCGCCTCCGAGAGCAGCAGTGCGGCCGAGAGCGCGGATCTCTGCACGGCGGGCAACTCCGCCAGAATCTCGCGTGGCAACCCTTCAAGGATGTCGCCAAGACCCGCAAAGGCCCAGCCGGCATCCGACTCGCTGCAGCGCGCCGTTCGAACCGCGGTGCCCATCGCGAGTGCGTCCTGCACGACCTGTTTCCAGATCGCTGTCTTGCCGATCCCGGCGAGCCCCTCGAGGACGATCAAGGACGGTCCACGAAGCGGATCTTCGAGCACGCGCCGGATGTCGGTCAACTCATCGTCGCGCCCGATGATCGACGGCAGGAGACCCGGCATGGTGTCCGCCTTCGCGCTCGAACCGCGGCCGGGGACTCCGCTCCGACTGCCGTGGGCTCAACCTATACCCGCACCATCCCGGGTCGGATACGGCAGGATCAGCCCGACCACCTCTGTTACGCGCGATTGCACCTCGGCTGGACCGTCGTACCGGGCCGCCTTACCGTCGACTCATGCCCGTTCCCGGTCCGCTCGTGTCGACCCAGTGGCTCGCCGACCACCTGGGCGGCGAGAACCTCGTCGTGCTCGACGCGACGGTGCTCTCGGTCGAGGGCGGCGGTCACGTCTCGGGAGACGAGGAGTACCTG
>Ga0207667_10009901_pt1 | contig 11181 bp, 5 predicted proteins | sample KBSCornC52_FD_184301 | JGI IMG/M metagenome (GOLD analysis project Ga0207667, IMG submission 184301) | Corn rhizosphere microbial communities from Kellogg Biological Station, Michigan, USA - KBS Corn C5-2 (SPAdes) (version 2) | ecosystem: Host-associated > Plants > Roots > Rhizosphere > Soil ...
TGACGTGTCACCGCATCGTTCAGGCATACGTCGATCGCGCGCGTGCTTATAACGGTGTCTGCACCAAGCTCGCGACCAAAGACGGCGGCAAAGTGGCCGTTGGCAAAGGCGTCACACGCGCCGGTGCGCCGATTAAATTTCCGGCAGACACTGTAGCCGTGTCTACCGTGCTGCCGGATTTCGAGCAGTACGAGGGACTGCCCATAGAGTACGGCCACATGCAATCCACTAAAACCGATCCGAACGTGCAGCAGCAGTACGGCATGGTGATCGGTTATCACGATGCAGGCCAAGTCAATGCATTGAGCACATTGAATTTGCGCGGCGAGCGCTCGATGGTGTGTCAGGCGAAGTGCGACTTGCATCCATCGAAAGGCGCATTGCCCAAACAATGTCCGCAGGTGTGCGAAGAATTTCGCAAGCAACCGGACGCGCTCGAGCGCGCCGCCGAATTGGACCAGGCATACGGTTCGCACCCCGACTTGCAAAAAATGCCGATGTATTGCGTGCCGTTTTCGTTCAAAGACGTCTACGACACCAAAGATATGCGCACCACCGGCGGCGCCGATGCCAAGTATGCGATGGATGTGCCCAAGGACGATTCGACCATCGTGGCCGAGCTGAGAGCCAAAGGCGCGATTATTTACGCTAAAGCCAATCTCTCGGAATATAACGGCGGCTCAGGCAATCCGGGCGGCGATGCCAAGGCAAAATCGCGAGAGTTCGGCGCGGGAGCGCGCAGCACGTGGGCGGGCACGGCCTGCAATCCGTATGACACTGCACGCGAGACCGGCGGTTCGAGCTCGGGGTCGGCTGTTTCGGTGGGCGCTAATCTCGTCACGTGTTCCATTTGCGAAGAAACCGGCGGTTCTTGCAGGCAGCCCGCCTGGCGCAATGACGTCGTCGGTTTGGTTACGACTCAAGGCATTCTCCCTTACGGCGGCGCAATCGGTGCCGATCCTTATCTCGATCGCGCCGGTATTCAGTGCCGCTCCGTGAAAGACGCGGCCAAAGTGCTCGATGCCATCAAGGATTCAGAGCGCGGCTATTTCGATCCTCGTTATATCTACAGTGCATTACCCAAAGCGCTCACACCGAAAGAACCCTACGCGAGCAATATCGTCGACACGAAAGGCGGCAAACCTCTCGCGGGCATGCGCATCGGCATCGTGCGCGAGTACATGGTCAAGCACAGCGCCAACGATGTTGCAGTGAGCGACCGCATCGACGCTGAGATCAAGCGGGTGCTGCGAGATGAGCTGGGCGCAGAGATCGTCGAGTCTATCGATCCGAAGTATCCGGATGATCCGACAGTCGAGAACATGAAATACACGTTCCAGGATGCGCTCGCGGAAATCCTGCCGTTTCACATGCCCGAATATTTGGTGCAGAAGACAGACGGCAAGCTGGCGTTCTCCGTGCCAGGCTGGGATATCACCAAGCGCGACTACATGGTTGCGCTCGCGGAGGGCAAAGCACCGCTTTCGCCCGAGCTCAATATCCGACGTGTGACGAGTTCGCCTGCGACCGCGAGCTTCAGCTTTCACATGGCGCAATATCTCATGCGCCGCGGCGACGAGACGGTCAAGGACTGGACGACACTGAACGAGAACTCGACCTACTACACCGAGTCGCGTCTCGCAGCCATGACGAATTGGGCGAACAAAACCGATCTCGTCTCGGCGGGCATTACTCAGCGTGTGAAGATGCGTGAAGTGATGCGTCTCGTAGTGCTCAAAGTCATGCGTCAAAACAACTTGGACGCGCTTGTCAATCCGACGATCACCGTGCCTCCCGCGAAGATCGGCTACGCGAGCCAACCGGTGGCGAACAACAGACCCGATGGCCGTTTCCCGACGAGCGCGGATCTGGGTATTCCGGAGCTCACCGTGCCTGCGGGATTCAACGACATCATTTACGAGCCGTCGTTCGCGTTGAATGCGGCAAAGGACAACTATACGTCCGTCGCGAATGAAACCACGCCAACGAAAATGGAATCTCCGATGCCTTTCGGTATTTCGTTCTGGGGCGGTCCGGGAGATGAGCCCACGTTATTCAAGATTGCGTCGGCTTATGAATCGGCAACGCATCATCGCGCTTCGCCGCAGGCGTTTGGCCCGGTGAAAGGCGAGCCCTGAGAGAGGCTGGGGCTCTGCCCAGCGCCCAGAGCCCCAACTCTACTTCTTCTCGCCTAGCGGCTTGTACGAAAACTTTTGGCCGCCGACCGCGGCTTCGTACATCAGCCCTCCCTTGGCCACGGTAAAGATCGCCATTCCCTTTTGATATTTGCCCTTTGTGTCGGCGTCGTGCTGGCCGGCGCTTTTACTCGCCGTGATGCCTGCGGTGCTCGCACCCGCTTCGGCGCCCGCCGTGATTGCAACCGCCGACGCCTCGGCGCCGAATTCGAAATTGCCGTTCGTGAATTCGTCGAACGCGCGTTTGTCTTCGAAGAAAATGATTTGGCTGTACGCTTGGCCACCGAGCTGCAAACCTGCGGTGAGCTGCGTCATCGAAGTGTCGCCGACGTGTTTGCCGTGCATGTACACACGACCTTTGCCGTACGCGCCGCCTACGCCCACCCCACCCTTGCCTATGGTGGGGAATACGGCATACCCGTAGGACTTCTCGAAGAACTTGCCGCTTTCACCCGCTTGTTTGAACACCTTGATGGTGTCGTCGTATTCATCTGCCGCGGCGAACGTACATGCGAATAACAACGCCAGCCCTACTGCGCGAACAGCCCATTTCATAATGCGTTCTCCTCGAACGAACGTGGAGGTCTCTGGCCGCTCAACGTGCACGAGGCTGTCTGTGTTCCGCTGACGCGGTGGTTAGCGGTTGGCTATTGGCTGCTGGCCGGAATACGCTCATACGTGTATGTAAGCTCTGGCCAACCGCCATTGGCCAACTGCTAACCGCCAAGTCCCAGGATTTCTCTTGAGCAGCGCAACCCGTAGCAACGCGCCCGACACTTCCGAAGCCACCTCGGCGCTTTCGCCTCTGCGAGCGCCGGTGTTCCGCTCTGTGTGGATCGCAAGTTTGTTCTCCAACTTCGGCAGTCTCATCCAATCGGTGGGCGCCTCTTGGATGATGCTGTCCATTGCACATTCGCGCGATATGGTGGCGCTGGTGCAAACATCGGTGACCTTGCCGCTTACGTTGTTGTCGCTCGTGGCCGGAGCCATGGCGGACAACCTCGATCGACGCAAGGTGATGCTGTCCGCCCAGATTTTCATGCTCGTGATGTCGCTCGGCCTGGCTATTTGCACTTGGACGGGCGCGATCACACCGTGGTTGCTGTTGCTGTTCACCTTTTCGATCGGTTGCGGCGGTGCTTTCAACAATCCGGCGTGGCAAGCATCGGTCGGCGAAATGGTGCCGCGCGGACAATTGGCCGGCGCAGTCGCGCTCAACAGCATGGGCTTCAACATTGCTCGCAGCGTCGGACCGGCTATCGGCGGCATCATCGTCGCGGCGGCAGGACCCGCCGTTGCGTTTTGCATCAACGCGACCACGTACACGGGACTCATCGGTGTTCTCGCACGTTGGCGCCCGGTAGTAGCGCCACGCATTTTGCCGCGGGAATCGCTCGGGCTCGCCATAACGGCAGGACTGCGCTACGTGCGAATGTCCCCTGCCATTCTCAGAGTACTAGTGCGCGGCGCGCTGTACGGATTCGGATCGAGCGGAATCATGGCGCTGCTGCCGATCATCGCAAAAGAGCTTCTGGCCGGCGGCGCGCTCACATACGGGTTGCTTTCGGGCGCATTCGGCATCGGTGCCGTCGCGGGCGCGATGAGTATCACGTGGGCCAGACAACGATTGCGAACCGAAACCATCATTCGCATTGCGAGCATCGGCACTGCGATCGCCGCAGGGATCATCGGTATCAGCTCTTACATCGCACTCACAATGCTCGTGCTCGCCATTGCGGGTGCGGCCTGGGTCGTGGCGCTATCGACCTTCAATGTCTCGGTGCAATTGTCGACACCTCGATGGGTGCTCGCGCGCGCACTGTCGATTTATCAAACGGCCACGTTCGGCGGCATGGCCGTGGGAAGTTGGTTGCTGGGCGTACTGGCGGACAACAAAGGCGTCACCACGGGCCTGCTGGTTGCCGGAACCATCACGTTGCTGAATGCCGCGATCGGATTGCGCTTGCCGCTCTCTCAGACCGAGCAACTCAATCTCGACCCGCTGCGCTCCTGGCAAGAGCCAGAAACGGCGGTGCCTGTCGATGCACGCACCGGACCGGTCGTGATCACGGTCGAATATCGCATTCGGCAAGTGGATATCGTCGAGTTCCTGAATCTCATGGCCGAACGCAGACGCATTCGCCGCAGAGACGGTGCGCGCAATTGGACGTTACTGCGCGATCTCGCCGACCCGGAGGTATGGATCGAGCGCTACAAGACACCCACGTGGCTCGATTACATTCGTCACAACAATCGCATGACGCAAGATGACGCGACCGTGTTCAAACGATTGCATGCCTTGCACATCGGGCCGGAACGGCCCGTCATCAGACGCTTGCTGGAACGTCAAACCGACTCGTTGCCGTTGGGCCAGCTGACGACACCCGTTGAGACTACGTTCACCGGGCCGACGTAGCACAGCGCTTGCTTCAACGCAGCTGACTGTCTTTGCTGCCGCGCCTGTTATATCCGGAGTATTGCTCGATCTCGCGGTCGTGCGCCTCCTGGCAGGTCACGCACAATCGCACACCTGCGATGGCCTTGCGGCGCGCTTCGGGAATATCGGCGCCACATTCCTCGCAGTGCGTGAGACTAGGTCCGCTCGGCAGTCGGTTCTGCACGCGGCTCACCCCGTCTTTGACGGTCGCGTCGATCTGATCTTGTACGGCCCCGTCGCCGGCCCAACCCGTCGCCATCGCCCACCTCTCCGCCTTTCAAGACCCTGCCGATATAGGGCTTACGCGCCTACTCATAAAGTGGGTCCACGCGGTGCCCGGCCGTGCTCCCGCCCCGGGGCCGGAGCTGCGACCGAGCCCGCGCTGGCTTGAATTCGGCGTCCCCATCGCGCAAAGTGCGCACCGTTTAATCGGTATGCAGGATCGGCGTCCCTTTTCCCGGGCCGACAATTTCGGCCCCGGCGGTCGACGCCAACACCCAGTGGTGAACGAACCTAAGCCCGGTCGGTGAAACCGCCGCCCGAGTTCGGGATATGTCTGATCCCGCAATCTTGCAAAACCGCTAAGCGAGATCCAGTAGAATCCGCGCCCGTGTCCGTGGGGCCGCCCTGCGGACATGCTTTTTTGTAGCTTTAACGGAAATTTGCCATGCCTCGTACTACACCGCTTGCCGATATCCGCAACATCGGCATCATCGCCCACGTCGACGCCGGAAAAACGACCACGACCGAGCGCATCCTGTACTACACGGGGCGTAAGCACACGATTATCGATATTCACGATACCAAGGATCTGAAGACCTCGACCACGACCGACTATCTGGAACAGGAACAGAAGCGCGGCATCACCATTCAGAGCGCCGCGGTGTCGGCGTTCTGGCGCGACAAGAAGATCAATCTGATCGACACTCCGGGCCACGTCGACTTCACCATCGAAGTCAACCGCTCGCTGCGCGTGCTCGACGGCGCGGTCGTCGTGTTCGACGGCGTCGCCGGCGTAGAACCGCAGTCGGAAACGAACTGGCGTCTCGCCGACAACTACGGCGTGCCTCGTCTTTGCTACGTGAACAAAATGGACCGCAGCGGCGCGAACTTCCTGCGCTGCATAGACATGATCAAGAAGCGCTTGGGCGCGCGGCCTTTGCCCATTCAGATCCCGATCGGCTCCGAAGACAATTTCAAGGGCATGGTCGACCTCGTCGAAATGAAGGCGCTGGTGTGGGACTCCGATGACAAAGATGCCGAATGGCAGCAACTGGACGTTACGGCGGATCTCGCCGACAAGCTCGGCATCCATGTGCCGAGCGATCGCAAGATTCTCGCCGACTACGAGAAGTTCCGCTCCGAGCTGGTTGATACCTGCCTCGAGCAAGACGATGCAGCCATGGAAGCGTATCTGACCGACGGCACCACGCCGTCGGCCGAAGTGCTGCGCAAGTGCCTGCGCAAAGGCACGATCAGCGGCGCGTTCAATCCTGTGCTCTGCGGCTCCTCTTATAAGAACAAGGGCGTGCAACAAGTGCTGGATGCAGTCGTGGATTATTTGCCTGCGCCCACCGACGTTGCCGCAATCAACACCGTGGATGCGGACGGCAACGCGACCGGCGAGCGTAAGTGCTCCGACGATGAACCGTTTGCCGCGCTTGCTTTCAAGGTCATCAACGATGCCTATGGCGCGCTCACTTTCGTGCGCGTGTATTCGGGCGTGCTGAGCAAGGGCGCACAAGTCACCAACTCCACTCGCGGCAAGCGCGAAAAGATCGGCCGCATGGTGGAAATGTTCGCGAAGGAAGCGAACCCCATCGAAGAAGCGCGCGCAGGCGACATCATTGCGCTCGTCTCGCTCGCCGAAACGGAAACCGGCGACACGCTCTGCGACACCAACAATCAAGTGGTGCTCGAACGCATGCGCTTCCCTGATCCTGTGATCAGCGTGTCGGTGCAATCCAAGGTCAAAGCCGAACAGGAAAAATTCGGTACTGCGCTCGGCAAGATGGTGCGCGCCGATCCTTCATTGCACTTGGAGACGGATCGTGAGACGGGCCAGACCATTCTGCGCGGCATGGGCGAGTTGCACCTCGAAGTGACGCTCGACCGCATTCGCACGGAATTCGGCGTGGAAGGCGTCATGGGCCAGCCGCAAGTGGCGTACCGCGAAACCATCACCAAGCCGGTTTCCGAACAGTACGTGCACAAGAAGCAAACCGGCGGTGCCGGTCAGTTCGCCGAAGTGTGGATCACGTTCGAACCGCTCGAACGCGGCCAAGGCTTCCAATTCGAAGACGAAACGGTCGGCGGCTCGGTGCCGAAGGAATACGTGCCTTCGGTGGAAAAGGGCCTCAAGATGCAGAAGGAAGACGGCGTGCTCGCGCACTATCCCACGGTGGATTTCCGCGCGACCCTCACCGACGGCAGCTACCACGACGTCGACTCGAACGCGCTCACGTTCGAAATCGCCGCCAAGGCGTGTTTCCGCGAAGCCATTCGCAAAGCCGGACCGATTCTGCTCGAACCGGTAATGAAAGTCGAAACGGTGACGCCGCAAGACTATCTCGGTGACGTGATCGGCGACGTCAACCGCCGCCGCGGCATGATTCAAGAACAGTTGGAACGCGGCACCAACATCGCCGTGGTCTCCACTGTGCCGCTCTCCGAAATGTTCGGCTACATCGGCCATCTGCGCGGCATGACGAGCGGACGCGCTTCGTACACGATGGAGTTCTCGCACTACGATCCCGTGCCGCGCAACGTGGCGGATGCGGTGATTGCGGAAGCGAATAAGGCGAAGAGCTAAGCGGTCGGTCTGCAGCCGGATGTGACGTTGATAGAACAGACGCGAAGGTGCTAACCCCTTCGCGTCGCGACGATCCGATCGCACGATGCTGGTCCGCGCTCGGCGGCCAGAAGGCCCCTACGACATCTTTCTTTTCTGGCTGAAGTCCGAGGACCGAAGACCTCTTCCTTCTCTGACCGCTAGCCGCGGACCGCAGACCGTAGACCTTCGGCTGCATTGTCGCCGCTCGTATCCGCAACGCCTGCGAGTACCGCCTGCTTCGGCAACGAGAACCCAAACGTCGCGCCTTGATTGAGCTCCGACGTTCCCCACACCTCGCCGTCATGTCGGTCGATGATGCGTTGAACGATGGCGAGGCCCACGCCCGTGCCCGGATACTCTCGCTGTCCGTGCAAGCGCTGAAACACGCCGAACAATCGGCCGCGATAACGACTGTCGAAACCGACACCGTTATCGATCACTTCATAAACGAAGCGCTTCGATTCTTCACGGCCGCGAACCGTGATCTGCGGGTTTTCGACTTTGCTGCTGTACTTGAGCGCGTTGTCGATGAGGTTGATCCAGACTTGCAGGATCAGTCCGCGATCGCCGCGCGCGTGCGGTAACGGATCGATCGTGATCGCTGCGCGGACTTCGGTGTGAGCTGCGGAGACTTCTTGCACAGCCGTTTGCGCGAGTTCGTACATCTTGAGTTCGGCGAGATGTAATTTCTGGCGGCCGCAACGTGAGAATGCGAGCAGATCGTCGATCAGCATCGACATGCGTGCGATGTTCTCGCGAATGCGCCGCACGTAGTGTTCTGTTTCCGGCGATGCATTGACATCGCCGCGCTCTTGCAGAAGTGATGCAAAGCCATCGATAGCGCGCAACGGCCCGCGCAAGTCGTGCGATACGGAATACGAAAACCCTTCCAGATCGCGATTCGCCGCTCTGAGTTCCGCGGTCTGATGTTCGAGGTTTCTATTCAAAGTACGAATGCGTTCCACGGACAGGCGCTGTTGCTCCACTTGCAACTCGAGTTCCTGATTGGTTTCGTTGGCTCGATCGCGTTCGCGGCGCAACGCGTCCGCCAGCGCCTCGTTCTCCAATGCGAGGCGAATCTGGCGTTCCACGGAATCGGTCTGGCGGTTCGAGATGAGGATCATGACGGGCAGATACAGAAGAAACGCACAGCCCGTCGCTAGCCGAACGCCGCCCGCGGAGAATTGAGTGAGGATGTACGGCACAGTGAATGGAATGAGCAACGCTGCATAGGCATTGCGCACCGGCGACAGCGATCCGATGCCGGTCGCGGTCGCGCCGATGAACACCACAGACATGACGATTTCCTTCGTGGGATCGGGCGGCAGCATGAAGGCCGGAGGAATCGACCAGACCGCACCGTGGAGCACGACCAGCACCACTATCGATGTCTGCCACTGACGCAGCTCTTTATATGCACGAGGTCGCGCGAGAAACGCATGTGCGACACGCCAGCGGACGACCATCACGGCGACCGACGCGCAGTACCATAGCGAAGTCGCCTTCAAGCCCGAAGTGTCGACGATGAGATAAACGATGATCGCGCCGACGAAAAGACTACCGAACAACGGCAGCGTCGTGAGCCTGCACATCAACGCAATCTGCTCGCTCAGAATGCGCTGATCCAGGGCTTGCCGATCCCGGGCTGTAGCTTGGGTGGCGCTCATAGGGAATAAATCGTATCGCCGAACGCTGTCGGAAACTCATCGGCTCCTGTGAGTACTAGCGGTTTCGACGGCGAATCGCAGCCATCGCAAGCTCTCTGGCGAAATACCGGCATACGCGCCCGCTCTCCTTGGACGAGTCACAGCAATTCCAATTGCAATCGATTCGTCACCCGAGCGCAATCACCTGTCTCCATCCTGGCGCCGCGGGTTCGGTCGGAAACGGCCGAACGATCAGGGGTCTCACACCCTTCCCTTCCAAAGGAACAGAGATGGTGCCAGTCGATCGCCGCGCATTCATGCGTCTCCTCACGGGTACAACCCTCGCCGCTGCACTGCCAAAGAGTATCGAGCGCGCACTCGCAGTGCCCGCCTACTCGCGCCACGGCACTCTCCAGGACGTCGAACACATCGTGTTTCTCATGCAAGAGAATCGCGCATTCGATCACTACTTCGGTACGTTGCGCGGCGTGCGCGGCTATGGCGATCCGCGGCCCATGCCGCTGCCTTCGGGCAAACCCGTATGGCAGCAGCCCGACGGCAAAGGCTTTCTGTTGCCCTTTCATCCAACGGCGAACGATCTGGGCATGCAATTTCTCCAGGACACGCCGCACGGCTGGCCGGACACGCAAGCAGCGTGGAACGGCGGCAAATACGATCAATGGATTGCGAACAAAGGCCGCACGACCATGGCCTATCTCACGCGGCGCGATATTCCTTTTCACCATGCACTCGCCGATGCGTTCACCGTTTGCGACGCTTATCACTGCTCGCTGCTCGGTCCTACGGACCCCAACCGTTATCACATGTGGACCGGCTGGGTCGGCAACGACGGCCGAGGCGGCGGCCCGGTGATCAACAACGCCGAAGCCGGCTACGACTGGACGACGTATCCCGAACGGCTGGAGCGCGCCGGCATTTCGTGGAAGATCTATCAAGACATGGGCGTGGGATTGGACGCCGCGGGGTTTTGGGGTTGGACCGAAGACGCTTACATCGGCAACTACGGCGACAACTCGCTGCTCTATTTCCATCAATATCAGAACGCACAACCGGGCGATGCGCTCTATGAGAAAGCGCGCCGCGGCACAAACATCGCGATCCCCGGAACGCCTTTCGATGCGCTCTTCGAGCCGTTGCGCAACGACGTGCGAAACAACCGCTTGCCTCAAGTCTCATGGATCGTCGCCCCCGAAGCTTTTTCCGAGCACGGCAACTGGCCTGCGAATTACGGCGCTTGGTATATCTCTCAAGTGTTGGATGCGCTCACTTCCAATGAGGAAGTGTGGAGCAAGACCGCGCTGTTCGTAACGTACGATGAGAACGACGGCTTTTTCGATCACATGATTCCGCCGACACCCCCGCGCTCAGCAGCTGACGGAGCATCGACCGTATCCGCGAGCGATGAGATATTTCCAGGCACTGCCGATAATCCGAGCGGTCCGTATGGGCTCGGCGTGCGTGTACCGATGATCGTCGTCTCACCCTGGAGCCGAGGAGGCTGGGTGTGTTCGGAAGTGTTCGATCACACGTCGCTCATTCGCTTCTTGGAACGGCGCTTCGCTCCCCATCACCGCGATCTGATCGAAACCAACATCACGGCTTGGCGTCGCGCTGTCTGCGGCGATCTCACCTCTGCATTCAATTTCGCAAAGCCGAACGCGGCGCCGGTCGAGCTGCCGGCAACGACAACATACATTCCTGTGAATCACGACCGGCATGCGGACTACATCCCGACGCCGCCCAATCAGCAATCGCTGCCTTCTCAAGAACCAGGATTGAGACGTGCGCGTGCATTGCCGTACGAGTTGCGCGTCGATGGCGCTGCATCGCTCACCCGAAGCACGCTACGCATCGAATTCAACAACGCCGGCAACGCGGGTGCGTGTTTTCATGTTCGCTCAGGCATGCCCGAGCAAGGACCATGGACGTACACGGTCGAACCGGGCAAGTCGCTCGCAAATACTTGGGACTTGGCGCGCACTCAAGGACGATATGATCTTTCGATCTTCGGACCGAACGGGTTTCTCCGTCAGTTCCGCGGCGTCGCGG
>Ga0207667_10009902_pt1 | contig 11181 bp, 10 predicted proteins | sample KBSCornC52_FD_184301 | JGI IMG/M metagenome (GOLD analysis project Ga0207667, IMG submission 184301) | Corn rhizosphere microbial communities from Kellogg Biological Station, Michigan, USA - KBS Corn C5-2 (SPAdes) (version 2) | ecosystem: Host-associated > Plants > Roots > Rhizosphere > Soil ...
GAGCAACTGACCGAAGCCCTGCGGCGTAGCCACGAGTACGCCGAGCAGCAGAAAAATAAGTTGGAGCAGCGCTCCGAAGTCGATTCGGTAAAGGATGAGTTCATCTCCACCGTCTCGCACGAGCTGCGCACACCGCTGACCAGCATTCGCGGAGCACTGGGTCTCCTGCCTGCACTGGTCGGCGATGTGGATCCCAAGGCGCAGAACCTGCTCAGGATCGCCTCGAGCAACACCGAGCGGCTGATCCGCCTCATCAATGACATTCTGGATCTTGAGCGAATGGAGTCCGGGCGGGCGCCATTGAAGCTGCGCCGGTGCTCGATCCAGGACCTCGCCCGCGAGGCGGTGGACACCATGTCCCCCATGGCCGAGGGCAGCGGGTTGCAGATTGAGCTGGTGTGCCGCGCACCTCGGGAAACCATCTACTTCGACGCCGACCCTGACCGCATTCTGCAGGTGCTGACCAATCTCTTGTCGAATTCCATTAAGTTCTCGCCTCCGGGAACAGTGATCACGGTGCAGATCGACTCCGATCTGAACTCGGTTCTGCTGAAGGTTGTAGACCGCGGCCGCGGCATTCCGGCCGATAAGCTGGATGCGGTATTTGGCCGGTTTCAGCAGGTGGAAGCTTCCGACGCGAGCAAGAAGGGCGGCACGGGCTTGGGGCTGGCCATCTGCAGGAGCATCATCCAGCAGCACGGCGGAGCGATATGGGCTCAGCCAAACGAGTCCGGCCCGGGAACCACACTATGGCTGCAGCTTTCCCGCTCGGCGCGAGCCAGCGACAACGCGTCGCCATCCCTCACCGAGTCACCCGCGGAGCGGGGCGAGGGCCTGATCCTGGTCTGCGACGATGATCCCGGCATCCGTGAGGTGGTTGCGGAGCAGCTCCGGCAGCATGGATATGAGATTCTGCAGGCAGGCGGCGGGGAAGAGGTCCTGCAACTGACCGCGGAGCGTGCGGCGAAGCATCGCAAGGATCCAGCTTTCAAGCCCATTTCCGCCGTTCTGCTGGATCTCTACATGCCGGGGTTGAGCGGCTGGGAGACTCTGCACCGGCTGAAGACGGACCCAGTCACGGCCGATATTCCTGTGGTGATCCTCAGCGTGATCCCGCCGGGCGACCGTGAGGCAGTAGCTGGCGAGGCGCAGGGGTGGGTGCAGAAGCCCTTCAATGAGAATCTGCTGATGGCCGAGCTGAAGCGCGTCCTGCGGGCACGGGGCGGCCCTGGCCGCGTCCTGTTGGTCGAACAGAACCGCCAGACAGCGCAGGAGATTGCTGCCGGGTTTGAGAAAGCGGGCATTCCCACTGATCACGCATCGACGCTGCAGCAGGCGGTGGATCGTTGCCTCCTCGGCGCTCCCGACCTCGTCGTCCTCGATCTGGCTCTGCCCGATGGAGACGGATTCTCTCTGGTGGATTGGGTGCGGCGGCAGCCCGGGCTGCAGACAGTGCCGGTCGTCGTCTATTCCAGCCGGGAGATCTCCGAGGCGGAGCGGTACCGGATGCGCTCAGGGCCGACCCAATTCTTCGACAAGGCCAAGGTAAAGCCCAGGGAAGTGGAAGAACTGGTGCTTGCCATGGTGAATCGGATTCGCAGTGCTGCGGGCGCAAGCGTTGCCTAGAGGCCAGCTTTTCCGGGCATGAGAGACTAGTAGACGGTAAATGCGCCGCATTCTGATAATCGACGACGAAGACGACATTCGCGAAGTCGCTGCACTGTCTCTCGAAGCTACCGCGGGCTGGGAAATCCTCGCCGCACATTCCGGCCTGGAAGGCATACGCGCCGCCGCGCAGGAGAGACCGGACGCCATCCTGATGGATGTGATGATGCCGGGCATGGACGGTCCAACGACCTTCCGGCAGATGCAACAGAACCCGGACATCGCAAGGATTCCCGTGCTGCTGCTCACGGCCAAGGTGCAGGGTGTAGATCAGCGCCGCTTCGCGGATCTGGGAGTTGCCGGTGTACTCTTCAAGCCCTTCGACCCCATGACACTGGCCCAGGAGATCTCGCACGCGCTGGGCTGGAAGGACTAGCCCGTGAGCGAGGCCGCCGACAAGACTGCCGCGCTGCTAGCGAACCTCTGGGTCAAGATTCAGCCCATTGTGGAGGAGCGGCTCGCGATTCTGGATCGAGCCTCATCCGCCGCCAGCGCGGGCTCACTCTCTCTTGAACTGCGCAAGGAGGCCCAGAGCAACGCCCACAAGCTCGCGGGCGCCCTGGGCATGTATGGCTTCGACGAGGGGACGCTGGTAGCCCGCGAGCTGGAACGCCTGCTCGATACAGAAGCTCCGGAACCGGTCAGGTTCAGCGAGCTGGTCCGCGAGCTTCGGGCCTCTGTGACCCCGAAAGCCTAACGAGTCTGCCGGATCGCCCAGGCGGCAATATCCTGGGCTGCTTCCAACCCGTGGTACTCACGCATCTTCCGCCCATCGGCGTATTCGTTATAGATCCACGGATCGGAAACCGCGAACACGGTTCCTTTGCCCAGGTGCGCTACAGCGATCATCACATCGCCATGGTCGGTGACCAGCGCCCTCGCAGGAGTGCTGACGCGGATCGTCGATGTGTCTTTCATATAGGCGGTGAATCCGCTCGCGAAGACGCCGGTTCCCGAGGGGATGATCACTTCGCCCGGTTTGTGATCCGGCTCAACCACATGGTGCGAGAGCACCGCATTGAAGTGAATACCAAACCGTTCCGCCAGCCCATTGAAGTGCTCGAACTCCGTGTGATCGGGATCGTTCGAAAACAGCAGCAGGACTCCTCCGCTACGGACCCAACGTTCAATTGCATCTCCGCTGGCCTTATCCATGAAGTGCGGCGTGCGATTCGTGGCGGCATTGTCAGGCGAAGCGATCACGTACACCTGCACCCGCGCGAGGTTCTCCGGCGTAGGCGCCTCCGGAAGGGTGAGCAGCGTAGCCCCATGCCGCTGGAACGCGCGACCGAACAGCGAGTAGCCTGAGTCGGCATCGTCCGACCACTTGTAGTGAAAGAGCTCAGTCTCTCCGGAGGCGTTCTGGCGGGTCTGTGAATTGAACCAGGCGTCAACAAGCACCTTCACCCGTGGCAAGGGCGCGGGATCGCGATGACTGAAGTTCTTCGAACTGGGCAGGAGGCCGGATCTGCCAGATGGAGTGCTGCCACTCGGCATCTGCTCCATCTCGGAGGCTGCCAGCAAGTAGGCGCCGATTCCCTTCGGGTCATTATCGACCACCGGCTCCCGCAGATAATACGCAAAGTCGCCGGCACGGTAGGGAGTCCCGCCAAGTCCTCCCACCGAAACGACACCATGAAGCGTCAGCGCGCCCTCACTGCTCTCCGTAACGAACCTCTTCTGGATGGCCTCCCACGCCCTGGTTGCAGCGGATGCGTCTGTCTCCGGCAGGTAACCGAGCCGCGTTCCCTTCGCAATGGCGTAGGCGAACATGCAGCTCGCGGAAGCCTCCAGGTAGTTTCCGTCCTCGGCTTTCACCATCCCCAGGCGGACGCTGCCGTCCGGCTGCTTTTGCAGGGTGGGCCCGCGGTGCGGAGCGTGGCTCAGCACTTCCCACCACAAACCGCTCGAGGAGTCCTGGAGCTTCAGAATGCCTGCGATGTTGCGATTGAGCGCGGCGATCAGCGCCGGTCGCTGTGGATGTTCAGCGGGGAACCAGTCCAGCGTGTCGACCAAGGCCATGACATACCAGCCCATCCCTCGCCCCCAGACCTCCGGGCTCAGGCCAGTCTGTTTATCAGCCCAGGGCATCTGCCTGGACTCGTCCCACCCGTGGCGGAGCAGGCCCGTTCGCTCATCGCGCATGTGCTCATCCATTAGCAGCAGCTGCTTCGCAATGTCGTCGAACTCCTGTGGCTGTTGAAACGTTGCTGCGTAGGCCACACGGAACGGCTCCGCCATGTAGGCGCCATCCAGCCACATCTGGTTGGGATAGACCTGCTTATGCCAATACCCGCCGCTTGCAGTGCGAGGCTGCTCTGCGAGCTGATCGTGCAGAAAGCGGGCAGCTCTCGCGTAGCGTCGGTCCTGAGTCACGCGGTACAGCAGAAGTGTCGCTCGTCCCATCTCAATGTCGTCGAGCGAATGTGCCTCCGGCTTGTAGCCGAGGATCGTTCCATCGGGACCGACATATCTGTCCACGGACGCTTTCACGTACCGGAAGAAGTCGCCGTCTGCAGTGGTATGCCATTCGGCTGCCATACCGTCGAGCAGAACTCCCTCTTCGTAGGCCCATTTTCCCTCAGCCGCATGGGCAGAGGTGGAACCGGGTGCCCATTGCCGCGCGACCGTGGCGGCCATTTTCTGCCCCCGCGACTTGTTCTGCGCGGATGCAGACGACAGGGCCGCAGCCGCAGCCGCGACGAAAACGATCTTATGGAGCAGGGTCACAGTGAGGGGCTCCCTTTGAGACAGCATAGCCTGCCGGGATTGGGCTGCCCGTCTGCAACTCGGTGCGCCGCTGCTCCATCCTGAAGAAACTACCCCTTATACTTAGGCCATTCGCAAAGGTATGCAACGAACACAAAGAGCAAAGGGAGAAACAGTGAAGGTTCAACCTACGACCTTGCAGGATGTGGTGATTGTAGAGCCGAAGGTCTTCGGGGATGAGCGGGGGTTTTTTCTGGAGGTCTTCAACCAGGCAACGTTTCGCGGCCTCGGTCTTCCTGCGGAGTTCGTTCAGGACAATCATTCCGGCTCTCAGAAGGGTGTGCTGAGAGGTCTGCACTACCAGATACAAAATCCGCAGGGGAAGCTGGTGCGTGCGCTTCGCGGGGCGATTTACGACGTCGCAGTCGATTTGCGCCGCAGTTCGAAGCAATTCGGGCAATGGGTTGGGGTAGAGCTGAGTGCCGAGAATAAACAACAGCTCTGGGTTCCGCCTGGTTTCGCCCACGGTTTCCTGACCCTGACGGACTTCGCCGAAGTCTCCTACAAGGTGACGGAGTTGTATGCACCCCAGTATGAGCGCTCACTGCTGTGGAACGATCCAGCTCTGGGCATCCGCTGGCCGCTGGAAGGGGAGCCTATCCTCTCCGCCAAAGACCGCGCGGGCTTGCGATTGGCCGATGCGGAAACCTATCCGTGACGACAGGTCCGAACCGAGGCAGGCTCCATGCTTGCCGACGATCGATGCCGTCGGCTGAACAGGTACACTCGATGTGGAGCGTTCATGCGACAGCAGGTGCTACTGGTCACCGGCGGAGCCGGCTTTATTGGGTCAAATTTTGTGCTGCAGGCGGTTGGCCGCGGATTCAAGGTAGTGAATCTGGATGCACTCACTTATGCGGGGAACCTGGATAACCTGTCTTCGCTCGAAGGAAACGCCTCCCACATCTTTGTGCATGGGTCGATCCTGAACTCTGAGCTGGTGGCAGGCCTGCTGGAGACCCACAAGCCCGATGCGGTGGTACATTTTGCGGCGGAGAGCCACGTCGATCGATCGATCTCCGGCCCGGCCGCATTCGTCGAGACCAATGTGACCGGTACGCTGACTCTGCTGCAGGGAGCTCTCGCATATTGGCGGAACCTGCCGGACGAGCGCAGGGATAGCTTCAGGTTCCTGCATGTCTCCACGGACGAGGTTTACGGCTCCTTGAGCGCGACGGATCCCGCATTCACCGAGGAGACGCCATACCAGCCCAACAGCCCCTATTCAGCGTCGAAGGCCGGGTCGGACCACCTGGTACGGGCGTACTTCCACACCTACGGCCTGCCGGTGCTCACCACCAACTGCTCCAACAACTACGGCCCGTATCAATTTCCCGAAAAGCTGATCCCGCTGATGATCCACAACGCCCTATATGGCAAGGCGCTGCCCGTGTACGGAGATGGCCAGAATGTCCGGGATTGGCTCTATGTCACCGACCACTGCGAAGCAATCTTCTCGGTACTTGCCAACGGCAGTCCGGGCGAGACCTACAACGTAGGCGGATTGAACGAGCAGAAGAATCTCGATGTCGTCCATGTGCTCTGCAGCACGCTTGACGAGCTGCATCCCGAGGGCGCGCCCCATGACCGTCTCATCACATTTGTGAAGGATAGGCCGGGCCACGACCGGCGATATGCCATCGATTGCAGCAAAATCCAGCAGGAATTGGGCTGGGCTCCCAAGGAATCTTTCGCGACCGGTCTTCGCAAGACCGTGGAGTGGTACCTCGAAAACTCCCGCTGGGTGGAAAAGGTTGTGAGCGGAGAGTATCGCGACTGGGTGAAGGGCAACTATGAGATGCGCGGTGCGTGAGGGCAAACGATGAAGGGTATTGTGCTGGCGGGTGGCTCGGGTACCAGGCTACACCCGGTCACGGAGGCAATCTCAAAGCAACTGCTTCCGGTTTACGACAAGCCGATGATCTACTATCCGCTTTCGGCCCTGCTGCTGGCCGGTATTCGCGACATTCTGATCATCTCCACGCCGCACGATACCCCGCGATTCGAACAGTTGCTGGGCAACGGAGAGCGTTGGGGAGTCTCATTGCACTATGCGGTGCAGCCCTCGCCTGATGGACTCGCGCAGGCTTTTCTCATTGGGCGCGACTTTCTGGCCGGCGAAGGATGCTGCCTCGTGCTCGGCGACAACATCTTCTTCGGACATGAACTCGCCGACCTGCTTCGCGGCGCCGCAACCCGTCAGCAAGGCGCCACCGTCTTTGCCTATCCGGTGAACGATCCCCATCGATACGGGGTGGTGGAGTTCGATCAGAACCGCAAGGCGATCTCGCTTGAGGAGAAGCCGGAGAAGCCGCGATCCCGCTATGCCGTGACCGGGATCTACTTCTACGACAACCAGATTGTCAGGGTTGCCGAGGGCATCAAACCATCGCCTCGTGGGGAACTGGAGATCACGGATGTGAATCGCTGGTACCTTGAGCGCGGCCAGTTGACGACCGAAGTGCTGGGACGCGGCATGGCCTGGCTTGATACGGGGACGCACGACTCTCTGATGGAGGCTTCGACCTTCATCCAGACCATCGAAAAGCGGCAAGGATTGAAGGTCGCATGTCTGGAGGAGATCGCCTACAGGCTCGGCTACATTGACGCCCAGCAGGTAAAGGCGCAGGCCGCCAAGGTGGCCAAGAGCAGCTATGGCGAGTACCTCTACCGCGTTCTGGACGAGACCGTATTTTGAGCCGGACACGCATTCTGGTGACCGGAGCGAGTGGGCAGGTCGGCAGCGCCGCAGTTCGTTTCTTGGCCGGTCTGGGCGAGGTGGTGGCCCCCGGGCGCGATCGGTTAGACCTGGCGGATCCCACCTCGATCCGCACCCTGATGCGCGAGGTGCGGCCGCGCTGGGTAGTCAACGCAGCGGCGCACACTGCGGTCGATAAAGCCGAGAGCGAGCCCGATCTGGCGTTCGCACTCAACGCGGAAGCTCCTCGAGTTCTAGGTGAAGAGGCTCGCGAGATCGGTGCCGGAGTGATCCACTTCTCCACCGACTATGTCTTCGACGGCTCAGGTGAGCGGCCTTGGGTGGAGACTGATCCGACCGGTCCGCTCAATGTGTATGGCCGGTCCAAGCTTGCCGGAGAACAAGCCCTGGCTGCGACCGGAGTAACCCACTTTATCTTCCGTACTAGCTGGGTCTATGGCGCGGCCGGGAAGAATTTCCTGCTCTCCATTCTGCGCATGGCGCGCGAGCGCGAACTGCTGCGGATTGTTGCCGACCAGCATGGCGCTCCCACCTGGAGCGAAGATCTGGCGCGGCTGGCGGCGCATGTCATCACGCAGGTAGATAAGAACGGGCAGGGCAGTCTGCAACCCAACGACCTCTGCGGCGTCTATCACGCGGGTGGATCGGGGGAGACGACCTGGCACGGCTTCGCCTCCGCCGCCGTCGACATGCTGCGCGAGCACGATGCTGGAGTCACGCTAGCTCGCGTGGAGCCGATTGCGACCGCTGAATATCCCACCCCCGCACGCAGGCCCGCCAACTCCCGACTGAATTGCACTAAGCTGTCACAGGCATTCGGCTTCCGCATGCTGGATTGGCAGGAGTCGCTACGGCAGGTCATGCGCCAGTTATATCCATCCGGCAACTAGTCAAGCGGAGCCACCTCCTAAGGCATCCAACCGGAGATGGCGCTCCTTCCCTCCGATGAAAACGATGGTCCCAACCGCAGCAGCCGTACCTGGATCATCGTGATCGGCTGCCTGATTGCAGTGGCTCTGGCTGCTGCAATGTGGACCCGATCGGTTCCGAGCTTCAACCGGCCTCCGGTTCAAGGTGGCGCCGGACAATCCGGACACTGACGCCGACGAGACCCACTGCAGGTAAGATCGCATTGTGCAGCGCCTGCCAGGCGCGCGGAGGGATTTCGATCCGGCGATTTATCGGCATCGCAGTGGGCGCGCTGGGAATGATCGCAGTAGCGCTGATCTCCGCGTTCATCACTATGCGGTTAGCTATTCATGGTCGGGAGGCGGTGGTGCCGCCGCTGACTGGCTTGTCGCTCTCGGAAGCGGCGACTGCTGTCATCCACAGTGAGCTGCATATGACTGTCGAAAACCGGTTCTATTCCGCCAACGTGCCTGCCGGGCATGTGATCGCCCAGGACCCCCCGCCGGGCTTTCATGTCCGCCGGGATTGGCCGGTGCGCATCACGGAATCCCTCGGCACACCTCAGGTTGCGATCCCGAATCTGCTGGGGCAGTCTGAGAGAGCGGCTCTCATCAGCATCCGGCAACTGGGACTGGAACCCGGCGCGGTGATTCACCTGCCTGCTCCCGGGGAGGAGGACGTGGTCATTGCCCAAACCCCCTCGCCTGACTCAGGAGAAGTGACCAGCCCCCGCATCAGTCTCGTGGTCAGTGATCCGGAACCGGGCGATGCGGCAGCATACGTCATGCCTTCGCTCGTCGGGCTCAGCTACGCGGCTGCGGCAGCCCGAGTGCAGGCCGCCGGGCTGCATCTGCTTGATTCCGATCCCGCATCACTCCCTATACCCGCTACGCCCTCGGCTTCCGGCGCTGCTGCCCAGGCGAGTGTGCCCCCGTCCCCGCCTCAGGCTCCTGCCCCGCCGCAGGCTCCAGCTACGCCACCTTCCAATCCCGCCGCGGTTAGCGGTACGGTGCTTACACAGACCCCCGCAGCGGGTTCGCAGGTCCAGCAAGGGGACACGGTGCGGATTACTCTCTCGCATCTTGTTCCTGTCCCGTAAGATTTTCTTTCCTTAAGCCTTGCCGGGGGATTGCACCAGACTCTAGACTCTCGTGCATGAGATCCGCACTCCCGAAGCTCCTCGCCGCCTGCCTGTTCGTCTGCACTTCCGTCGGCCTTTCCGCCCAGGACTGGGCGAAGTCTGCCCTCGAGAAATCTCCGCGGCACCGCGAGTACGTGCCCTTGAAGCACGGCGATCGAACCGTACAGGCCTTTGTGGTCTATCCGGAGGTCAGCCAGAAGGCGCCCGTCATCGTGCTGATCCACGAAATCTTCGGATTGAGCGACTGGGCAAAGCTGATGGCTGATGAGCTCGCCGCGAAGGGGTACATCGTCATCGCTCCCGACCTGTTGAGCGGCGCCGGCCCCAATGGAGGAGGCACCGACGCGTTCTCCGGACAGGACCAGGTCACCAAAGCGGTCTCTGGACTGAACGCCGACCAGGTGACCGCCGACCTCGATGCTGCCGCGGATTACGCTAAGAAGTTGCCGGCGGCGAATGGAAAACTCTATGTGACCGGATTCTGCTGGGGTGGCGGCAAGAGCTTCTTGTACGCAACCCACCGGCACGATCTCTCCGCGGCCTTCGTCTTCTATGGGCCGCCTCCGCCAGCCGACGAAATGAAAAACATCACTGCGCCGGTGTACGGGTTCTATGCAGGCAACGATGCGCGCATCTCAGCCACCGTTCCGACAGCCACCGAAGCCATGAAGGCGGCAGGGAAGACCTACCAGCCGGTGATCTATGATGGCGCTGGCCATGGCTTTATGCGGGCGGGCCAGGCTCCGGACGCAAATGACGCGAACAAGAAAGCCTACGAGCAGGGCCTGCAGCGCATGCTCTCGGTCCTGGCTGGCAACTCCGCCGCAACTCCGGGACTGCAGAAGCCTGCGCCCGTCAGCAGTGAGCCTGCGGGAGCCATTTCGCTGGCAATGCAGCGCGCGCCCATTGCCGCTACCCCCGTGGCTGCCGTCGCTGCCACATCCGCGATGGACTGCCACGACATGTCTCCGAGCACAAGGGGCGAGATGGCTGCTTTAATGGGAGAGTGACCAACGCAGGCAGACCCTCCGTTCCATCGCTCCAGGATGAATTGGACCGAATCAGCCAGAACACCCGAGCCTTGGTGCAGCCGGAACGGCTCGCGTTCTCTGAGCGGGCCACCGCAGAGCTGTTCGCCACCGGCATCGAAGGCCGGATGCTCGCACTGGGAGCCAAGGCGCCCAGCTTCGAACTCGTCGACGCTCTGACCGATAAGATCGTTCGCTCGGAAGATGTGCTCGCCCTCGGTCCCATGGTGGTGAAATTCTTTCGTGGACGCTGGTGCCCTTACTGCACCACCGAGCTCGAATCCTGGCGCGATCTATTCCCCGAGCTGCGGAGGCGAGGCGCGTTCCTGATGGCGTTGTCGCCACAGTTGCGCCGGCAGAACGACTTCACGATCCAGCAGCATAAGCTCCCGTTTCCGCTCCTCTCCGATCCCGGAGCAAGGGTTGCCGAACAGTTCGGCATCGCCTACACCGTGCCCGAGCAGCACCGGTCCTACTACCGTGGCATTCTCGTCAACATTCCATTCGTAAACTCCGGAGTCATGTACGACCGTGCCACCGAGGAGAGCTGGCGATTGCCCATCCCTGCCGTCTTTGTGCTCAGGCAGGATGGAACAGTGGCTTGGCGTCAGGGCTTCGCCGACTTCCGTGTCCGGCCTGAACCGGCCGAGGTGTTGGCCGCGCTCGACGCAATCTGAAGCCCTCCCCGGTCGCTCTACTTCGATGCGCGATATCGCCGTATCAAGGCATTGGTTGACGAGTCGTGTGCAAGCGCCGGGTTCGCCGGACTCTCCAACTCGCCCAGGATCTTCGTGGCCAGCACCTTCCCCAGCTCCACTCCCCACTGATCGAAGGCGTCGATGTTCCAGATGGCGGCCTGCGTAAATACCGAGTGCTCATACAGCGCAATAAGCTGTCCCAGCACCCGTGGTGTGAGCACCTCAGCCAGGATCGTGTTCGACGGACGGTTT
>Ga0207667_10009903_pt1 | contig 11181 bp, 12 predicted proteins | sample KBSCornC52_FD_184301 | JGI IMG/M metagenome (GOLD analysis project Ga0207667, IMG submission 184301) | Corn rhizosphere microbial communities from Kellogg Biological Station, Michigan, USA - KBS Corn C5-2 (SPAdes) (version 2) | ecosystem: Host-associated > Plants > Roots > Rhizosphere > Soil ...
GGCGGAGCTCCCGCCTGGGGGAGCAATCGGGGCCTCAGCCCTTGATGTTCGAAAGTCGAAGCTGCCGCGCGCGGGTCAGGATGGCGTTCTCCAGGTCGATCTCGGTCTGGTTGGCCGTGGGGGAATCGACCCAGTTGCCGGAGGCGTCCTTCGTCTGCTTGAACACCGAGACGTTCAGCCCGTCGGCGCGCAGCCGCGAATCCAGGATGTAGACGGTGCACTTGAAGCGCTCGTCCGGCTTCTCCGGATTGATGTACCAGTCGGTGATGATCGTGCCGCCGTACGGATCGGCCGACGCCAGCGGCATGAAGGAGAGCGTGTCGAGGCTGGCGCGCCACAGGTAACCGTTCACCGCCACGGTCGCCGCGCTCGCCGGACCCGGCGGGGCGCCGCGCCCCAGCAGGCGGGGGGCCGAGCAGGCGCTCAGGCCCGCCGCGGCCACGAGACCCGCACCGGCCGCCACGCGCCGCATCCAGACTCCGCGCACAAACGGCATATCCATCCGTCTCCAACAGATCTCTTCCGCGGCCGCCGGCTTCCGGCAGGAACCGCCACGGCGCCCCCCGCGCCGCGCCCTCTATAACAATGCGGTTGGCGAGGCCAAACAGGAATCACGTGGCCCAATCGCCACAGCCGGGAACCTTATGCTCACGCTGGCCGCCCGCAGCGCCAGTTGCGGTTGACCCGGACGGGAGCAGGATTTTAATCGACCTCCGGCCTGTGCGGAGCCTTTGTCTTCAGCCGCCATTAGGGCCACGAGGGACAAGGTAGTGGGCATGTACAGCCGCCAGATCGCGATCCTGATCGGCGCTGCTGCGATTTCGGCGGCGGCCGGCGCCGCGCAGGCTGCCGACGCCCCGGCCAAGCCGGTCGACTTCACCGTTCGCCCCGACCCCGCCGCGGCCGTCGCGCCGGTGGGCCCCAAGGCCCTGAGGCTGGACGCCCGCCGCGGCCGCTGGGGGGTGACGCTCAACCTGCAGCAGCCGGACACCCGGGAATCCAACTGGAACGACGTCGAAGCCGGCGCCTACTACCACATCACGCCCTCGCTGCGGGTCGGCGGGGCGGTGGCGCTGGGCGACCAGCAGCTGCAGACCGGACCGAAGAAGATGACGCCAGACGAGGGTCAGCCGCGCGTCCGGCTGGAGACCCAGTTCAAGTTCTGAACCCGTCAACCGCCGCCAGACCGACCAGGCCCGCGTCCCGCAGACGGCGGGCCGTTTTGTTGTCGATCCCGCCCAGTCCGTAGACCGGCAGGCCGGCCTGGCGGACCAGCCGCGCGAGTCGCACCGGCCCGATCGGCGCGCCCCCCGAGGGGCTGCGGCTCGCAAACACCGTCGAGAACACGGCCGCATGAGCCCCAGAGGCCTTGGCCGCCCGGGCGGCGCGAAGGGAGTGCGCCGCGGCGGTCACGATCCAGTCCGGGCGCGCCCGGCGCAGCGGGCCGGCCCGATGGCCCAGCCGCTCCGGCAGGTGGACGCCGTGGGCGCCGATCGCCGCCGCCAGCCGCGGATCGGCGCCGGCCAGCAGCTCGAGCCCGCGACGGCGGGCGATGGCGGCGAGCCGCAGGCCCTGGGCCGCGGCGTCGGGCGCGCCGAACGCCCGAAAGACGATCGCCGCGCCGCGCGGGAGGCGCTCCGCCAGCGCCTCCGCGTCCGGCGTGCGGACCGGATCGGTGAAGAACAGCAGCGAGGGAAGCCCCTTTCGCGCGCGGGCGTCGCGATTTATCACCGCCGCGGTCCGCTCGAGGGTCCAGAAGCTCATCGGAATGGCCGAGCCTTCCCACACCGCCCAGGGCTATCGCGACGTCGCAGCACGGATCGCCCGCGCGGCGCAAGCCTGCGGCCGCGAGCCGTCGTCCGTGACCCTGGTCGCGGTCTCCAAGCTGCAGCCGCGGGCGGCGATCGAACCGGTGTTGGCGGCCGGCCAGCGCGTGTTCGGCGAGAACCGCGTGCAGGAGGCGATAGCCCGCTGGTCGGGCAAGACCGAGGAGCTGGAGCTGCATCTCATCGGGCCCCTGCAGACCAACAAGGCGAAGGAAGCCGTCGACTTCTTCGACGTGATCGAGACGCTGGACCGCGAGAAGCTCGCCCGGGTGCTCGCCGAGGAGATGGCCAGGCAGGGCAAGCGGCCCAGGCTCTACGTCCAGGTGAACACCGGCGAGGAGCCGCAGAAGGCGGGGATCGCCCCGGCCGAAGCCGACGCCTTCATCGCGGCCTGCCGCGGGGTCTACGGCCTCGAGCCCGAGGGGCTGATGTGCATCCCGCCCGTGGCCGAGCCGCCCGGCCCGCACTTCGCGCTGCTGGCCAGGATCGCTGCGCGCAACGGCCTGTCGGGGCTGTCGATGGGGATGAGCGACGACTTCGAGACCGCCATCCGGTTCGGGGCCACCAGCGTGCGCGTCGGCTCGGCGATCTTCGGCGCCCGCCCGCCCGCTTGAGCAGCGAGACCGCCGACGCCGAGGCCGCGGGCAAGGCGCCCGCGCCGGCCGGCGACAGGGTCATGGCGAGGCCACGGCCGCCAATCCGCCGCAGCTCCTCGCCAGCGCGACATAGCCGGGCCGCAAACGCCTCAGGCGGCGGCGATCTCGACGGTGTCGCCGGGCCTGGCGGCGGCCAGGAAGGCCTGCAGGTCGTCCCAGCCGAGCGCCACGCAGCCCAGGGTCGGCTCGTAGCCGGGCCGCGCCCGGTGCAGGAAGATGCACGAGCCCATGCCCGCCACCGGCGGGTCGTCGTTGTGCCCCAGGACCACGACCACGTCGTAGAGGTCGTCGTCGCGCCAGAGCTTCTCGAACGAGCCGCGGTACGGGAGCTTGGCCGGGCGGTTGTAGCGGGCCGGGTCGGTCGGGTCGTCGCACCAGATCTCGTCGCGCGCGATGGGCTCGGCGGGGAGCGCCGTCGCCGGCGGCCCCTTGTCGGGACGATAGAGCACCTTGCGGATCGGCCACACGCCAGCCGGCGAGGCGCCGTCGCCTTCGCGCTTGAGCGCAGCGGGCGTCACCCCGGCGCGGCCCAGGGCGCAGCGCACCCGCCGGCCGGCCAGCTCGAAGGTCCCGTCAGCGGCGGCGACGAAGTTCACTTCCCGCCTCAAATCCTTTTGCCCGCGCCCCGTCATACGGTGCATGTTCTTGCCGATGGCTCAACGCAAGACGCTCCTCATCGTCGACGATGACGCGGACCTTCGCGGAGCGGTCGCCGAACAGCTGCAGGCCGAAGACTTCGCGACGCTCGAGGCCGGGACCGGCCGCGCCGGCGTCGAGGCGGCCCGCGACCGCAAGCCCGACCTGGTCCTGCTCGACGTCGACCTGCCGGATCTCGACGGCCGCGAGGCCTGCCGACAGATGCGCGCCGCCGGCGTCGCCGCGCCGATCATCATGCTGACCGCCGCCACCGCCGACGAGGACACCGTCCAGGGGCTCGAGGCCGGCGCCAACGACTACGTGACCAAGCCCTACAAGTTCGCGGTGCTCCTGGCCCGCATCCGCGCGCAGCTGCGCAGCCACGAGCATTCGGAGGGCGCGGTCTTCCGGCTGGGGACCTACGAGTTCCGCCCCGCCGCCAAGCTGCTGATCGACCAGAACCAGAAGAAGGTCCGCCTGACCGAGAAGGAGACCAACATCCTCAAGTACCTTTACCGGGCGGGCGAGAAGCCGGTGAGCCGCGAGGAGCTCCTGGCCGAGGTCTGGGGCTACAACGCCGGCGTCACCACCCACACGCTGGAGACCCACGTCTACCGCCTGCGCCAGAAGATCGAGGCCGACCCCGCCAACGCCAAGCTGCTGCTGACCGAGGCCGGCGGCTACAAGCTGGCGCCGTAGCAACCCGCTCCCTCGCAGGAGAGGGGTTACAGCACCAGGTCGGCGGTCACCGGGGCGTGGTCGGAGGGACGTTCCCAGGCGCGCACGTCGTCGTGCACGCGCGCGGCTGCGCAGCCCAGTCGGAAGGCGGCTTCCTTCAGGCCCGGCGTCACCAGGATATGGTCGAGCCTTAGCCCGCGGTTGGAGGCGCGGAAATCGAGCGCGCGGTAGCTCCACCAGGAGAACATCTTCTCCGGCTCCGGCCGGCTCTCCCGCGGCAGGTCGATGAAGCCGAGCGAGGCCTTCAGCGCAGCGAAGGCCGCCACCTCCGCCGGCGTATGGCTCACCACCTTCGACATGAACTTGTGGTTCCAGACGTCGTGCTCGCCGGGCGCGACGTTGAGGTCGCCCATGACCGCCAGCGGCGCCGCCGGGTCGCGGGCGGACAGCTCGGCGGTGAGCTTCTCGTAGAAGTCGAGCTTGTGGTCGAACTTGGGGTTCGCCGCCCGATCCGGCAGGTCGCCGCCGGCCGGCACATAGAAGTTGTGGATCTCGATGCCGGCGACCTTGCCGCTGACGCAGCGCGCGTGGCCTTCGCGGCAGACGTCCAGCCTGGGCGCGTCCTCGATCGGCAGGCGCGAGGCGATGGCCACGCCGTGCCAGCCCTTCTGGCCCGCGATCCGCAGGTGCGGCAGCCCCATCTCGACGAAGGCCTCGGCCGGAAACTCGCCCTCCCGGCACTTGATCTCCTGCAGGCAGAGCACGTCCGGCGCCTGCTCGGCGACGAACTTCGCCGCCTGCGCCGCCCGCAGGCGGATCGAGTTGACGTTCCACGTGCAGAGACGAAGGCGCATGGCGTTCCAATAGCGGCCGCAGCGCCTCGCTGGAACGCGGCAAAAGAAGCCCGGGCGGTTGGCCGCCCGGGCGTCAGTCGTCTCTCATGCCGCCGCCGGGAGGGGATGTTCCGGCACGGGGACGTCCGCGCGGAGTCCGCACAGACGACGTAGTGGCATTATCGTCACGCGGGCGCGCAGGAGTCAAAGACTTCCGTTATGCGGCTTGCCTGTTGCTATATTATCACAATCGAGTCTCACAGCGGCCGCTCGGTCGGGGTCGGTTTCTTCGGCAGGAACAGCGCCGCATCCAGGCCGGAGACTCGCGCCAGCCCCTCGAGGCGGACGCGGGTCGTGCGGCCCTGCGCATCGATCACCGTCCAGCCGGTCAGCCGCAGCGGCGACTCGGCGAAGTCGAGCGCGAGCCGCCCCGCCGTCTTGCCGCGGCCGTCGCGCGCCACGATGGTGAACCCGTCGGCGGTGTGGTCGACCGCGGTGATCGCCACGCCCCGGTCAAGCCGGATGGTGCGCGCCAGGAACAGCGACAGCGGCGTGGCCCCGAGCGGATAGCGCGTGAAGGAGCGCAGCCTGAAGTCGGCCACCGTCACCGCCGCGCCGTCCGAGATCACGACCAGCTCGGACGGCGGATCGTACTGGAATCGCGCCTTGCCGGGCCGCTTCAGCCAGACGGTCCCCCGGGTGACGTGGCCCGCCGAGTCGGTCTGGGTGAACCGCGCCTTGGCCTCGTCGAGGCCCTGAAGGTAGGCCGTCGCCTGGTCGACCAGGGCCTGGTCGGCGGGCGGGAGCTGGGCGGGCGCGGCGAGGGCGCCGGAGCCCAGGACGGCGGCGGCCAGGCTGAGTGAGATCGTGCGGCGGGTGAGGCTCATGCGGGCGTTCTTGCAGGCTCAGGCGGCGGCAATAGGGCTGAATCCGCGCAGGTCAAGGGGCGGCGGAGACCAGGATCTCGCGCTTGCCGGCGTGGTTGGCGGGGCCGACGACGCCTTCCTGCTCCATCCGCTCGATCAGCGAGGCGGCGCGGTTGTAGCCGATCTGCAGCCGGCGCTGGATGTAGCTGGTGGAGGCCTTGCCGTCGCGGGTGACAACGGCGACCGCGCGGTCGTAGAGGTCGTTGCCCTCGGCGTCGCCGCCGAAGGCGAAGTCGCCCGTCTCGGCGTCTTCCTCGCCCCCGGCCGTGACCTCGTCGAGGTAGGACGGCTGGCCTTGCTCGCGCAGGAACTTCGCCACCGCCTCGACCTCGCCGTCGGAGACGAACGGGCCGTGCAGGCGGGTGATGCGGCCGCCGCCGGCCATGTAGAGCATGTCGCCCTGGCCCAGCAGCTGCTCGGCGCCCTGCTCGCCCAGGATGGTGCGGGAATCGATCTTGGAGGTGACCTGGAAGGAGATCCGGGTCGGGAAGTTCGCCTTGATCGTGCCCGTGATCACGTCGACCGAGGGGCGCTGGGTGGCCATGATCAGGTGGATGCCCGCCGCGCGCGCCATCTGCGCCAGCCGCTGCACGGCGCCTTCGATGTCCTTGCCGGCCACCATCATCAGGTCGGCGACTTCGTCGATGATCACCACGAGGTATGGCATGGGCTCCGGCGATATCTTCTCGGATTCGAAGATCGCCCGACCCGCCTCGTCGAAGCCGGTCTGCACGGTGCGCTCGAAGTGCTCGCCCTTGGCGGCCGCCTCGCGGGCGCGCTCGTTGTATGAGGCGATGTTGCGCACGCCGATCTTCGACATCCGCCGATAGCGGTCCTCCATCTCGCGGACCGTCCACTTCAGCGCCACGATGGCTTTCTTCGGATCGGTGACCACCGGCGCCAGCAGGTGCGGGATGCCGTCGTAGACCGACAGCTCGAGCATCTTCGGGTCGACCATGATCAGCCGGCACTGGTCCGGCGTCAGCCGGTAGAGGATCGACAGGATCATGGCGTTGACGCCGACGCTCTTGCCCGAGCCGGTGGTCCCGGCGATCAGGAGGTGGGGCATCTTGGCCAGGTCGGCGATGTACGGCTCGCCGCCAATCGTCTCGCCCAGCGCCACCGGCAGCACCTGGCCGCCGCGCTCGTACTCGTGAGCGGCCAGGAGGTCGCGTAGATAGACGGTCTCACGCTTCTGGTTCGGCAGCTCGATGCCGATGGCGTTGCGGCCCGGCACCACCGAGACGCGGCAGGCGGCGACGCTCATCGACCGGGCGATGTCGTCGGAGAGCGCGACCACGCGGGCGGACTTCACGCCCGCCGCCGGCACCAGCTCGTAGAGGGTGACCACCGGGCCCGGGCGGATCTGGTCGACCGCGCCGCGCACGCCGAACTCGGCGAGCACGCTTTCCAGGAGCTGCGCGTTCTGGCGCAGCGCGGCCTCGTCGAAGGCTGCGGCGCGCGGCTTCGCCTTGGCCAGCATGGAGAGCTCCGGCAGGCGGAAGCCGCCGGCCTGGACGAAATCGAAGGTGACCTGCGCCTCGCGCTCTTCGCGGGCCGACTGGCGGGGCGGCGCCTTGGGCGGCTTGACCTTGAGCGGGCCGGCCTCCAGCGGCTCCAGGGCTTCGTCGAGCGCGGTCGCGGGGATGCCGGTCTCGCGCAGCGCGCGGCGTCCGGCGCGCGTCGCCCGGACGCCGGCGATCGCCGGCTTCGGCTTCGGCCGCAGCGCCGCGACCGCCCAGGCCAGCGCGCCCGATAGGTCGAGCCGGCGCAGGCCCAGCGCATAGGCGAGGCTCACAGCCGCGATCACCCCCAGCGCCGCGCCGGCGGCCGGCCGCGCGGCGGGGACATGGGCGAGCGCGAGGAGCCGTGCAGCGCCGCCGAGCAGGGCCTCGCCCCAGAAGCCGCCGAGTCCCCGGGCCAGCGGCCAGTCGGCCGGCGGCGGCGGCAGCGACAGAGCCGCGGCGAGCGCAAGGGTTCCGGCCGCGCCGGCCAAGGCGCGGAGACGCAGCGACAGACGCGTCGCCCGCACGTCGGCGACGCTGACGCGCGAGAGGCCGAACACCACCAAGAGCAGGGCGACCGCGCCGCAGGCGAGGCCCAGCGACTGGACGCCGAGGTCGGCCAGCACCGCCCCCGGCCCGCCCAGCGCATTGCCGATCCGTTCCGCGCCGGCGGCGTTCACGCTGGGATCGGCGGGATTGTAGGTGGCGATGGCTGCGGCCAGCGCCGCGCCGAACGCGGCGATGACACCGCCGCGCATCCGGGCGGCCTGCGGATGGCTCCAGACGAGGCCCGCGACCTCGATCGCCCAGGCCATTCCCGTCTTCCGCGCCGCCCGCGCCATGCCGCCTCCGAAGCTCGCACCACCTCCGCCTGTTTGCAGCGCGAGCCGTTAACGGCCGTTTACTTTGCGCCGAGCTCGGCTGCGGAAGGCGCCTTCCACTGGCCCGGTCAGCACACTAGGGTCGCGCCGATGATCTGGACGATGCCCCGCCCCGTGGTGCAGGCCGCCGGCGGCCTCTTGGCGATCGCGGCGATCGGCTCCTTCACCATGGGCGTGATCAACGCCCCGGAGCGCGGCCGTCTGCCCGGCGAACGCCCGGCCGGGGCGCCGAAGGGCCCCGCGGCGCCGATCGCGGCCACCGAGGCCACCCCGCTCGCGCAGGAGCGCATCGAGGCGCCGCCGCCGCCGCCGCCGAAGGAAGACAAGTCGGACGATGCGAGCGCCGAGGAGGCCGCTGCGGACAAGGCCGACCAGCCTACGTCGGCCCCGCCGACGCCGACCAACGCGACCCAGCCGCAACCCACCCTGCAGCTGCCGACCGACACCAACGCCACGGCTCCCAGCCCCGACGAAGAGCCGCCGCACTAAGGCGCGTGCGCTACGCCACCCCGTGCTGCGCGAACCAGGCGAGCATGCGCTTCCAGCCGTCCGCGCCGGCGGCGGCGTTGTAGCTCGGCCGGTAGTCGGCGAGGAAGCCGTGCTGGGCGTCGGGATAGACGACGATGTCCACGGTCTTGCCATCCGCCTTGGCCGCCGCGCGCATCGCCTCGACGTCGGCCTGGGAGATGCCGCGGTCCTGGCCGCCATAGAGGCCGAGCACCGGGCATTTCAGGTCCTTCACCGCCTCCAGCGGCGCGGTGCGCGGATAGGGTCCGGGCTTCAGCGGGCCATACCAGGCGACGCCCGCCTTGAACTCGCCGAAGGTCTCGCAGTCGCGCCAGGTCGCCCCGCCGCCCCAGCAGAAGCCGGTCACGCCGAGCCGGTTCATATCGCTGAACGCCTGCGCCCGCAGGTACTTCAGCGATGCCGTGGTGTCGCCCAGCACCTGGGCTTCCGGCGTCGCCTGCACGATCTTCATCACCGCGCCCATGTCGGTGGTCTTGGACGGATCCCCCGCGCGTACGAAGAGGTCCGGGGCGAGCGCCACGTAGCCGGCCTTGGCGAGTCGCCGGCAGATGTCCTTGACCCACTCGTGCAACCCGAAGATCTCGGAGTTGACCAGCACGACGGCGTGCTTGCCGCCGCCGGCGGGGCGCGCCAGGTAGGCCGGGATCTTGCGGTCGGCGGTCGGGATCTCGACCATCGCGGCGGCGAGGCCGGCCTCGTCGGTGTGGATCGGATCGGCCTCCGCCGAGAAGCCCGCCACGGCGTAGCCGCTCGCCAGCGCCATGGCGATCGAGCGCCGGGTGATCTCGGGGTTCCTGATCCAGGCCGTCTTCTCGTCGGGGACCATGTCCATGGGGCGCCTCCGCGCATCGCGTGCTGTTGATCGCGGGCGCGATCCTGCCTCCCCGGCGAAGCCGGAGTCAAAGCGGAACCGGACGGCGCGCGGTGCGTCTGGCCAGAGGTGGATGAGCCCGACGTTCGACCGCATGACGCCCTTCTCCTGGCGCCGACTCACCGCCGGCGAGCGGGGGCTCGCGGCCGAGGTGTTCGGCGCGGCCCTGGACGCCGCCCGCGTCTGCGTCCTGGCGCTGCCGCTCTGGCCGCGCGCCTTCGTGGCAGGCGCACGGCTGATGGTCTGGCCGGCGGCCGGCGCATGGGCCGACTTCGCCGCCGCGCCCGTGTCGCTGCAGGCGGTGTTCGTCCACGAGCTGACCCATGTCTGGCAGGCGCAGGGCGGCGTCTTCCTGCCGCTCGCCAAGCTCAGGGCCGGCGACGGCCCCGCGGCCTACGCCTACGACCTCGTCGACGGGCGGGCGTTCGGCGAGCGCAACATCGAGCAGCAGGCGATGATCGTGCAGCACGCCTTCCTGAGCGCCCGCGGCCAGCGCGCGCCGCATGCGCCGGAGCTCTACGCCCAGGCCTCGGGCGCGTGGCGGCGGAGTTGAGCCATGTCCCTGTCCCGATTGGGGGCTTTCCCCTTGCAGCCCCCGCAATTTCCCCCATATCGCCTGTCGACGGGTTTCCCCGCGTGGGGCGATCCGGCCGTGGCTTAAGCGACCGGGGGCGTGCGCAAATCTGGAGCGCTTCGCAATGAAGGCTTCACCGCGACGTCCGCCAACAAGGAGCGAGAAAGTTACTCAATGAGCAAGATCATCGGCATCGACCTCGGCACCACGAACTCGTGCGTGGCGATCATGGACGGCAAGCAGCCGAAGGTGATCGAGAACGCGGAAGGCGCGCGGACTACGCCTTCGGTGGTGGCCTTCATGGAGGACGGCGAGCGCCTGGTGGGCCAGCCCGCCAAGCGGCAGGCGGTCACCAATCCGAGCAACACCTTCTTCGCCATCAAGCGGCTGATCGGGCGCACCTACAACGATCCGATGGTGGAGAAGGACAAGGGCATGGTGCCCTACGAGATCGTCAAGGGCCCGAACGGCGACGCCTGGGTGCGCGCCCACGGCAAGGACTACTCGCCCCAGCAGATCTCCGCCTTCATCCTGATGAAGCTCAAGGAGGACGCCGAGCGTCACCTGGGCGAGAAGATCGAGAAGGCGGTCATCACCGTCCCGGCTTATTTCAACGACGCCCAGCGGCAGGCGACCAAGGACGCCGGCAAGATCGCGGGCCTCGAGGTGCTGCGGATCATCAACGAGCCCACCGCCGCGGCGCTGGCCTACGGCCTCGACAAGAACGAAGGCAAGAAGATCGCCGTCTATGACCTGGGCGGCGGCACCTTCGACATCTCCATCCTGGAGATCGGCGACGGCGTCTTCGAGGTGAAGTCGACCAACGGGGACACCTTCCTGGGCGGCGAGGACTTCGACCTGCGGCTCGTCGACTACCTGGCCGACGAGTTCAAGAAGGAGCAGGGCGTCGACCTTCGGAAGGACAAGCTCGCCCTGCAGCGCCTGAAGGAAGAGGCGGAGAAGGCCAAGAAGGAGCTCTCCACGGTCACCCAGTACGAGGTGAACCTGCCGTTCATCTCGATGAATCAGTCCGGGCCGCTGCACCTCAACATCAAGCTGTCGCGCGCCAAGCTCGAGGCGCTCGTCGAGGACCTGGTGACCAAGACGGTCGGACCCTGCGAACAGGCGCTGAAGGACGCCGGCCTGAAGAAGTCGGACATCGACGAGGTGATCCTGGTCGGCGGCATGACCCGCATGCCCAAGGTCGTCGAGACGGTGAAGGCGTTCTTCGGACGCGAGCCGCACAAGGGCGTCAATCCCGACGAGG
>Ga0207667_10009910_pt1 | contig 11178 bp, 7 predicted proteins | sample KBSCornC52_FD_184301 | JGI IMG/M metagenome (GOLD analysis project Ga0207667, IMG submission 184301) | Corn rhizosphere microbial communities from Kellogg Biological Station, Michigan, USA - KBS Corn C5-2 (SPAdes) (version 2) | ecosystem: Host-associated > Plants > Roots > Rhizosphere > Soil ...
CGCCGCGCACCAGCCGCATGATGCCGACCCAGCTCGTGGCGGCGATCGCCACGCACATCGACGCGAGCCCCTTGCCCATGGCGTACGAGATGGCGGTGATCAGCAGGATGTCGGGCACCGACACCACCACCGAGTAGACCCAGTTGACGACGGCGTCGACCCAGCCGCCGAAGTAGCCCGCGGCCAGGCCCAGCGCGGTGCCGAAGGGCACGGCCAGCGCGGTGGTGGCCAGGCCGATCGTCACGGCCGTCTGCGCGCCGGCCAGCACCCGCCACAGCACCGAGCGGCCCAGCAGGTCGGTGCCCAGCAGCGTGGCCAGGGGCCACCCGGGCGGCGCCTGCGCCCCGCCGACGGCGGCTTCGGCGTCGGGCAGCAGATGCAGCCAGCCGCAGCTGGCCACCAGCAGGTACAGCGCGACCACCCCCAGGCAGGCGCGGGTGTGCGGCCGGCCCCACAGCGCGGCCAGCGCCTCGCGCGCGGCCGAGCGCGGGACGACGGCCGATGCCGGCACGGCGCTCATCAGGCAACCTCCGCACTGCGTGCTGCGGCGCGAGCGCCTTCGGGCGGCCGGGCGGCGCTCATGACAGCCACACCCGCGGATCCGCGACCGCGTACAGCAGGTCGTTGAGCAGATTGAACGCCACCAGCGCCAGCGCGCCCAGCACGGTGACGGCCTTCAGGATCGGCAGGTCACCGCGCGACAGCGCGTCGATCGTGAGGTTGCCGATGCCCGGGATCGAGAAGAAGCGCTCCATCAGGAACGAGCCCAGGATCAGGAACGGCAGGGTCGTGACGTTCTGCGTGATGATGGGGATCCAGGCGTTGGGCAGCACGTGGCGCAGCAGCACGCGCCCCTCGGAGGCGCCCTTGGCGCGCGCGGTGCGCACCCAGTCGGCGTTCATGTCGGCCAGGAACAGCGCGCGGTACAGGCGGATGTCCGGCCCCATCAGCAGCAGCAACTGGATCAGCCACGGCAGCCCGAGGTACTTCACCGCGGACCAGCCGCCCTCATAGCCGTTGATCGGGAACCAGTCGAGCTTGAATGCCAGCAGGTACTGCAGCGCCAGCACGTAGACGAGCGCGGACACGCTCATCGCCGCGATGAACAGCGCGCGCGCCGCCTGGTCGAGGAGGCCGTCGCGGTGCCGTGCGATGAACAGCGCGATGGCCACGTTGACGATGCCGCCGAACACGAACGGCGGCATCGTCACCGACAGGCTCACGAGCGCGCCGGCCTTCAGCTGCGTGCCCAGGTCGTCGCCCGTCACGAAGGACGTGCCGTAGTCGAAGGTGACGATCTGGCGCAGGAAATCGAGGAACTGCAGCGGCAGCGACTTGTCCAGGCCCCATTGATGGCGCAGGTTGGCCATCGCCTCGGCGGTGGCGTGGTTGCCGAGCGCGGTGCGCACGGGGTCGGGGCCGAACGCGTTGAACAGCAGGAAGGTCAGCAGCGCCACGCCGAACACGGTCGGGATGGCCTGCAGCAGCCGGCGGACGACGTATGCGCCCATCAGGGGCGTCCCCGCGTCGTCACTGCACGCCTTTTCTCTTGCGCGCCATGTCCACGCTCAGGTACATGTGCTCCTGGATGAGCAGGTTGCGCTTGAAGTTGCCGACCCAGGCCTGCGTGATGCCGAACTTCAGCGGGTCGAACAGCACGATCAGGGGCACGTCGTCGGCGATCAGCGCGTTCATGATGCGCATCTGCGCCAGGCGCTCGGGGCCGTTGGCCATGAAGCGCATGGCCTGGTAGGCCTTGTCGTACGCCGGGTTCGCATAGCCCGTCCAGTTGCTGGCCGGCGGCGCGTTCGGGCCGTACAGCAGCTGGTAGAAGTCTTCCGCGTCGGGATAGTCGGCCTCCCAGCCGAACGACGCGAGCTGGAAGTTGCCGTTCTCGGCGGCCTTGGTGAACGTCGGCTGGTCCATGAAGACGCCCTTGGCCTGCACGCCGATCGCGGCCAGCTGCGCCTTGAGGAGGTCGAACTCGTTGTGCGCGGCCACGTGCGTCTGGAAGAAGCTGATCGTCAGCGGCGGCAGGCCCTTGCCGTCGGGGTAGCCGGCCTGGGCCAGCAGCTTCCTGGCCACCGCGAGGTCGTGCGGGCGCCCGGTGGCGCCGGTCTCGCGCTCGTTGCCGGGGATGTCCCAGGGCACCAGGCTGTTCAAGGGACGGCCGCGGCCGTTCCACAGCACGTCGACGATGGCGCGCGCGTCGAATGCCGCCGCGAGCGCCTGGCGCAGCGGCTTGTTCCTGCCCAGCAGCGGGTCGCGCAGGTTGACCAGCAGGTAGTCGGTCTCGAGGCTGGGGACGTCGTGGATCGCGAACTTGCCGGCGAACTCCGGCGCCAGGCGGAACGTGCCGTCGGGGTTGCGCTGCACCATCTTCGCGAAGTTGGCGCGGTCCATCGGGCGCCAGTCCAGCTCGCCGTGCAGGAACTTCAGCGCCGCGGGCTGCAGCTCCTCGATCAGCGGCATCTCCAGTTCGTCGACCAGCGGCAGGCGCTTTCCGGCGTCCTTGAGCAGCCCCTTGGCCGCATCGCCGGCTTCGCCCACGGCCGGATAGCTGCGGTAGTAGTCCGGGTTGCGCACCAGCCGGATCACGCCCTTGCGATCGATCTGCCGCGTGGCCATGAACGGGCCGGTGCCCACCGGATTCAGCGCGAAGCGCTCCTTGTAGAACTGCACCGCCTCGTGCGGCACGATGGACGTCGGCGTCATCGTCAGCGCATAGACGAACAGCGCGTTCGGGTGCGTGAGCCGGATCGTGAACGTGTGCGCGTCCACCTTGCGCAGTCCCGCCACGTCGCGCGAGGTGAGGTCGGCCGCGGGGCCGGCCTTGATCGTCGCGGCGCGGTAGTCGTCCAGGCCGACGACCGCGCCCTGCATCGCGAACCAGCTCTTGGTGTTGATGTTGCCGTCGGCGTAGCGCTTGAGCGAGTACAGGACATCGTCGCTCGTGAGCTCGCGGCCCTTGCCGCCGGGAAAGCACGGGTTGTCGACGAAGTGCACGCCGCGGCGCAGGTGGAACGTGAGCGTGAGCTGGTCGGGCGACAGCGTGGGCATCGCCTCGAGCAGGTCGGCCTCCAGCTTGTAGGGCCGCTCGAGGTAGGCGTAGGTGACCAGGTGGCTGTAGACCTGGTCGACCACCTGGGTCTCCGTCTGGCCGAAGCCGCGCGGCGGGTCCAGCGTCTCGAACTGCGAGATGCGCGGCACCGTCAGCACCGATCTGTCCTGCGCGGGCGCGGGCGCCGGCGCCGCGAGCGCGCCCGCGAGCGTCACGCCTGCGAGCGCGCGCGCGAGGGCCGGAGCGAGGCGGAACATGCTCATGGCCCCTTCCTCTTGGCCGCCATGTCCACGCGCATGAACTGCATCTCGGTGGTGAAGACGTTGCGCTTGTAGTTGGCGACCCAGGGCTGCACCGTGTCCACGCGCAGCGATTCGCGCAGCGGGATCAGCGGCACCTCCTCGCGCACGATGGCGTCCATCGCCTTGAACAGCGCGTAGCGCTTGGGTCCGTTGACCATGAAGCGCGAGGCCTCGTAGGCCTTGTCGAAGGCCGGGTCGGAGAACGCGCCGTAGTTCGGCCCGGGCGAGACGTTGCGGCTGTAGAGCATCTGGTAGAAATCCTCGGCGTCGGGATAGTCGGCGTAGTAGCTGTAGCTGGCCAGCTGGAAGTTGCCGGCGGCGATGGCGCTGGTGAAGGTGGGCGTGTCGTCGAACGTGCCCACCAGCTGCACGCCGATGGCCGCGAGCTGCGCCTTGAACAGGTCGAACTCGTTGCGGGTGGCCGTGTCGCCGGAGGGAAAGCGCATCTGCAGCGGCGGCAGGCCCTTGCCGTCGGGGTAGCCGGCCTGGGCGAGCAGCTTCCTGGCCAGCGCCACGTCGCGCTTGCGGGGCGGCGCGCCGGTGTCGCGCGCGCTGCCGGCGAGCTCCACCGGCACCAGGGTCTGCATCGCGATGCCGCGGCCGTTCCACAGCACGTCGATGTCGGCCTGCGGGTCGATCGCCGCGGCGATGGCCTGGCGCAGCGCCTTGTTCCTGCCCACCACCGGGTCGCGCATGTTGATGCTGATGTAGATCGCGTTGCCGCCCGGCTCGATGGCCAGCGTGAACTTACCGGCATAGCCGTCGGCGGGCTTGAGCGAGCCGTCGGGCGCGCGCGCCACCAGCCTGGCGAAATTCGCACGATCGAGCTCGCGGCGATCGAGCTCGCCGCGCAGGAACTTGAGCGCGGCGGGCTGCGGCTCCTCGATCAGCGGCAGCTCCAGCACGTCGACCAGCGGCAGCTTGCGGCCCGCGTCCTTCAGCAACCCCTTGGCGGCGTCACCCGGCGCGCCCGCGGCCGGGTACGTGCGGTAATAGCCGGGGTTGCGCACCAGGTGGATCGTGCCCTTGCGTTCGAGCGGCTGCATCGCCATGAACGGGCCGGTGCCCACGGGCGTGACGCTGAACCTGTCCTTGTACATCCGCACGGCCTCGACGGGCACGATGTCGGTGGGCGACAGCGTCAGCGCATACAGGAACAGCGGGTTCTCGTGCGTGAGCGTGATCGTGAAGGCGTACTTGTCGACCTTGTGCAGACCGGCGACGTCCATCGTCGAGACGTCGACGCCCGGGCCGGCCTTGGCGGTCGCGGCACGGAAGTCGTCGAGGCCGACGACCGCCCCCTGCATGGCGAAGAAGCTCTTGTTGTTGACGTTGGCGTCGGCGTAGCGCTTGAGCGAGTACAGCACGTCGTCGCTCGTGAGCTCGCGGCCCTTGCCGCCGGGAAAGCACGCGTTGTCGACGAAGCAGACGCCGCGGCGCAGCCTGAACGTGAGCGTGACCTTGTCGGCACCGAGCACGGGCATCGCCTCGAGAAGGTCCGGCTCGAGCTTGTAGGGCCGCTCCAGGTACGAGTAGGTCAGCAGCGTGCTGTAGACCTGGCGCAGCACCTGGTCGCTGAAGAAGTCGAACTGGCGGGGTGGGTCGAGGCTGTCGAACTGCGCCACTCGGGCCACGGCCAGCACCGCCGGCTCGGCCGCCGGCGCCGCGGCGACGGGCAGGATCGCGAGCGCGAGCGCGAGCGCGCAGAGCGAGGGACGCAGTGACTTCATGTCGATGTGCATCAGAGCAGATGGCACGCGGCCAGGTGCGTGTCGGTGTCGCCGACGCGGCGCAGCTCGGGCACGCTCTCGCGGCAGCGCGGCTGCGCCAGCGGGCAGCGCGCATGGAAGGCGCAGCCGGGGGGCGCGCGCAGCGGGCTGGGCACGTCGCCCTCCAGCGGACGGGTGGCGCGCCCGCGGCGCGGCACCGGGTCAGGCACCGCGGCGAGCAACGCCTGCGTGTACGGATGGCGCGGCGCGGCGAACAGCGCGGCGGCCGGCGCCGTCTCGACGATGCGGCCCAGGTACATCACCGCCACGCGGTCACAGAGCCATTCGACGACCGACAGGTCGTGCGAGATGAACACGTAGCTCAGCGCCAGCCGCTCCTGCAGGTCGGCCAGCAGGTTGAGCACCTGCGACTGGATCGACATGTCCAGGGCCGACAGCGGCTCGTCCAGCACCACCACCCGGGGCTGCAGCGCGAGTGCCCGCGCGATGCCCACGCGCTGGCGCTGTCCGCCGGAGAGCTCGTGCGGCCAGCGTTCGAGGTGCGCCGTCGCGAGGCCCACCAGCCCCGCCAGCTCGCGGATGCGTGCCTCGTCCACCGGCAGACCGTGCGCCTCGAACGGCAGCGCGAGCACCTGGCGCACGCGCTTGCGCGGGTTCAGCGAGGCGAACGGATCCTGGAACACGATCTGCACGTCGCGCGTCAGCGCCCGGCGCTCCTCGCGCGAGAGCGCCGCGACGTCGCGCCCCTGGACGCGCAGCGTCCCGGCGTCCGGCTCGACGAGCCCCACCAGCGCGCGGCCCAGCGTCGTCTTGCCACAGCCCGATTCGCCGACGATGCCCAGCACCTCGCCGGCGTCCAGCCGCAGGTCGACGCGCTGGACGGCGCGCACGCGTGCCACCGTGCGCCGCAACAGGCCGCCGCGCACGGGGAACCCGACGCTCAGGCCTTCGGCCTGCAGCAGCGGCGCGGGCGCGGTCATGGGGCAACCTCCGCACTGCGTGCTGCGGTACGAGCGCCTTCGGGCGGCCGGGCGGCGCTCACGCCAACCCGCCTTCCGGGAAATGGCAGGCCGCGGCATGGTCGTCGCCCGTGCCCGTGCCCGCGGACGCGACGCGCGCGAGCGCGGGCGCGTCCGTGCGGCAGCGCGCCTGCACGCGCGGGCAGCGCGCCTGGTAGCGACACCCGTCGACGTGCGTGCCGGCAGCGGGCACCGCGCCGGGGATGACGTCCAGGCGCGCGCCGCCGCGGCGGGTCTGCCCGGGCCGTGGACGCGCGCCGAGCAGGCCGATCGTGTAGGGGTGAGCGGGCCGCTCGAGCACGTCGAACACGCTGCCCTGCTCCACCACGCGGCCGCCATACATGACGACGACGCGGTCGGCGACCTCGGCCACCACCGCCAGGTCGTGCGTGACGAACACGATGCCGGTGCCCAGCTCGCGCTGCAGCTCGCGCAGCAGGTGCAGCACCTGTGCCTGGATCGTGACGTCCAGCGCGGTGGTGGGCTCGTCGGCGATCAGCAGCTCGGGCCGGTTGGCCAGCGCCAGCGCGATCATCACGCGTTGCTTCATGCCGCCGCTGAGCTGGTGCGGATACTCGTCGATGCGGCGCTCGGGGTCGGGGATCTTCACCTGGCGCAGCAGCGCGAGCGTCTTTTCGCGCGCCGCGCGCCGCGTGGCGGTGCGGTGGATGGCGAACACCTCGGCCACCTGCGCGCCGATGGTCAGCACCGGGTTCAGCGCGGTCATCGGCTCCTGGAACACCATCGCCAGCACGCGCCCGCGCAGCCCGCGGCGCTCGCGCGGCGGCAAGGCGAGCAGGTCGACGCCGCGCAAGCGGATGGCGCCGGCCTCGACGCGCGCGGTCTCGGGCAGCAGCCCCATCACCGACAGCGCCGTCACGCTCTTGCCGCAGCCCGACTCCCCGGCCACGCACACCACCTGCCCGCGCTCCACGCGCAGGCTCACGCCGTCCACCGCGCGCACCGGGCCGCGCGGCGTCTGGAACGAGGTGACGAGGCCGTCGATCTCGAGCAAGGCAGGCTCGGTCATGGCGTTGCGGCGGGCGGGTGTGCAGGCGGTTGCGGGAGCCCGCGGGATGATGCCACAGCGAAGGTGAGGCGGCGGCTGGCCGGGTTCCCGCAACGCTGCTCCGCCATGGCCAGCGGGCGCCGTCCTGCGGCGGGCCCCCCGGGCCCCGCGGCCCGGCGGGCGAAGGACGCTGGAGGCGGCCGGCGTGGCAACGGAGACGAACGAGGAGAACGCGACCGTGAGCAGGCGGGCTGGCCTGGACCGCCTCGGTCACTCAAGGCGCGTGATATGTCACCTTGCCGGCGTCATCCAGCATCTCCATGCGCGGCGTGCCTCGCTGGTCGACGCTCAGGCGCAGGCGAGCACGGCCCTGCGGATCGGAGAGGACGACTTCGGCCGACTCGTTGTGATTCTGGACCGCGATGCGCTGCTCGACGAACCGGGCCGCACTGGCCGCGGACATCTCGGCAGGTGCCCGTGAATTGATGACCAGGCCGGCGGTCGCATCCTTGCCGTCCCCTGCGACACGCGTCAGCAACCCGATCGCGTCGTAGTTTGGATAGTCGAACGACAGCGCGGAAAGACGACCGCCGCCCGGCTCGCTCAGGGCCAGCCCGCCGACCTCGTCGCCCTTGTCGTTGAAGAAGACGAGGCCCGCGGGATTGATCGCTCGCTTGAGGGGCTTGCCATCGATGATCGGTGAGGGAAAACGTTGCTCGTTGGCTATCGCCAGACGCAGGGTGCCGTCGGGCGCAACAATGTTGAGGCGCTCCGTCGTCAGCTCCTGAGAATGGTTTCCATGCGCGAATCCGGACAGGAGCGGTACGGCCAGCGCCACGGCGAGCCCGAGACAGCAAGCCTTCAGGCGACGAACGTCGCGAGCCAGGCGTTCGATTGTTTCGGCGTCAGTGGTGTTCATGGATGGGAGGGTCAGGAACGGCACGTCGCCGCGACTTGAGCATACCGCCGGCTCTGGATGCCGCTTCATGACCTTCTCGGTTGCACCGCGTCGAGCGCCAGGATGCCGTCCGTTGCCGCAGTGCCGTACCGCGCAACGCGCCGGGTCGACGACGGTGAAGCTCGATATATGCCAGGCGTCATTCGTCACGGATTGACCTGTTTCGCGCGCGCTTGCTCGCTGCGGCGTCGGTTCGAGTCCTATGATTGGATTTGCGCCTTTCCAATCACGTCGGCTGAGCCATCGCGACCCGCCGGCGACGTGCTGCCTGGTGCAAGGAGCGCGTCGCCATGCCACCGCAGGACACCCCGGTGCGGCCGCGAGCTCCGTTGACGGCACCCGGACGGACGCTCGATTCACTCCAGCGCCATCCGGGCACGCCCGGCGCATCGATCGACCTGGTACCCGACCTTGCAACTACGTCGCCTGTTTCTCGTCCTGAGCGTCGCGCTGTCCGCCACGGTGGTCACCATGACGGGCAGCGTCGTCAGCACCGCCTGGCAGGACCTGGGCCACGCGAAGGCCGGCCTGGACGCCATGCGGGAACTGCGGGCTTGCCTCGTCGTGGCCGAGATGGCCTCGCGCGAACGCGGGCCGGCCAACGGCGTGCTCGGCGACGACCTGCCGGGCGATCCGGCCAAGCAGGCGCGCCTCCAGGCAGCGCGCCAGAAGACCGACGCCGCCTTCGGCGCGCTCCAGCGCGCGCTGGCCGATGCGCCGGTTTCCAGGACGTTCGTGGAACAGCGGATGCAGGTCGCCCGCCAGGATCTGGCGCTCGCCCGCCAGGCGGTCGATGCCCAGGGCCGCAAGCAACGCAGCGCACGGCGCCCCGCCGACCTGCACAAGGCGGTCGACCAGATGTTCGGCGTCATCGACGACATCACGCCGGCGACGATCAGGCTCACCAATGACGCGTCCGCCACGTTTCCGCTCGCGACCAACTCGCTTGTCGCGGCGCGGCAGGCGTCGGTGCTGCGCGAGTACGCTGGTCGTCTCGGTTCGCTCTTGACCGGCCCGTTGACGCTCCGGCAGCGCCTGGGCGTCGAGGACCTGGCGGCCATCGACCAGATGCACGGGCGCATCGAACAGCTCCGCCAGCAGCTCACCGCCTTCGCCGCGGCCGCCGAGACCCAGGCGCCGGTCAAGGCGGCCATCGACGACATGCAGGCGCGCTACTTTGGCCACGCCCTGGACTTCGTCCAGGCCCAGGTGCAGGCGGGCCTGCGCGACGGCCGCTACGAGGTGGACACGGCAGAGTTCGCGGCGCGCTATGTCCCCGACATGGACGCCATCCTGAACCTGCGCGACGTCCTCATGGACGATGCCATGAACGAGGCCCGCAGTGGGCTGGCGCATGCCCGCCAGGTGACGGCGCTGACCACGGGCGGTGCCGTCATGACGCTGGCGCTGCTGGCCCTGACGGTGTGGGTGCTGCATCGGCGCGTGATCCGTCCCCTGGCCAAGACGACCGAACTCATCGTGACCATCGCCCAGGGCAACCTGGACGTGGCCGTGCCCCTGCCCAGGCACCGCGACGAGGTCGCGGCCACGCTGGGCGCGATCGCCGTGCTCCGCGACAACAGCATCGCGCGCCGCACCGCGGAAGAAGCCATCCGGCAGGTGGCCTACTACGACCCGCTGACCGGACTTCCGAACCGGCGGCTGCTCGAGGATCGGATGGAGCAGGTGCTGGCCGGCGCGCGACGCAGGCAGGGCAAGGCGGCCGTCCTGTTCATCGACCTGGACAAGTTCAAGCAGGTCAACGACCAGCACGGGCACGAAGCCGGCGACTGGCTGCTCCAGCAGGTCGCAGGCCGCATGCGCGCCGTGCTGAGGGAGTCGGACACGGCGGCGCGCGTCGGCGGGGACGAATTCGTCGTGCTGCTGCCCGACGTCGTCAAGCTGCGGGACGCGGTGGACGTCGCGGAGAAGATCCGCGAGCGACTGGAAGTCCCCTTCGTCATGGATGACGGCGTTGCGCTGGCGATTTCCTCCAGCATCGGCGTGGCCATCTATCCGGACCAGGCCGACAGCCCCCGCGAGCTCCTGCGTTGCGGCGACGAGGCGATGTACATCGCCAAGAAGCGTGGGCGCAACGCCGTCAAGGCCTATGCGTCACCCGCCCAAGGGCATCCGTCCAGGGATGACGAAGCGGCCGGCCGCTGACCCGGTCGTTTGCCAGGCGGGGCCCGGCCTGGGCCAGGCAAGAGACCGAGGCCGGGCGGGCGGCTTGCGTTGCCCGTCCGAAACAGTCACTTGGCCGGGTTGCCCACGTTCATGAACGGCACCGGCGCGCCGGCGTAGGCCTGCGGCAGCTGGCCGTTCCACTTCTGCGCCTTCGTGAGCTCGACCTCGATCCGGCGCAGCTCCAGCACATCCTTGTTCTTGGCGAGCGCCTCGTTCTGCACCTGCATCGCCTGCGCTTCGGCCTGGGCGACCTTCAACTTGGCGTAGGCGTCGCCATCGGCGGTGGCCTTGACGGCGTTGGCCTCGGCCTCCGCCACGGCGACCTTCTGCTTCTGCTCGGCCTCCACCGTCTTGAGCTTGTTCTCGGCGGCCAGGCGCAGCTGCTCCTGCGTGACCTTGTCATTGATCGCGCGCATGTAGCTCTCGCTGAACGAGAAGTTGCGCATGTCGATGGAGATCACCTGCGCGCCGTAGGTGGCCAGCTTGGAGCGCAGCGCCGCGGTGATGTCGGTGGACACGGCCGCGCGCTGGGCGATCAGGTCAGGTGCGGAATACCGGGCCGTCACCGCCTTGAACACCTCCTGCGTGGCTGTCTGCACGTAGCTCTGGAGGTTGCCGTCGTGGCTGTACTTCTCGTAGACCTCCGTGACGCGGTCCGGCGCGATGGAGTAGCGCACCGTCAGGCTCACCTTCACCGGCTGGGTGTCCGAGGTGGACCCTTCGGCGTTCTCGATGTCGGCCTGCTCCGCGCGGATGCTGAACACGTCCAGCTTCTGCCACGGCAGGATGACGGTGAAGCCCTCGTTCTGCAGGCCGCGGATGGCGCCACCCACCGTGATCACGCCGCGCGAGCCGGTGGGCACGGTGCGGATCGGCCAGAACGCCACGAGCACGAGCAGCACGACGACGCCG
>Ga0207667_10009911_pt1 | contig 11178 bp, 3 predicted proteins | sample KBSCornC52_FD_184301 | JGI IMG/M metagenome (GOLD analysis project Ga0207667, IMG submission 184301) | Corn rhizosphere microbial communities from Kellogg Biological Station, Michigan, USA - KBS Corn C5-2 (SPAdes) (version 2) | ecosystem: Host-associated > Plants > Roots > Rhizosphere > Soil ...
CGTTCTCTGATAGTCCTGCCCGTGCCCGGTAAGATACCAACGGAGATGCCGCAGAGCGGTCGGCTTGTCTCCGAATTTCCACTGGATCGCGGCATCCACTACTTCGCGCGGCGAGGACGCGCTGCAAACCAAGTTCTCCTTCCATCCACTGTTCGGATGGTCCTGAACGTCGCTCCATCTCCCGCTCGGCTGGTGATTGTGCATCGATCCGGGCGTAAACAGCGTGGTGGACGCTCCCGTCGTCGAAGTCTCTCTCTGTAGCAAAGGTTGCGGAAGCGCAGAGATCGCCACCGCACCACCTTCGATCTGCCTCTGTAATACCGGAGCTCCCTGGTTCTGTACTGGGGGATTTTCTTCGCTCTGCATCATCGGGCTTTCTTCTGTCTTTTCTGCCGGAATCTCCTTTCTCTGCGGCAACGGAGTCTCCTGCTGCCTGGCTGGTGGAACCGCACCCTGCTGCACCACGTGCGTCAGCTCATGCGCCAACAGCTTCTGCCCTGCCGGAAGATTGGGCACATACTGGCCCGCGCCAAACACAATATCGCGTCCCACGGTGTAAGCCAGTGCATTCACCGATCGAGCCGACTCGGCGGCCCGCTCATTGGTATGAATGCGCACGCTGCTGAAATCGTGGCCAAATCGCGGTTCCATGAAGCTGCGCGTCGTGCCATCCAGCGGCCTACCCGGCGCACCCAGCACTTGATGGACAATCGGCGGCGCTGCTCCCGGCCCGGCGCCCGTGTCCAGCCTCTGCAGTTTATGTCTACGTTCTTCCTCTTCTTCCTCGCACTGCGCACATTTGCGCTGAAGCCCGGAAACCCTCGGCGCGCTTTCGGATTTTTGACGCTGCAGAGTCTTCTGTTCTTCTTCTTCGCAATGAGAACACTTGCGCTGTATGGAAACCTGAAGCGCACGTTCCGATGGCTGACATTGCAGCTTGTTCTCGTTGTCGGTTGAAGACACGCGCTTGCCAGATCCGTTGAAAACGGCAGCCGGCGTCCGCATTACGTATTCCGCAACCGCGTCCGCTTCGCGCTCGAATCGATCCCCTGGCCTGTTGACCGCAAGCGGCGCGTGATTCGCCATGGACCGCGCTGCAGGCTTATCCTGATAAACTCTTGCTCCGCCCAGATCGTGGTCCTGCCGGGAGTCAAAGAAGCGGCGCAACGAAGGCGGCAACTGTGGATGAACACTATTGTTTCCTGAAGGCGGCGCAGCGGCTCCGTTCTCTCCACCAGCTTCACCAACGCCACCCATGCCGGGGGATTCGATGGAAGCAGGCGCTCCGTTTTGCGAGCCTGCGGAATGGACAGCGGGAGCATTTCGGGAGGAAATTTGCGGCTTTGATATCGAAAGCTGTTTTGCGCCCGCCTCCGGCTTTGCAGTTGCTTCATGGCTCGACGCTTCATTTTCCCGGTGGATTCCTCCCGGCACATAGGCCGAAGAGGACGTCGCACTGATCATGCGTTGCACCACGCGCTGCGTCGCGTGGTTGCCGGCGGTGCGCTGCAGGTTCAGCATTGCTTCCTGCCAGCCGGAAGCTTGTGGCCCCGCGGTTGCCCTCGGTGCAGGTTCAAACAGTGGCTGCCGTGGCTCTTCGGTTCGGAATTGATCTTTTGTCTTCACATCGCTGGTCTTCACATCGTGCAAGTCAGCGAGGCCTTAGCAATGGCTAAATCATCGCTGCTTTACTTTTCTCTACCCATTTGGCCTCTGCAATTTTTTCACTGCGTCCTCCAGTGCTGAGAGGCGTTGTGGCGAAAGCTGGGCGGCTAGATCTGAATGCGCCTTGGTGACTGTGGCCACGTCATTCTGCAGCTTGGCGATCGTCGTGTCTTTCGCCGCTGAGTCGCTCTGAACTTTCGCCAGCTGCGCCTGCAATGTATCGACCAGGGCGGCTTTCTGCTGCAAGGCGGTAATGGTGTCGGTCTGCTGCTGCTGCGAAGTCTTGAGCGCGTCAATCTCCTGGTTGCGCCCTTCCAGCGTGTGCACCTCGCCTTGCAGAGAAGTCAAATCCGCGGACAGCTTCGTGGTATCGGCAGCTGCCGGGGCCGCAGCCCTCTGTATCTGGTAGGACTTCACAATTCCATCCTGCTGGTAGAGAACGACGTTATCGCCGGGCTTAAGCGTTCGGCCCAGTGAAGTCACATCGCCCAGTGTTCCCAGCCCGGGTTGATAAGGCTGCACCGTGGATTTAATCTGCTGCTGGCCAAGACGGCGTTGCGCGGTTTGCGAATCCTGATTTACCACGTCGGTGTTTCGCACCGGCGAAGGCTTCAGTGGCTTCAACACGGCATTCTTCGCCGCCGACGCCAGAGAAGCCTTCAGCAGAGAGCCCACCGAACTGGCGCGAGCGCGTCCTTCATGGAACACACCTTTAAAGTCGGACTGGTGCAAAAAGTCCAGCCCCTGAAAAACTTGCGCCACCGTGAGGCGATCTTTGAGCGTTGCCTGCGGCTGATCAGGATGCACCTGCAACGCCGTCGGTCCCTTGTACTTGAACAGATCAGGAATGTCGGGCTGGCCACTGATGGCGAGCGATTGCTGGCCCTGAAAAACCCGTAGCGTCGCCGGCACCACACCGGTGGAACCGGCAGCAGGCGCACCGGTGGCTGTGACCGGCCCCTGCGGCACATCTGCCACGGCCGCTACATCGAACTGCCCCTGGGCATCAGTCAGGCCGGAGCCCAGTATCAGATGGGCCGCCGCTGCGGAGTTCCACACCTCCACGCGCAGGCCCGTGATGCCTTTCTTGGTCTGCGTATCGGAGACCGATCCAAAGACTCTGAATGTACGTGTTGGCACGTTACTCTCCTTAAGGAATTACGACCTTGCAGCAGAAATCTGCAACCACTTGTTTCAGGATGGGAATAATTGGTATCGCCGACAGCCAATATTGCATCAGCCGTTCTGATTGCACATAACGCCTCTTGGTGAAGTTACATATCTTGTAGACTTCCGGATTGCCGGTTTTGGGATCTATCCTGATTTCAATGCTGCCCAGGTAAAGTTTGTCGTCGCGGTGGCAATCCGGGCAATCCACCAGGAAGTGCTCGCAGAAACAATCCTTCAAATACTGGCCGAACACCTTGGTCAGGTCGGTAAAGGCATGGATCATCTGCGTGCGGTACTGGCTGAGCGTAATGGGCGGCTCCACGGTGTACGCCGGCGCCGGCGGCCCGGCAAATACCACGGTCAAATCAATGGTGCTCACTGTGCTGCTGATACCGTTGAGCACGTACATTTCGTTCCGCGTGATGCCGGTCACGATATCGACTGGGGCTATCTGCACCGGAATTCGGAATGTGTTATCGATTACCGGGATATTCTGGCTCAGATCGATCCTTTGTACTTTGTGCGTGTCGGTCACCGCCAGCAGCATCCAGCGCTTGTCAAAACTGGGCGCAATCCTGACGCTGGAATTGGTGTTCAAGTTGACAGGTCCGCCCGCCAGGGGCGCGCCAGTTCCCAGGGTGAATCGGAACATTCCTTTGTTGGCGCCGTTATTGGCGGTAATGTAAACCGTCGTGCCCACTACGGCAATTTCATTCTCTGAGTTGTCACCGCTGCACACGTAGGTGACTGCCAGTGGCCCTATGGCTGAGAGCTTGATCAGCGCGCATTTGTTGAAGGTCCCGGATATGGCCGGCGGGACGATCGTGGTGTTTTCAGCAACGATGGCTGCGTCATTATCATCGGTAATCTGCATCATCCCCGTAGCGCTGAAGACCACGTCAGCCACTGGCGCCAGCGGGATATTCGTCGGGTCGAAAACAAAGAAACCACGTCCCAGCGCGATGGCATACAGCTTGCCCGCATGGGCTGGCAACGTGCTGGTGCCCAGGGTGACGAACTGCATGTCGCAGACCACGTGGGTAGCGCCCCAGGTGTGAACGTTGGTGGCCAGGTTGATGGATGCGCTGGCAAAGACCGAATCTATACCGCTGAGTACGGCCACGGCATACAGCGTCTTGCCGTCACTGGAAAATGCCACGTCCTTTACTTCTGTGTTGGTTCCGCCGGGGAAGTCGAGAGAAGCCACTAGCGCCTTGGTGGTCACATCGTACACGTTGATCTTGGAGCCGAATCCGCAGGTGTAAACCAGCTTGCCCGCTGGATGCGCGCGCATGCGCCGGTGGAAGTAGAAGAAGCCGAAGGCGGTACCAATCCCCGGAGGCGGCGCGGTATATGGATAAGCCGGAAACGACGTCAGTTTGTCAAACATTGCGCACATTGTCTTGCTGGCCAGCAGGTCATGCAGCTTCTGATAGAAGTCGTGCAGCAGCTTGTCTTCCGCCGGCGATAGAAACACATACTGTCCCGTGAGGGGCTGCACTAATTGCCATAGCAGATTCAGCAAGCTGATCAGCAACTTCTGCTGCTGGATCACAGGAATGGTCGTGGACCCGAATGGCAAGAAACTTGTTTTGAACAAAGTGATGATGTTCTTGATGCAATCGTTAAAGAAATCCTCCAGCAGGGTGCCTTGCAGCACCTTTTGCCAGAAGCTCTGCGCGGTAGCAATCTCAAGGTGCAGGTTCGCAGATTCGCCCGCGCCGCGCGTCATGCTCAGCCATACCTCGCCGTTGCCGGCATTATCGATGGCTCCAATCTTTTTAGCTTCGTCAATCAGATTGTAAAAAATGGGGCTGGTTACGCGGATGACGTTGCCTTCACATTCAAGCGCATAACCGTTTTCCACGGTGATCATGGTACGGTCAGGGTTGCAATGCACCTGCAGGCCGCATACCACGCCGGAGCCGTGCAGATATTTGTTATGGTCCGCAATGCCGCCCAGGTCGGTGTTGCAGATCGCATCCAGCGCCTGCTGCACGTTGGTGGCGCCGCTCATAATGTCACAGGTGCCCGGATCATAGGCCACGTCAGTGGCTTTGAGCTTGGTGAGGGCATCAAAACGCGGACGCACATCACTGACCACCACAATCTGGTTTGCGCCGCCCATGTTGCGCGATATCTGAGCCAGCGGAAAATAGCGATGCAGAATGCCATGTGGCGGCTGTTCCACCAGCCTTTCCACGCTGCGGTCGACCACGCGCGTGGCAAATACCCAGTAGTCGCCGGGCATCATGTCCTGCCCGCCAAATTCAATCACGACTCCGTCCGCCAGCACGATATCACCGGCGACGACAGACAACACACCATTCCAGCGGCGGATGCTTGCGTGATAAGCCAGACGATGCGCTCTTGCCAATCCGGCATGGAACTGCGGCTCGGGCGAGCCGGCATCCTGCCATGAAATTCTGCGGTCGGGCAGGCTGATAGAAGAAATTTTGCGCAGTTCGCCGCGCTCATGCTTCTTGTGCGTGGCCGTATCTTCATACGGGCCAGTGGCCAGATCAGAGAGATCGTTGGAAATCTCAATCAGGTCGCCGACGCTGTAGAGTTCCGGCTTTTCCACGATCACCGAAAAATCGTCGGCGGCAGCGTTGGCAATCAGCGCGGTGGCCACCGCGCCGTTTTCGCGCGACCATTTAAACAACGCTGTATTAGGATCGCCATCCGGCCCGATGCCGCCGAATTTCTGTATCTCGATCCGGAACAGCCGGTTCTCTTCACCCAGGAACGTGCCGGCTATGGCCGGTTCACAAGGATCGGCGCAGGCATCAACCACCGCGTCTGCCTTGTCCTTGGTGGTTAGTACTCCCTTGCCGAACTGGGGCAACGCGTCAAAGTCCGCTAACGGCGCCTGCGCGGGGTTGGGACCTGCGGCCACTTCCGCGCCTTTCAGTATCCTTACCTGGGCAATCAGCCGGGTACGGGTGCATGTATCCGGGCCTTCCAAGGCGATTTCCCGTATGTCCGCATCTTCTATATATGTGATGGGGCGTTCCCAAAGGTCGAGATAGGCCAAATCGACCCGTTGTTTGCCCGCCGCCGGAGGGGCCATTGGCAAGGCGGTGGCTTCCGGCAGGTCCACCTGGGTGAAATAGGTTTCGTTGCTTTCCTTGATCGCGGCCAGACCATCGCCGTAAAACCGCCCTGCGCCTTCGGCGGTGCCATCGCCGCCCATGATCACCAGGTTGTCCTTAAGATCTGATTCCAGCAGGACCGGCGCAATATGATACTCGGTCGCCGGTGTAAGCCCTCCCCACTGGATTGACTTTACCTTTGTCTTGTCGATCCCGATCACCGACGAAATCGGGAAGGTGGTGGTCCGCCACGCGCCCACATCGTTGTTCACGCCGCCCGCCAGCACTACTTTTGTATTATTGGCATCAGTGAGTGTGACGTTGAACGATGGCGCCGGAGCAGCCGGTTTGCCCACGGCCACGATCAGCTGGCGCGCGTGACTCAGATCTTTCACCACCGGCAATTCGTAGCCGATGGCCGTGACCTTGGTCGCCTGCAGCACTACGTTATGGTAACGCCGGTCGCTATCATTGATGATCAACTGTGCCGTGTCGCCCGGATTCACCGTCGGCGTGAAGGGCGCGGTGGAAACGATCTGTACCAGTGCCTGGCGGATGGGACTATCGATCTTGATGAAATCAATCTGATAGCTCTTGGCCGGGACGGTAATGAATCCATAGGAGTCGATTTTGGTCAGATCGACTGGCGGCGCGGTCGGATTGGCTCCAGTCAGGTCACCACGGAAGATGCGCCAGCCGTCGATATCGCCAGGGTCGCGGGTGATGGTAAGCAGGCCGCGCGTTGCGCCCTGCCCCAGAAAGAACGTGCATTCGTTATCGGCGAATGAACCCTTGGCGGCAAATACGACTTCTTTCCATTGTGAAAGGTCGCGTGCGGCTTTGAGTTTGTGCACCAGCGCGGACGCTCCGCTAAATGCGAGACTTCCGGTACCGGTCTTGAAGTCGAAATAATTTACGTGAACATCGGGATCGGGATCGCCTACATTGGCTTTTTCCGCAAGCCAGCGCTCGCGAACATCCATGGCGTCAAGCAAAATTCGATCATCCACGCGGAACCCGTGATTGGGACTGCCGGTGCGCACCACGTCTTCAGTTTGTCTCTGCAATAGGCGCAACGAGAGCTCTGCCTGCTCATTCCAATCGGAATCGAGCTGCACCCTGCCCATCTGCAGAAACACTCCCAGGGAGTGCTTCCATTCCTTCAGCGGTAGTTTCGATATATCTGTTTTCATATCCCTTTCACTCCCACGAAACGAGTTCGCGGCATGGCCCGCATCGGAACGGGCTTGAGCCCCGCCGGCAGGTATTCGCGTAATTTCAACATCACATTCTGTTCACGCCATGGAATGCCCGCGGCGTACCACACGCCCATCTCCCCGCCTTCTTCGCCTCCGCGCCGCAAGGCCGCCGGAGTGTTCACGCTCAGGCCCAGATAAGCCGGATGCCCGAACTGAAACGACGAGAAGATGGGGAACAGGGTCGTGCAATGGAACAACCGCACTCCGGTGACTTCCCGGGGATAGCGCGTATAGCGGAAACAACTGTTGGCAGCGTCGCCGAGCGTCACCTGCCCGAACAGAATGGCGTTGGAGGCCATCAGCGTTTGCGCCAGCGTATCTCCCACCGCCGTTACGTGCTCCAGTGAAAGCGCGGTCGTCGCCATATCAAGCGCGGTCGCGCCCGTGGTGTTCTGGACTGCGGTATCGGTCAATGCAGCTGAAGCCACATTGGCGGAAGTCTTCAGCGAGCCGGTGATGACCTGATCGAGTTCCAGCGTGCCGCCCGGGTTCTTCGGCTGGCAATCAATACTGGCCGAAGCAGGATCGAGCGAACAGAAACGCAGCTTCACTTTCGGCACGTCGCCCCGGACAGTGACCTTGCCGCCGGCCAGCGTCAGACCATCAAGGATGAAACTGGCGCCGCTAATGGCATTACCTATCTGCAGCACGTCAGCGCCCGGCGAAATCACGACCGGCGTTTCCAACGCGCGCGCCTGGATGACCAGACCGCCGGGAAAATTGTTCTTCACCACCAGCGCTTCGTTGTAAGTGTGGCTATCTTGAATCTCAATCACCACCGGCGACGGCGAGTTTCCTGGAGCAGCGTTGAGCGCAGCTTGAATGGTGCGGAACGGCGCGTCATTGGTTTGCGATACCTGCAACGTGGGCACGAGCAGCGGGTCGCGGAAATACGGTCCGGCACCCACTTTGCCGGTAAGACCAAAGCGATAATTCACGGTCACACGACCCGTTGGTTCTTCGCCCGCTGGAAAAACAAAGCGCCCACGCTCCGGATCAACCGCGACTTCGCCCGGCGCCAAAGGTTTTTGCAGCGCATGGTCCCAGCAGCAGAGTTGCCGCTCAACAATCTTGCGATGAGTCACCGGGCGAACGCCCGCTCGTGGCCTCACTTGCACCAGCGCTTTGCGCGCGAGGTGGCGCGGCAGATACGCGCCGAAAAAAGCCGAATTGGGATTTAAATCAATGTCGCCGGGATCATGTGTGTTGCGCGCGAAATATGTGCTGCCATCGTTAGCCACGTACAGATGCATCGACTGGCCTACGCCGATTCCCGCCACGGCCGGTAGAAACACCAGCAACGCTTCTCCGGTGGAGTTGCGCAGAATCACTTCACATTCAGGGAAATTTGGGTCGGGCCCGGTTCGCTCAATGCGCAGCAGCATGGTGCTCTGGTCTAGTTCTGGTACCGTAGGATCAAACGAAAAACCCTTGGCGAAGACCATGCCGCTTGTATCAATGCTCGCGTTTACCGGAAATGCGCCGGGCGTGGGCGGCTGCACGTAGTTATTCACAAATGGCCCTGCGGCCACGATAGGAATAGGATCCTGAAAATGGTGACCATCAGCATCAATCCTGTCGACGGACATCTGCCGTAGCCGGATGGCATTAATGCGGAACGGCTTGGCTGCAAACAAGCCGGGATCGGCCACCACTATGCCGCTCATTTGCGCCAGTTCCGCAAAATCGCTGCTCGGTTCCACTGAGGCGTTGATCACATCGGGCGCAGGCTCGCACAGCAGGATGCCATCTTCATAAATTCCGAAACCTGCGTCCGTACCCCAGTACGGCACGGGGTGATCATGAAAGTCACGCCCACGGATGGGCAGATCATTGGCATGGGGCAGGCAGATGTCCGCCGGGTTTGAGGGATCGGTCTCGGCTGCGCAACTGGCCGGTTTGTCTCCACCGGCGTAAAGAATCTGATCGCGCTTGAGTGGCGAGAAATAATAACGGCGCGCATCCTCCTGTGAAGGGTCAATGCCGGCCACCGGCTGTGAAGCCATCATCCACAACCAGAAACCCACGTTGGAAATCTGATATGCGCCCACCACTCCGTCGATGGGACGGATATCAACCACGCGGCAGCTTTCGTCCATGGGCGTGCCGATCTTCGCAACGCTCGATGCATCGCTCAGGTTGACCGTCCAATGCGCGCGCGGGCGGAGATGATTCAGATTCTGGCTCCAGATCAGTTCCTGGAACATTTCCGCGGCCAGCGCGCCCCAATCACCGATCTGCGCCGCAATGTCTTCGAGCCCAGCCAGCGTTCCCTTTTCACGCCGCCAGCGGATAGTGTTCTTCACGTCAGCGCGGTTGCGGGCGCCCTCATTGAAGAGCACAGTGGTGCCCACCAGGTCGCCGATATATGGAATCACCCATTCCTGACAGGAGTCGATGAAAAAATCCTGCTGCAACTGATCGATATTGGCGCGGAGCCGCGCCAGTTCATGGCCAAACATTTCCACGAACTTCTTCAGCTCTCCCTGGCTGTCTCGGCTGCGGTAAAGCTGCGGCAATAGTTGGTAGATCAGCTCTTCATAATGCGATTCAAGCCGGCTCAGGTTGCTCATGCCAGTCCTCCCACCAGCGTGATAGCCAGCGTACCGATGCTGATATCTGTAGCGTCACCGCCAGTCGCCACTCCGTCGGGCGGCATCCTCAGGACGTCATTCACAAGGTTTGCAGCGCCTCCACTCGCCTGTTTCCGAAATTCCTTCACGATCAGGAAATCCACGCCAGGCAGCGATTCCACCAGCGCATAGACGTCGCTCAGGTAAAGGTCTTCACCCAGGCCTCGCTTGTCAAAGTTGAAATAGCCCATGCTCCCGTCTTCGGCGAGCCCGGTACTCAAGGTCTTTTGAATGCTCACACCTGTTTCGGCGCGCAGGAAGGTTGGCCGTACATGGGCTTCCAGCGCCAGCTTCACCGGCACCGGCGTGTAATCCCGAATCACCACGAGCTGGTCAGGAGAGCTGCGCGCCTGCAGATAGGCTGTCAATGAGTCGCGCATCTCCAAATTCAGAGGCAGGCCCCCCGTTGTGGCCACTACCAGATCGATCAGTGGTCTTCCGTCTTTGCGCACATGCCGCGCGTTTGCCTTGTCAATGCCCGGGTAAGCGAGTGCGAGTTCTTTGAAATCCTGCACGGTGACCGCACGGTCGAGTGTGCGCACTGTAACCGGAGCCATCTGCCGCGTGACCTCAATGGTCTGCGCATCCGCGCCGCCATTGCCGGCAACCGGATTACGGCTCGACTGCACAAACGGCCGCGGCGCCGCCAAGACTGAGAGAGCGTTCGCCGGCAGGTTTCCTGCCGCGCCCAATCCCGTGCGATAACGAACGCTGATGTTATTGCTGCCGGTTGGAAAGGCCGCGCCGTGCTTGCCGTCGCCGCCCATGAATGACATCTTCTGGTCTTCATCGATCTGCACCATCACGTGATGGTCGCCCGGACCACTTTCAGCCAGGCTCGGCACTTCCAGCCACTCCTCGTCACCCACGAACACCTGCAGTGTGTCACTCACTCCAGTCGCGCCCTGCGCGTCATGCACGTACGTTGTGGGCTTCTGGTGCAGGGTGAACGTCTGGTTGGCCTGTGACTGATCGCCGCTGCCCAGCGGACTTTCGATCACTGTGGAACCATGCGTTATCAGGGCGACGTTGCCCAGCACCGTTGTGCCCGAAAGTGGAAAGCTGTTCTGCAACGGCTCTTCAAGATCGACATGGGTGTAATGCGGATGCAGTTGCACATTGGAAATGCGCGCGCCTTCGCTGATCCCGCTGTACTCCAGAATCAGCCGCCGTCCGGGAGCAAGGCCCTTGACCTGGCCATCGAGTGAAATGCTGGAAAAACCTGCGGCCATGCTGGCCGTGGATTTGTTATAGCCATCAACATGCATCTGCAATTCGAACGGCCCGTGAACCACGGTGTTCGCCACATTGAAATGGTGATTGACCTTGGCGGCCAGGGTGAGCACCGTCCGCTGT
>Ga0207667_10009913_pt1 | contig 11177 bp, 6 predicted proteins | sample KBSCornC52_FD_184301 | JGI IMG/M metagenome (GOLD analysis project Ga0207667, IMG submission 184301) | Corn rhizosphere microbial communities from Kellogg Biological Station, Michigan, USA - KBS Corn C5-2 (SPAdes) (version 2) | ecosystem: Host-associated > Plants > Roots > Rhizosphere > Soil ...
GAAAACCATATCTGTACCAGCAGAATGGCAACAAGAGCCAACAGCCCGCCACGACTTTGCGTGAGCAGAAGCGCAACACTCGCAAACGCAAGGCACCATCTGCTCAGGACGCGAAGAACACGGTCGGCACCGCCAATCGCAAAAGCCAGGCAAAATGGAATGACCAGATTAAGATATCCAGCGAGACCGTTATAGTGCTCAAGAAAAGATGTAATGCGACCTTCCCATGCCGGAATCTGGGCAATTTCATCCTGGACTGGATAAAGGAAATCGTAAAGCGCAGTGTACCCACCCGTCAGGGCTTGCCAGAGCCCGAAGATCGCCACAACAATGGTGGAGGCCATTAATACTTTCAACAACGTCCGGGTGTTGGCCTCAGTGTGGCACCACTCAATAACGACATAGTAGAAGCAAACGTAAGATGCCAAGCGCATAAGCTCGCGCTGCGCATCGAGCGTGAGTGGGTTCAGGAAGACCGCAGAAGCAGTGGCGATAACTAGGTAACTAAGGATCGCGCGCGTCAACCACGTGCCGAGAAGCCATGTGCGCATGTCTTTATTGCTGTCATGTGTCACGCGATAGACCACTACGCCGGCAAAGAAGCTGAACCGCACCAGGGTGCTGAGATCGCGTATGGGAAAATCCCAGCTGAGAAACGGCGTGACCGGCAAGAAAAAGACTACTAGCGGCAGTAAAGGCCTGACGCGAAGCGCAGCCAGAACGAACACGGCTCCGCTTACGGCCAGTGGTAGCGCAAGAGGAGTCACAAGAATGCCAGCAGCCAATGCCAGGGCAGTCCCGACGATCAGCAGCTCTGTGCGCCAGCTCGGCGGCTCAAGAACTATGACTCGTTCTGTTGCTGGATAATTCATCTGCTTCAATTACGGTGTGGCCGCCCTGCTTTCATCAGGACTTCAAGCGTTTGTCGTGCACAGCGTTCCCATGAGAACTCGCGTGCCCGGTTGGTTCCCTTTTGGCGCAAGTGCAGGCTCAGGTCAGGATCGCGCAGCACCTTTTGCATACAAGCGGCAATCTCTTCGACGGACAAAGGATCGAAGTATATAAGAGCGTTGCCGGAAATTTCGGGAAGGCATGAGGTGCTCGATGCAATTGTCGGCGCTCCGCAAGCCATGGCTTCAACCATCGGCAATGAAAAGCCCTCATACAACGAAGGCACAACGGCCAGGCTGGAGCCTTTGATCAACAATGCCAAATCGGCCTCGTTCAGCATCCCCGCAAGGATGACACGGCCTCTGCCCCGCCGCTCTGCGGCTGCACTCACGATCTCGTCGGACGCCCAGCCGAGCTGCCCGACAAGGACCAGACCAAAATCCAAATCTGCGTTATTCGCCAGCATCAGGTGGAAAGCCTGAATCAATCGCTTGAGATTCTTGCGGGGCTGAATTGTGCCGTGATGGAGCAGGTACGGTTTTTCGATTCCCAGGCGGGCACGCAACGCGGCAAGCTCTGTCATGTCCGGAAGATCGGTGTTGAAGAGCGATTGATCGCAACCGTCATGAATCACTGCAATTTTTTCTTCAGGCACGCCCAGGTGCGTCACGATATCTCTCTTCGAGCACTCTGAGGACGTAATGATTGTGTCGGAAAACCGCGCGCAGCCTTTGAGCAAAACACGCTGCATAGCGCTTACCGCAGAGGAATGCGACGGCATCGTGATCGGCGTAACATCATGAATCGTACAGACGGCAGGCACAGGACCTACAGGCAAGGTGGCTGCCGTGGGAATAAACATTACATCGGCATGGGACCGCGACGCTGATATGCCCGCGCCGCCGAAGCGCCAGATGCGATCATGATCGAGCAACGCTGATGACCAAAGTTTAAAGCCGTCTTCTGGAGCAACATGGATGGCGTCGTTGCCATTTCGCGCGGAAGCGAAGAGCGAGAAGCGAAGCCCCGCCCTTTCGCGGGCTAGCTTCTTGAATTCCCGTAGCAGGTTCTGCGTATAGACATAAGTCCCCTGGCAGCGAAAGCGGCTGGCCAGAGTCCATGAGTCTATCGCGATCCTCACAACGCAACTCCTGCGGCGCGGGAATGCACTTCGCGCCTGCGTGCCACTTGTTTCAGTACAGCCAGAGTTTGTCGCGCGCAAAGGTCCCAACTGAATGTCTGCGCCCGCCCGCGGCCGCGTTCTGCAAGTTCGGTTTGCAAGTCACGGGACAGCAAGACAGTTTCCATTGAGCGTGACATGTCTTCGACGGAAGTGGGATCAAAGTAACGGAGAACTTCGCCGGAGATCTCCGGCAGGCAGGAGCTGTTGGAAGCAACGGTAGGAATGCCGCAGGCCATGGCTTCGACCATGGGAAGACAGAATCCTTCGTAGAGTGACGGAATCACCTCGAGTGACGCACCTCGCAGCAGCAGAGACAAGTCGCGATCATTGAGTGCACCGGTCAGGACCACTTTGCCTCTGCTCGCGCTGTCAGATCGGGCGGCCCTTACCGTTTCTTCATGCTGCCAGGCGAGAGGGCCGGCCAATACAAGGTCGAGAGCGAGCTCAGGATTTCTCGCGAGCATTTGATGGTAAGCAGCGATTAGACGAGGTAGATTTTTGCGCGGCTGGACTGCGCCGTGATGGAGAATGTATGGCCGATTGATCCCCAGGCGCGCAAGCAATGGCTGAAGGAATACCGGGTCCGGTGGAACAATATTGAAAAGTGCGCGGTCGTAACCTTCATACACCACATGCACCTTCGACTCAGGAACGCCGCAAATGCGAACAATGTCCTGGCGGGAATTTTCCGAGACGGTAATGATCGCAGCTGATGATTTGGCGGAGCGCTTCAGTAAAAATTTCAAAAAGAAGGCAGTCCGCCTTGGAAAACACGGCATCACCATGGGCGTGAGATCGTGGATGGTGGTGACGGTCGGCAGCAAAATGCTGATGGGCAGCGAAGCGCCGTTCGGATTCAGCATGATGTCGGCGCCGTCCAGGAGAGCAGCGGCGGTAGCGCCGCCGTATCGCCACAGTCGATTGAATCGCATGAGAACAGATTTGCGGGGCTGGAAATCTGGCTTTGCTGTTGGTTCGGCAGCAGTGGAATCTTCGGCGGAAGGAAGAAATGGGCGAATCTCCATCCCACTCGGCCCTGCTATGCGTTGCAGCGCAGCCAGCAGGTTGCGCGTGTAAACCTGGATTCCATGGTGGATATACTGCGGCTTGAGCGCAGAGGCGTCGAAGGCGACTTTTACAGCTTCGTGATTATGGGCGGCCTTCATGCGTATGCCGCTTTTGGCAGTGGCAATTGCAGAGCTTGATGATAGACCGCCAGCGTTTGTCGCGCTGTGTCAGCCCAGCTAAAACGGAGCAGGTTGCTGCGCCCATCCGCAATCAGAGAGGCCCGCACGGAGTTATTAGAAAAGGCGCGGCCAAGTTGGACCGCCATCTCTTCCGGCCTATGAGGATCAAAGTAAAGCGCTGCCTTGTCAGCAACTTCAGGCAGTGAGGTCGAAGACGAACAGACCACCGGTGTTCCACAAGCCATGGCTTCGAGCACCGTAAATCCGAATCCTTCATAGAGCGATGGACACACGCAAACGCGAGCGCCGGAATAGAGGGCGCGCAGGTCGGTGTCATTTACAAAGCCGGTGAAAACCAGCTGTTCGGCAACACCAAGCTCAGTTGCCAAACGCTGGAGAACCGGCTTGCCTTCTCGCATCGGCCCGGCAATAACCAGTTTCGACTGTATTCCGCTTTGGAGCAGGAACTGAAATGCCTGGAGTAATCTCGCGTGATTCTTGCGTGGCTTATAGATACCCACGCACAGGATGTAATCGCGATCAATATTGAATCTGGAACGCACTGAAGCGACTTCCGCTGGACCGGCCGCGGACTCAAAAAATGGGTCTACCGCCGGGTAAACGACCTCAATCTTTGCCGGATCCGCGTGCAGGTAACGAACGATCTCATCTTTAGAGTGCTTAGAATCCGTGATCAAACACGTGGCGATGCGCGAGCATGCGGTCATCATGGCGCGATAGTAAAGGCGTCCGGCGAGCGATGGAAGGTCTTGCGGGCAAGCCATGTAGATCACATCATGAATAGTGGCTACCGCGGGACATGGCCGGACTAAAGGCAGAAGAAAATGGGGAGAATGCAACAGATCGACTTTGTTTCGGCTGAGCATCCGCGGCAACTCAAATTGTTCGCGAAGAGAATAGTATTTCAGGCTCGTGCCAAGCTTTTGCGAATTCGGCACATGAATCAGGTGCTCGCTCTGCGGCGGCACAATCAGCAGATACTCGTGTTCGGGAGCTTGCGCGGTGACGGATTCGGCCAGGCACTTCATGTACCGGCCGATGCCCGGATTGCCTATTCTCCGCAAGTCAAAAGCAATCTTCATGCAAAGCCCTTAAAATGATGCCGCCCGTGCCATCAGAGTCTTTTCGGTTCCCGCAAGCAAGCTTTGCCGCACGGCGACGAAGATGGAATGAATCATGGCATGGTGGAGGTCTTCAACCAGTTGAACGTTATCTGAGGGAACGATGGCGCAAACGTCGCAGAGAGACTTCATCTGGCCGCCCTGGCAGCCGCCGAGGCCAACAGTCATGGCGCCAGATTCGCGAGCGACTTCCAGCGCAAGCAAAACATTGGGCGAATCACCGCTGGTACTGATGGCGAAAGCCACATCGCGCGGCTTGATGAAAGTTTTGAGTTGCTCGGAAAAAATACGTTCATATCCAAAGTCATTCGCCCATGCGGTGATGAGTGAAGCATTGTCTGTAAGCGCCATGACTCTGGGACGCTTGCCCTCGCCGGGGCTGGCCCCTTTGTTGATGTCGCACATCAGATGCGAGGCGCTGGCGGCACTGCCTCCGTTGCCGAAAACATAGACGGTCCGCTGCTCTGCAAATGCATCTAGAAAAATGGAGACTATTTGAGTGATGGAGTTGTATGGGAGTTGAGAGACAAGCCCGGTGAGATCGCGAAAATACGTTCTTATGGATCGGTCCGCCTGCTGGAGAGATTCCCATTCTCGATTTTCATGTCCGGGAGCCATGAATACTCCTACTCAGAATTTTGTCCGACAGCTGCGTCTATCTGCTTCTGGGCCGCAACTTTGCAACAACGGAGCGGAATTGTGCCGCAACATCAGCCGCCAGCAACCGATATGAATCGTCCATCGGAATCTGCTGCCAACGGTGTTTCCCTAATACCCACAGGCATGCCAGGAGAAATGCACCGAAGACACTGCCGGCAACAATCAGGCTGCGGATAGGGCTTGAGCGTTTCTCCGGGGCAACTCCTGCGTCCATTACGCGGACGATGGGCAGCTCTTTTGCTTCCTGAATTTTGGCCATCTCGAATTGCTGGGTCACGAAAGCGTAAACAGCTTCCTGAATCTTGGCTTCGCGATAAAGTTCGGCATAGCGCGAGCCGAGTCCCGGGAGCGTATGCATGGAAGGATAAGGAGCGGACCATCCCGCGACTGTGTCTTGCACGGATGGGTCACTATTCTGGCCAACAAGTTTCCTGAGTTGTGACTGCAACTCCGCCATGCGCGCTTTAAGCGTGCGCACGCGCAGATTATCATCGGAATAAATTTGTTGCAGTCCCTTTAGCTCGGTTTCGCCGGCAATGAGTTCACCCTGTATGCGAGCGGCTGCGTCCATCACCGCACGGCCTTCATTCTGGGGATCGACCATTGAATTTTTGGTGGTGAACTGACTTAAAGAGGCCGATGCACGAGCGAGATCCTCTTTGGCCGTAGCCAGGCGTTCCTCAAGAAACTGGCGTTCGCGATGGGCTGAAGAAGTATTGAGATCAACGGCGAGCCGGTTCAGTTCGTCCACATAAGCGTTGGCCATCTGCGCGGCCATTGCAGGCTCATAGTCGGTCACAGTGAGCGTGATCACGCCGCTTTTTTTGTCTTCTTCAATGTCAGTGAACTTTGCCAGTTTTTTGCGCGCTTCAAAGTAGGTATTTTTGTGATAGCGGGCGCGCAGATCAAAGCGGTTGATTAGACGGTCCTGCACGGTGCGGCTTTTCAGTACCTCAACGTAAAAAGCGCCGGGAGTTTTGGCGCCAAGCAGGCTGGCAGCGTCGAGGCCGAAACCAATCGTTGAATTGTCACTGCCTAGGGCCTTGCTCATGAGACCCATCATTGAGCTGCTGCCACTGCTGCTGGGATTTTCTCCGGGAACAAACCGGACGGCGGACTTGTAATGCGATGGAACAAGAAAAGCCAAAGCAACGGATGCGATAAGCGTTTTCCATGTTACGCCCCAAAGGAAGCGGCGTGATCGCCACAGGACCCAGAGCTTTTCCCCTTTTTTATCGTCAGGCTCGGGCGATGGAGGCGAGTATCGCTTCTCCAATTCCGGATGGATAGAGGGTGCGTAAATGGGTACGGTGGCCTGGCCCCTAGCTTCCACGTTTGAATCTCCAATGGGGCCAATATGTTAATTGAAATGAAGCTGTGAAATCATTCTGTTTTTTCCCGGCGCTTAACAACGGGAAATTCCAATACTCGTACTGCAAGAAGGTTGAAAGTGAGAGTCTGGGATTCAGCGCCCATTCAGACTTGGCGTATATGTCCCTGAGATTTCCTCCCTGCAGAAACATGCTGTCCGCAATCTCACTGCGGTAGCCGAACTGGACCGTTTTGTCGGATGCGGCCCAATAGGTGGTGCTGGCGCGCAAAGAGATTCCCTGGCGTCCCACAGTAGCATTGCCGATGATATTGCCTTTATTCGTGTAGCCGTCAAGGTAACGGTCATTCCAGTAGAAGAAGCCGCCTTGGGGTGTCTGAATCAGACCGGGAAGATTGGTGTAAGAGCCTTCCACGCGGAAATCCAGTCGCTCCATTCCGGGGAAATGAGATAGATAGAGTCCGGGAGTATGCGCGGAGCGTCGGGGATAGCCGACAGGAGAGATTTCATCTTCCACAAAAGAATCATCATAGAGCGTCAGCCAACTTCTGAAACCAGGAAGCCGATAGGTGAAATCAAAAGTGGAACGCCGGTCACCCGGGTCAGAACCACGGCCAGTGCTGTTGCCCGCAGAAAACAAGGAATGCTTTACTGAAGATGCTGTGACAGGAAAATCAGGGCCGCCAAAAATGCCGGTGCGACCCACCCCAAACTCAAAGTTTGCCGTGGGCTTAAAGTTGATTTTGAAGCCGTTGACCAGCGGCTGCTGAGGCAGCGTTCGACCCAAAGTAAAAACTTCTCCGACAGCCGGATCCTGAGTGTTGACCCAATGCGCGCCGGTCATTTTTCCAATCCAGTACTCGGTGCGGAACGGGCCCAGCAACTTCCCTAGAATCCATGGAAATTTTGACGGATGAGTTTGGTCAACGCGGAGCATGTAGAGCGGCTCAGCATTGTTGCTCCAGAGGAAAGGATCCTGCGTGGGACTGAGCCACAGAGTCTGCTTGCCGAATGAGGTCTGCCAGCCTTTGATGTTCAAAGAAATGGATGCATCGATCAAACGAAACTGGTTAAAAGCAGGAATGGCTGAAGCCGGCTGCGGGCCTTTGAAGTCGGTGACTTGAATAGCATCCTGCACGGCCTGGGAATAGCCCGCCGATGAAGGAGCGTGCTCATATTCTCCACGAACTGAGAACGCAAGCGCGCCGGCAACGCCGCTGGAAGAAAATCCGCCCAATCCATTGGTTCCGCGCTGGTAAGGCCGGCCATAATCATTCACAATGGTCTGGCCGAAATGATAACTATCGGTAAGAGGAGGGCCGGAGATGGATGTGGTGCGAGCGTACACGGAATCGAGTCCGATGTAGTCAGTCGGTTCGTCCTTCAACTCCCTGGCGAATTCGCGTTCAAGAGAGGTATAAAGCAGAGACGCTTCATCAGGATTGGATTCATCCACCTCGCCGGAGATCTCTTCGAGCAGCCGGGAACATTCATTGCGTGTCCATGGCCTGAGTCCCACGATACCGCTGTTAAGCACGCCCAACGCGGCAAGGCGATCGAAGGCAGGATACACCCAGCTATCGATAGGAACGTATGGTGAACCGCGCTCCGCATGGGGAAATCCTTCAGGACCTGGATCGCGCGTAAATTTTCCGTAGCCTGCACCCGGCAATTCGGGATTGTGGTGCGCCTTATAAGCCTGCCATCCGATCAGCCATCCCATGGCGCTGCCAACTACTACGTCACTGGGAAAGTGGTCACGACCAGAGACACGGGCGACGCTGACCACAGTAGCCAGACCATAAGAAGCAATCTGTGTGAGAGGCCCGGGATATTCATGTGCAAGAACACTGGCCGCTGACCAGGCGAGCAGGGCGTGGCCTGAAGGAAAGGAAGAATTGCCGATTGATGAACTGTTGAAGAACTCACCTCTGGAGTTACCGTCGGAGGGACGAGCACGCTGAGTGACAGCCTTCAGTACTTCGGCGACGATCAGGCTGTTGGTGGCTGCTTCAATGGCGATGATACCGGTTTCTTTCTTATGTTCATCGCCAGTGTATTTGCCTAGCAGGTAAAGAGAGCCGCTGCCGCCAAGCAGCAGACCGACACCACCGTTCGAAAGGGTGCTGGAGTGTTTGCCGAATGAACCGGTTCCTGTGATCCTTGACGAAAGTTCTGAATCCGCGTTGATCAAGCCGGCGCTCACGCCAACGAGCGGAACGATCCAATTCAAATCCTGAACGCGAGCTTTGAAGGGGCTGGTCCAGATATCTTTCTGGTCGCGGCCCAGGTTGCGCAGGAACTTTACCGGATTGTCGCTGGCATAGTGAGAATCGTCCGTGACGTGCGCCACCGGCGTAGGTGTTGGGCTTGGCGTGGATGAGGGGGCCATCGAGTTATCACTCGACTGGCCCCATGTGGCCGTGGTTGCGAAAAGGACGATTAGTAAAAGACCAAGCTTGCAATTTCCCATTCGGGTCAACTCGTTCTCTCGGTTAAAAAGTGCGGATAACGCTTACGGCAACGGCAGCGCCGGAAAGCAAGGAAATCGTCTGGCTCAGATTTTTGAAAATTCCGGTGCCTGCGCCCTTTTCAGGAACGAAAATGGTGTCCCCGGCTTGCAAAGTTGTGCTCAGAACATTTCCAGACCACCATTCTCCTGAACCGCGGCCCACCACCGTTCCGTTGGCGCGTACCACGAATATCTCTTTCTTGTTAGCCAACGTGGTTGGACCGCCTGCCTGCTTGAGATACCAGCCAGCATGCTTGCCGGAGCTGAATGTGATTGCAATGGGGTTATAGACTTGCCCGGCGACCATGACAAAGGTAGGCCTCTTGGGGATGTAGAGCGTATCGCCCGCCCGGACTTCCACGTCTGCCTGCGTGCCCTCCCATTTTTCAATTTGCGAGCTGACGTGAATCAACATTCGACCGTTGGGCTGAAGCTGCTTCAATTTGGCCAGCAACTGCTCACGTTCGCGTTCCTGGGCGGCAACGTTATTGCGCGAAGATGAAGACGAAGAAGGTCCGGCTCCACCGGGTGTGCCGATGTTTTGGGCCTGGATCTGCGTCACCATCTCTTCACGGCTTTTGGCTGCGGCCTCACGAACCTGGGCGCGGTCCAGAATGGCGGCATAAGGATAGGCTTCATTGGAGAATCCCCCGGCGCGCTTCAGGATGGAGCTAAGATGTTCGCCGCGTTGAATGCCATAACGACCGGGATGCATGATCTCACCGCTAACCGATATCGCGCCGCCAATATCGTTCCAGCCGCCGATCTGCCGGATGGTAAGAACATCGCCCGGCTTCAGCAGAACATCGGTATCGGCTTCACCGGCCAGAGCGCGGCCGATGGGAATTTCGCGATGGTCCAAATCAACGTGATCGCCATCAATTACGGCATAGCTGGTGAGATCGGCTTCCTGCTGGTAGGCAGAACGCTTAAAGCCGCCGGACATGCGCAGAAGATCGGCTGCCGTCATTTTTTCAGAAAGAGGATACTCGCCGGGGCGCATGACTTCGCCAAAGATCGAAACTTTAGGCCCGTCAGTCTCATACCGGCCAAAAATACGGACTGTATCAAAGGGCTCCAGGCTGGGAGCTTCCACTTTTTTGGAAAGTACGTCGCGGAGGTTAAACGGAATTACCACCGGGGTAAAGTCGGGGGGATGCAGGCGAACAATTTCTGCACGGTCCGCCGGCTCGGGCAAAAGATCGTCATAGGAAGAGATCAGGTCAGTGACTTTGTAGCCGTCTTTGAAAGAAAACTTTCCGGGCCGGAAGACATGCCCTTCAAGGTAAACCGCGCGATTGCTGTACGGAAGGATGGGCAGCACAGTGACGATATCGCCATCCTGAATGCGAAATCTTCTGAAAGCATCATCCGCCGCCTGGATCCCAGCCCCGCCAGCAACGTTGACACTCATCATCTCCTTGCGCTCATGGGCCTGAACGCGCTCGACCCTGATGCGGCTTAGCTCTCCAGTAACCGGAACGCCGCCGGCCAAGTCAAGAACCTGGTCCAGCGTCTGCTCTTTCCGCAACTCATAAATGGCGGGACGGCGGACCTTGCCCGCCACAGTGACTTGCGGGCCAATAGGCGGGACCAAAATGCTGTCCCCGGATTCAAGGTGGACTTCAGCGGAACTCACGCCTCTCAACATCAGTTCGTAAAGATCGACTTCCTCAACCAAGGCCTTGCCGCGGAAATGCTTTACTGTGCGGTAGGAACCTGTATCGGTCGGGCCGCCGGCGGCGATTAAGGCGCTTAGCGGAGTGGAGAGTGAGCTGATGTCATAAGCGCCGGGATTCTTGACGTCACCCACCACATAGATGCGCACAGCGCGCAGCTTGCCCAGGGTCACGTCCACTGAAATCCCACGCAATTGGTGGCTCAACATTTTCTGGATGGTCTGCTGGACTTCGCCCAGGGTGCGTCCGGCAACAACGGTGGAACCGGCTTCCGGAATCGAGATCCGGCCTTCGCGGTCCACCGAGCGCTGGATGTGTTGCGAAGAAGCTCCCCAGTAATCAATGATCAGTTCATCGCCGGGACCGAGGACATAGTCGGGGCCAACGGGCACGCTCAGAGTAGATCTATCCGCAATGGCAGCGCTGTTGCGAAAAAGAGCCGCGCCAAAGCGCTCCAGTTTCGTCTCGTCCACCGTAGCTTGAGTATAAAGATCGCGCAACGCGGGCAGGTTGCGGAGAGGATATTGCTCCTGCGTGGGGCCTTTTTCATTTTGAGGCCGTCGCGGACGGGACTGACCGTTCATTCCCCGCTG
>Ga0207667_10009915_pt1 | contig 11174 bp, 6 predicted proteins | sample KBSCornC52_FD_184301 | JGI IMG/M metagenome (GOLD analysis project Ga0207667, IMG submission 184301) | Corn rhizosphere microbial communities from Kellogg Biological Station, Michigan, USA - KBS Corn C5-2 (SPAdes) (version 2) | ecosystem: Host-associated > Plants > Roots > Rhizosphere > Soil ...
CGCCGTGCTGGCCGACAGCCTGCGCACCAACTTCCTCGAACGGACCAACCAGCGCCAGATCCGCCTCGAAGACAGCCTCGAGTTGTCGTGACCGAGACCGCGTACCGCCCCAGAAATAGCTTGCGCCTTTCAGGGCAGGATCATTAGCGTTCGGCGGGCGCCACCAAGCGCGGGCCGCAACGGTGCGGCCCGATAAGCGGTGGCGGACGTTGCAGTGGGGAGATTCGACATGACGACGCAGCCGGTCACCCTTGAGCTCGACCGCGAGGCCTTCGGTCCCGGCGAGCGCCTGCTGGCACGCGCCGGCGCCCTGCGCGCCACCGCGTTCCGCTATGGCACCGGCGTGGCGGCGCTGCGCCTCGAGAATGGCGCCGGCAGCGCGACCTTCCTGCCGTTCCAGGGGCAGCAGATCTGGCGCGCCGACTTTCTCGGCCGCGAGCTCACCATGCGCTCGATGTTCGACGAGCCCCGGCCGACGCGCGACTATCTCCGGACCTATGGAGCGCTGTTCCTGCACTGCGGCGGCACCGCGATGGGCAATCCCGGCCCCACCGATACCCACCCCCTGCACGGCGAATTGCCCAACCTCCCCTACGATACGGCGCAGCTCAGCTTCGGCGAGGATGCCGCGGGGCTCTATGCCGAGCTGACCGGCACCGCTCGCGACACCCTGGCCTTCCATCACGATTTCATCGCCCGGCCGCGGCTGCGCCTGCACGAGGGGGCCACGGCCTTCGAGGCCGTCATCGAGATCGAGAACCGGGCGCATACCCCGCTGCCCATGCTCTACCTCGCGCACATCAATTTCCGCCCCGCCGACGGCGGCGTGCTGGTCGACGCCGTGGCCGACGATCGCGCTGCTGCCATCCGCCAGCCCCCGGCCGACCTCGACGCCGCCGCACGGGCCTATCATCGCGCCATCGCCGCGGATCCCGCCGCCCATCGCACGCTGCAGCCCGGCATGCCGATCCTGCCCGAGCTGGTGCTGACCGCTCACGCGTCGAGCGGCGCCGACGGCTGGACCCACGCGCTGCACCGCCGCCCCGACGGCAGCGGCGACTTCGTCAGCTATCAGCCGGCGCAACTGCCCTGTGCGGTGCGCTGGATGACCCGCGGCCCCGATCAGGATGCCCTCGGCCTGGTGCTGCCGGCCACCGCGCCGCCGGACGGTCTCGCCGCCGCCACGGCCAACCGCCAACTGGTGCTGGTGCCGCCGGGCGGCAGCTATCGCGCCGACATGCGCTTCGGCGCCCTGACGGCCCCCGAGGCGCAAGCCCTCGCCGCCACCATCGGTGCCCTGCGCTAGCCTCAGCCCCTCGCATCCCAACAACCGGCAACAGAATTTCATGCGTCGCGCACGTGAAAAGCCTAGCCGTCGACGTGCTCCCGTGTAATACCAGTTCACTGCCAGTTAATTGTTTTAGGGGAGGGCGGAGCGATCGCCCGTCCCTTAGACGAGGCTAGCCATGGAACAAACCGCGTTGCTCGCCCGCCTCCGCGATGGCGTCGGTGAGCAGGACGCCGGGCTGCCGCGCTACAAGCGGCTGCGCGGCGCGATCGCCGAACTGGTAGCCACCGGCGTGCTCAAGCCTGGCGCGCTATTGCCCGGCGAGCGCGTGCTGGCCGATGCCCTCGGCCTGTCGCGCGTCACCGTCCGCACGGCCATTGCGGCGCTGGTCGAGGAAGGGCTGGTGCGCCGCCAGCATGGCAGCAAGACCGAGATCGCCAGCCACGTCGAGAAGTCGCTGACCGCCCTCACCAGCTTTTCCGAGGACATGTCCTCGCGCGGATTAAAACCCGGCGGCGTCTGGATTTCCCGCGACATCTGCCGCCCCTCGCCTACCGAGATGATGGCGCTCGGGCTGTCCGGCCAGCACCAGGTGCTGCGCCTCAAGCGCCTCAGGACCGCCGACGGTGCGCCGATGGCGATCGAAACGGCAACGGTGCCGGCCCGCTTCCTGCCTTCGCCCGACCTGATCGGCGATTCCCTCTACACCGCCCTCGATGCGCTCGGCGCCCTGCCTCAGCGCGCCGTGCAGCGCATGCGCTCCCGGCCCGCCACCCCGCTCGATGCCGAGTTGCTGCAGGTCGAGCCGGGCGCTCCGCTGCTGGTCATGGAGCGCCGCTGCTTTCTGGCCGACGGGCAGATCGTCGAGTTCACCGAAACCCGCTATCGGGGCGACGTCTACGACTTCGTCCTCGAGCTGCGTCGATAATACCAGCAATTTACTGGTTGCATTCTGGTACCATCCGGCTATCGTTCGCCCGACATCGGGATCCGCCATGCAGCTCGCAGAAATTCACGGCCACCTCATGGTATCATGCCAGCCGGTCCCGGGGGGAGCGATGGACCGGGCTGACATGGTGGTCGGTTTTGCGCTCGCCGCGCTGGCCGGCGGGGCCAGGGCGCTGCGGGTCGAGTCTCTCCCCTATCTGCGCGCCGTCCGCGCCGCCACCGCTGCCCCCATCGTCGGCATCGTCAAGCACGACCTGCCGGACACCCCCGTCCGCATCACACCCACGATCGAAGAGGCGGTAGCGCTCTGCGAGGCCGGCGCTGACATCGTCGCCGTCGACGCCACCCGCCGCCCACGACCGGCCAGCGTCCCCGACCTGATCGCGGCGATCCAGGCGCGCGGCAAGCTCGCCATGGCGGACTGCTCCGATCTCGAGGATGCCCGCGCCGCGCTGGCGGCAGGCGCCGATATCGTCGGCACAACGCTCTCCGGCTACACGGGCGGACCCGAGCCGACGGCACCCGATTTTGCCCTCATCCGCACCATGCGGACCCTGACCCCGCACGTCATCGCCGAGGGCCGCATCCACACCCCCGAACAAGCGGCCGAAGCCCTCCGCTGTGGCGCCTTCACGGTGGTCGTGGGTTCGGCGCTGACCCGTACCGAGCACGCCACCTCCTGGTTCGCCGCGGCCATCGCAGGCGTCGCCGGCGCCGGCGATGAAAGCCCGGCGACTACCCTCGCCATCGACATCGGCGGCACCAAGATCATGGTGGGGCTGGTGCGTGGCGGCGAAGTGATCGACGCCCTGACGGTGCCCACCGCCCGCGACGGCGATCCCGCCGCCTGGCTGGATGCCATCGCCACGAGCGCCACCAGATGGGCCGGCAGCTACAGCCGCGCCGGCATCGCCGTTACCGGCCTCGTCAGCGACGGCCACTGGTCGGGGCTCAATCCTGCCATACTCGGGGTGCCGCGCGATTATCCGCTGGTCGCTGCGGCAACCGAACGCTTCGGCGTGCCGGTCATCGCCGCCAACGACGCCCAGGCGGCAGCGTGGGGCGAGCACAAATATGGCGCCGGTGAACGGGGCGACATGGTGTTCCTGACGGTCTCGACCGGCATCGGCGGCGGCGTTGTGCTCGGCGGCCGCCCGCGCCTCGGGCTCGCCGGCCATTTCGGTCAGTTGCGCGGACCATCCAGCGATGGCGCGACGCCATTCGAGAACGACGTCTCCGGCCGCTTCATTGCCGCCACCGCAAAGGCCGCCGGCCACGACACCGATGCCGCAGGGGTGTTTGCGGCCGCGCAGCGCGGCGAGGCGTGGGCCAGCGATATCGTCGGCGCATCGGCCCGCCACATCGCCCTGCTCTGCCAGGATATTCAGTTTGCCTTCGACCCTGACCGCATCGTCATCGGCGGCGGGATCGGGCTCGCGCCCGGCTTTCTCGACCGCGTTCGCCAGCAATTGCCGTTCACGCAGGGCCGGCTCGCGCCGGTTCTCGTCCCCGCGCGCCTCGGCACCCGTGCCGGGCTCGTGGGTATTGCCGACCTCGCCCAATCAAAACTTTGAACAAGGGAAGCGACGAATGCTGAAATCCACCGGAAAGAAACTCTCGATCCTCGCCCTCGCCGCCACGGCGCTGGCGCTCACCACCTCCGCCCAGGCCGCGGTCACCGTGCTCGGCTGGCCCGGCGGCTCCGAGGAAACGGCACTGCGCGCCGTGGTCAAGGACTACAACGCGCTCGCCACTACCACCGATGACGACAAGGTCAACCTGATCTTCTTCAGCCGCGACGGCTTTTACGACAAGCTGCAGACCGACATGGCGGCGAACACCGACGCCTTCGACATCAACCTGCTGGCGACCTACGCCATCGGCCGCTACGCGCCCTATATGGACACCATCGATCTCGGCCCCGATGCGGCAAAGGTGTTCGGCGAGTCGGTGCTGAAGACCATGCAGTATGACGGCAAACAGTATGGCGTGCCGACCGATTTGTCGCTGCACTTCATGTACTATCGCAAGGATCTGATCGACGCCCTGCTGAAGGACGACGCCGCCAAGGCCAAATACGCCGCGATCGCCCAGAAATATCTCGGCAAGGCGCTCGAGCCCAAGGATCCCGATAGCTGGACCTGGGATGATTGGGCCGCGACCGCCCTCTACTTCACCAAGGCGGTGAACCCGGATAGCCCGGTGCGCTACGGCACCATCCTGCAGATGAAGAATCTGCTGTTCAACATGATGGTGTTCCAATCCCTGCCGCGTGCCTATGGCGGCAACTGGATGGACGAGAAGGGCAATGTGACGGTCGATTCCGACGCCTACAAGACCGCCCTGAAGCTCTACAAGACCCTCTACGACGCCGGTGCCACGCCCAAGGATTCCCTGAGCTACGAATATCCCGAAACCAACGCCGCCTTCGAATCCGGCCAGGCCGCTACCGCGCTGCAGTGGAACGCGGCAGCCGGTGAACTGACCGACAAGACCAAGGCTCCGGCCATCGCCGACAAGGTCGGCATCGTCGCGCCGCCGGCCGGCCCGGAAGGCCGCTTCGACCACATCCATGGGCTTGGCCTCGGCCTCAACAAGAACGCCAAGAACAAGCCGGGTGCGGTCAAATTCCTGCAATACCTCGCCACCGAGGCTGCCGCTCTCGACTATGCCAAGAACGGCGGCTCCCCGGCCTTGGCTCCCGACGTAGTGGCCAAGATTGCCGCTGACCGCCCGGACCTGGTGCAACTCGGCGATTTCGCCGGCAAGTACGGCTACGTCATGAACGGTGGCACCTCGGCCAACGCCCTCTCGGTCTACGAACTGCAGGCCAAGGAGTTCACCGGCTACTGGTCCGGCCAGGAAGACCTCGACACGGCGCTGGCCAACACCAAGGCCGGCATGGAGAAGCTGTTGAAGTAGCGGGAAGGCCACCAGCCCCTTGGCTGGTGGCACCCCATCCATCCCTTCTCGCAAGGGGAGGGTGACCGTGGGGCAAGGCCGCAACTTTTCCCTCCCCCTCGTAGGGAGGGCCTGTCAAGGGCGGGTGGGGGCGGGTTGCGGTGATCTCGCCTGCGGCCCGCCCCCAAGGCCTGCCGCGACTGGCGTGCAACGAAGAAGGAACACGCTTTTGCCAGCCAGCAGTCCCACCACCGATAGCTCCGCGCGCCAATGGGCTCTGCTGGCGACGCCGCTGGTGGTGTTCCTGCTGCTTTTCCTCGGCTTCCCCACTGTGGTCGATCTCATCTACTCGCTATCACGGGTGAGCTTCGAAACCCTGCGCAGCCCATCGCTGTCGGGGGTGGAAAACTACGTCGCCGCCCTCGCCGATCCGGGTTTCTGGAGCGCTGCGTGGTTCTCCCTGCGCTTTGGCATCATTACCGCGGCGGCAGAGTGCATTGTCGGGCTGGCGCTGGCTGTCTATCTCGCCCCCCTGCTCGAGAAACGCGCCTGGCTGATGGCGCCACTGATGCTGCCGCTGATGGTCGCGCCCGCCATGGTGGGGCTGATGTACCGGCTGGTGCTGCACGAGTTCGTCGGGCCGGTGCCGTATTATCTTTACCTCTGGTTCGGCAACAGCCCGACCTTCCTCGATGCCGGCAGCGCCTTCTGGACGCTGGTCGTCGTCGAGTCGCTGCAATGGACGCCCTTTGCCTTCCTGCTGTTCTATGCCGCCTATGAGGCGATCCCGGACGAAGTGCGTCAGGCCGCCGCCATCGACGGCGCGAACAGCCTGCAAACGCTGACCCGGATCGAACTGCCGCTGATGGCGCCCACCCTCGCCGTGGCCGCCTTCATCCGCTTCATCGATGGCTTCCGGGTATTCGACAATGTCTACACGCTGGTCGGCAGTGGCCCGGGCGGAGCCACCACCTCGATGTCGATCTACATCTACGAGGCATTCTTCAAGCAGGGCGCCATTGGCAAGGCAATCGCGGCTTCGGTGGTGCTGTTCGCCGCCTCGTTCGCCGTGCTGTTTGTCTTGGGCTGGCTGGCCCGCCGCCGGGGGCCCGCCACATGAAACGAGCGCCACGCTGGATCGTCTATGTCGTCGCGGTACTGGTCCTCAACTTTCCGGTGATCGTGACCCTTGTCACCTCGTTCAAGAGCGGGGGAGAACTCTCCGTCAATCCAGGTCTCTGGGTCAACCAGCCGACTTTCGATAACTATCTCAAGGTGCTGACGGTCAGCGACCGGCTCAACATCTACGGCTATCTCGGCAACAGCCTCGTGGCCTCGCTGATCGGCTCGCTGCTCGCCATCGCGCTCACCTTCCCGGCCGCCTACGCGGTGGCCCGCGGCAATTTCGGCCGCCGCCTGCTGCTGCCCACGGTGGTCAACCTGCGCGCCGTGCCGCTGATCATCTTTGCCATTCCGATCTACATGATGTTCCAGTGGCTGGGACTGCTCGACACCCAGCTCGGCCTCGGCCTGATCCTCACCATCGTCAACCTGCCGCTGGCGTTCATCGTGCTCGCCAATGCCATCGCCGACCTGCCGATCGAGCTGGACGAGGCGGCACGCATCGACGGCGCCGGCACCTTTACCATCATGGTTCGCATCATCTGGCCGGTGACGCGGGCCGCCGTCACCACCGTCGCCATCTTCGGCTTCATCACCGCCTGGAACGAATTCCTGTTCGGCCTGATGCTGACCACGACCAAGGCCGTGCCGGTGACCGTGGGCGCCTCGTTCTTCTTTGCCGCGAGCGGCGGCGGGGTGCAATGGGGACCGGCCTCGGCCGTGATGATCGTCGGCGCCCTGCCTCCGATGCTGCTCGGCCTGCTGATGTACCGCCAGATCGGCGGTTCCCTCACCGCCGGCGCGGTGAAGGGCTGAGAACGCTGCGGATAAGGGCGCTACGCCCTGATCCAAGGAGGTTAGTCCTGCTGCATTTCAATTGAGACCCAACCTATCCTCCGTCATGGCCGGGCTCGACCCGGCCACCCAGCAGGCCGTGCCAATCCTGCAGGGTTGGTGGTGAAGGCGTTGCCCGTCCGCGTCATCGCTTCTGCGGCGCATCCGGTTGGGTGGCCGGGTCAGGCCCGGCCATGACGGACGGTGATGCCACCTGAAATGGTGATGCCACCTGAACGCCGGAGGCTCTAGTAGTCCTGCTCGTAGAGCACCCCGACCCCGGAATCGCCGTCGGCGCCAGTGCCGGCATTGGCCTTGAGGCCAGGGGCGAGGTCGAGGTTGACCGTCACCCGGTTCTTCCCGCTCGCCCCCGCCTGCACCCCGAGATAGATCTTGTCGGTAATGTAGCGGCCTGCCGTCACCGCTGCGGCGCCGGTCGAATCGGTGGTGAGGTTGAGGTCGTCGAGACCGGTCGAATTGCGCAGATCGTCGAGCAGCGACGAGCCGCCATTGCCGGCGAGCGACGCAGCGGCGCCCGCCAGCTGCGCCAGTTGCAGCGGCGACAGTTTTTGTACCCCCTGCTTGAACAGCAGCCGCGACAGCACCTCGTCCTGCGCCAGGGCTGGCGTCGAGGTGAAATCGATCTTGGGATCGGAGGCATACCCCGATACCGAGACCTTCACCGTGATGTCATCGCTGGGAATGGTGGCGGAGAGGGCGATCTGCGGATCGAGGCTGCCGGTGAGGGTGGCCGAGCCGGTATCGAAGGTCAGGTTCTGCCCCAGGATCGCCAGCCGGCCGCGGATCAGATGGAAGGCACCGACCGGCGCGACATCGTCGAGCCGCCCCGTGAGCCGCAGCGACCCGCCCACCTCCGCGTCAAGCCCCCGCCCGCGGATGAAGATGCGGGCCGGCGCATTGATGGTGAGATCGAGCCGCGGGCTGGCGGCATTTGCCGACGCCTGCCGCGACCCGGTCTTGCCCGTCTCGCCGCGGACCCGCGCCAGGCTGGCCGCAACCGGCTTGGGAGGCGCCACGTGACGGACCTTGATCGCCGCCGCGCCGCCCCCGATCTGCCCCGGCACCGAGATCTCGGCCCGCTCGACGCCGATGGCGCCGCCGATCACCGGTCCCTCGAGCAATTTGCCCTTGATCGAGAGGTCGCCGGACACCGTGGTCACCAGCAGCGGGTCGTCGACATAACGCAGATGATTGAGTTTCAGCGCGAAATCGCCCGCGTAGCCGGATGCGAGCGACATCTTGCCGGACCCCGAAAGGCTGCCGCCGGTCGAGACATTGGCCGAGAAACGATCGAGGCTGGCGCTGCTGCCGGCCAGCGTCGCACGCATGACAATCCCGACCAGCTTGAGATTGGTGGCCGGATCGACATAGGACCCCCCGTCGAGGCTGGCGCTGCCCGTGACCCTGGGGCTGCTGGCGCTGCCCCCGATATGGGCAGAGAATTTCGCCGTGCCCGACGCCTGGCCCCCCCGCGCCGCAACGAACCGATTGGCCAGCGCCAGCGGCACCGATCCGGCAGCATCGAAATCGAGGCCGGTCAGGCTGACCGGCAGCGTGCCCTTGCCGCTCACCGTCAGCCCGGTCGGCGAGTTTGCCGTCAGCCGCGCGAGTTGCACCCGGCCGTTCGCAAACTCGCCTGCCGCCTCGAAGGCCAGCGGCGTAATGCCGAAATCCCCGATCGCCTTGGCCCCGATGCCGCGGCCCTTAATCGTGAACGCGGCCTTCGGCGCCGACGGCGAACCCGTGAGACGGACGGTGCCATCGAGGGTCCCGGTGAGCGCGAGACCCGGCGCCACCGCATTGGCCGCCGAAAGCGGCAGCGCGCTGAGCGCCACCGCCACGTCCAGCGCCTTGCCAGCCGAGCCGGTCGCCGTCAGGCTGCCACCGCCGACATCGAACCGCACCTTGCCGAGCTGCATCGTGGCGCCATTGACCGCCAGCGTTGCCGGCGCGGCAAGCCGGGCCGACAGTTTGCCCTGCTGCAGCGACAGCCTGTCGACCGCGAGGCGATAGCCGTCCTGCCCGAGTGGCGCCAGCGCCCCGGCCGCCGCCAAGCTGGTGCCTCCAGCCAGCGTGGCGTCGGTGGTGAAATTGGTCTGCTGCCCATCCCATTTTGCCGTCGCGGCCAGGGTTTCGACGCTAACCCCGTTCGCCACCACCTGTTTGGCCGCCACCGTGCCATTGACCATCGGCACGCCGAACAGATCGGCGACGCCGGCGCGGATATCGGTGGTCGACACCGTCGTGCCGCCGAACTTGAGCGCGCGCGCGCTGGCGGTCAGGTTCGCCGCCTGTGTCTTGCCCTGCGGCGTAAGGGTTATATCCGCCTGCGCCGCGCCCTTGGCCTCGATCAGCGCCAGCGCCGCCGCCGTCGAGATATCGTCCGCCGCGAGCTTGAGTTGCCCCTCGAACAGGCCGACCTTGTTGCGCGTGACGTCGCCGGTGAGCTTTGTGCCGCCCGCCTGGAAGCGCAGGTCATGCAGCGCCTCGCTGCCGTCAGCGGAGAGGATTTGCGCCGCCAGGGAAATCGGCTGCCCGGCGAGGCTCCCGCCGCCGGTCAGCTCGCCGCCGAGCTTGCCCTGCTGGACAGTGCCGTTGAAACCCAGCCTGGCACCGCTCAGCTTGCGCGCCATCAACGTGCCGTCCGGCACCCGGGCCGTGAAGGTAAGCCCGATCGCTCCCCCGCTGCCCTTCGCCGCGCCCTCGACACTCAATGCCCCGGCGGCCAGCGGCGACACGCGGCCCAGATCGGCCAGTTTGAGGTCGAAGCGGAGATCAGCGGCGTCGGAGGCGAACTTTCCGTCTGCGACCGCCTGCACTTGCGCGTTGGCCAATCGGAACTTCCGCGCCGCCACCCCGTCCGCCGTTCGTGCCAGCCCGCCCGTCAGCCGGACCGTCCCGTCGAGCAGACGATCGGCGGCCGCATTGTCGAGGGCGAGATTGGTGCCGGTGCCGTCCACGTCGAGATCAAAACCGCCGATCAGCGGGCTGATGCTGCCTTTCGCGGTAAGCGTCATCGCTCCCGCCAAAGTCCGACCGGCGACCCCCGAAAAGGCCCCGATATCACCGGTCGCGAGACCAACGTCGCCGTTGAACACCCCCTTGTCGATGCTGCCGGCGGCATCGAGCGTCAGCGCTTTGCCGACCAGCCGGAATTGCGCCAGGTTGAGCGGCTGGCCCGCCGTCCACAGCCCCGCCGCGCCCAGCCCGATGGTCTCGCCAAGCGCCGCGGCCACGGCGGGATCGCTCGACGCGACGCCGTCCAGCTTGCCGTCGACATTGAAGGTCAGCCGCCGCTGCGCCGGATCATCTAGGTTGGCCGCGACACCGCTGCCGCTGATGCCAAGCGTACTGGCCGTCAGCGTGCCGTTGGAGAAGCCGGTAGCGGTGACATTCGCCTGCCAGTTGGGGCTGCCGCCGCCGAACTTGACCTCGATGCGCCCGGTCTTGAGCCGCGTCGCCGCGCCCGCCACCGGCAGCAGCACCGGCGTGCCGTCGGCACTGGCGATGTCGCCTGTGAGGTCCAGCCCGTTGAGGAACCAGTCCTTGCTGGTCGAAGCGGAACCCGCAAACTGTACCTCGCCGCCCGTGAGGCTGAACTTTTGCACGTCGAGCCCGCCATCGCCGCGCAGCAAAGCGTTGGCGATGAGCGTGGTGCTGTCGCCGAAAAAGCCGCGATAGGCAGCCGGCAGGATGTCGGCGATCGGACCACCGAGATTGGCCGCGATGGCAAAGCCCTTGGCCTGCTGCGCCACCTCCGCCTTGCCCGCGAGCACGCTCTTCCCCCCAGCCGCCAGCGACAATTGCGTTTCGAGATGGCCGACCGGCCCGGAACCCTTGATGTCGAGGCGGATATCGGGGCGCCCCTCGACATTGAGCAGCGTCGCGATGATGCCGTCCTTCGGCTCATCGATGCCGAGATCGAGGTCGAGCTTGGTGCTGTCCTTGTCGTACTTGGCCGCGAGGTCGAGCGCGCCACCCGGCCCATCCAGTCGCTTGATGTTGAGGCCGGCATCGAGCGAGCCCCCCTCGAGCTTGACCTTGCCTTCGAGGGCAATGC
>Ga0207667_10009921_pt1 | contig 11172 bp, 7 predicted proteins | sample KBSCornC52_FD_184301 | JGI IMG/M metagenome (GOLD analysis project Ga0207667, IMG submission 184301) | Corn rhizosphere microbial communities from Kellogg Biological Station, Michigan, USA - KBS Corn C5-2 (SPAdes) (version 2) | ecosystem: Host-associated > Plants > Roots > Rhizosphere > Soil ...
CAGATGGGGTTCCGTCCGATCATCCTCGAACGCGGCAAGGCCGTGCGCGAGCGCACCAAGGACACCTTCGGCCTGTGGCGCAAGAGCGTCCTCAATCCCGAGTCCAACGTGCAGTTCGGCGAAGGCGGGGCCGGGACGTTCTCCGACGGCAAGCTGTACAGCCAGATCAAGGATCCGCACCACTACGGCCGCAAGGTGCTCGACGAATTCGTCAAGGCTGGCGCACCGGAGGACATCCTGTATCTGAGCCGGCCGCACATCGGCACGTTCCGCCTCGTCAGCATGGTGGAAAAGATGCGCGCGACCATCCATGAACTGGGCGGCGAAGTGCGCTTCGAAAGCCGGGTCGAGGACATCGAGATCGATCAGGGCAAGGTGCGCTCGCTGACGCTGTCGAACGGCGAAACGCTGCGCTGCGACCACGTCGTGCTGGCCGTGGGCCACAGCGCGCGCGACACGTTCCAGATGCTGCACGATCGCGGCGTCTACGTCGAAGCGAAGCCGTTCTCGCTGGGCTTCCGGATCGAACATCCGCAGGGGCTGATCGATCGCAGCCGCTTCGGCAAGTTCGCGGGCCACAAGCAACTCGGCGCGGCCGACTACAAGGTGGTCCACCACTGCAGCAACGGACGCGCGGTCTACAGCTTCTGCATGTGCCCGGGCGGCACGGTGGTCGCGGCGACTTCCGAGCCGGGCCGCGTGGTCACCAACGGCATGAGCCAGTATTCCCGCGCCGAGCGCAATGCGAACGCGGGCATCGTCGTCGGTATCACGCCGGAAGACTATCCGGGCGGCCCGCTCGCGGGCATCGCGTTCCAGCGCAAGTGGGAAGAGCGCGCGTTCGAACTCGGCGGCGGCGATTACAGCGCGCCGGGCCAACTGGTCGGCGACTTCATCGCGGGCCGGCCGTCGACGTCGCTGGGCTCCGTGGTGCCGTCGTACAAGCCTGGCGTGCGCCCGACCGATCTCAGCACCGCGTTGCCCGACTACGTGATCGAAGCCATTCGTGAAGCGCTGCCGCAGATCGACAAGAAGATCGCCGGCTTCGCGATGCACGATGCGGTGCTCACCGGCGTGGAGACGCGCACGTCGTCGCCGATCCGGATCCGTCGCAAGGACGATTACCAGAGCGTGAACGTCGAAGGGCTGTATCCGGCCGGCGAAGGCGCGGGGTATGCGGGTGGCATCTACTCGGCGGCGATCGACGGGATCGAAGTCGCGCAGGCGGTGGCGCTCGATCTGGTGTCGGCGCGCGGGTCCTGATTGGTTGGGGAGACTCGGCGCATGCGGGTCGGTGCGCCGGGTGAAGCCGGATTTCAAATCCTGTCCGGGAAACGGAGCGAATCGCTGGGTTGGGCCGGCGGCTACCGATGGCGATCGGCGGCTACGGGCTGAACGGGGAACGTCGCGCTTGTTCGCGCCGAGCGCAAGCCTACGCCAAGACCTACGCTGCCCGTTGGGAGATGGGCCGTTACCGACCCTTCTCTGTCGTTCCACTCAGGCCGCCGTAGCGACCGCTATCGTGTGTAAAGCCGCCTCTGCCTGCCCGCGCGGACGGTTTTTGCGCTCATGCAATGAGCCTGGCCCATCAGTCGTCCACGCATCATCCAGAGGTTGCTCGGGGCGAACAGCGTATCAATTGCTGCGTGTTCTTCATCGGCCGCGATAGCGCACCGTCAGATGCCGCCGTGCGCGGCGATGAACATGGCGACGGCCGACCGGCAATAGGATTCGATTTCGTTGTCGTCCTCTGCTCTCGCCTCATCGAAGCGTGCGATAAGCAGGAGATCGGATCCTTTGAAAAGCGCGGCAAACAAACGGGCGGACTGGAGAGCATCGGGCACGTTCAGCATCCCTTTAGCGTGCAACTGACGCAACACGGCCTCGATGTGGGCGATGACATGGGCCGGCCCGGCTTCGTAATGGAGCTTGCTTAACGACTTTTGATTCGTCTTGTCGGCCAAAACCATGGCTTCGACACTGCGGACGTCCGGGCTCAACAGCGTGCGAAGCAGGGAGGCCCCGACCGCCACGAGCTGATCTTCGGCCGAACCGTCAACGCCTTCAGAAAGGGCCTGCGGTGCAAATTGATCGCAGCGGGCCACCATGGCCGCGCTGAACAGCGCCTCCTTGTTCTCGAAGTGCCGATAGATGCTCAGCTTGGATATCTTCGCCCGCTGCGCGACCTTGTCCATGGTCGTCGCTTGAAAACCCAATTCCACAAAGAGTTCGCAGGCCGCGTCGACGATCGTTTGGCGAAGCGCCTCGTTGGCGGGCCGACCGCGCCGGCCCTGGCTGTTTTCAGTCACGGCAATTCCAGTACTTGACAGTATTCAAATTCTCGGATTAGGATACCACTGAGTATCGTAATATGCAAATCAAGGGCGGGTTTGAAACGGTTGTCCAGATCCGGTTTCCCCGGGCAGCCCGGCGATATCGAGCGGCATTGTCGAGCTGGTCAATACAGCATGGGCAACTTTCTCGCCAATGCCGAAGCCCTGCTCGCTGACCGTCTCAAGCGCGTATCGCCGGACGATATTGCACACCGCGCGCAGCCCGCCTCCATCCACAATACGGAGTCCTCACCATGTACGACGTCATCATCATCGGCGGCAGCTTTGCCGGCCTGGCCGCCGCCCTGCAGCTCGGCCGTGCCCGCCGCAAGGTCACCGTTCTCGATACCGGCCGGCCGCGCAATCGCTTTGCCGGCCACTCGCATGGCCTGCTCGGCCACGATCACAAGCCGCCACTCGACATCCTGGTCGAGGCGCGCCAGCAGCTGGCGCGCTATCCAACAATCAGGCTGGTGGATGCCCGGGCCGAGAGCGTGTCTGGCGCCATCGACGATTTCTGCGTCGTCACGGACGATAACGAAAGCCTAAGGGCGCGCCGCCTGATCCTGAGCTATGGCGTCGCCGACCAGATGCCGGATGTTCCGGGCTTTGCCGAAAGCTGGGGCACGTCCATCGTGCCCTGCCCGTATTGCGACGGCTTTGAAGTCGCCGGCCTGCATTGGGGCCTTGTCTGGTCCAGCCCGCAGTCGTACCAGTCTGCCAAGTTGTTCCGCGATTGGACTGACAAGTTGACTGTCTTCGCCGATGGGCATGACATTGCGCCCGATATCCAGGCCGATCTGGCGCGCCGCAACATACCTGTCGTCGATGGCCGGATCATCGAGGTCGCCCACCAGAAAGGCCATATCACCACCGTCAATCTCGATACCGGTCGCAACGTGGCGGTCGACGTCCTGTTCGCCAATCCGCGCAACAAGCCGTCGGCAAGCCTGCATGAATCACTGGGTCTCGCCACGGTGGATACGCCCACCGGCATCGTTCTCAAGGTTGACGAGCGCCGCCAAACCAGCATGCCCGGCATCTACGCCGCTGGCGACCTCGCCACGCCCTTCTTGCCATCGGTTACCCAGGCATCCTCGCAGGGCGCGATGGCGGGCATCTTCGCCCAGCAGTCGATGGTGGTTTGAGAGCACAGATTCCCTTCTCTTGTTGCGTCGCCGCCTTCGAAAAGGTTGGCGTAGATCGACGCGCTGAAGGGTGGATCGTCGAGTCAAGGAGATGACATGGCAAAGCAAAGTGCGGATCAGGTTGGTGACTGGAATGGTCAAAGCGGGGAGCGCTGGGTCGCCAACCAGGCCCGGCTCGACGCTCTGGTGGCGGTGTTCGGCCAGGCCGCGATAGAAGCCGCCGCGCCCGCGACGGGCGAGCGCGTGCTAGACATCGGCTGCGGCGCGGGCGCGTCGACTCTGGCTCTGGCAGCCCGCGTCGGCGCGGGGGGCCAAGTGCTGGGCGTGGACATATCCGAACCGCTGATCGACCGAGCGCGCGCGCTTGCGCGACACGATACGCCGGTCCTGTTTCAGGTGGCCGACGCCAGCAGCGCAGAGCTGCCCGAGGGCGCGTTCGATATCCTGTTCTCGCGTTTCGGCGTGATGTTCTTCGACGATCCGACAGCGGCGTTCGCCCATATGCGACGCGCACTCCGGCCGGGCGGCCGGGTCGCCTTCGTCTGCTGGCGCGGTGCGGCTGAGAACGATTGGATGCGCGTGCCGGTGGGCGCGCTCAAGGGCATCCTCCCGCCGAGTGCGCTGCCCGATCCCGAAGCGCCCGGCCCGTTTTCGTTCGGCGACCGGGAGCGCGTGGCACGCATCCTGACGACGGCCGGCTTTACCGATATCGCTATCTCGCCCTTCGACGCGGCCGTCCGATTCGGCGAGGGCGAAACGCGGGACGCTGCGATCGACGACGCAGTGAAGATGACGCTTGAGGTCGGCCCGCTGTCGCGTGCGCTCGCTGATCAGCCCGACGACATCCGCGCCCGCGCCTCGGCCGCGGTTCGTGCCGCCTTCGCGGGCCTCCCCGGCGACCGGTCGGTGATGATCAACGGCGCGGCGTGGATCGTCATGGCACGCAATCCGGCAAGCTGACAGGTTACGTCGACCAATGTGTCAGAACCGGCAACTCCTCGTGTCTCGGGGAGGGGCTACCTTGAGCGCCGAACGGCCGGAACGCGGCGCTGATCGGCCATTGAGGGCGAAAAGAGCAGTGGCTCTTGATGGCCTCGCCCTGACGCTGACGCATGTAACGGTCGCTAGCCCCCCTTGTCCATGCGCAGCCGCCCAGTCATGAAGCGCAGCTACACCCGGGAGCGTCTTTACGTTTGACCTGGTGGGTTCGAAAGGTCAGCGATAAGCTATCCGAAAACCCGAGCCCATACCACCCGAAGGCGTCGCGCGCGGTCTTCGAAGAGATATGAGGCCGCCAGCGTCAACAGACCTGAAATGGCACCCGTCACGATGTGCTCGACATAGGGGATACGGTAGTGACTCGTGTGCGAGTAGGCGTCGCCCAACGTTGTCAGGATGCCCACGATCAGCGCATTGCCGTATCGATGCCCATAGAGTTTCGCCGCGGGCGTGAACGTCAAAAGCACCGCCAGGAGTCCCGTAAGCAGACCGGTTTGAAATGCAATAGTCCAGTGCGCAACGCTCGTGATATTGCCCCAGCTCCCCGGCATGCAGGTCATGCACGCACTGGTGGGCTGCCAGAAACGCTGGATAAACAGTCCGACGCGGTGCTTCCACTCGATTGACATGATCCGTTCCCGTCAATGCCGTCGCCACGGCCTACGCCCCGCAATCGCCTTCGGTCGGCAGCACCCTGCCCTCATGCGCCTTTCGGCAGGCGTACCGCGAATATTGTTTCGGTCTGGTCGGACCGCGCGTCAATACGGCCGTGGTGTGCCTTTGCGATTTCGCTGGCGATGAACAAGCCAAGCCCCAAGCCAACATCGTCACTGGGCAAGTCTGGTTGATGCGCTCCGCGCTGAAGCGGGTCGAAGATGCGATCCAGCGTGCACCGATCCATGGCCGGCCCACTGTTCCTGATCTCGATGAGCACTTCCGCATCAGCCGATGCTGCCATCACCCATACCGGTGTCTCGGGCGTTCCGTACTTGACGGCGTTGGCCACGAGATTGCTCAGCAACCGCTGCATTCGCTGATCGTCCCAGTCCCCTCGGAGATCGCCGCTTACCTCGAGATTGATTTCGCGATCGGGATGAGCCACCTGCAATTCATCGACCACATTGGCGAGCACACGGGCGAGATCGATATTGCGTGGAACGACGTTGATGCCTACCCCGAGCTGGGTCCGGTTGTAATCGCAGAGATCGTCAAGGAGGCCCTGCATGCGGCTGCCGCTTCTGATCAATCGCGCGGCAGCGTCCGATACCGCCTCCCCCGCATTGAGCGCGGCAAGATAGGACGCTGTTACGTGAATGGTCTGCAACGGCGTCCGCATGTCGTGACCCAGCATACCGAGCAACAAGTTGCGAGACTGCTCAACCTGTTCGGCGAAGAAAGCGAGCGATTCCGCCAGCGCCTGATCTATCGCTTCATTGAAGCGAATCATGTCGTCCAGATCAGGCGCGCTCGGCTTGCACTCGTCGACCCATAAGCGCAGCACACTGGCACGCAGCGCCCGGTACTCGGCCGCCAACTGGTTGATGTTGAAACCCCGCCGGGCGCGCAGAACGGCATGCGTCTGCGCGGCCGTGGCCTTCACCGGCTGGGGGGCGCGCCCCAACGATTTTTCATGTTGCTCTTCCCTTGTTTGCGGGGTCGTTATGTCCTTGGCTACGGCCTCCAGGATCTGGCGTGCTTGGTCGCGCAGCGCGAGCGAGTCCATGCTCCTGGCGGCTGGTAGCAGCGTGGCGGCAAACGCTTCCCACTGCACCAGGATCGGCTCTATGTTCCTAACAATGAAATCAGCTAGACGCATGTCGCCCTCATAACAGAATGACCGACGGGTGCTTCTGTCGTACTTGCGCGATATTAAGTGAATACCGGGGACCGGTGCAATTACATCGAAAGCAACGCATAATCCGGCCGTCGAATACCCGCTATCCCGTGAACTGAGCATAATTTGGTCTGGCCAGCGGACGGGCGGACGCGCGCGAAACTGCTACTGCCAATGTGCCGGAACCAATGTCAAAGCGAACTTCGTGGTTACCCGTCAATGCAGGGATAAACTCGCCCACCGAAGCGATTTTTTGCAGTGGCAGCTGCGCCTTGGTCAGTTAAGGCTTTAACTCAAAAGCTGCGCGGTAGCCTACGCCGCATTCCCGACGTTACGCTCTGCCATCACTTCCCTTTTTACTGAGATGTCACTTCGACGCATCAAAACCCTGACCGCGCGCAAAAGATGACGGTTATCGTCGGAATCGAATCTCGAGGCACGGGTACAGCAGATCCGGATCGATCGCCGACAGAATGAACCAGGTTGGCCGATATCTGATGGCAGGCCCCTCGTCCCGGCCGATTCCACAACCCCGCAACTGGCCAAACGGCGAACTTCGCGCGTCCCCGTCCGGGCCACTGGTAAACTCGGGCAACTCAAGCAACAACTTTACGCCGGATCTATGACCACGCTGTCGCCCGAGGCCTTCGCTGGCCACACCCCGATGATGCAGCAGTACCTGCGCATCAAGGCCGATCACCCCGACACGCTCGTCTTCTACCGGATGGGCGACTTCTACGAGCTGTTCTTCGAAGACGCGGAGAAAGCCGCGCGCCTGCTCGACTTGACCCTCACGCAACGCGGCGCATCGGCCGGCACGCCGATCAAGATGGCCGGCGTCCCGCACCACGCGGTCGAACAGTATCTGGCGAAGCTCGTGAAGATGGGCGAATCGGTGGCGATCTGCGAGCAGATCGGCGACCCGGCCACATCGAAGGGGCCGGTCGAGCGCAAGGTCGTGCGCGTCGTCACGCCCGGCACACTGACCGATGCCGCCCTGCTGTCCGACAAGAACGACGTCTACCTGCTTGCAATGTGCACGGGCCACAACAAGCGTGGCGTCGCGGTCAACATCGGCCTCGCGTGGCTGAACCTCGCGAGCGGCGCACTGCGGCTCGCCGAAATCGAACCTGACCAGCTCGGCGCCGCGCTCGAACGCATCCGGCCGGCCGAAATCCTGACGGCGGACGGCGCAACCGACACGGTGCCCGCCGGCGCGATCAAGCGCGTACCGGCATGGCACTTCGACATCGCCTCGGGCACGCAGCGCCTGTGCGACCAGCTCGACGTCGCGGGCCTCGACGGCTTCGGCGCGCATTCGCTGACGAGCGCATGCGGCGCCGCGGGCGCGCTGCTGCTGTACGCGGCGGCCACGCAGGGCCAGCAACTGCGTCACGTGCGCAGCCTGAAGGTCGAGAACGAAACGGAATACATCGGGCTCGATCCGGCGACACGCCGCAACCTCGAGCTGACCGAAACGCTGCGCGGCACCGAATCGCCGACGCTGTACTCGCTGCTCGACACGTGCTGCACGACGATGGGCAGCCGCCTGCTGCGTCACTGGCTGCATCACCCGCCGCGCGCGTCGGTCGCCGCGCAATCGCGCCAGCAAGCGATCGGCGCACTGCTCGATGCGCCCGCGGACGCGAGCCTCGACGCACTGCGCAGCGCGCTGCGCCAGATCGCCGACGTCGAACGGATCACCGGGCGTCTCGCGCTGCTGTCCGCGCGGCCACGCGACCTGTCGAGCCTGCGCGATACGTTCGCCGCGCTGCCGGCACTGCGTGAGCGCATCAGCGCGATCGTCGCGAACGCGGATGCGCTCACGCGCGTCGACGCGGCGCTCGCACCGCCCGCCGAATGCCTCGACCTGCTGACGAGCGCGATCGCCCCCGAGCCGGCCGCGATGGTGCGCGACGGCGGCGTGATCGCGCGCGGCTACGACGCGGAGCTCGACGAGCTGCGCGACATCTCCGAGAATTGTGGCCAGTTCCTGATCGATCTCGAAGCGCGCGAGCGCACCCGCACGGGCATCGCGAACCTGCGCGTCGAATACAACAAGGTGCACGGCTTCTACATCGAGGTCACGCGCGGCCAGACCGACAAGGTGCCCGACGACTATCGCCGCCGCCAGACGCTGAAGAATGCCGAGCGCTACATCACGCCCGAACTGAAGACCTTCGAGGACAAGGCGTTGTCCGCGCAGGAGCGCGCACTGGCCCGCGAGCGCGCGCTGTACGACGGCGTGCTGCAGGCGCTGCTGCCGTTCATTCCCGAATGCCAGCGCGTCGCGTCGGCGCTCGCGGAGCTCGACGTGCTCGCCGCGTTCGCCGAGCGTGCGCGCACGCTCGACTGGGTCGCACCGACCTTCACCGACGAAATCGGCATCGAGATCGAACAGGGTCGCCATCCGGTCGTCGAAGCGCAGGTCGAGCAGTTCATCGCGAACGACTGCCGGTTCGGCGCCGAGCGCAAGCTGTTGCTGATCACCGGCCCGAACATGGGTGGTAAGTCGACGTTCATGCGCCAGACGGCGCTGATCGCGCTGATGGCGTATGTCGGCAGCTACGTGCCCGCGAAGTCGGCCTGCTTCGGCCCGATCGACCGCATCTTCACGCGGATCGGCGCGGCCGACGACCTCGCCGGCGGCCGCTCGACCTTCATGGTCGAGATGACCGAAGCCGCCGCGATCCTCAACGACGCGACGCCGCAAAGCCTCGTGCTGATGGATGAAATCGGCCGCGGCACGTCGACGTTCGACGGCCTCGCGCTTGCATGGGCCATCGCGCGTCACCTGCTCGCGCAAAACGGCTGCTACACGCTGTTCGCGACGCACTACTTCGAGCTGACGCAACTGCCGGCCGAATTCCCGCAAGCGGCGAACGTCCACCTGTCGGCCGTCGAGCACGGCCACGGCATCGTGTTCCTGCACGCGGTCAACGAAGGTCCGGCGAACCAGAGCTACGGGCTGCAGGTTGCGCAGCTCGCGGGCGTACCGGCGCCGGTGATCCGTGCCGCACGCAAGCATCTCGCGTATCTCGAACAGCAGTCGGCCACGCAGAACACGCCGCAGCTCGATCTCTTCAGCGCGCCGCCCGCCGCGGCCGACGAACTCGAATGCGCGGATGCGCCGGCGGTGTCCGCCATCCCGCACCCGGCGCTCGAAAAGCTGCGCGACATCGATCCCGACGACCTCAAGCCGCGCGACGCGCTCGACCTGCTGTACGAACTGCGCATGCTCGTCCGCTCGCACGATGCCGACGGGCACGCATAAACGCCTCCCGTCGGGCCGGCCGGCCCGCGCCGCAGCCGCCGCGCTGATCGCGGCGGTGCTCGCGCTGGCGCAGGCCGGCGCGCAGGCCGCGCCGCCCAAGCGTGCCGCCGCACCCTACTCGTTCGCGATCGTATCGGGCGTGATCGCCGCGCCGGCCGACGAACCGGCCGCACAGCGACTGCTCGAATCGATCGCGCGCGAGCGCAATCTGGCTTTCGTCGTCTATGCAGGCGACATCAAGGGCACGAAGGAAGCGTGCCGCGACGCGCTGTATACGCAGCGCGGTGCGATCCTCGACGCGTCGCGCGTGCCGCTCGTGTTCATTCCCGGCCACGACGACTGGGTGACATGCAACACCGCGGCCGGCGGCGGCTACGATCCGGTCGAACGTCTGGACTTCCTGCGGCAGACGCTGCTTGCCGACGCGGCGCTGCCCGACCCCGGCGCGCTGCAGATCACGCGCGAAAGCGAAGTCGCCCGGTTCCGGCCATATCGCGAAAACGCGCGCTGGATGCATGACGACGTCGTCTACGTCGCGGTGAACGCACCGGCCCCGAACAACCATTACCTGACGGCCGGCGGCCGCAACGGTGAATTCGAGGACCGCATCATCGCGAACGGCTTCTGGATCGACCATGCGGCCGAATATGCGAAGCGGCGCGAAGCGCGCGCAATGGTGGTGATTTTCGAAGGCGATCCGCAGTTCGATCGCTACGAGCGAGCCGAACGCTTTGCGTGGTTGCGCTTCAACCGGCCGCGCGTCCGTGATGGCTTCCGCGAGTTGAAACGAACGCTGGTGAAGGCGGCGGCGACTTTCCGCGGGCCGATCCTGGTGATGCACGCGAGCAGCGAGCCGCTTGCGAATGGCTTCCTGATCGATCGCCCGCTGCATGCGGACGACGGTGTGCTGGTGGGAAATGTGACGCGCGTCGCGATCGGACCGCGTCATCCTGCGAATCAGTGGGTGAAGGTGAGCGTGTCGCCGGCACGGCAGACGATCTTCAACGTGAGCCTGCAGGACGTGCCGAAGAACCTGCCGATCCCGCCCGCCCTGCCAGCCGTGCCGCGCGACGATGTGCCGCTGCCGCAGATGCCGGAAATTCCAGCGTTGCCGGCACTGCCCGACTCGTCGTCGGTCGCGCCGCCGCTGCAAGGCGACGGCACGACGCCGGGTGCGCCGCCCCCTCCTTCAGGGCCGGCGCCCGGCCTGCCCGCCAGCTCAGTGCAGGGTCCGCCCTGACGGCGTGTCGCCGTCCTCGTCTTCGTCCTCGTCGACGATTTCGAGGCCTTCCGCGCCGTGCGCGTGCTCATGCTCGATCTCGTCCTCGGTCGCTTCGCGAACGTCCTTGACCGTGAGCGCAAAACGCAGCGCCATGCCCGCGAGCGGGTGGTTGCCGTCGAGCACGACCTTGTCTTCGGCGACGTCGGTGACCGTGTAGATCAGCGAATCCACTTCCTCGTCGCCGTCTTCCGGCGTGCCTTCGAACTGCATGCCCACTTCGAGCGGCTCGGGAAAACGATCGCGCGGCTCGATCTTCACGAGTTCGGGATCGTAGTCGCCGAACGCGTCCTGCGGCTCGAGCT
>Ga0207667_10009923_pt1 | contig 11170 bp, 10 predicted proteins | sample KBSCornC52_FD_184301 | JGI IMG/M metagenome (GOLD analysis project Ga0207667, IMG submission 184301) | Corn rhizosphere microbial communities from Kellogg Biological Station, Michigan, USA - KBS Corn C5-2 (SPAdes) (version 2) | ecosystem: Host-associated > Plants > Roots > Rhizosphere > Soil ...
TCCGGGACAAGGTGTGGCCCGATCACAGCATCGAATTGATCGCGGCCCGCCAGATGCGGGCGCTGTTTCCCGATGCAGTAGTTGAACGCGAGCGCTTCGCCGGTTTGACCAAATCTCTGATCGCGGTGAAGCGGTGATGCCTCGCTTCAGCGTCGTCATTCCCGTCTACAATCGCGCGCGAACCGTCCTTCCGACGCTGGAGTCGGTGCGAAATCAAACCTTTCAGGATTTCGAATGCATCGTCGTCGACGATGGCTCCGCCGATGGCGAGGAACTGCGAGCGGTGGTGGAACGCTTTGGCGACACGCGCTTCCGCTACATCCGCCGCGAAAATGGAGGCGCCAGTGCAGCTCGTAATACGGGCATCGATGGTGCCACAGGCGAGTACATTGCCTTCCTCGATAGCGACGACGATTGGCTGCCGCAAAAATTGAGCCGGGACTCTGAAGTGTGCTCGCCTGAGCGCGTGGTCTTTTCCCCCGTCCTGATCGAAACTGGTGGACGGATCGTTGGAAAGAAGCCCAAATCAGCTCCACGCGCAGGCGAGCCCATTCCCGAATACCTCGCCTGCCGCGGAGGGTGGGTTCCGGCTTCCTCTGTTTCGGTTCCTGCGGTGATGTGCCGGATTGTCCGGTGGAACGAGTCACTCACCTTCGGCGACGACACTGACTTCGCGATCCGATTGGCGACCCAAGAAGCTGACTTCCACATGCTGCCTGATGCTCTTTCCGTCGTTCACGACAACGAGGCGGTGGGAAGGCTCTCTCGCTCCACGGATTGGCGGCGAGTTCTCGACTGGCTAGAGGTGTCTCGCGGTTCGATGGGCGAGCGGGCTTACCTTGGATACCGTGGCTGGCACGTCGCCAGGTTGGCCGCTCAAGCCGGAGAATACCAGCCAGCCTTTCGTTACTATCTGCGAGCATTGTCGGCGGGCGCTTTGTCGACGAGCGTGGCCGCAAAAGCATTTGCGCAAATAGTTATCCCTCGCTCAGCCTATACCCGCGTCAAACGCAGTGTCGCCACGACTCGCGCGCCGGAGAGTGCGATCAGATGACACACCGGATTTACCGCGAGAAGTTCGCGCGAAGCGCGAGATTCAGGGAGCTTGCCGCGACAGGATCGCTATTGGCCCACAAAGCTGATTCCGCGCTTGCTCGGCCGATGGTGGCGGTGGTCGGTGACTACCTAGGAGACTGTATTCGCGTAGAGGGCCTCTATGAGCGACAGATCCTAGAAATTCTACGCACCATGATTCTCGACCCGAAGCGGATCGCGAAGGAGACCGCCATCGACGTGGGTGCGAACATAGGAAACCACAGCCTGTTCTTCTCGCAACTGTTCAAGCGAGTTATCGCGTTTGAGCCCAATCCGCTGGTTCGCTCGCTCCTGGAGATGAACATAGAGCTAAACGGTGCCAAAAACATTGAAGTTTCCAGCTGGGCTCTCTCGGATTCGGTTGGCAACGCCACGCTGGCCTTTCAGACCAGCAACCTAGGAGGAGCCACTCTGAATAGGGGACGCGACGCGTCCGAGTTCATGGATGGGTTCGCCGAAGTCGAGCTTGCGAAGGGCGACGACACAATCGATCAATCGCAACGGATTGGCCTCATAAAGATTGACGTCGAAGGCGCGGAAGAATCCGTGCTGAAAGGCCTGACGGACACCATTCAGTCTCACATGCCCGTGATCATGCTGGAGCAATTGCCCGATGCGATCGACGCGGCCACAGGCACATCTCCAGCGTATCTGTTGCTGCGAGACATAGGTTACGAGGCGTACGAGATTCGCTTGGCGCGGAGATTCCGAGGACGCGTTGGGAAGCTGCTATCGATCGTGAGCGGATTTCAGGAATACCGGTTTTCGGCTGTCGCGAGACTCGAAAGCCGCGAATATCCAGCGCTTATCTTTACGCCGGTGGGCTACGTCTTTCCTTCCGCCGGCTAGCAGAACACATGCAACCCGCCTTCTTCATCATCGGTGCTCCAAAATGCGGGACGACCTCACTGACAGAGTCCCTCGCATCACATCGCGATATTTGGATTCCGCAGAAGGAAATCGGTTTTTTCAACACAGACCACAACTCTCCGAAAAGCCGATCCCTCTCGACCTACAAGCGTCTCTTTCGAGAGGGCAAAGTGTGCGGCGACAGCTCCGTCTGGTATCTCTATTCGCGGCAAGCTGTTCCAAACATTCTCAATTACAATTCCGAGGCCAAATTCATCGTTTGCCTCCGTAACCCGGTTGAGATGGTGTTCTCTCTCCACCATCAACTCGTATTTAGTGGCGACGAAGATGAGCAGGACTTGCGGCGAGCGTGGATGTTGGAGGCGGAGCGGCAGAACGGTAAACCGGTCAGGTGTCACGAGCCATCGCAGCTTTTCTACTCACAAACCTGCGCGCTTGGCCAGCAGGTCTCGAGACTGCTGAAACACACGGACAGGGTTCATTTTGTCCTCTTGGAGGACATGAAGTCGAATCCAAGCTCAACTGTGGAGCAAGCGTTGGAATTTCTCGAAATCCCGCAGGCCCAACTGTCGCTCCGACACTCGAATGTTGCAACCAAGAGCAGATCGCCCTTTTTGAGCAGAGTGCTGGCGCAAGCGACCACCCTCAAATATAAGGCGGGAGTTACCCGCAGTTTCGGGATCGGCCGTACAATTAGTCAATGGAACTCGACAGCTGCACCGTGGCAACGGGATGAATCGTTCGGAGAGCAACTGCGGTCGTACTTCCAAGCTGAGATCGCCCTGCTCGCTCAGCTTACGAAGCGGGACCTTTCTCATTGGCTGAAGCGCCCAGCCTGATTTCCATTCAAAAGCTGGCCACGCTGGGATCAAACCCGTAGCGCATTCGCGCCATTGCCAGCATTGAGAGATTCCAGACGGCGATGCCCGCAGCCATTCCAAGAACCGCGCCCCATGCTCCATAAGAAGGGATCAGGATAGCAGCCGCAAGCGCATTGGCGGCGAGCCCCGCCGCTTGCCCGCCCAGGGCCCAGCCGCTTCGATCGCTCATGGTCAGCAGGTAGCCTACCGGGCCGCAGGCCGCGTTGAACACCTGCGCCGCCGCGATCACCCACAGCAACGGGGCGCTCTTCAGGAAGTCGGGTCCGAACAGCCACATCAGCCATGGGCCAGCCGCCGCAATCATCAACGCGATAACGAACGTCAGCGCAGTGGTGGTGAGCGTGAACTTGCGGGTGACAGAGCGGATTCGGACCGTCTCGCCGCGCTGCCACAGCTCGGCGACCCGCGGCGCGAACCGCATTGCGGCGGCGTTCACCGGCAGAGCGAGGACCGAACTGAAGCGGACGATCGGCTGGAAGATGCCGGCCTGCTCCGATGAGCCGAGCCAGCCCAGGAGTAGTGTGTTCATCTCCCCCTGCAGCAGCGCTGCAAGCCCCAGGGCTACAAAGGGAAAGGCTGCGCCGAAGCTGGCGCTCGTGCCGGCCGAATGTTCCGCGACGATGTTGCTGCGCTCGCTCCGCCATACCCAGACACCGGCCGCCACTGCCGCCACCAGTGCCGCGCCGGTCGTTAGCCAGAGAAAATCGGTCGGTGCAAAACTAAGCCCCAGCACGGCCACGGCCCCCAGGGCGATCACGATCGCCACCGGCTGCAACAGCTCGCCGGGAATTTGGGCCATCGGGATCTGTCCGAAGCCCTGCGCGATGCCGCGCAGCAACGCGATCACCGCCAGGGGAGCGACCATGAGACCAGCGATTTCGAACGTCGTCCGATAAGCCGGGCGGACAAGCTCCGTCACTCCCGCAACCACGGCCAAAGCCGCTCCCCCGGCCACCGACAAAGCAACCACGGCGATGAAGGCGCCGCGGATGAAGCCGTATAGCCGGTCGCCTTCGCCGGCGGCAATTCTTGCCGGGATTTCGCGCACCGCCAGCGGGCCGAAGCCGAACGCGCACAGGGTAGCGATCACCTGAACGGCGGAGATGGTGACCGCGACCACTCCATACCCTTGAGCGCCCAGCAGCCGAGCGGTCAGCACCGCCTGTGCGAAGCTGAAACCCAGACCGGTGACTTTGATGAACAGGCTTATGGCGCTCGCCCTGGCGATCTGTCCGCTGCCGAGGTTACGCGTCTTGCGAAGGCCCGCCTTCAAAAGGCCGGAAGCGCCTACCGATGTTTCCCCCTGAGACACGGCTCAGCTTAACAGAAGCCGCCTTGCTGAAAAGCGAAGTTTAGCAGGGAGCTGCGCTCTTCAGCGCCGTTCTCGTCAGTCCCCCGGACTGACTGCGCTGCGGCGCTTGCGTTCCGCAGCGGTCTTGAGCTGGCCGCAGGCGGCGTCGATGTCGCGGCCGCGCGGGGTGCGGACCGGGGCCGAGATTCCCGCTTCGAAGACGATATTGCTGAAGGAGCGGATGCGCTCATTGTCCGAACACTCATAGGGTGCGCCGGGCCAGGGATTGAACGGGATCAGGTTCACCTTGGCCGGAAGCCTGTACTTGCGGATCAGCCGGACGAGCTCGCGCGCATCCTCGTCGCTGTCGTTCTTATCCTTCAGCATCACATATTCGAACGTGATGCGCCGCGCGTTGTTGGCTCCGGGATAGGCGGCGCAGGCTTCCAGCAGCTGCTCGATCCCGTACTTGCGGTTGAGCGGGACGATCTCGTCACGCACTTCCTTTGTTACAGCGTGGAGGCTGACCGCAAGATTGACCCCGATCTCCTCGCCGGCGCGGGCCATCATCGGCACCACGCCGCTGGTCGAAAGCGTGATCCGGCGGCGGGACAGGCCGAGCCCGTCGCCATCCATCACGATCTTCAGAGCGTCGCGGACATTGTCGAAATTGTAGAGCGGCTCGCCCATCCCCATCATCACGATGTTGGTGAGCATCCGCCCTTCCGGCTGCGAGGGCCATTCGCCGAGCGAATCCCGCGCCAGCATCACCTGGCCGACGATTTCCGACGGCTCCAGGTTGCGGACCAGCCGCATCGTGCCGGTGTGGCAGAAGCGGCAGTTGAGCGTGCACCCGACCTGGCTGGAGACGCACAATGTGCCGCGATCGGCGTCAGGGATGAACACCATCTCGAAATCGTTGCCGTCGCGGGTGCGCAGGAGCCATTTGCGGGTGCCGTCGGAGGAGACCTGCGCTTCGACCACCTCTGGCCGCGCAATGACGAAATGCTGCTCCAGCCACGGCCGCTGCGCCTTGGCGATATCGGTCATCGCCGAGAAGTCCGTCGCCCCGCGATTGTAGATCCAGTGCCACAGCTGCTTGGCGCGGAGCTTCGCCTGCTTTGGATCGAGGCCCGCGGTCGCAAGCGCCTGCCGGAGCTGGTCCTTCGAAAGGCCGACGAGATTGATGCGCCCGTCTTCCGCGCGCGCAGCCTCGCCGCCGCGCGGAACGGGCACGGGATCGATTGCGCCGGGGATCGGCATCAGGGCGGTTTCGGCACTCATGGGATGCGCCGCTATCTAGGGACCGTCAGCGCACTTTGCCAGCGCAGGCAGCGGCCGCGGCGTCGATCGCCGTCGCCGCTCCGGTCAGGCCGTAATAATCGGAATATCGCCGCCCGCCTTGGTCGCGGAACTCCACCCGCATGGTGCCGCCGGCTCGCACGGCCCTGAGAATCGCTTGCGACTGGGCCGGCGAACGGCTCCACGCCGATTGGGCGTTGGCGACCAACAGGAAAGGCTGCTCGTTGATCGTAACGATGACCGCCGACGCCGGTTTCGCCGGGCGGCTGAGGCGGACATAGAACTGTCCCTGCACCGCTCCGCCCGCGTCGAACAGGAATGCGGCGAAAGGCGGCTGTTTAACCTGAGCGGGTGGCTGCAGCATCCGTGACCGTGCTTCGCAGCGTGCACCGAAATCAATCGCCGCCCAATCTCCGCGTGCGAACAGGGTGCGCGCTGCGCTCGCCGGATCGGCGAACAGCAGCGCAGCCGTGAGAAGGAGAATCAAACGCATCGCCACTCGTGGAATTAATCCAAAATCGCGCAGTAACCATCCAAACTTGCACAATTAACGGAAGTTATGCATCCTTAGTGAGCTCGGTACTTCTTCAAAAGCCGTGGGGGGCTTTATGCACCGAGCGCGTCCTTCGCTCCTGTACACCATTGATCGCGAGCTTCGGCAATGACCGCGCAATTTCTTGTGCGCATGGCCGCGGAGCTGGCGCTCTTCAGCGGCGTCGGGTTCCTGATCTTTGCGCTGAACGACCTCGCCGTCGATCTCATCTATTTCATTCGCCAATTCTGGCGCTCGGCGACCGTCTACCGGCGTTTTCCGCGCGCCTTTGCGGCGACCATGGCGGAAAGCACAACGGATCAGCGCTTCATCGCGATCTTCGTCCCAGCCTGGGATGAAGCGTCGGTGATCGGGGCAATGCTGAAGAGCACGCTCGTGCGACTGGATTACCCGAATTACCGTTTGTTTGTCGGATGCTACCGGAACGATCCGGCGACCACGGCTGCCGTCGAAAGCATTTCCGATCCGCGCGTTCAGCTGGTCGTGGTGGAGGAAGATGGCCCTACCACCAAGGCCGATTGCCTCAATCACATCTACGACGCGCTTCTCGCATACGAACTCGATAACAAACCCGCCGTCGCCGTCGTCCTCCACGATGCGGAGGACGTCGTCCACCCGCTGGAGCTTTCGATCTTCAATTCGCTGATCGACCGGGCAGCAGCCATCCAGCTTCCGGTCCTTCCTCTACCCGATCCGCGATCGCGGTGGGTCTCCGGCCATTATTGCGACGAATTCGCCGAAGCGCACACGAAGGAGCTGGTCGTTCGCGAGGCAGTCGGCGCGTCGATCCCGCTTGCCGGAGTGGGCTGCGCGATCGCTCGCGATCCCCTGGCGCGAGTCGCTGCCCTTCACGAAGGCACTCCATTCGCCGGCGGCAGCATGACAGAAGACTACGAGCTTGGCCTTAGACTCGGCGAGCTCCGTCTTAAAACCATGTTCGTTCGTATCCCGGCAAGCCCGGGCAGCCGCGCCGTTGTCGCGAGCCGCGGTCACTTCCCGGGTAGCTTCGGCGAAGCCGTCCGGCAAAAGGCGCGCTGGCTCGGCGGAATCGCGCTCCACGGCTGGGATCGGCTTGGCTGGAGCGGCGGAATCGGCGAGCGTTGGATGCGGATGCGCGACCGCCGCGGCCCGATCGCGGCGCTGCTTCTGTTCTGCGGCTATTCCGCGGCCTTGTTGTGGTCGCAGATGTGGGTTGCCGAAGCCCTCGGTGCGCCGATGCAGGTCACGATCGATCCCACGCTGGCCACTCTGCTCTGGATCAACCTGTGGCTGCTGCTGTGGCGAATCGCGATGCGGGCACTGTTCACAGCGTTCGACTATGGGTGGGTCGAAGGCGTGCTTTCGATCCCGCGCCTGGTGGTCGGGAATGTCATTGCGATCTGCGCCGCGGCGCGCGCGCTGTCCCTGTACCTCGGAAGAGCGCCTCGCGTGTGGGACAAGACGAGGCACACGTTCCCGGCTGAATATCGTTCGTGAGCGCCCCCGTCCGTTTCCTGGCGCTGACCGTCGCGGGCTGGACGCTCGTCCGGCTGACGGCGCTCGGCGCAATCTCGGGGTTTACCTTGGGTTACGCGAAGCCGTCCCGGCTTCCGCCCCCGGCGCCGACGCAGCTTGCCAGCCTGCCTCTGGACGATCCCACACAGCTGCCGGCCTACCCGTATGGGGCTTATGCTCCCGCTGCTTATCCCCTCGCCCCCTATCCGGCGGCGCAGGTGATGCAGGTGCGGGTTCCCGTGCCCTATTACGTACCGGTCTACGTTTCCGCGCCCGCAGGAGCCCCCGCTGCATCGATCCCGCCTCGCCCCGCGTGGCACTTGCCCGCATCAGCATCCGCGTTTGTGCTTGGCGACTATCCATCGCTGCCCGCGCCGGACCAAGACCTGCTGGCCCTGGCGGCATCCTCCCGCGGAGCGATCTCCACGCCCGCAGCGATTTCGCCATTAGCTCCGGAAACGCGGTTCAAACGCTGGCAGTTGTCGAGTTGGGTGTTCCTGCGTGGTCCGGCTGTGCCAGATTCACTGGCGACCGCGGGCCAGCTCGGCGGTAGCCAGGCCGGCGCTCGGCTGCTTTACAATTTCAGCCGTTCGATTGCTGCCTCACTCAGGCTGACCAGCCCGATCGGGGCGTCGACCGGACTGGAGCTGGCGGGCGGCGTCCGCTGGATTCCGTTGCGCTCCATCCCGATCGCAATCACGGCGGAGCGACGGCAATCGATCAGCCGCCTTGGCGGCCGGTCCGATTTCGCGCTCTTTGCCGAGGGCGGCCTCTACCGCCGGCCGCTACCGCTGCGCCTCTACCTGGACGGCTACTTCCAGGGAGGAATCGTGGGGGTCACTCGCCGCGACTTGTTCATCGACGGCGCGGCGACGGTGGGCCGGCCGCTGTTCGGCCGGATTTCGGCAGGTTTTGGAGTGTGGGGCGGGGCGCAACCCGGTCTATCCCGCCTTGACGCCGGGCCCAGAATTTCCCTGCGGGTTCGCCGAAACGTCTACGCTCATTTCGACTGGCGCCAGCGAGTGGCGGGTACAGCCCAGCCCAATTCCGGCCCGGCGGTCACTCTCGCGGCCGACTTCTAGTCCTGCTCTAAGCCAAATTTTAACGCGTCTCGCTTACTCACCCCGCTCGTAGAAACCACAATCGGGGTGGGAAATGGACGATCAACCGAATCTGCAACAGTTCCTTAGCGAGGTCAGCAGCTTTAGTGCTGAAGAAGCAGCGCCCGCTCGTTCGGCAAGTGGGCCGGCTACGGTTCCCCCGATCGGACAGGTGGTCGACATTGCAGGTTCCGGCTCACAAGTGAGGTTGGACGCAGCGACCCTGAATTCGCTCAGCAGCCATTCCGATCCCTCGGTCGCAATGTCCGGCCAGGTTGGAAGCCAAGTGAAGATGGTGGTCGGCAACGCCTGGTTGATCGCCAACGTGCGCACGATGCGTGCCGCCGATAGCGGCGACATCATCGCCAACATCGACTTTCTTGGCGAAGGCTCACGCGACGCTTCCGGCAAGATGACCCATTTCCGCCGCGGCGTGACCCGTTACCCGATTCCGGGTTGCCAGGTGATGCCGGTCACCACCGACGACTTGCGCTCCGTCTTCGCCGCCGACGACAGTCCGCACGTCGAGATCGGCACCGTTTATCCGACCGACGACATTCGCGGCGCGCTCTACGTGGACCCGATGTTGTCGAAGCACTTCGCGGTGCTTGGATCGACCGGTACCGGTAAATCGACCTCGGTGTCGCTGATCCTCCACAGGATCTGTGAATTGTCGCCTGAGGGTCACATCGTAATGATCGACCCGCACGGCGAATATTCCGCCGCGTTCAAGGATTGCGGCGAACTCGTCAATGTCGACAACCTCCAGCTGCCCTACTGGCTGCTCAATTTCGAAGAGCATTGCGAGGTTCTGTTGACCACCCAGGGCCAGGACCGCCAGCGCGATGCCGACATTCTCGCCAAGTGCCTGCTTGCCGCCCGCACCAAGGGCAAGGACATGAGCCAGTTCGGGAAAGTGACGGTGGATTCGCCGATCCCCTACCTGCTGGCGGACCTCAATGGAATCATCGTCAACGAGATGGGCAAGCTCGATCGCGCGGGCGACACGCTGCCCTTCCAGCGGCTCAAGACCAAGCTCGATGAGTTGAAGGCCGATCCGCGCTATAGCTTCATGTTCTCAGGGATGCTGGTGTCGGATTCGATGCCGAGCTTCGTTGGGCGGCTGTTCCGGCTTCCGGCGAATGGGCGCCCGATCTCGATCGTCGATGTTTCGGGCGTTCCGTCCGAAGTCACGTCGGTCGTGGTGTCGGTTCTGGCGCGAATGGTGTTCGACTATGCAATCTGGTCGCGTACCGAGGCGCAGCGCCCGCTTCTGCTCGTCTGCGAAGAGGCGCACCGCTATGTCCCGAAGGACGAGAACGCGACCGGCCAAGCCGTCCGCAAAATCCTTGAGAGAATCGCCAAGGAAGGCCGTAAGTACGGCGTTTCGCTCGGCCTCATCACGCAGCGTCCGTCGGACCTGGCCGAAGGCGTGCTCTCGCAGTGCGGCACGATCATCTCGATGCGCCTGAACAACGACCGTGACCAGGCCTGCGTCCGGGCTGCGATGCCGGAAGGCGCACGCGGGTTCCTCGATGCCATCCCGGCGCTCCGCAATCGCGAATGTATCGTCTGCGGCGAGGGCGTCTCGATCCCGATCCGGGTGCGCTTCGACGACCTCGAGCCCGAGAAGCGGCCGGCGTCGTCCGACCCGAGCTTCGCCGCTCTGTGGCGCGAAACCGGCGGCGAGGAAGGAATCATCCAGCGCACGATCAAGCGCTGGCGCGGCCACGGCCGCTGAGCACCGAGCATAAAACGGCGGGCGCATAGTGCGACGCTGGTTTGGCTGAAAGATGCGGAAACGCGGATGCGTGCGCTATCTCGTGTCCCGCTTACGAATGCCACCCATTGCGGACACTTAACGTCGTGACCTAGGCTCGCCTGGTGTCCCGCGCGGCGAAAGAGGTCATCAGCATTTACCGGCGCCATGCGTGTGCGTGGACACAGGCGCGGGGGAAGCGCCTTATCGAGCGAAACTGGATTGACCGCTTCCTACAGATATTGCCTCCATCAGCCGATGTGTTGGATATCGGCTGCGGCTGTGGCGAACCGATCGGGCGCTATCTCATTGAGCAAGGCTGCAGAGTAACGGGTGTCGACAGCTCGCCGGAAATGATCGGCATGTTCGCGGCCAATTTTCCGGAGCAGGTTGGGATCGTCGCGGATATGCGGGAGCTGCAGCTAGGTCCGGACTATGACGGGCTGTTGGCGTGGGACAGCTTCTTCCACCTGAATCATGACGACCAGCGAGAGATGTTCCCGCTGTTTGCAAAGCATGCCCGCCCAGGCGCTGCACTTATGTTCACGAGCGGACCAAAGCACGGCGAGGTAGTCGGCGCGCTTGAGGGAGATCCGCTCTACCACGCGAGCCTTGCTCCTTCGGAATATCGGCACTTGCTGACCTCGCACGGGTTTGATGTCGTGGCACACGTTGCGGAGGACCCGGCGAGCGGTGGGCGGACAGTGTGGCTTGCCCGGCGGCGGTTATATCTCTGAGCGTCCGCATTCCGCCCATTCCGGATAGGGCCGATCTAGGCAACCGCAGGCACGCCCTCCGCAATCCCTGTACTCCGCCGCACGTACA
>Ga0207667_10009931_pt1 | contig 11164 bp, 9 predicted proteins | sample KBSCornC52_FD_184301 | JGI IMG/M metagenome (GOLD analysis project Ga0207667, IMG submission 184301) | Corn rhizosphere microbial communities from Kellogg Biological Station, Michigan, USA - KBS Corn C5-2 (SPAdes) (version 2) | ecosystem: Host-associated > Plants > Roots > Rhizosphere > Soil ...
CGACTATGTCAAGATGCCGGAATATCGCTGGGGCATCCTCCTTGCTCCGCAGGAAGAAAACCGCGTCATTCCGTTCGGCGAGAACTTTGGCAAGCCGGCCTGGCAGGAAGTCCCCGGCGAACACCGCGCAACGCTGCGCCGCCTGATCGTGATCCAGGGTGACACCGAGCCGGCCTCGGTCGAACAGCAGCGATTTCTCGGCAAGACCGCGCCGTCGCTCTACGACCTGCGGAATTTGTTCCAGGTCAATGTCGAGGAAGGCCGCCATCTCTGGGCGATGGTCTATCTCCTGCAGAAATACTTCGGCCGCGACGGCCGCGAAGAGGCCGATGATTTGTTGCGCCGCCGCTCGGGCGACGCCGATTCACCGCGCATGCTCGGCGCCTTCAACGAGGCGACGCCGGACTGGCTGTCGTTCTTCATGTTCACCTACTTCACCGACCGCGACGGCAAGATGCAGCTGCACTCGCTGGCGCAGTCCGGCTTCGATCCGCTGTCGCGCACCTGCCGCTTCATGCTGACCGAAGAAGCGCACCACATGTTCGTCGGCGAGACCGGCATCAGCCGCGTCGTGCAGCGCACCTGCGAGGCGATGAAGGAAGCAGGGATCGCCGATCCCAACGATGTCGCCAAAGTCCGCGCGCTCGGCGTCATTGATCTCCCGACCATCCAGAAGAAGCTGCATCTGCATTACTCCCTGTCGCTCGATCTGTTCGGGTCGGAAGTCTCGACCAATGCGGCGAACGCCTTCAATGCCGGCATCAAGGGCCGCTACAAGGAAACCCAGATCGACGACGATCACCGGCTGCAGAATTCGACCTATCCGGTGCTCAAGCTGGTCGACGGCGTGATCAAGCGCGTCGACGAGCCCGCGCTGACCGCGCTCAACATGCGCTTGCGAGACGACTACACGCAGGACTGCGTCAAGGGCATGCTGCGCTGGAACAAGATCATCTCGCTGGCCGGCTTCCATTTCAAGCTGACGCTGCCGAACGTCGCCTTCCATCGCCAGATCGGCGAGTTCAGGGACATCCATGCTACGCCGGAAGGCGTGCTGATCGACGACGCCACCTGGAATAAGCGCAAGGGCGAATGGCTGCCGTCATCCGACGACGGCGACTTCATCGCTTCGCTGATGAAGCCGGTCACCGAAACCGGTCAGTACGCGTCCTGGATCTCGCCGCCCAAGGTCGGCATCGACAACAAGCCCGGCGACTTCGAGTATGTGAAGATCGATACGTGAGGCTGAGAGGCGAATAGGGAGTGGCGAGTAGCGAATAGGGAAACTACCATTCGCCATTCGCCATTCGCTACTCACTCGGCGCGCTTGCGCGCCTAACCCGAAATCTCCAGCCCGGCATTCGCGTACACCACGCCGCCATCGACCGCGATGGTGTTGCCGACCACATAGTCGCCGGCGCGCGAGGCGAGGTAGATCGCGACACCCGCCATGTCCTCGTCGGTGCCGATGCGGCGCGATGGAATGCGCTTGGCCAGTGCGTCCGCTTCATCCCGCGCGGCCCGGTTCATGTCCGACGCGAACGCGCCCGGCGCGATCGCGGTCACGTTGATGCTGTCCTTGATCAGTTTGGTCGCCATCCGCCGCGTCAGGTGGATCACGGCGGCCTTGCTGGCGGCGTAGGAATAGGTCTCGCCCGGGTTCACGAAGATGCCGTCGATCGAGGCGATGTTGATGACCTTGGCAGGCCGCGCGTGGCTTGCGGCGGCGCGCAGCGGCTTGGCCAGCGCCTTGGTCAGGAAGAACAGCGACTTGACGTTGAGATCCATCACCTTGTCCCAGCCGCTTTCGGGGAATTCGTCGAATTCCGCGCCCCAGGCCGCACCGGCATTGTTGACGAGGATGTCGAGCTTCGGCTCCAGCTTGATGATTTCGGCGGCGAGCTTGTTGCAGCCCTCCACGGTCGAAATGTCGATCGGCAGCGCGATGCATTCGCCGTCATAGGCGGCGGAAAGCTCTTTCGCGGTAGCCTCGCAGGGTCCCGCTTTGCGCGCGGTGATGTAGACCTTCGCAGCACCCTGGGCGAGGAATCCCGCCGCGATCATCTTGCCGATGCCGCGCGATCCGCCGGTCACGACGGCGATACGGCCCTTCAGCGAAAACAGATCCTTGAACATGCATTCCTCCATTTGATTTGGCGGAGGTTTTGAGCGCGGGCGCGGAGCGAGTCAAGGAAGGGGTTACCCGTCGTCCCTGCGAACGCAGGAACGACAATCACGCCGCATCAATCCGGCGAAAGCCGTTCCACATCGCGGTGGCGGTGCCGGAGGTCAGGACCGGGAGGATGCGGACGTCCTGGTAATTGCCGTTGAGCGAGACCCGCTGCAGCGCCGTCAGATGGCCGGCGCTTTCCGGATAGATCATGCCCGGCCGCGTCGTCACCGCGGTCTTGAACCCGGCAGTCCGGGTCAGTGCGAATTCGCGCACCCCGGCGGCGGCGCGGTCGCCATAGGGATAGCAAAAATGCAGCACCGGCCGTTGCAGCGCGCTCTCGATCCGCGCGCGGCTGGTCGCGATCTCGAACGAAGCTGACGCCTCGGACTGCCGCGCGAGATTGCAATGGCTGACGGTATGGGCGCCGATATTGACCAGCGGATCGTCCGCGAACGGTTTCAGTTCGTCCCAGGACAGGCAGAGTTCGCGGGCGATGGCGGCTTCGTCCACCTCATGGCGCGTGCATAGCGCGGAGATTTCACGTTGCTGGTCGTGCTCGCCCGGCAAGGCGCGCAGCCAGTCATGGATCCGTTGGAAGGCGGCCTGCTTGGCCGCCGCCGTCGAGGTATCGAGGCGTGTGCGGTTGCCGCCGAGGGGGATCTCGACCGAGGATGCCGCGGCGATCGCTCTCTCGAGCGCGACCCACCACAGCCGGCCGGTGCCTTCGGCGAAATCGCTGGCGACATAGACGGTGAGGGGCGCGTCAAATTCGCGCATCACCGGCAGGGCGAAGTCGCGGTTGTCGCGATAACCGTCGTCGAAGGTGAAACAGGCGAACCGCCGCGCGAAGTTGCCTTGCGAAAGCCGCGCATGCACTTCGTCCATGGTGACGAGGTCCACGTCGAGCATTCGAAGGTGCTGCAGCGTCGTGCGCAGGAATTCGGGTTCGATCTCGAGATGACGGTTGGGCTGGAATTCGGCGTCGCGGCCTGGACGCACGTGGTGCAGCATGAAAATGGCGCCGACACCTGCGAAGATTGGTCGCAGCAGGTGATGCACCCCGGACCGGGACAGCACTTCCAGTCCGGCCCGGATAACGGTGTTGCGGAGCTGCTTCATCACAAGTGGTCGGCCGGTTGGAGTTCGCCTGCACGTTAGCGGCTGATCATTGAATAAAGGGTTAGCTGGCCAAATACCTGCGCGGATAGGTTTCTGTGTTATTTCGGGTTTGACAGCCCGGCAAGGGTTTGTTTTCTCTCAATTCCCCGGATCCGCAGGACCTCGAATGCACGGACTTTTCAGGTGGAGCAGCAAATGGTGGCCGGGGGTGATTCCGCTGGTCATCTTTTGGGCTATCGCGGCCTGGACCAGCACCGAACCGCTGGAAGCCGATCTGGTGCAGCGTTCCACCGCCGCACTCAAGGATACCGTGCTCGACAAGACGCGCATCGCGGTCGAAGGCCGCGACGTGACGTTCGCCGCCGATGCGTTCTCCGAAGACGGCCGTCAGAGCGCGGTGGCTTCAGTGGAAGCCGTGCCGGGCGTGCGGCTCGTCAATGACGAAACCCGTCTCGTTCCCGAAGCCAAGCCGTTCGTCTGGTCGGCCGAGCGCGACGTCGTCCGGGTGACGCTGTCGGGCAGTTCGCCGTTGCCGGCAAGCAAAAGCAAGCTGACGGAAGCGGCGCGCGCCAGTCTCGGCGGCACCGAGGTCGTCGACCGCATGAACCTGTCGCGCGGCGCGCCACCGCGCTTCGACAATGCCGCATTGTTGCTGCTCGACCAGATCGGCAAGCTGAAGGACGGCAAGATCACGCTGTCGGACACCAAGGTCAGCCTGTCGGGCATGGCGCGCGATCTCGGCGGCAGGGAAGCGATATCAGCCGCGCTGAAAAATCTGCCCGAAGGATTTTCGGTGGCGGCCAACGACGTCAAGGCGCCGCCCTACATCTTCCAGGCCTACAAGGATCCGGTCGCGGTGACGCTGACGCTGACCGGCTATGTGCCCGACAACAACGTCCACGCCGCGCTGGTGGCGGCTGCGGGGCGCAAGTTCTTCTCTGAAAAGGTCGTCGACAATCTCAAGGCCAGCGTCGGCGCGCCCGCAGGCTTTGCCAACGCGGTGGTGCCCGCGCTTGGCGCGCTGTCGCGGCTGTCGACCGGCACGCTCGTGGTCAGCGACCGCGAGGTGAAATTGTCGGGCGACGCGCTCTATGAAGCCGCCGCCAATCAGATCCGCGCAGGCCTCGGCAAGGATTTCCCGCAAGGTTGGCAGTTCAAGCCGGAAATCTCGGTCAAGCCGGCCGCAGCACCCGTCGACGCCACCGTCTGTCAGCAACTGTTTGCCGATCTGCTCGGCAAGGCCCGGATCCGGTTTGAATCAGGGAAGGCCGATATCGTGGCGGATTCCGCCGGACTGCTCGATCGCCTGATCGAAACCGCGCTACGCTGTCCGAACGCCAATATCGAGATTGCCGGGCATACCGATACCGATGGCGACGCAGCCGCCAACCAGACATTGTCGGAGAAGCGGGCGCAGGCGGTCACCGATTATCTGGTCAAGGCGGGTCTGGCGGCGAACCGCTTCACGCCGGTCGGTTACGGCTCGACGCAGCCGATCGCCGGAAACGATTCCGAAGACGGCAAGGCGCAGAACCGCCGCATCGATTTCGTGGTGAGGTGAGCATGGCCTATCTGGCGACATTCTATTGGGGCTGGCTTTTGGCTTCAGTGCTGCTCGGGCTGGCGATGGGCTGGATTTCGGTGGTTCAGCACGGCGACGGTATTCCCAAAAAATGGCGATGGGTGCTGGCGGCGTTGGCGGCGGCGCTGGTTGCGGCGGCGCTTGCTCGCGTGGTTCCCGGCCGGTTCGGCTATTGGCTCGACCTCGGCCTGATCATGTTCGGGCTGTATCTCTGCGGCTGCGCGGTCGGGTCATGGCTGCGCGCCTGGGTGGTTTCGCGCAGCCAGCCAGCGGCGTGAGACCAGGGGCGGGATCATGGGGCAGGTCACAACGTAGCCAATGCCGCTGTCCCGTACTGCCAGCCGGTCCCTTTCTCGTCCCGAAAGCGCGTTTGGGGGGCGCCAAATGCAGCAAAACTGTGCTTCCGCTGTCATCAACCCCGCCTAATATGTTGAAGAAGCGCGTTTTATTGTCGTTCTGCGAATTCCACTCTGGCCCAAAACGCGCTACCAGAGGGGTCAGGGAGCAGCGTGGCGCCGGCGGACTTCGTACCGTTGGCATCGTCGCCGGATCGCAATTCGAGGTCTAGATGCTGGAAGCAATACGCAGGGCGATCTCGTTTCTGCGCCAGAAGCAAGTCCTGCATAAGCTCGGGGTTGTGATCAGCGTCGCGGTCATCGGGATGGCCTGTTACGTGCTGTTTCACATGCTGCGCGGCATCGACTCCAACGAGGTGATCGAAGCCATCAAGGGCACCGAGCCGCGCCAGATATGGCTGGCGGCCCTGTTCGTGGCGGCAGGCTATTTCACGCTGACATTCTACGACTGGTTTGCGGTTCGCGCGATCGGCAAGGGCCACATTCCCTACCGCGTCAACGCGCTCGCCGCCTTCACCTCCTATTCGATCGGCCACAATGTCGGCGCCAGCGTCTTCACCGGCGGCGCGGTGCGCTACCGGATCTATTCGGCCTGGGGATTGAACGCGATCGACGTCGCCAAGATCTGCTTCCTCGCCGGCCTGACCTTCTGGCTCGGCAATGCCGCGGTGCTCGGCCTCGGCATCGCCTGCCATCCGGAAGCCGCAGCCGCGATCGACCAGCTGCCGCCGTGGCTCAACCGTATCGCGGCGTTTGCGATCATCGTCGCGTTGGTGGGCTATGTGGTCTGGGTCTGGACCCAGCCGCGCGGCGTCGGCCGCGGACCGTGGACCGTCACGCTGCCGGGCGGCCCGCTGACGCTGCTGCAAATCGCGATCGGCATCGTCGATCTCGGGTTCTGCGCACTGGCGATGTATGTGCTGGTGCCGGACGAGCCCAATCTCGGCTTCGTCGTCGTCGCCGTCATTTTCGTCTCGGCGACGCTGTTGGGCTTTGCCAGCCATTCGCCCGGGGGGCTCGGGGTGTTCGACGCCGCCATGCTGGTCGGCCTCTGGCAGATGGACCGCGAAGACCTGCTTGCCGGGATGCTGCTGTTCCGGGTGCTCTATTATATTGCGCCCTTCGTCATATCTGTAATCTTGCTGACGTTTCGGGAGGTTATCATCGGCGCGCGACTCAAGCGCCTGCGCCAGTTGACGCCTGGCCCGGACGCCGAGCCGAGACATGAGGCCGTCTATGTGCGCGAGCGGAGCGATTCCGGCGCCTGAAGAAACGGTCCGAGGCGCGGTCGAGGGGTTTCTCAACCCAGATCGAGGGGTTCCTCAACCCGGGTTGAGGGGTTCCTCAACCCCGGCCGCCCGACACATTGAGGGAAGAAAGCCGGCGCGATGGCGATAGACGATTTCTCCTCATCCACCTTCTTTGCGCCGTGGCCGGACCGCCTGCGCCACGCGGCGATCATTCTGCTGGTCGCGGCCATCGCGCTCTCCGTGCTGGTGGTGCTGGCCGAACTGTCGGCGGCGCGCGCCGCCGCGGTGTTCCTCTGCATTGCTGCCGCAGCCCTGGTGCCGTGGCGGCTGCATAACGCTGTCGCCTCCCGCGAAGACGTCCGCGGCGTCAATCCGGTCGAGGCCGCCGCCGTCAGCGCCGTGGTGGCGGGAATGCCGGATCCGGCCGTGCTGCTCGATCGTGCCGGCCGCGTGCTGCATCTCAATGCAGCGGCCGCCCAGCTGGCGCCGGCGCTGCGCAAGAACGAACTGGCCCAGTTCGCGCTGCGCTCGCCCGAGATCATCACCGCACTGCGCGAGGCGATCGCGACCACCGAGCCGCGCCGGGCGACCTATCTCGACCATGTGCCGGTCGATCGCTGGATGGAACTGATCATCACGCCGGTGCCGGTGCCGACACTGTTCGGCGGCACCGACAAATGCATGCTGATGACCTTTCACGACCAGACGCCGCTGCGGCGGGTCGAGGAAATGCGTGCCGATTTCGTCGCCAATGCCAGCCACGAATTGCGCACGCCGCTGGCGGCGCTGTCGGGCTTCATCGATACGCTGCAGGGGCCGGCCAAGGATGACGCCAAGGCGCGCGAGCGCTTTCTCGGCATCATGCACGCCCAGGCGACGCGGATGGCGCGGCTGATCGACGACCTGCTGTCGCTGTCGCGGGTCGAGCTGTCGGCCCATGTCCGCCCCGATACGTCGGTGGATCTGGTGCCGATCATCCGCCAGGTCGCCGACGGGCTGGAGCCGCTGGCCAGGGAGCGCCAGGTCGCGATCGAGATCGACCTGCCGGAGCCGCCGGTGGCGATCGCGGGCGACCGCGAGGAACTGCTGCGGCTGTTCGAAAACCTGATCGAGAACGCGCTCAAATATGGCGCGTCCGGCGGCCGGGTGATCGTTTCCCTGGCCCAGGCGAATTCCGCCGAGGGCGCCCCGGAAGTGCGGGTGCTGGTGCGCGATTTCGGCCCCGGCATTGCTCCGGAACACCTGCCGCGGCTGACCGAACGCTTCTACCGGGTCGACGTCGGCGACAGCCGCGCGCAAGGTGGAACCGGGCTCGGTTTATCGCTGGTGAAACATATTCTTAACCGCCATCGCGGCCGGCTTTTGATCGAGAGCGTGCCTAAAAACGGCGCGACTTTTACCGCCTGTTTTCCCCAGGCGAAGACCCCGATGTCGACGTAAATTCAAGCGATTTCAATCGCTTGTGGGTGTCATCCAACTGTCACCGAACCTTCGTAAAAGCTCTATCGACCGCACCTAAACGGGCGGCGTGAGCGCGATCGGGCGTATCAGACGCTTCGCTCACACAACGGAGACCAACCATGAATTTCATCAAGGCAATCGTCGCTGCCGGCCTGGTCGCCGCCTCGACGTCGGCATTCGCTGCCGACATCACCGGCGCGGGCGCCACCTTCCCGTTCCCGATCTATTCGAAGTGGGCTGACGCCTACAAAAAGGAGACCGGCAACGGTCTGAACTACCAGTCGATCGGTTCCGGCGCCGGCATCAAGCAGATCCAGGCCAAGACCGTGACCTTCGGCGCCACCGACGCGCCGCTGAAGGCCGAAGTGCTCGAAAAGGACGGTCTGGTGCAGTGGCCGATGGTGATGGGCGCGATCGTCCCGGTCGTGAACCTCGAAGGCATCAAGTCGGGCGAACTGGTGCTGTCGGGCGAAGTGCTCGGCGACATCTATCTCGGCAAGATTACCAAGTGGAACGATCCCGCGATTGCCAAGCTCAATCCGAGCCTGAAGCTGCCGACCGACGCCATCACCGTGGTGCGCCGCTCCGACGGTTCGGGCACCACCTTCAACTTCACCGACTATCTTTCGAAGTCGAACGCCGAGTGGAAGACCAAGGTCGGCTCCGGCACCGCGGTTGAATGGCCGGCGGGCGTTGGCGCCAAGGGCAACGAAGGCGTTGCCGGCAATATCGGCCAGACCAAGAACGCGATCGGTTACGTCGAATACGCCTACGCCAAGCAGAACAAGCTGACCTACACCGCGCTGATCAACAAGGGCGGCAAGACCGTGCAGCCGACCATCGCAGCGTTCCAGGCGGCCGCGTCCAACGCCGACTGGGCCAAGGCGCCCGGCTACTACGTGATCCTGACCGACCAGCCCGGCGATGCCTCCTGGCCGATCACCGCGGCGACCTTCATCCTGATGCACAAGGATGCGACCGACAAGGCAGCGTCGCAGGAAGCCATCAAGTTCTTCAAGTACGCTTTCTCCAAGGGCGGCAAGATGGCTGAAGAACTCGACTACATCCCGATGCCCGACTCGGTCGTCAAGCTGATCGAAAAGACCTGGTCGGCCGACATCAAGAGCTAAGGTCCGTTTCGCTCTTGCGATAACGGACTCGCACGACAACGGGAGCCCGCTCCCTCTGCCCAACCCGGCTTCACCCCGGGTTGGGTTTCCCTCCCGGCGGGGCAGGGCAATAACAACAGCAAGAACACAGCCGTAAGAACCAAGAACAATTCGCGGTCGAACCGGCTGCAAAACCCGTGCATCGAATTCGGGTCGTTGGGCTATAAGGACAGGGGATTGGCGTGGCAGACATGGCGGTTCAAGGCGACGTAATGGAAGCTGCTGCTGGACCTTACGATCGTGCCAGGGCCCTCAGCGCCTTCAGGCTTGGCGATGTCACTTTTTACTGGATCACCCGCGCCTGCGCGATTTCGGTGCTCCTCATTCTTGGCGGCATCATCCTTTCCTTGATCGTGGGCGCGTGGCCCGCGCTCAGGGAGTACGGCTTCTCCTTCCTGCTCACCTCACGCTGGGCACCGTCGGCCGATCCGCCGGTACTCGGCGCGCTGGGTCCGATCTACGGCACGCTCGTTACCTCGGGAATTGCGATGTTGATCGCCATTCCCGTCGGCCTCGGCATCGCGGTGTTCCTGACCGAAATCTGCCCACTCTGGCTGCGTCGTCCGATCGGGCTCGCCATCGAGCTGCTCGCCGGCATTCCCTCCATCATCTACGGCATGTGGGGCTTCTTCGTGCTGGGGCCGTTTCTGGCCAACACGTTCCAGCCCTTCATGATCAGCATCTTCGACGGCGTCCCGGTGCTGGGATCGATCTTCGGCGGTCCGCCGTCCTATTTGTCGCTGTTCAACGCCGCGCTGATTCTCGCGATCATGGTGCTGCCGTTCATCACCTCGATCTCGGTCGACGTGTTCAAGACGGTGCCGCCGGTCCTGAAGGAAGCCGCCTATGGCGTCGGCTGCACCACCTGGGAAGTCGTCCGCAACGTCGTCATCCCCTACACCCGTGTCGGCGTGATCGGCGGCGTCATGCTGGCGCTCGGCCGCGCGCTCGGCGAGACCATGGCGGTCACCTTCATCATCGGCAATTCGTTCCACATCTCGTCCTCGATCTTCGCGCCGGGCACCACGATTTCGGCGGCGATCGCCAGCGAATTCGCCGAGAGCGACGGTCTGCACCAGTCCGGCCTGATCCTGCTCGGCCTGCTCTTGTTCGTGCTGACGTTCTTCGTGCTCTCGGCCGCGCGGCTGATGCTGATGCGTCTGGAAAAGAAGGCGGGCAACTGAGATGAACCCGATTTATTCCTCGCGCAAGCGCTTCGACATCGTCGTCCGGGCACTGTGTGTCGGCGCCGCTTTGTTCGGCGTCACCTGGCTCGCGCTGATCCTGTTCACGCTGTTCTACAACGGCCTCGCCGGCATCAATTTCGCGGTGTTCTACCAGGACACTCCGCCGCCCGGCTCGACCGAAGGCGGCCTGCGCAACGCCATCGTCGGTTCGATCATCATGACCGTGATCGGGGTCGGCATCGGCGCGCCGCTCGGCCTGTTCGCCGGAACCTACCTGGCCGAATACGGCAAGCACGACAAGCTGACCTCGGTGATCCGCTTCATCAACGACATCCTGCTCAGCGCGCCCTCGATCATCATCGGCCTGTTCGTCTATGGCGCGATCGTGGTGCCGATGGGCGGCTTCTCGGCCTTTGCCGGCAGTCTGGCGCTGGCTGTCATCGTCATTCCCGTGGTGGTGCGCACCACCGAGGACATGCTCGGGCTGGTACCCAATCCGTTGCGTGAAGCGGCCTCCGCGCTCGGCCTGCCGCGTTCGCTGGTAATCCGCCGCATCGCCTACCGCGCCGCGCGCTCGGGCCTCATCACCGGCGTGCTGCTCGCCACCGCTCGCGTCGCCGGCGAAACCGCGCCGCTGTTGTTTACCGCGCTGTCGAACCAGTTTTTCAGCCTCAACCTGACCAAGACGATGGCGAACCTGCCGGTCACCATCAACAACTTCGTGCAAAGCCCCTACGTCTACTGGAAGCAACTCGCCTGGAGCGGGGCCCTGCTCATCACCCTGACCGTTCTTGCCCTGAATATTGGCGCGCGCATCCTCGGCGCCGAGAGGACAGCAAAATGACCGACGTTTCCTTATCATCGATG
>Ga0207667_10009934_pt1 | contig 11163 bp, 8 predicted proteins | sample KBSCornC52_FD_184301 | JGI IMG/M metagenome (GOLD analysis project Ga0207667, IMG submission 184301) | Corn rhizosphere microbial communities from Kellogg Biological Station, Michigan, USA - KBS Corn C5-2 (SPAdes) (version 2) | ecosystem: Host-associated > Plants > Roots > Rhizosphere > Soil ...
TGCGAGTATGGCGGTCGACTGCTCCGCTGCTGAAGCGCTCGATCAGTGCCCGTCGTCCGCCACGCGGGCATCGCTACAGTGAGTGTCTGCGATGGGACGACGTGCGGCGACACGCGATGTCCCATTCGACGGGCGTGCGACGAACCAACCCCCAATTCCCGCTTGGCGGTCTTGGCGCTCTTGGCGACTTGGCGGTAAATCCGGGAGCCGTACTCCGTGTCCCAAAGCGTTTACAATGGTGCGTGACGGCGCTGACGCGCCGAATCAGGTGGTCGTCCGCGACGCCGAAGGCTGGGTCGCGCTGCGACGTGGCGCGTGACCAGGGCTGCTCCTTGCGCTGGGGCGGTGCGGAACGACCGTGCGTGCTCGCATCCCTGCGGGCTGCTGCGCGCGCCGGGCCCCTCAACCCCGGTCGCCGCGCAAAGCCGCGGCGCGCGGGGGAGGGAGCCCACGCCGCGCACGCCAAAGCCCGATGTGCGTAGGACCCGCGGGGCTTGTTTCTCGGCTCGAGTCGTCCGCCACGCGGGCATCGCTACAGTGAGTGTCTGCGATGGGACGACGTGCGGCGACACGCGATGTCCCATTCGACGGGCGTGCGACGAACCAACCCCCAATTCTCGCTTGGCGGTCTTGGCGCTCTTGGCGACTTGGCGGTAAATCCGGGAGCCGTACTCCGTGCCCCAAAGCGTTCACAACGGTGCGTGACGGCGCTGACGCGCAGAATCAGGTGGTCGTCCGCGACGCCGAAGGCTGTGCCGCGCTTCGACGTGGCGCGTGACCATCAAGCAAGAGGATCAGTCGACTTCGTCGGGCAGGGGGGAGACTCCGATGTGCACGTGGTCGTGGTGATCGGCGTTGTCGTCGGGGGTCAGGTATTCGTGGAAAAAGCCGCTGCTTCTCAGGCGGCTGGCGATGGCGTTCACGGGCGGTGCGTCTGCGGCGGGCGAAACGCCGAGGCCTTTTTTGAAGTCGTGCTCGACCTCGTAATGGACGCCGAGGCGGGTGAAACCGTGCAGATCGATGGCGAGCCCGTAGGCGTGCAGGCTGACGCGACCCTTGTTGCTCAGGCGATAGACGTACGCGCCGGAAAAGCGCACGTCGCTCACGCCGAGTGCGGTCAGCTCGGGCGCGACCAGATCGAGCGCGAGCAGCAAGCGGCAATCGGCGATCAACGGCCCGTTGTCGCCCGTGTAGAAGCGAATGCCGGCGATCGGGCCGTCCAGGACGACCGGCGTTCGGACGCCGAGCTCGTGATCGAGTGAATGGTACGGCACGCCGCGCAGCGAGAGTTGCGCGAGGCACGCCGCGCCGCCGGGCAACACCGAACGCAGCTCATTGCGCGTGCGCGGTCGCGGCACGTCGCCCATTTTCGCGAACGGTGAGCTTTCGGGCGCGCCGTTGATTTTGCTCGGAGCGCTCGGCGCAGTTGGCTTTACGCTCGGCTTCGAGTTGGTTGCTGAGGCTGCGCCGGCCGGCACGATCATCGGCGGCCAAGCGTAGCTTGCGGGCACGACCCAGCCGGCACTCGCTGCTTCGGGATAGCTCGCTTCCGGCGCCTCATGCGCGCATCCGGCGAGCGCGGAAAGCGCGGCCAGGATGAGGAAAGTCGGGGCTTTGGCGATCACGCGCGAAATTGTGGCAGGCCCGGCCGGTGCGGGGCCAACAAATGTGCGGATAGGGCGGGGCGGGCCGCGAACGCCGCCGGCCCTGACGCTTTTTGGATGCGGCTTACTCCCGACTCCCCGTTGCGCCCAATCGGGGTGGACGCCGGAATGGTCAAATGACGCCTGGGCAGTGGTCAAATGACAGGGGTTTGCTGTGCTGGCAATGCTAGACTGAGCGATATGCAGGCGTTGAAGGCTCGTGTCGAAAACGGTCGGCTCAAGCTCGACGAGCCGACGGATTTGCCCGAGGGCCAGCTGATCGAGCTCGTGCCGTTGAATGAGGTTTTCCTGAACGGCGGTGATGACCTCGATGACGAAGAACGCGCCGCGCTGCACGAATCGATTCGCGAGGGGATCGAAGACATGGAAGCGGGGCGCACGGTTGATGCAAAAGCCGCTGTAGCGGCGTTACGCTTGCGGTTGTGAGAGTCGAACTCTCCGCTCGGGCGCTGCTGGAACTCGAGCGTATTGATGCGTCCTGGCGAAAGCGCGCGTCTTCGCCAGATACCTTTCTCGATGAGTCCAAGAGCTCGTAGAATGGATCGAAACGACGGGCGTGATTGGGCCAATCTATGGTGCACGGTCAGACCGCCGCGTGCATCGATTGTTGCTCGAGAAGAGCGAGTACCATCTGTACCTCGTCCGCAAGTCCGATGACTTGATTGTCGTCGTGTCGATCTGGGCGGCTCGCCGAAAACGCGGCCCGAAGCTGTAGCGTCTTATGCCGTCACTCGGCTGACCAGGTTCGCCGCTTCATCCCGGTCGATTTCGAGCGCCTCGGCGATTTCCAAGATGAGCTCGCGTTCACTGGTGCGGATGATGCCGTCGGCGGCGGTCACTTGCACGGCGAGTTGGAGTGCCACTTTGCGCGCGTTGGGCTCGGGCAGGCGCTCTTTGATCTCGCGCAGCCGCGCGAAGCGGCCGTCGCGGACCAGTGCCTCCTTCGCGTCCGCGAGCAGCGTCATGAGCCGCGTCACCGCTAGGCGCCCGTCAGTCAGTGATTCGACGCTTTTCAAAAAGTGCGAGCGCTCGACGGCGCTGAATTCGCCGTCGGCGGACGCCGCGAGGAACATGATCTCGACCAAAGCCTCGAGCGTTGTCTCACCCAGCGCCCGCACGTCCGTGCTGATCCCACTCATGACTAGGAGCTTATCGCGCCTTCGAGCAGTCGCCTACTGCTCGGCGCGCCAAGTCGCGTGGAGTGGAGTTTACGCGCTGCTGCCGCGATCGGCTTCGTCGATCAGAAATGGGCCATGCGTGAGTTGGCGGATGACTTCGGTGGCGTAGCTTCCCGAAGGGAGAGAAAATTCGACCATCAGCCGACCGACCCCTGCCCAGCTCAGCGACAGCTCGCTGATTGGCGCGATCAAATCACGGCGCGTGCCGGGCGCGAGCCGCGCCAGCTTATCGAGCGCTTCGGCGGGCATCCCGAGTTCGTCCACGATCTGCCGTTCGAGGGCGGCAGCTTCGCTGTTCGCCGGGCGTGCCTTGGGGCCGAAGATGGGCCCCGTGAGATGAATGTCGCCGCTCGTCAGGCGCGGACCTTCGCGTTCCGTGTCTTCGACCGTGAACATGGCGCCTGCGCCGTCGAGGCGCACCACTTCGCCGCTCAGCAAGTGGTCGAGCCCGAGCGCGCGGCGTGCCGAGAAATAGCGATTGAAGACCTCGGCTTGGATTACGCTCGGGTAGAGCTTGCTGAGGAAGCGCGGCACGCCGTGGACTTTGCCGCCTTCTCGCAGCCAGGCCATGGCTTGCCCCAGGCCGTCGCCGCGACGGCCGAAGCGCTGTCCGCCGAAGTAGTTGTACAGCCCGCGCGCGCGCAACGCCTCGGCGGTGATCGACGCAGTCTCGAGCGCGCCGGTGTCGGCGGTGTCGAGCGTGATTCGAAAGCGGTTGCCGAGCAAATGCCCGGTCCGCAGCTTGTTCGAATGGCGGGTGTGCTCGAGCATGCGGATGCCTTCGGGCAGCGACCATTCGCCGGGCGGGCGCGCCTTCATCGGCAGTGACAGCCACTGGCTCGTGACGGCGTGTTTGTCTTTGAGCCCCGCGTAGCCCACGTCGCGCTCATCGACGCCAGCGGCGCGCGAAATGGCGCGCACCAAGGAAGGCGTGGTAAAGCCGCGCTTTTCGAGGCGCACGTAGCAGTGTTCGCCCTCGCCGCTGTGCGCGTAGAGCGGCAGCTCATCGACGATGAAATCTTCTGGTGCCGGGCCGATTTGCGCGTCGATGTGCGGCAAAGCGGCGTCCATCACCGGCGGCTCGGCGGGGCGAAGCCCGCTCGGCGCGCCGCTCTCGACGGCTTCGATCATGATTTGGGTCCGATCAATTCTCCGAGCGCCTTCAGCAGATCGTCGCTCGCGGTTTCAGTGCTGCCGACGTCGAGATCTTCGATGCCCAAGATCAAAAGCTCGGGATCGGAACGCTCGTCGTCGTAGTCGCCCGGCATCCGAAACAGCTCGGGCGGCGGCGGGGGCACGCTATCGGCGGGCAGCGCGTGCGTGTGACCGCCGGCGCAGTGCAGCACCAGCACCGCGATGTTGTCTGGGCCACCCGCGTCGTTGGCGAGCTGGATCAGGCGCTGCGAAATTTGCTCCGGCGTTTCATCGCGCGCCAAGGTCGCCGCCATTTCCGGGGCGGAAACCGGGCCACTCAGGCCATCGCTGCACAAGAGATAACGGTCGCCTTCGACCACGGTGTACGAGCGGATCGAGACGCGCAGTTGGCCGTCCATGCCCAGCGCCCGCGTCACCACGTTCTTCGGTAGGCGCGCCAGCACTTGGTCGTCGAGCTCCGGGCGTTGCTCGATCACGTCGGTGAGCAGCGAATGATCTTTGGTCAGGAGCTCGAGGTGCCCGCCGCGCAAACGGTAGCAACGGCTGTCGCCCACGTGCGCGACGTGCATCAAGCCCGAACGCGGTGAGAAGCAGGCGGCCACGACCGTCGTGCCCATGCCGCGATGCACCTGCGAGGTGCGCGAGATCTCGACGATGTCGCTGTTGGCCTTGAGCACCGCGGCCGACAGCCGCCGCGCGCCGTTCGGGATGCCGAAGCGGTTGAACTCGGGGCGCTCGTGCGTGGCGCGAATCGTCGCGCCGAAGTAATTCGACATCGAACGCGCGCACAGGGCGCTCGCCACTTCGCCGGCGTTGTGACCGCCGGCTCCGTCCGCAACCAGGTACAGGCTCAGGTCGTCGCGGACGAGCACGGTATCTTCGTTGTGCGTGCGGCGCTTCCCGACATCCGTCGCGCCGCCCGCGTGGAGCACGAGCTCGGCCGTCATTGATAACTCGTCGGAGTTTTGCAGGAACGCGGGGCGGCGGAAAGACCGCGCGCGGCAACTCCGGCATAAGCCGGCGAAATCGCTGGAAATCCGGCCAGCCGCTCGGTGCTGGCTGCGCGCGGCTGCGGAATTTCTGCGGCTTTTGCTTGACCTGACCAGAAGGACAGCCCGAAAGTTGCCGAGTAGTGAGCACTAGCGATGCGGCACGCGCGAAGCCCAAGACTGGGCTGGTGCTCTCGGGGGGCGGCATGCGCGGCGCCTATGAGGTGGGCGTGGTTGCCGGCATCATGGAGGCGCTGGACCCCGAGCCGGGCTCGCCGCCCGTATTCCAGGTCTTCGCCGGGACCTCGGTCGGGGCCATCAACGCGACCTATTTGGCGTCCAACGCCGGCCATGCCGACCACGGCGTGGAGCGTCTGGCGGAGGTTTGGAACAGCCTGCGGCTCGAGGATCACGCGCGCGTTCGCCCGTTTGGCTTAGCGCGCTTACCCGACAGTTTGCGTTCCCGGTTTCGCTCGACCCGGCCGGACAACGAGATGGGCAGCTCGCTGCTCGACTCACGCGGCATTGAGGTGCTGGTACGGCGCACCATCGACTGGGCCAAGCTGCACGAGAACATCGATCGCGGGCTGATCGACGCGGTGATGGTGGCGGCCTTGCACGTCGTTTCCGGGCGCACGACCATGTTCACCGAGCACGCTCCGCACTGCCACATCGTGGCGACGCGCGACGAGCGGCGCGCCACGTCTTTCGAGCGCATCACGGCCGACCACGTGCTCGCTTCGGCCGCGATTCCGCTGCTTTTCCCGACGCGCCGCATCGGCGAGCATTACTATTGCGACGGCGGTCTGCGCTTCAACACGCCGATTGCGCCTGCGATTCGCGCTGGCGCCGAACGCCTGGTGATCATCTCCGTGCGCCACGAGCGCTCCCAGCGCGAAGTGACGGCTGCCGAGGAGACGGACGCCGGCAGCGGCCGCGAGCTCAGCTCGGTGTTTCTGGTCGGCAAATTGCTGAACGCGCTGCTGCTCGACCCCGTTGCGTACGATTTACAGGTTCTCGAGCGCCTCAACCAAGTGATGGAAGTGCTCGAAGAGACCCTTGACGCCGACGATCTCGAGCGCATTCAACGGGTATGGATCAAGCACCGCGGAGCGCCCTACCGCCGGCTGAAGAAGCTCGTCTTCCAGCCCTCGCGGGATTTGGGCCGCGTCGCGGGCGAGTTCATCAAAACATCTCTGCGTACGACCAACCTGCGTCCAGTCACCAAGTACCTGATCGAGAAGTTCGCCAGTGACGCGCCCGAGCCCGAGGCCGATTGGGCTTCGTATTTGCTCTTCGACGGCAGCTTCGCGCATGAGCTGATTGAAATCGGCCGCCAGGACGCGCGCGCGCAGGCCGATAAGATCCGCGAATTTTTCAGCTAAAGCGTGCGCCGGCACGCTGAGCGCTCAAAAAACCAAAGCTTCCGCCACGCGCCTGCGGAATGAATTGGGTCGGGCGCGGGTTGTACGGCAGAGCGAAGACGAGAACCCGCGTAGATACGAGGAAATTCAGCGATGATCAGTCGGCGATTCACGAGTCCCTTGGTCTTGGTCGGCATCGTGGCAGCGGCGGCAAGCGGCTGCACCAAATCCGGCAGCTCGCAGATCCACCCGGAAATTGCCGCGGAAAGCGGCGGCGCCGCGGCCCCCGTTACAGTGGTAACGAACCCGGCCTTGACCCGCGTGGGTGCCGAATCGATTGCCGACATCACCGAGCGCGTCCTGCCCTCCGTCGTGAATATCTCGATGACCAAGGTCACGAAGATGTCCGGCTCCGGGATGGGCTTTCTGCCGTTCTTCGGCCCACAGGGCCCGGAGGATCGCCGCGAGCAGGGCATGGGCTCCGGCGTGATCGTGTCCAAGGACGGTTACGTGCTCACGAACAACCACGTGGTCGCCGACGCCCAAGAAATCAAAGTCACGACCTCGGATCGGCACAACTACGAAGCGACGGTCATCGGCACGGACCCGAAGAGCGATCTGGCGGTGATCAAGATCAAGGGCAACGTCACGAACCTGACGCCGGTCGAGTTCGGTGATTCCGGCCGCCTGCGCCTCGGGGACATCGTGCTGGCGATCGGTAATCCGTTCGGCGTGGGGCAGACGGTGACCATGGGCATCGTTTCCGCCAAGGGCCGTTCGGATCTCGGCATCGAGACGTATGAAGATTTCATCCAAACCGACGCCGCCATCAACCCCGGTAACTCGGGTGGCGCGCTGATCAACGGTGAAGGCAAGCTGGTCGGGATCAACACCGCGATTCTGTCCCGCAGCGGCGGCTATCAGGGCATCGGCTTCGCCATCCCGAGCAACATGGCTTCGCCGATCATGGAGAGCCTGAAGAAGAACGGCAAAGTCGTGCGCGGCTGGCTCGGCGTCGCCATTCAAGACGTGGATCAAGAGCTGGCGGATGCCATGAAGCTGCCGTCGGCGACGGGCATTCTGCTCTCCGACGTGAAGCCGGGCACGCCGGCCGCGAAAGCCGGGCTCGCGCGCGGCGACGTGGTGCTCAAGGTCGACGGCAAGGTCGTCGATACGAGCGGCCAATTCCGAAATATCATCGCCGCGAGCGGCGCTAAGCACAAAGTGCATCTGGATTTCGTGCGTGACGGCAAACCCGCCGCGTCCGATGTCGAACTCGGTGAGATGCCGGAGTCGGACACCACGGTGGCTTCGACGCCGGGCAGCGCGCAGAGCGGCGCACTCGACGGCATCGTGCTCGAGAACTTGAATCCGCAGAACCGCAGCGCGTTCGAGATCGACGACGCAGTGAAACAGGGCGTCGTGATCGTGCGTCTCGATCCGCAGAGCAACGCTGCGCGCGCTGGGCTTCGCCCCGGTGACGTGGTGCTCGAGGTCAACCGCGTGCGCATCGATTCACCGCAGAAGTTTCAGGAGCTGTATTCGAAGTCCAAGAGTCGCGTGCTCTTGCTGGTGAATCGGCACGGCAGCACGACGTACTTGGTCGTCAAGGGCGGTAACTGAGCTCGCTCGGGCACTCCGCCGCCAGTGAGCCGCCTGAAAACACCGATTCTGCTCCGCCAACTCACTACCTGATAAACTCATAAACGAGACCGAAGTGGACCCTCAGCCCGTCGATGCTACGTTCGGCGGGTGAGGCGCCATTCGGGTCTGTCCGGCATTCTGGCGCTGTCGTTGGTTGCGTTGGTCGCCGCCTGCGGCGGCCGAGATAGTCTGTTCTTCGAAGCGGCACTCGAAGCCGGCGGCGCGGGCAACCACGCCGGCAGTGTGAGCGTCATCGCCGGTGCCGGCACGCTGAGCGACGGCGGGGCCGGCAACGTGGCGGGTCAGAGCCACGGCGGAGCCGCCGCGCACGGCGGCGTGCCGGGCGCGGGTGGCAGCCAAGGCGGAGCTGCGAGCCGCGGTGGAGCACCCGGTGCGGGCGGCTCGACTGGCGGCGCGTCCACGGCCGGCTCCGGCGGGCAAGGCGGTATGGCGTGCCCAGGCGGTACCGAGCTCTGCCAAGGCGCCTGCATCGACACCCGCAGCGACGCGCATGACTGCGGCGCGTGTGGTCATGATTGTGGCGGCGGCGCGTGCGTCGCGTCTGCCTGCCAGCCCGTCGTGCTGGCCACGCATCGAGATTCGCCGTGCGGCATCGCTGTCGACGCCTCGTACGTCTACTTTACTGCGGGCGGCAACGTGGAGCGAGTTGCCATCGACGGCGGTCCGACGACGACGCTCGCCTCGGGTCAGTTTGGTGCATGCGGCGTGACCGTCGATGCGGCGCGCGTGTATTGGGTCAATCTCGTGTTCTCGGGTCAGGTGATGTCCGCGCCGCTCGCTGGAGGCGCGGCAGAGACACTGGCGGACAAGCAGAATTATCCGTTCAACATCGTCGTGCACGACGGACTGCTCTATTGGACGAACAGTGGCAACGACACCAACGGGGCGGGCGTGATGCGCATGTCCGTGAGCGGCGGGCCCGTGACCGCGTTGGCGAAAAACCAGGCGCATCCGGTGGGCCTCACGGTCGGTTCGGGCAGCTTGTTTTGGACCAGCACGGCGGGCGGCGCGATTCGCACCCTGCCACTCGCCGGCGGCAACGTGACGACGCTCGCGACCGGCCAGGGAGATCCGCTCGCGATTAGCGTCGTCGGCACAGCCATCTATTGGACGACTGACGGCACGGGTCAGGTCGTGAAGCTCGAACGTGGTGGTGGCACGCCGGTCGTGCTCGCGACGGGCTCGAATCCGGCCGGGATCGTGGCAGACGAGCGCAACGTGTACTTTACCGATAGCATGGGTTTAATCGAGCGATTGCCGGTGACGGGCGGAGAGCCCAGCGTGCTCGCCAGGACTCAGCTCGGCGCCTGGGCCATGGCGATGGACGCGCGCAACGTGTATTGGATCAACGACAGCGTCGACGGCTCGGTCGTCAAGCTCGCTAAGTGAGCTCTTCCTGTTCCGGGCCGGGCGTCACGTTCGGCGTTCGCTCGCGCGCCGGTGCATCGAGCGCGCGGCGGATGGCTTGCGCAAGCTCGCTGATGTTGAAGGGCTTGGCCAAAAAGCTCACTTGACCGAGCTCGATGCCGTGCCTGAGCACGACGTCTTCCGTGTAGCCCGAGATGAACATCACGCGCAGGCCAGGTCGCGCGATCGATAGCTGTTCGGCCAACTCCCGTCCGCTCGAGCCGGCGAGCACCACGTCCGCCACGAGCAGCGCCAGGTTCGGCGCATAGCGCAGCGCCGGCAGCGCCTCTTCCGCGCTGGAAAAATCGGTGACCTGGTAGCCGAGGCTCTCGAGTTGGCGCTTGGTGGTGGCTCGGACGAGCTCTTGGTCCTCGACCAGCGCGATGCATTCGGAGCCTCGCGGAGGGCGCGAATCGAGCACGCGCGGGGCGTCGCCCGCACTCGCGACCGTGCGCGGGAAATAAAGGGTAAACGTCGTGCCGCGACCGAGCGCGCTCTCCACGTCGACCATGCCGGAGGCTTGCTGCATGGCGCCGTAAACCATGGCAAGACCGAGCCCCGTGCCCATGCCTTGCGGTTTGGTCGTAAAGAACGGCTCGAAGATCTGCGGCAGCACGTCCGCGCCCATGCCCACGCCCTCGTCCTTGACCGTCACGACCACGTAGTCGAGAGGGGTCTGAGCGCCCAGGTGCTTGGGCGGCGATGTGTGACGGTTTTCGGTGCGGAGCGTGAGCTGGCCGCCTTTGGGCATCGCATCGCGCGCGTTGACGGCCAAGTTGATCAGCATCTGCTCGGCGTGTGACGGATCGACGCGCACTCGCCACAGTTCGGGCTCGAGCTCGAGCCGCAGCTCGACGTCCTCGCCCAAGAGCCGTGCCAGCAATTTTTGCACGTTCTCGACGCAGCTATTCAAATCGATCACGCGCGGCTCGGCGATCTGTCGCCGCGCGAACGCCAAGAGCTGACGAGTCAAGGCCGCGGCGCTCAGCGACGCTTGCTCGATGCCGTGCAAGTGATCCAAGATCCGCTGATTCGGCGTCTCCAGCGTGCGGGCGAGATCGACGTTGCCCAAAATCACGGTCAACAGATTATTGAAATCGTGCGCCACGCCGCCCGCGAGGCGGCCGATCGAATCGAGCTTCTGGGCTTGGTAGAGTTGGGCCTGAAGGCGTGTATTTTCTTCCTCGGCGCGTTTCAGCTCGCTGATGTCACGCCCTTCGGCGACGAGCGAGGCGACGCTGCCGTCTTCGGCCAGGATCGGCGTGATCGAAAAATCGACGAAGCGCAGTTGTCCGTTTGCGTTGCGATGCGCCACGTCGAAGCGCACGAATTTGCCGCGCGCGGCGACGTTCACTGCCGCGCGGAGTTGGCTCTGCAGCTCGCTCGAGTGCGACCATGACGGCGTTTCCCAAAACAGCTTGCCGCGGATCTGCTCCGCGGTGACTCCGGCTGACGAGAGCGAGGCGCGGTTCGGTTCGAGCACTCGCCCTTCCGGCGTCAACATGCCGATCAGCTCGTACGCGCCGTCGAAAATCGCGCGGAACTTGCGCTCGCTCTCTTGCGCGGCGGCCTGCGCGGCGCACGTTTCTTCGATTTGCCGGCGCAGCGTCGCGTTCACGCTTTCGAGCTCGCGCGTGCGCTCCACCACGCGTATCTCGAGCTCGCCGTGAGTTTTGCGCAGCAGCTCGCGCGCGCGGCGCCGCTCGGTGTTGTCGCGCAGGATCAACGCGCGCCCGCGCGT
>Ga0207667_10009938_pt1 | contig 11162 bp, 11 predicted proteins | sample KBSCornC52_FD_184301 | JGI IMG/M metagenome (GOLD analysis project Ga0207667, IMG submission 184301) | Corn rhizosphere microbial communities from Kellogg Biological Station, Michigan, USA - KBS Corn C5-2 (SPAdes) (version 2) | ecosystem: Host-associated > Plants > Roots > Rhizosphere > Soil ...
AGAAGGACGCCCCCGACCAGGCCGCGGCGTTCCTCGAGCAGCTCGGCAACCCCTATGACGCGATCGGCGCCGACGCCGACGGCCGCACCTCGATCGACTGGGGCGTCTACGGCGTGCCCGAAACCTTTATCGTCGACGCCAAGGGCGTGATCCGCTTCAAGCACACCGGCCCGCTCGCGATGGCGGACATCGACCGCGAGATCGTGCCGGCGATCGAAAAGGCGAAAGCCGAGAGTTGAACCGGTGGCTCAAGGCCCCCTCACCCGGAGGGCTTCGCTCCCCGACTTCTCTCCCCAAAGGGAGAGGTGAGGCGGCGGCAAGACGGTGCCGCATCACCACCTCCCCCTCGGGGGAGAGGTCGGCGCGGCAGCGCCGGGTGAGGGGGCCTTGCCGCGAGCGGGGGAACCCGACTGCGGGTCTTCGGCGTTTCCCCTCCTCAACACGGAGGAATCCCATGCAAACGCTGCCCGAAAGCATCCACGTCGGAATGAAAGTGTTCGACTCCCATCACAAGCAGATCGGCAAGATCGATGATTTGAAGTTCTCGGAAAACGAGGACGACCCCGAGGTCACGCCCGCCGAGATCGATGGAACCGACCGCCGGGACCGCCGCGACACCATCCTCCAATCCATTGCCGAAGCCTTCGGCAAGGAAGAACTGCCCGAGGTGCTGCGCGACCGCCTGCTGACCGAGGGATATATCCGCCTCGACACCAAGGGCCTGATGGCCAAGGACCGCTTCATCCTGCCCGACCAGATCGCCTCGGCGACCGGTGACGAGGTGATGCTCAACGTCGACAAGGACCAGCTCATCAAGCGGCCGTAAGGGCTCGTGCCGCCGGACCACCTCCGGCGGCGGTTCTGTTCGCGGTGGGAATATCGGCGCTCGGCGGCTGGACCGCGTCCTAGGGCAGCGGATCGATCGGCGTGATCGCCTCGACCGGCTTCACCGGCTCGGGGGCGTAGCGGTTGAGGACCCGGAGCTGCGAGGCGGCGAACAGGATGGTCAGCGGCATCGTCGCCCAGACCTTGAACGCCACCCAGAAATCGGTGCTTTGCGTGCGCCACACGACCTCGTTGAGCGCCGCGAGGAAGAAGAAGAACAGGCCCCAGCGCAGCGTCAGCACCGTCCAGCCTTCGGGACGGAGCTTGTAGACGTCGCCGAACACATAGCGCAGCAGCGACACGCGGAAGACCAGCCCGCCCAGCAGCACCACGCCGAACAGCGAGTCGACGATGGTCGGCTTCATCTTGATGAAGGTGTCGTCGTGCAGCCAGAGCGTCAGCCCGCCGAAGATCAGCACCACGACGCCGGTGACCAGCGGCATCAGCGCGACCTTCTTGAGCAGCAGCCAGCTCAGGATCAGCGACAGCACCATGGCGCCCATGAACCAGGCGGTGCCGACGAAGATGTCGGCGCGGGCGTTGACGATGAAGAACACCACCAGCGGCCCCAGCTCGAGCGCCATCTTGATGAGCTGCGGCCTGAGCTCGCCCCAGCTCACGTCGGCGTCCCTGTCCTCGGCCATCTAGACCTCTCCTACGATGGCGCGGGCGAAATCCGCCGCGGCGAACGGCTCGAGATTGTCGATCCCCTCGCCCACGCCGATGAAATGCACCGGCAGGCCGAATTTTTTGGCGATCGCCACCAGGATGCCGCCGCGCGCCGTGCCGTCGAGCTTGGTCATCACCAGCCCCGTGACCCCTGCGCGCTTGCCGAAGATGTCGACCTGATTGAGCGCATTCTGTCCAGTCGTCGCATCGAGCGTCAGAAGTGTGGCGTGCGGGGCGGTCGGGTCGACCTTCCTGATGACGCGGATCATTTTTTCGAGCTCGCCCATCAGCTCGTCGCGGTTCTGCAGCCGCCCCGCCGTATCGATGATCAGCAAATCGCTGCCGGCCGCCTTGGCTTCGGTCAGCGCGTCGAAGGCGAGGCCCGACGCGTCCGATCCGGCGGCGCGGGCAACGACCGGCGCGCCGGTGCGCTGCCCCCAGACCTGGAGCTGCTCGATGGCGGCGGCGCGGAAGGTGTCGCCGGCCGCCAGCATCACCGACTTGCCCTGAGCCCGGTAGAGCGAGGCGAGCTTGCCGATGGTGGTGGTCTTGCCCGAGCCGTTCACCCCGACCATCAGGATGACGAACGGCTTGTGCGCCGGATCGATCGCGAGCGGCTGCGCCACCGGACCGAGCACGGTCTCGATCTCGCTGGCGAGGAGCGTGCGGACCTCGTCGGTCGTGATGTCGCGGTCGAAGCGGTCGCGCCGCAGCGCCTCGGTGACCGTCGAGGCGACGTCGACGCCGAAATCGGCCTGGATCAGGATGTCCTCGAGCTCGGCCAACATGGCGTTGTCGAGCCGCTTCTTGGTGAAGACCGAGGCGATGCCGCCGGTGAGCTGGTCCGACGAGCGCTTGAGGCCGGAGGCAAGGCGCTGCAACCAGCTCGCCTTCGGGGCCGGCCCCGTGGGCGGCAGGGTTTCCGGCGGGCCGGGCGTCTCGGGCGGTGCGGCCGGAGCCGGAGCAGCCGGAGGGGGCGGCGGCGCCTCGCCGAACAGGCGCTTCAGGAATCCGGGCTTTTCGTCGGCCATCAGGCGGCAGTCCGCATCGGTTCGCCGACGAGGCCGTCGGGCGTGGTACCGGTGGCGCGCACGGCGACGATCTCGCCCGGACCATGGCCGGGCACCGCGATGGGGACGAACTGCTCCGTGCGGCCAAGTCCGTCGCGTTCGAGCAGCACGGTCTCGACCGCTCCGAGCCGGCCTTCGCAGAACCTGCTATATTGCCGGTCGCCCAAGGCCCTCAGCCGCGCCGCGCGCTCCTTGCCAAGGCGCCGCGACACCTGCGGCATGCGGGCCGCCGGGGTGCCTTCGCGCGGGCTGTAGGGAAAGACGTGGAGGTAAGTGAGGTCGGCTTCGGTCACGATGCTGAGGGAATTCTCGAACATCGCCTCGGTTTCCGTCGGGAAGCCCGCGATGATGTCGGCGCCGAACACGATATCCGGCCGGAGCGCCCGCGCCCTGGCCACGAACTCCAGCGTGTCGGCCCGGAGGTGCCGCCGCTTCATACGCTTGAGGATGAGGTCGTCGCCCGACTGCAGGCTCAGATGCAGATGCGGCATCAGCCGGCGGTCGCCCAGCACGTCGAACAGCGCCGCGTCCGCCTCGATCGAGTCGATCGACGAGATCCTGAGCCGCGGCAGATCCGGGATGTGGCGCAAGATCGCCTGCACCAGCCGCCCGAGGCTCGGCTGCCCCGGCAGATCGGCGCCATAACTTGTGATATCGACGCCGGTCAGCACCAGCTCGCGATAGCCGTTGCCGACCAGCCGCTTCATCTGTTCGACCACGGCACCCATCGGCACCGAGCGCGACGGGCCGCGGCCATAGGGGATGATGCAGAAGGTGCAGCGGTGGTCGCAGCCGTTCTGCACCTGCACGAACGCCCGCGCCCTTCCGTCCATGCCGTCGATCAGATGCCCGGCCTGCTCGCGCACGGCCATGATGTCGTTGACCTGCACCTTGTCGTTGAGCTTCACGCCGAATGCCATCGGCGCATAGGCCTCGGCTTGCATCTTGTCGGCGTTGCCGATCACGAGGTCGACCTCGGCCATCTCGGCGAAATCGCGCGGGCTCGTCTGGGCCGCGCAGCCGGTGACGATGATCTGCCGGCCCGGCTGCTCGCGGCGGGCCTTGCGGATCGCCTGCTTGGCCTGGCGCACCGCCTCGGCGGTGACGGCGCAGGTGTTGACGATCAAGGCGCTGGACAGCCCGGCCTTTTCGGCTTCGGCCTGCATCACCTCGGACTCGTAGGCATTGAGCCGGCAGCCGAAGGTCAGCGTCTCGACGGCCATCAGGCGACGGCCTTGTCGCGGGTCCAGTCGCCGGTCGCGGGATCGAACTCGCCCGAAAATTCGAACTCGGCCGGGCCGGTCAGCATCACGTGGTCGTCGGCGCGCCACTCGATGATCAGGTCGCCGCCGGGCAGCGTCACCGTCGCCTTGCGGCCGGTGCGCTTCGTCCGGGCGCCGTTGACCAGCGCCGCGCAGGCCGCGGTGCCGCAGGCGCGGGTGAGCCCGGCGCCGCGCTCCCAGGTCCTGACGATGATGTGGTCGGGCGCCACCACCTGGGCGATCGAGATGTTGGCGCGCTCGGGAAAGATCGGATGGTTCTCGAGCAACGGCCCGAAACGGTCGAGCGCGTAGTCCCGGACGTCGTTGTTGACCCAGAACGTCGCCTGCGGGTTGCCCATCGACATGACCGAGGGGGTATGCAGCACCGGCGCGTCGATCGGCCCGATCTGGAGCTCGATTCCCGTGGTGTCGGCAAATTCCTCGCTGAGCGGGATATCCTGCCAGCCGAAGCGCGGCGTGCCCATGTCGACGGTGATGGTGCCGTCGGGATGTTCTTCCCCGGTCAGAATCCCGGCCAGCGTCTCGAACACGAACGAGGTTTGTCCGGTTTCCGCGCTCAGCGCCTGCACCACGCAGCGCATGCCGTTGCCGCAGGCTTCGGCCCGCGAGCCATCGGAATTGATGATCTCGATATAGTTGGCCGTGCCCGGCGTGCGGGGATCGTGGACGGCCATGATCTGGTCGAACTTGGTCGCCGCGTTGCCGTTGATGGCCACCGCCGCCGCCGGCGTGACCCGGTCGGCACGGCCGCGCATGTCGGCGACGATGATCTCGTTGCCGAGCCCGTTCATCTTCAAAAACGGTGCAGTCGCCATGCGCACAAGCAGCCTTCGGGGGCGGGTTTCGCCGCCGTATATGGCGGAACCGGCAGCGAATTGCCAGTGGCCGCCGTGACCCGGCTGGGGCAGGGCATGGTAAATGCTCCCTTAACGTTCGGCGCGTAGGGTTCCGGTGAGGGGAATGCCAATGCCGAACGATGCCGCCGCCTGGCGCCAGCAGTCGAACGAGGACGCCTTTGTCGAGCTCGCACACCGCGTCGGCGGGCTCGGCGTCGAGATCGCTGACCTCGGCGGCATTGTCGCCGATCTTTCCGCCATCGGCACGCAGCAGGCGAAGAGCGCCGGCGCGGCGCGCACGGCGGCCGAGGGCATGACCCGGCAGGCCACGGCGCTGGGCACCTCGATGCAGGCCGTTCGCACCTCGGCCAGCGACACCCGCACGATCCTCGGCCGCAGCGCCGGCGAAGTGTCGGGCGTGGTCGAGCGCACCGCGAGCACCATGCAGGACCTGTCCGACAGCAGCGCGGGATTTCTCGATGCGCTCGGCGCCGTCGACCAGACGCTCGGCAAGGTGCGGTCGGCCAGTGCCGCGATCGAAACGGTGGCGCGCGAAACCAAGCTCCTCGCGCTCAACGCCAGCGTCGAGGCGGCGCGGGCCGGCGAAAAGGGCCGCGGCTTCGCCGTGATCGCCGTGTCGGTCAAGGAGCTCGCCGACCAGGTGCAGCGCTTTGCGGCCGAAAATACCGCCAACCTCGCCTCCTTGACCGCGACGCTGCAGGAGCTGCTGCAATCGTCCGAGCGCAACGCCGCGGCGGCCCGGCAGGCGACCGACGATGCCGCTGCCGCCGGCGAAGCCAGCCGCACGCTGCACCAGCTCGTCGACCAGGTCGGCACGCTGGTCGACGGCATCGACCAGATGACCGCGCCGGTCGAGCAGTCGATCAAGGCCTTTGCCGGGGTCGGCGCCGAGCTCAACGAATTGCTCGCCTCGGTCGATTCGGCGCAGGAGCTGCTTGCCGACGCTAAGGCGCGCAGCGATTCGATCCTCGAGATTTCCGAAGACTGCATGCGCTACGTGGCGCGCAGCGGTATCGAGACCGCGGACTCGCCGCTCATCGCGCTGGCGCAGCAGACCGCGGCGCGGATCGCCAGTGCCTTCGAAGCGGCGCTCGACGCCCGCCGCATCGGCCTGCGTGACCTGTTCGACGAGACCTACCGGCCGATCCCCGGCACCAACCCGCAGCAATTCATGGCCGGCTTCGTCGGCCTGACCGATGCATTGCTGCCCGACATCCAGGAGCCGGTGCTGGCGGCCGACAGGCGCATCGCCTTCTGCGCCGCGGTGGACCGCAACGGGTTTCTGCCCACGCACAACCGCAAATACAGCCAGCCCCAGACCGCCGATCCGGTATGGAACGCCGCCAACTGCCGCAACCGCCGGATGTTCAACGACCGCACCGGCCTCAAGGCCGGGCGCAACACCGAGCCGTTCCTGCTCCAGACCTATCGGCGCGACATGGGCGGCGGCCAGTTCGCCCTGATGAAGGATTGCTCAGCCCCCATCACCGTCCGCGGCCGCCACTGGGGCGGCCTCAGGATCGCATTCAAGGTGTAGGGCTTCCTTGACTCCCCGCGCTTTGCCCCGTATTGAGCCGCCACTTCGCTCAGGCCTGACCTGAACCGCCGACCGGGACCCGCAAAGGTATAAAGAGATCCCCAAGGCAAGCACCCCGCAGCGCGATGCGCCCCGGGGTGTGTTTGGTGTTTGCGCCTGCGCGGATTGTCGAATTTGACGGCAGGCAGTTGGCCGACAAATCCTGACAAGTCCTGCACGACCCCCCATATCCCGGCGGTAACCCGGGAAGGAAACGGAATGTTCGAGAGCCTCAGCGAACGGCTTGGGAAGATCTTCGATGGCCTGACCGGCCGCGGCGCGCTCAGCGAAGCGGACGTCGATGCGGCGCTGCGCGAGGTTCGCCGCGCGCTGCTCGAGGCCGACGTGTCGCTCGAGGTGGTCAAGGCCTTCGTCGAGCAGGTGCGCGAACGTGCCGTCGGCAGCGAGGTCACCCGTTCGGTGACGCCGGGCCAGCAGGTGGTCAAGATCGTCCATGACGAGCTGGTCAAGGTGCTGGGCAGCGTGCCGGTGCCGCTCGACTTCAACGCGCCGGCGCCGGTCGGCGTGCTGATGGTGGGCCTGCAGGGCGCCGGCAAGACCACGCATGCCGGCAAGATCGCCAAGCGCCTGAAGGAGCGGCAGGGCAAGAAGGTCCTGATGGCCTCGCTCGACGACCGCCGGCCCGCCGCCAAGGAGCAGTTGCGCGTGCTGGGCACGCAGATCGGCGTCGACACCCTGCCGATCCTGGAGAACGAGGCTCCGGTCGAGATCGCGCGCCGCGCCGAGCGCGAGGCCCGGCTCGGCGGCTACGACGTCGTCATCTTCGATACCGCCGGCCGCACCCATGTCGACGAAGAGCTGATGCAGGAGACGGCCGCGGTAAAGGCGGCGGTCAATCCGCACGAGATCCTGCTCGTGGCCGACGCGCTCACCGGCCAGGACGCCGTGAACCTCGCGCGCTCCTTCGACCAGCGCGTCGACATCACCGGCATCGTCCTGAGCCGCGTCGACGGCGATGGCCGCGGCGGCGCGGCGCTCTCGATGCGCGCCGCGACCGGCAAGCCGATCAAGCTCATCGGCACCGGCGAAAAGCTCGACGCGCTCGAGGACTTCCGCCCGAGCTCCATCGCCGACCGCATCCTCGGCATGGGCGACATCGTCAGCCTCGTCGAGAAGGCGGCGCAGACCGTCAACGCCGAAGACGCGGCCAAGATGGCCAAGAAGCTCAAGAAGGGCAGCTTCGACCTCGAGGATCTGCGCGGGCAACTGCTGCAGATGAAGAAGATGGGCGGCATGGGCGCCCTCATGGGGATGATGCCGGGCATGGGCCAGGTCAAGAAGGCCATGGCCGGCGCCAATCTCGACGAAAAGATCTTCGACCGGCAGGTCGCCATCATCAACTCGATGACCAAGGCCGAGCGCGCCGACCCCGACCTGCTCAATGCCAAGCGCCGCATCCGCATCGCCAACGGCTCCGGCACCCGGGTCGAGGACGTCAACAAATTGATGAAGCAGCACCGCCAGATGGCGGACATGATGAAGAAGGTCAGCAAAGGCGGCATGGGCTCGCTCGCCGGCATGTTCGGCGGCAAGGTGGGCGGCATGATGCCGGGCCTGGGCGACATGGACCCATCCAAGATGGACCCCCGCCAGCTCGAGGCGGTGGCCCGGCAGATGGGGATCGATCCAGCCGCGCTCCCTGCTGCGGCCAGCCCGCAACAGGACCTCACGCAAAAGCTGCCCAGTGATGTGGGCCAGCTTCTCAAATCCGGATCGGGCCTGCCCGGTCTTGGCGGCACCTCCCGCTTCCCCGGCCTTCCGGGCCTCGGCGGCGGATTCGTGCCGAAGAAAAAGTAGAACCAGATCCCAGAATCAACCCAAGGACCAACGCATGTCTCTCAAGATCCGCCTTGCCCGTGCCGGCACCACGAAGCGCCCCTACTACCACGTCGTCATCGCCGATGCCCGCAGCCCGCGTGACGGCCGCTTCATCGAGAAGGTCGGCCATTACGATCCCAAGCTCGAGGATACGAGCAAGCGCGTGACGCTGATCGCCGAGCGCATCCAGCATTGGCTGAGCGTCGGCGCCCAGCCGACCGACCGCGTGCTGCGCTTCCTCGACGCCGCCGGCCTCGCCAAGCGCGCCCCGCGCAACAACCCCGAGCGCGCCAAGCCGGGCAAGAAGGCGACCGAACGCACCGAGGCCCGCGCCAAGGCCGCGGCCGACAGGGCGGCCGCCGCCGAAGCCCCGGCCGCCGAGTAAGATGGCCGGCGCCTCACCCCAAAAGCTGCTGATGGGCCGCATCGGAGCGGCGCACGGCATCAAGGGCGAGGTGCGCATCAACTCGTTCACCGACGAGCCGCTGGCGCTCAAGGACTACGGTCCGCTGGACACCAACCGGCCCGGCCTGGTGATCGAAATCGAAAGTGCTCGCGCCACCAGCAATGTGCTGGTAGCGCGGCTCAAGGGCGTGACCGACCGCACCGCGGCGGAAAAGCTCAATGGCGTCGAACTCTATATCGATCGCGACAAGCTGCCGCCGGCCGACGACGACGACTTCTACCATTCGGACCTGATCGGGCTCGCAGCGCGGCTGAGCGACGGCACCGTGCTGGGCGAGGTCATCGCCATCCCCAATTTCGGCGCCAGCGACCTCATCGAAGTGCGCGATCCGCGCACCGGCGATACCTTCCTTTATCCCTTCACCAAGGCCGTGGTGCCCGAGGTGCATGTGGCCGAGGGCTACCTCGTGATCGAGGTGCCGCTCGAAGCCGACCCCGGCGAGGAAGAGCCCGATTGAGCTTTGCGGCGGACGTCATCACGCTGTTCCCCGACCTGTTCCCTGGCCCGCTCGGCGCCTCGGTGATCGGCCGCGGCGCGGGGGCCGGGTTGTGGACGCTGCGGCTGACGCAGTTGCGCGACTTCGCCAACGACAAGCATCACAGCGTCGACGACACGCCGGCCGGCGGCGGCGCCGGCATGGTCCTCAAACCCGACGTGCTGGCCGCCGCGATCGATGCCGTCTCCGACCAGAACGACCCGCGCCCGCGGCTGCTCATGAGTCCGCGCGGCAAGCCGCTGACGCAGCAGCGGGCCCGCGCCCTCGCCTACGGCCCCGGCGCCGTCATCGTCTGCGGCCGCTTCGAGGGTGTCGACGAGCGCGTCATCGAGGCCCGCAACCTCGAGGAGATTTCGATCGGCGACTATGTGCTCGCGGGCGGCGAGGTGGCCGCGATGGTGCTGCTCGAGGCTGTGGTGCGGCTGATCCCGGGTGTGCTCGGCAAGGATGAATCGAGCGCCGAGGAGAGTTTTGAGAACGGCGTTCTGGAATATCCGCAATACACGCGGCCGGCCGAATTCGAGGGCCGCGCGATTCCGCCGATCCTGACCTCCGGCGATCACGCCAGGATCAGCCAGTGGCGCGCCGAGCAGAGCCGGGTGCTGACCAAGGCACGGCGGCCGGACCTGTTGAAGGGCTAAACCGGACAAGCCGTCCCGCCGGTGTGGCCCGCAACTCGCTGGGTGGTGCCCAAGGTCGCTATTGTCGTTTTTGCAAAACTGTAGGCATCTTTTATTCTGCGACAGTGGGAGAGGCAATTGATCGACGTTCTTTTGCCGCGCCTTTCGGAGAGAGACATTGATGTGCTCCTACAAGAGGAACTCATATTTAATCCCTATGTTTTTGACTTGCTTCGAAAAACGCTTGCCCTGCCTGAGGATGCAACCGCATTGCGTTGTCGACTGTCAGTAAGTGACAGCTTGAACGGGGAAACGGATATCCTTCTAGAGCTAACCGTTGGAAATCGATCGTCACTCGTTTTAATTGAGAACAAAATCGATGCGACTTTCCAACCACGCCAAGGCGCGCGCTACGAGGAGCGGGTCGCGAACTACCTGACGAACAATCAAGACGTTGACAACGCAGCGTGCGTGTTGATCGCACCGGCGGCCTATGTGAAGTCCTCACATCCAGAGATTGCGTATTTCGACGGTTTCATTCCTTACGAAGAGATCGCCGATGCGATTGAGCGTGAGCCGACGCCTCGAGCAAGACATCGGGCCCAATTGATCCGTCGAGCGATAGATCAGACGCGAGTAGTGAGTCCCGTGGTGCCGGACTCTGAAGTGACGACGCTGTGGCACCGGGTGGCCGCAATTTCGAGGGAAGAGTTCCCTGAACTTCGATTCCAAGCGGGAGGCGACAAGGGAACGAATAGCTCTTGGATCGTTTTCAAATCAGATCTTCCTCCAAACGTGCAGATCGATTGGAAGGTTCGAGCTGGCAGGTTAGAACTAAATTTTGCTCGCAGACCGATCGGAGCTGACTCGATATCGCTTGATGAGTTGCAGGACAGTCCCGGCGAACTCAGCTTCGTGCAGTGGAACAAGGTTTGGGGCGTGCGCATGTCGTTGGCACCTCCGACCGACCCGTTCACAGCCGTCGGTGACGAATACATAAGGACAGTACTGTCCAAATGTCTTGCTTTTCGAGCATTCTATCATGCCAACAGGGCGGTGTTCCGGATGTCGAGCTACTAGCCGATAAGGATGCCGCGACGGCAATCCTTGGGGAGCAATGTACCTCAAACCGGATCGAACGTTGCGAAGGCGCTGACGAGGACGATCACCCCGGCGCCCAGCACCAGTTCGGCGATGGTGCCGATGATGAGGCCGCGTCGCGCATCCGCAGGATGCGCCGCAAGCCGCGGAGTCAGCACGTAGCGGTTGCCCAGCGCGATGCCCAGCATCAGCACGACCAGCGCCAGCTTGGTCGCGAACAGCGCCTGATAGGGCGAGCTCCAGTCGAGCGGCAGATGCCCCAGCGTCAGCAGCGTATTGGCGAGGCCGGTGAGGATCGTC
>Ga0207667_10009939_pt1 | contig 11162 bp, 10 predicted proteins | sample KBSCornC52_FD_184301 | JGI IMG/M metagenome (GOLD analysis project Ga0207667, IMG submission 184301) | Corn rhizosphere microbial communities from Kellogg Biological Station, Michigan, USA - KBS Corn C5-2 (SPAdes) (version 2) | ecosystem: Host-associated > Plants > Roots > Rhizosphere > Soil ...
CGCGAGCTGCAAAAGGTGCTCGTCACGGCCGACGCGCTCTCGCGCGACAGCGAGCGGATCGGCTCGGAGCATTTGCCTCAGGTCATCGCATCGGCTCCGCGCCGCATCCGCGCGTCACCCGTCGGGCGCGCGATGCGCCCGCCCCCCTCGGCGGTCGAGCTGGAGGACCTGATCCGCAAGTGCGAGGGCAACATGCTGCGCGTCGCGCGCGAGCTCGATCGGAAGCCGGCGCTCGTCTACCGCTGGGCCAAGCGCTACAAGATCAACGTCGACAGTTTTCGAAAGAAGGACGTGTAAGGCATCCCGCATTCGCGAGCGCGAGCCATTTTGCCGGCGCGCTGGTTTCGACACTGACACACGCGTCGCTCCGTTTTCGCCGCCTCGGGAGAGAGTTTTGTAGAAAAGCGCGCGGGGAATGATTCACCGCCGCATGTCCAACGTGTTTCGCTCTGACTTGCGTGCGCTCGGGAGATCACCGGAGGTCGAGTGGTGCCATGCTGAGGGACCGCTTGTGAGCGACGCGGCTCGCGCTTTCGTAACGCGGATGGCGTCTGGCCGGTGAGCATTTTGTAAAGACATAGTTGTTGCGAGCGAGCGGGTCATCGGTGACGGCCAGGCGCTCGGCCGCTGACCTCCTGCCCGCCGACGGACGCCCTTCGATTCCCCCTTTTCATCGGGGGGCGGCGCGCTGTACCGTTGATGCGATGGCCAGCCTAGATGATGCGTGGGAGGCGTTGTTCGACCGCCTAGCGGCGCTGCGGACATCGTGGCCCGCGCGCGCCTGGACCTACGACCGACGGCTCAAGTGCGTCACGTGTGCCTTGACCAAGGCGGATGAAGCCAGGGACATGGCCGCCGTGGCGGCGGTCCTGCCAGCCTCATGGACCGCGAGCACCCTGGACGACGCGCCGCCCGAGGTTCGGGCGGCCGTGGGGGCGTGCGGCGGCCTGCGCGCTGGCCAATCAGTCTCGTGGGGGACGCCCCCCGGCCGCTCTGATGAAGCCCCCGCGCCGGCGGCGTTCGGTCTGTGGTGGCCGTGGGGTGACGCGGTCACCATCTCGCTGCGCATCGGCCTGCACGCGGTCGACCAGCCGGAGGTCCGCTACACGCGGCTGCGGGACGCTTTCGGGATCGCGTAGGCGCGGCCCCGTGGGTCTGGCCCGGAGCCCGGAAGTCCTGTACCGTCGGGCCCCCGTGCTTTGACCTTTGCAGGAGACCGCTCCATGGCTCACTCGGATCGCTCGTGGCTGGGCAAAGTTGCTTTCGTTGCGCTCGTCGGTCTCGTGGGCTGTCGCGAGGGCGCTTCGGGCGGGAGCGCCGCCGCCGGCTCGCGTGCGGAGCCCGCGAGCTCGTCCTTCGGGAGGGAGGCGCCGACGGTACCAAGCGGCGGCGTGGCGCCGAGCTCGTCGTTCCTCATCTCGTTTTCCGATGGCGTCATCCCGGCGAACGCCGGAGATCTGATCTCCTCGGCGGGGGGCACCCTCGCGGCCCGCTATCCCGCTGTCGGAGCGATCCTGGCGCGAGCCTCGAGCGCCACCTTCGCGACGACGGTCCGGGCGACAGCCGGCGTCGAGGCGGTCGGGGCGATCGAGGCGGCGCACAGCCGGATCGAGCTGCCGCTTCTCCACGCGGGAGCGGACCGCCGGCCGCGACCGCCGGGTCGGATGCCACCGTCGCCGACGTCCTCGGGCAGCGGCGATCCGCTCTCGTTCAGGCAGTGGGACATGGATCAGATTCACGCGCTCGAAGCGCGCGCCGTCTCGAGCGGCAAGAAGGCGGTGCTGGTCGGGGTCGTCGATTCGGGGATCGATGTCACGCACCCGGATCTGGCCGGGCAAGTGGACGCGGCGGCGAGCGCGTCCTGCGTGGGCGGAGTGCCGAACACAGCGCCGGCCGCCTGGGCGTCCGACGTCATCGGGCACGGCACGCACGTGGCGGGGACGATCGCGGCGTCGAAGAACGGAGTTGGGATCATCGGGGTGGCGCCGGGGGTGCGCCTGGCGGCAGTGAAGGTCGCCGTGGACGATGGCGACGATCCGAGCTTCGGACTCGTGCTTCCGGACGCGTTCGTGTGCGCGGTGGATTGGGCCATCGCCCACGACTTCGACCTGATCAACGCCAGCCTGACCATCGACCCGTTCACGGCGCCCATCGACGACATCTTCTGCAGCGACGAGCCGGATCGAGCGGCGGTGGTGTCGATCGTACGGCGCGCGGTCCTGGCGGCGGCGCGGAACAAGGTCACGATCGTGGCGGCGAGCGGGAACTTCTTCACGGATCTGGCCAGCCTGACGGACATTGATGGTTCGCATCCGGAGGGCCAGTGCCGCGTCCTCCCGGTGCAGCTGCCGCCGGTCATCGGTGTCAGCGCGGTCGGCTACACGCAAGCGCTCTCGTTCTATTCGAACTACGGCTCCGGCGCGATCGACCTGGCGGGCCCAGGGGGCGATTCGCTGATCCCCGATCCCCTGGTGACGGACACGCTGGCCTCGGGGCAGGTGCTCGCGAGTGTCCCAGCGGGAAGTCTCTACTACGCGGCTGCCGCCGAATACGACGGGCAGGTGCAGGACTGCGCGAGCGGCACCACCGGCACGTGCGCCACGTATGCCTATTTGCAAGGCGTCTCGCAGGCGGTCCCGCACGTCACGGGGGTCGCGGCGCTGGTGCTCAGCCGCACCGGTAAGCTGGCCCCGGACGCCCTGCTGGCGAAGCTGAGCCAGAGCGCGACGGCGCTGCCCTGTCCTCCCAGCCCCTACGATCCGGGAGGCTGGGGCCAGCCGGCCACCTGCGACGGCCCGCCCGCCCACAACAACTTCTATGGTGCGGGGGAAATAGACGCGCTGGCGGCGGTCAGGTAGGAACGTGCCACGCGGTCGCGCCACGTCCCATACGGGGACCTTCACGCCCTCCCTCCACCTCCGCCGGCGCCCCTAGCGCTGTGGCTCGGCTCCGCGATCGGTGCTAACCACGTCGCCATGACGTGGGGAGCGCCGTGACCGACCTCGAACGTCTGGCCCTGCTGCTGCGGCCGGCGGGGGGCGGGGTACACACCGTTAGTACGGGGAGGGCGGGGCAGCTCGAGCTGCAGCGGCGGCTCTATTCGGCGCCGGATGCCGCCGGAGTACAGGCGAGGTGGCGGGCCACCCTGGCCGAGGTCGCCTCGGCGCGCGTGGCGATCCTGGCGGTGCCGTCCGACACGGGCGCTGGGCTCGTGCGCGGGGCGGCGTTCGGTCCGGCGGCGCTGCGGGCCGCGGTCCTCGACGCGGTCCCGGACTTTCCCGCGCGCGCCGCGCGCGCCGGCATCGTCGACGTGGGCGACGTGTTCGTGGTGCCGCAGCTGCTCGACGACGAGATGCTGTCGGAGGCGCAGCGTGCGGCGACGCGCGCTGCGATCTATCCAGGCGTGACGCCGGCGGCCGCGGCCGAGCTGCCGGTGGCGCCGCTTTCGATCGCGCGGGCGGCGGCCGCGCTTCTCTACCGCTTGAACCCGGACCTGAAGATCTTCACGCTGGGTGGCGACCACTCCGTGGCGTGGCCACTCGTCGCGGCGCTGGCCGAGCACCGCCGGGCGCGAGGTTCCAGCGACGCCCCGAGCGCGTCCCCATACCGGCCGTTCGCGATCGTTCATCCCGACGCGCACACGGATCTGCTGCCGGACCGCCTGGGCGTGAAGATCTGCTTTGCGACGTGGGCCTACCACGCCAACGAGCTGATCGGACGAGGCGGGCGCCTGGTGCAGGTCGGCGTCCGCGCGTCGAGCCGGCCACGGGCGCACTGGGAATCGACGCTGGGGGTCAGGCAGTTCTGGGCGGACGAGCTGGCGGCCCTCGGTCCGGCGGCCGGGCTCGACGCCGTCCTCGGCCACCTCCGCGACCTGCGGGACACGATCTCCGGGGTCTACCTGTCGAACGACATCGACGGAACGGACGGCGTTGCCGCGCCCGCCACTGGCGCGCCCGAGCCGGGCGGCCTCACCGTCGACTTCACACGGGCGCTCATCGCCCGGCTCGGTCGAGAGACGACCTTGCTGGGCGCGGATCTGGTAGAAGTCGCGCCGCCGGTGGGGGACGCCGCGGGGGCCCGACGTACGCTGGAGATCGGCGCCCGCTACGTCCTCGACTCGCTGGCGGCCCTGCTGGGCCAAGACCTTGACGAAGACCCGATAGCCCGAGAGAACGAGCCTGCATGAGCAACCTTGAAAACGAAGATGAAAAGCACGACGAGGGCGAGGGGCTGGACCCGCGCCTGGAGGCGGGCTGGGAGGCTTTGGCCGACGGCGACGTCGAGAAGGCGCGCGAGGCGGCCAAGGCCTGCGCGTTCATCGAGGAGCTGCGACCCGAGGCCCTGATGCTGGAGGCGGCCTGTCACCGGGAGGAGGGTGACGTCACGGCCGCGCTGGAAGTCCTGCGCAAGGTGGTGAAGGTCGACCCGGAGTGGTGCGATCCCGAGCTGTGGACGGCCGAGCTCATGCTCGACCAGGCGGAGGACCTCGATGAGGCGCTGCGCCACGCGCGCCGTGCCCTGGATCTGGCCGAGGAGGAGGATGAATACCTGGCCGCGGTCGGGGTCAAGGCGGCCATCGAGCTGGCGCTCGATCGTCCCACGGAGGCCCGCCGGACGTTGAAGGGCCTTCCACCTCCCGAGGCGGCGCTGGGTGACTCGGCGCGCGCCATCGAGCTCGGCCACCTGCTGGTCGACGTCGGCGCGCCCGCCGAGGCCCGCACCCGGATGGAGACGGTCCTCCGCGACGAGCCGGACAACGCCGACGCCTGGTACCTGCTCGGCGCCGCGGCCGAGATCCTCGGCGACGAGCCACGGAAGCGCGAGGCCTGGGTGCGCACGCGCGAGCTGGATCTGGCCGCCGCCGACGGGGCGGGGGCGCTCGGCGAAGAGCCGCCCGGGCGCGCGCGGCTGTCGGAGGCGCGCCTCGTCGAGCTGGCTGAAGAGACACTTGAAGAGCTGCCGCTCGAGATCCGACAGCACCTGAAGAATGTGCCCATCATCGTGGCGGAGGTTCCGGCCGCCGCCGACGTGGCGGCGGGCCTCGACCCGCGCCTGCTGGGGATGTTCCACGGCGCCTCGCAGGCCGAGACGGGCGCGACCGACAGTGTGCCGGCGCTGACCGAGATCGTGCTCTTCCGCGGCAACATCGAGCGGGTCGCCACCGACGAGGACGACGTGCGCGTCGAGGTCCAGATCACGTTGCTGCACGAGGCCGGGCACTACTTCGGCCTGGACGAGACGGCCCTCGAACGTCTGGATCTGGATTGACGCCCGCGGCGCGACGGGGTCAGTGCCCGTGTCCACCGAGCGCATGACGACGCGAGCCACCTTCGGGCGGGTGGCCCGCCCGCCGCTCGTCGTGATCGGCGGGGGCGTGCGTTCGGGCAAGAGCCGCTTCGCGCTCGAGCGTGCCCGGCAGCTGGGTGGTCCCCGGCGAACGTTCATCGCGACCGCGGAGCCCCTCGACGACGAGATGGCCGCGCGCATCGCGCGACACCAGGCCGAACGGCGGGACAGTGGCTTCACCACGCTCGAGGAGCCGCTGGAGCTGAGCGCGGCCCTCGGATCGACCTACGCGACGGCCGACGTCGTCGTCGTGGATTGCCTCACGCTCTGGGTCTCGAACCACCTGGTGCGAGAAGCGGGGTCGGCCCAGCTCGGCGGGGCCTTCGATGCCTTGCTCGCCACGCTGGAGCGCCGCCCGATTCCCGTCCTTCTGGTGTCGAACGAGGTGGGGCTGGGCCTGGTGCCCGAGACGCCGCTCGGGCGCGCGTTCCGGGATCACGTCGGTGTCTTGCACCAGCGCCTCGCCGCGCTGGCCGACGAGCTCTACGCCGGGCTGATGGGAGCGTTGCTGCGCCTCCGGCCGGCACCCGTCGAGGCCCTGCTCGGTGGCCACCAGCGTTCTGACCCACTCGCGGGGGATGGCGCGTGACCACCCACTTGATCCGCCCCCTCATGACGGCCTTCGCTTTTCTCACCCGGCTCCCGATCCGCGCCGGCGTCATCTCCGACGACGATCTGGGACGTTCGGTCGGCTTCTTCCCGCTGGTGGGTCTGGTGCTCGGCTTCGCGATCGCCGGCCTTGCGTATGCGGCGGACCGACTGTTCCCACCCCCGATGACAGCCGTGCTGGTGACCATCGCGCTCGCCGCCGTCACTGGGGGCCTGCACCTCGACGGGCTGTCGGACCTCTTCGACGGCCTGGGGGGTGGGCAGGGGAACCGCGAGAAGACGCTGGCCATCATGCGCGACAGCCGTATCGGCGCGCAGGGGGCCATCGCCGTGTTCCTGGCGCTCGGCGCCAAGATCGCGGCCGCGTCCACGTTGATCGAAGACGGCGATTTCCTGGCGCTGGCGGCGATCCCGGTCATCGGCCGCTTCGCCGTCGGACCGGCCATCGTGCTTTTTCCGTACGCGAGGGCCGAGGGGCTCGGGCGGGCGTTCAACGGCCGGGCCCGGCCCCTGCAGCTCGTTATCGCGGCTCTCATCACGGGCGCGGTCATCTTGGGCCTTGGTCCGACGTTGGTGGCGGCGGCCTTGGGCGCGCTCGGTGTCACCCTGCTTCTGGCGGTCGCGCTGCGACTCCACCTGGGCGGCCTGACGGGCGACATCTATGGCGCGATCATCGAGATCGCCGAGGTGACCGCCGCGTTCCTGGCCGTGCTGCGCTGACCAGGGGGCACGTCTTCCCACGGGGCTGGATCGCCCTGCGAAGAGGTCGGCGGCGGCCCGTCGTGTTAGGGTGATGCGACCCATGGCCGGTGAGATCGTCCACCTGGAGCTGCCGAGCCGCAGCTTCGAACGAAGCGCGGCGTTTTACGAAAAGGTCTTTGGCTGGCGCGCGGAGGGCGCGCAATCCGGGGGCCACCTCCGGTTCGCGACCCCGAGCGCGGGCAGCGGCCCCCGCGGCGTGAGCGGTTCGTGGATCCTCCACGCGCTCGCTCAGGCGCCGGGGCCCTTGCCGTTCGTGGCGGTCGATGACATCGGTGCGACCTTGGCCGAGGTCGAGCGCCAGGGCGGGCGCATCCTGGTTCCGCGGCTGGCGCTGGCGGGGCAGGGAGAGTTCGGGCTACTGGCCGATCCCGACGGGAACGTCATCGCCGTGATGGTCAGGAGCGGCGGCGAGGCGAGCCGCCCTGCCGAGGCCGACGCTGGTGCGCCGCGTGCACCAGGCGCAGCCGACGTGGCAGCCGACGACTCGCAAAGCCCGGCGGGCGGCCGCCCGCCGGCGGGCGGGCGGGCGAAGGTGGCCCCGGAAAAGCCGGCGCAGGCGAAGGTCGCGGCCGGCGGCCGGGCGACCGCGGCCAAGGCCGGCGGAGCCAAGGCGGCCCCTCGCCGTAAGCGCTGATACTGTCGGGAGGCAGACAAAGGCGGTTTCCGCGGTGGACGAATCGCCGCCGCCAAGAGAAACTACGGCCACTTCCAGCCAGCGAGGAACCTCACGAGATGTCACACCCTCCTGCCGAGCCCCGCGCGCGACGATTCGGTCTGGCCTCCGTCGGTCTCGGGATTGTTCTTGGCATTCCGGCCTTCGCGCTCGTCTCGGGGACGTGGCCGGGCGTCGGGTTTGCCGAGGACGTGAGGACCGTCAACCGCCTCACCGACATGAACAAGAAGGCGCTCGAGGCCTACGCGGTCAGCGACTTCGACAAGGCTCGTCAGATCCTCAAGCAGGCGCTCGACACCTGCAGGACCTCCGGGCTCGAGAAGCACCCCATCGCCGCGCGCACGCACATTCACATGGGCGTGGTCCTGATCGGCGGGCTGAATCAGCGCGATCTGGGGGTCAGGCAGTTCCAGAAGGCGCTCGAGATTCAACCGGACATCCAGGTCACCCGCAACGTGGCCACCCCCGAGGTGGTCTCGGCCTTCAAAGAGGCCCTCGCCCTGCTGGAGTCGGGGGGGGTGTCCCGCACGCTGGGACCCCGCAGCGGCGAAGGGGGCGACGAGGCGGGTGGCGACGGGGACGCCTCGGGCGACCGCTCGCGCGCCGGGGCCTCGGCGGGCGTCATTCACACGCCCGTCACGAAAGCCAGGAAGGGGCAGGCGATCCTCCTGATGGCGCGCCTCGGATCCAACCTGGGCGCCGCCGACAAGGTGGTGCTGTCGTGGAAGGGAGCCGACGACGAGGTTTTCGCCTCGAAGGAGATGGCCCGCTCCGGGAACAAGTACGCCGCCCAGATCCCGGCGGCGGCCACCAAGGGCAAGAGCGTCGTCTACTTCATCGAGGCGCAGGACAGCGAAGGGACCGTGCTCGCCTCGGCGGGCGGCGAGTCGAAACCGATCGCCGTCGCGCTCGGCGCGGGCGGCGGCGGTGGCAAGAAGTGCGAGCCCGATGACGAGGAGTGCGAGGAAGGCGCCGGTGCAGAAGGGGGCCCCCCGCTCTTCTTCGCGTTGATGGGGGGCTGGGGCGCGGGCTACACCACGGGGAACGCCGATCGAACGAGCTCCCTGAAGGTGTCCGCCGGCTTCGCGCCCTCGGCGGCCGCGCACATCGCGCCGGAGGTCGGCTACTTCCTGAAGCCCGACCTGCGATTGTCTCTGCAGGCGAGGTTTCAGATCGTCGCCGGTCCGAACGCGCTGGCGATCGACGGGATGGACAAGGCGGCACCGTCGCTGGGGATCGCGGCGCTGGCGCGCGCCGCCTGGTTCTTCGGTGGCGACAAGCTGCACCCCTACGCGTCGGCCGCGCTGGGCGGCGGCCAGATCCGGCACGTGGTGGTGTTCACCAGCGCGCAGAAAATGTGCGGCAAGAGCGGGCAGACGACGTGCATCGACACGGTGACCGCCGGTCCAATCTTCTTGGGCGGCGGCGGTGGCGCCACCTACGATCTGACGGACAAGCTCGCCTTGGTGGTCGACCTGAACGCGCTGATCGCGTTCACGAAGTTCACCTTCCACTTCGACATCGATGCCGGCTTGGCCCTGCGCCTCTGAGCTGGATACCCGTGCACGGCTCTGCCAACGACTTCACCCGGGAGCTGGCCGTCGCGGTCGAGGCCGCGCGCCGGGCCGGCGACCGCCTGATGGAGCATTACCGCGCGGGGTCAGTGGCGGTCGAGACCAAGAGTGACAGCTCGCCGGTGACCGCCGCCGATCGGGACGCGAACGCCATCATTCTCGAGGTTCTGCGGGCGGCGTTTCCGGGGGACGCCGTGCTGAGCGAGGAGAGCCCCGACGACGGAAGCGCACGGCGCGGGCGTTCGCGGCTATGGATCGTGGATCCGCTCGACGGCACGCGTGACTTCGTGGCTCGGACGGACGACTTCTGCGTGCACGTGGCGCTGGCGGTCGGCGGGGTTCCGACGGTGGGGGTCGTCCACCACGTCACGGCGGGGCTGACCTATCTGGCGGTGCGCGGGGAAGGGGCCTACGTCGAAGCCGGGGGCGAGCAAGGGGAGGGGGACGGAGCCCGAAGCGCCGGGGCCGCCCGGCGCGGGCTGACCCGACTGCGGGTCTCCACGCTGGCCGCGCCCGCCCAGGCGCGGGTGGGAACGAGCCGCCTGAACATGAACCCGCGGCTGCGTCGCGCGCTGGAGGCCACGGGGCTGGCGGGGCGGGCCGTCGCGCGCGGGGCCTCGGTCAAGTGGATGGCCGTGGCGCGCGGCGAGCTCGACGCCGTGGTCAACTTCAGCGCCGCCGAGATGGAGTGGGACACCTGCGCGCCCGAGGTGGTCATCCGTGAAGCGGGCGGCGAGGTGACCGATCTCGATGGCGCGCCGCTCGGCTACAACCAGGTCGACCTGGCGCGCCGGCGCGGGAGCCTGGCCAGCAACGGCGCGTGCCACGAGGCGATGCGCCTCCTGGTCGCTCCGCACTTCGCCGCCGGAGAGACGGCGACGCCGGACCTGGCGCCGACGCGGGCGGACCGCGATCCTGGGAAGGCCACGTGACCGCCAGCGCGCCTTGGCTGCTGGCCGTCGACGGCATCGACGGCAGCGGGAAGTCCGTCCTGGCCGAACGCCTCGCCGCCGCCCTGGATGGCGCCGGCATCTCGAGCGCGCTGCTTCGGGTCGACGACTTCCGGAGAGCCGTCGACTGGCAGCGACCCGGCCGGATGGAGGCCGACGCCTACTACGAGGATTACTACGAGCTCGAGGGGCTCGATGGGACGGTGGGCGCGTTGCTCGACGGCGCGCCCGAGGTCGCGGTGCCGGTGTTCGACGGGAGGGAGGGGTGTCGCTCCGGAACGCGCCCGGTCCGCCTCGACGGCGGCGGCCCCCGGGCGGTCGTGGTCGAGGGCGTCTTTGCCTTGCGGGTCGCCCCGGTGCGGGCCCGGGCCACCGTCGTTTACCTGCGGACGTCGTTCGCCGAGGCGCGGCGGCGGATCCTGGCGCGCGACACCGCCCGGGGCCGGTCCGCCGCCGAGGTGGCTCATCGCATCGACGCCCGGTATTTCCCGGCGCAGGAGCGGTACATGCGGGAGCACGACCCGGAGGGGCGTGCCACCGTCCTCATCGATCACGAGCGGGTGGGAGCGCCCGCCGTCGCGCGCTTCGAAGCGCCGGATCTGCCCGCGCCCGTCGAGGCGGCGGTGCGACGAGCGCTCGCGGCCTTTGCCGCGCCCGCCGTCGTCAAGTAGCCTCACGTCCTCGTACCTGCTCGTCGGCATCCGTCCCCTCCCGCCAACACGGCTGAACCGTCAGCCAAGACGAAGTGAGCGGCCCCCGCCCGTGACCACCGAGACGTCATCTTCTTCCGTCCCTCCGCCTCCGCCCCCCGAGGCTCCCGCGCCAGTCATCATTCGCGCCACCGCCACGGAGGCGGCCGGCGCCAAGCAGCTCGTGGCGGGGCTGACCGTGTTCGAGCGATCGATCCGGCAGCTGGCCCGCGCGCCTGGGCGCCGGATCATCGTGGCGACCGACGGAATCCTCGAGCTTCCTCGCCGGATCCCCGGTTCGGTCGAGGTGCGGCGGCTCGAAGGCGACGTCAACGAGGCCGTCGCGGCGCTGGCGGCCGAGCTCGGCGCGGTGGTGGTGGGCGCCGACGTGGTCCGCGTGGGCCGCGAGCCCGTTTCGCGGGGGATGAGGGTCATCGACGGGACGGCGGCGGTCATCGCCGAGGATCGCGTCTTCAACGACCTGCTGCGGGGCGATCTCGGGTTCGTGGCCCGGCACCTGAACAAGAAGATCTCGTTCCCGGTCACCCGGTTCGCC
>Ga0207667_10009940_pt1 | contig 11162 bp, 7 predicted proteins | sample KBSCornC52_FD_184301 | JGI IMG/M metagenome (GOLD analysis project Ga0207667, IMG submission 184301) | Corn rhizosphere microbial communities from Kellogg Biological Station, Michigan, USA - KBS Corn C5-2 (SPAdes) (version 2) | ecosystem: Host-associated > Plants > Roots > Rhizosphere > Soil ...
CGCCGCGCGTCAGCGCCCCTCGCGTCGCGCCATGAACGCCAGTCGCTCGAACAGGTGCACGTCCTGCTCGTTCTTGATGAGCGCACCGTGCAAGGGCGGGATCAGCTTCTTGGGATCGCGCTCGCGCAGCATCTCCGGGCCGATGTCCTCGACCATCAATAGCTTGAGCCAGTCGAGCAATTCCGACGTCGACGGCTTCTTCTTCATGCCCGACACGTCGCGGATTTCGTAGAACAGCCGCAGCGCTTCCGCGACGAGGCGCTGCTTGATGCCGGGGAAGTGCACCTCGATGATGGCGCGCATCGTGTCGGCGTCGGGGAAGCGGATGTAATGGAAGAAGCAACGGCGCAGGAACGCGTCCGGCAGTTCCTTCTCGTTGTTGGACGTGATGACGACGATCGGCCGGCGCCGCGCCTTCACGGTCTCGCCGGTCTCGTAGACGAAGAACTCCATGCGATCGAGCTCCAGCAACAGATCGTTGGGGAACTCGATATCGGCCTTGTCGATCTCGTCGATCAGCAATACGGGTCGCTCGTCGGCGACGAAGGCGTCCCATAGTTTGCCGCGCTTGATGTAATTGCGGATGTCTCTGACGCGCTCGTCGCCAAGCTGGCTGTCGCGCAGGCGCGATACCGCGTCGTACTCGTACAGGCCCTGCTGCGCCTTGGTGGTCGACTTGACGTGCCACTCGAGCAGCGGCGCGCCGATCGCCTTGGCGACTTCGAGCGCCAGTACGGTCTTCCCGGTGCCCGGTTCGCCTTTCACCAGCAGCGGCCGCTCGAGCGTGATGGCGGCATTCACCGCGATCTTGAGGTCGTCGGTCGCCACATAGCCGCTGGTGCCTTCAAAACGCATGCGCTGTCCTTCCCGCCGGGCGGATGTCCGGCATTCATATAGGCGGGAAGAGGCGCCGCAAAGGGCCTAGCCGCGCACCACGCGCTCGAGGAAGTCCTGCAACGCGGCGACCGGCGCGCGGTCGAAATAGAGGCGATGCTTTTCGGCCGCCATGCGGGATACGATCTCGCGGCGCTCGCCCGGATTTCGCGCCAGCCGCACGGCGATGGCGACGACCTCGTCGGGGGTCCGGCCGATCGTCTCCGGCACGCCGAGGACCTCGAGGATGGCGGTGCTGTGGCGGCCACGCATCATGGGCGCGGCATAGGTGACGATCGGCAGATCGTGGGCGAGGCTTTCCAGCGCGGAGTTGCAGGCCGACCAGCCGATCGAGTCGAGGAAGATGTCGGCGAGCCCGGCGGCGGCGACGAACTTGCCCTGGGTCATGCGCGGCAGGAACGCGCAATAGCGGTCGGCGTCGAGGCCGTGCGCGGCGAAGGCGCGCGTCAGCCGCGCGCGCACGACGTCCGTCACGGACCCGCCGTGATGGCGCAGGAACACGATCTGGCAGTCGCCGGCGTCCTTGGCGATGCGGGCATAGATGTCGTCGTGCTGCGGCAGGTATTTGTAGAGCGACTGCGCGCTCCAGAACACGGTTGCGCTCTCGCGCAGACCGAGCTCCTCGCGCGTGACCGGCTCCGGCGGCGTGTTCACCGGCTCGTAGTAGATCGACAGGTTCGGCAGCCGGACGAGCGTCTCGGTGTAGTGCTCCTGCGCGTCTGGCGCTTCCATGAGATCGCTCGACAGGAAATAGTCGAGCGTCGGCAACCCGCTCGTCTCCGGATGGCCCCATGAGGTCATCTGCACCGGCGCCAGCCGCTGCGCGGCGAGCTGCAGCGAATGCGTGTCCATCAACAGGCCCGGATAGATCAGGACGTGCGGGGCGTCGGCGAGGATCTCGTCACGCCACTCCGCGACGCCGAGCGGGCGGTGGACGAAACGGTCGCACAGCGAGGCGGCGACATCGGTCTCGCCGTCGTGCGTGACGCCGAGGTGATAGCCGGTCACCTTGAAGCGGCTGCGGTCGAACTGGCCGAGCCAGCCCTTGATCGGGATCTTCCAGTTCGAATGGCGGAAAAAATGAGCGCTGACGATGCCGACGCGGATCGGCTCGCCGGGCGAGGGCGGCGGCGGCAGCGGTGCCGGCTTGAAGGTGCGCGAGACGACGCCGTGGACCATGCCGCCGTAGATTTCCTGCAGAGGCCGGTCGTTGCCGCCTTGATAGGCGAGAAAGAACGGCTGTTGCCCACCGATGGCGGCGATGAGGTCGCCGTTGAGGCGGTCGGCCGCAACGTCAGCGGCCAGCGCGCGCAGCTTGCGCTCGTAGGCATCGCGCCGGCGCCGGACCTCGGCTTCGTCGGCGTAAACAATGGCGAGTTCGGCCACGCAGGCGGCAATACGCGCGCCGGCGTGGCCGGGCCTGAGCGCCAGAGCCTGCGCCAGATCGGCGGCGGCTTCATCGGTGCGGCCGAGGTCGATGAGGTGGCGGCCGCGCAGATACCAGGTCTCGGGATCGTCGGGTTTGAGCCTGAGCGCGGCGGAGAAATTCTCGACCGCCTCGTCGCCGCGATCGAGCAGCAGCAGAACGCGGCCGCGGTTGCGGCACGCCTCGCCGAATTCGGGGTTCAGTTCCAGCGCGCGGCCGTAGGCGGCGAGCGCCTCAGACAGGCGGTTGAGCGCCTCGAGCGCCGTGCCGCGATTGTTATGGGCCTTGGCGAAATTCGGCTGCAAGGCGAGCGCCCGGTCAAAGCTGGCCAGCGCCTCTTCGTTGCGGCCGAGCGCGCGCAGCGCCGAGCCGAGATTGTAGTGGGCGTCGGCGTAGTCGGACTTCAGCGTCAGCGCCTTGCGCAGGGCCTCGATGGCCTCGTCCTGGCGGCCGAGGGCCGACAGCACCGCGCCGCGATTGTTGTGCGCCTCGGCGAATTTCGATTTCTGCTTCAGCGCCTGATCGAAGCTCGAAATGGCTTCGTCGCTGCGATCGAGCGCGTGCAGGATCATGCCGTAGTTGAGCAGAATCTGCGGCGAGGGCCGGCGCAGCGTCATCGCCTGCGACACCAGGCGCAGCGCCTCGGCCGGCTGCCCCTTGGCGTGCTTGACGACGGCGAGCATTTGCAGCGCGTCGAAGTGATCGGCCCGCACCGCGAGGATCGCCTCATAAAGCCGCTCGGCCTCGGGCAGCCGGCCCTGCTCGTGGCACCGCAGCGCCTCGGCGAACGCCTGCGGCACATTCAGCGAAGCGGCCTGCGGCGAGGCGGGCAGCGGCAGCGGCGACGTCGGCATGGACGGGGCTCCCCTCGTACCGAGGGGTAGAAAAGCCCCGCTGAGTCGTCCAGAGGCGCCCTCGCACAAGCGTGATGGCGGGTGAAGCCAATGTGAACCCGGTTCGCGCCCGAACCGTTGTATCCCGGTGGGCGCGGGCGGACACGGCCGGCCGCCGTAGGACGCGCGCAACGGAGACGCACATGATTGTACTTCATCGTCGCGCGTGGCTCGCAGGCGCTGCTTCGCTCGTCGTACTGGCATTCGGCCATGGACGTGGGAAGGCCAAGGACATGACGCCGACCACCGACTTCAAGGCCCTCACCGATGCCGAATGGCGTAAGCGCCTGACCCCGGCGCAATACGGCATCCTGCGCGGCCACGGCACCGAGCGCGCCGGCAGCAGCCCGCTCGATCGCGAAAAGCGGAAAGGAACCTTCGCCTGCGCCGGCTGCGATCTGCCGCTATTCTCCTCGGACACCAAATTCGACAGCGGCACCGGCTGGCCGAGCTTCTACGAGCCGCTGGCCGGCGCGGTCGAGACCCGGACCGACCGCTCGTTCTTCATGGCCCGGACCGAGGTGCACTGCGCCCGCTGCCTCGGCCATCTCGGTCACGTCTTCAACGACGGGCCGAGGCCAACGGGCCTGCGCTATTGCATGAACGGACTGGCGCTGACGTTCAAACCGGCCGCGGTGACCGCCTCCTGAGCGGCGATTAAGCCTTACTTCACAGTTCGGAAAATATGGTGAAGGAACCCTGAATGCGCGAGCCGGTCCGTTCGCGCCATTTGGGGTCGAAAGGCCGTCGAAAAGGCGGCGGAGGGGCATGCCTATGTGTGGGATCGCGGTCGCCATCAACTGGCCCGAGGCGGGAAACGTCGTGGCGCGGCTGATCGGCGGCATCCTGCACCGCGGCGACGTCAGCGACCCGATCCTGCGGCCCAAGCCCGACACAGCGATGGCCACCCGCCGACTTCGCATCGTCGATGCCGAGCATGGGGCGCAGCCGCAGCTCTCTTTCGATGGGCAACTGGCTGTCTCCTTCAATGGCGAGATCTACAATCACGAGGAACTGCGTGTCGAACTGATGGGGCTCGGCGTGCCGTTCCGCACCGAGTCCGACACCGAGGTGCTCGCCAACGCGCTGCAGGTTTGGGGCCTTCGCGCGCTCGAGCGGCTCAACGGCATGTACGCGTTCGTCGCGCTCGACCTTTCGACCGGCGAATTCCTGGCCGCGCGCGATCCGTTCGGTGTCAAGCCACTCTACGTCATCCAGGCCGGGCAGAGTTTCGTGTTCTGCTCGGAGATGAAGCCGCTGCTCGATACGATCGAGGCGCATCAGGTGATGCTGCTGCCGCCGGGCTACGCGCTGTCGCGCAAGACCTGCGGCCGTTTCAAGTCGCCGGTCTTTCCGTCGAGCAATGAGCCGACCGACGCCAGCCCCGAGGCGCTCGATTATCTTTTGTCGGAAGCCGTGCGCACGCGCCTGCCGCCCGGCCTGCCGGCGGCGGTGTTGTTCAGCGGCGGCATCGACAGCACCTTGGTCGCGCATTACGCGCGCCAGTTCAGGCCGGAGACGCCGGGCTATTTCGTCGGCAATGTGCAGGCGCCGGACTTCCGCTATGCCGCCGACTATGCGGCGCAGACCGGCTTCGACCTGCGCATCGTGCCGTTCGATCCGGATAGTGACGCCGTATTCGCCCATATCGACCGCGTCGTCGCGGTCACAGAATCATTTGAGCCCAATCTGGTGCGCGGCGCCGTCTGCTCGCTGATGGCGGCGGAGCGCATGCACGCCGACGGCTTTCGCGTCGGGCTGTGCGGGGAGGGCGCGGACGAACTGTTCTGCGGCTATCCGCCGCTCGAGGTCGCCTTCGCCGATGGCGATCCCGAGGCGGGCGCCATCCGCGACGAATGCCTCGGCCTGATGCACCGCGTCAGCCTGCAGCGCGTCGACCGCAGCGCCATGCGCCACCAGGTCGAGATGCGCGAGCCGTTCCTCGATCCCGCCGTCGTCAATTATGCACTCGGTCTCGACGCGTCGGCGCTGGTGCACGAGGTCAGCGGCCTGCCGACCGGCAAGATGCCGCTGCGTGACGTCTACGATCTGTATCCCGACCAACTGCCGGCAAGCATCCGCGACCGCAGCAAGGTGCCGTTCGGCGAGGGCGCCGGTCTCGACGTCACCCCGCAGGATTCCGGCTGGAAGCGGCGTTTCGATGCGGCGATCTCCGATGCCGATTTCTACGACGGTCAAAAGCAGTTCGCGGCCTTCAACGTGCAGAGCAAGGAAGAATTGTTCTACCTGCGCAAGCTCGCCAAGACGATCGACGTCATCCGCGTGCCGCATCTGCGCGACCGCGCCTGGATCTCGTTCTCGGTCGAGCGGCATCGCGAGCGGCTCAAGGCCTACGCGCACTACAGCCTGTAACGTCCCGATCGGCCGGATCGGGTTTCGCGGAATACGACAAGGCGCGGGCGGACGGCTCCGCGCCTTTTGCGTTTATGCGGGTGCGCGACCGTGCCGGCCCGGCAAAATCTGCCCGGCGCCGACCAAAAGGTGCCGGGGCGCGCGGTAGGCTCCGCTCCATAAACCGCTGATATTGCGAATATTTCTCTCTGGCACGCCGATTGCGATGGCCTCGGCGGGATCGTCCGTGCGCCCGATTGCGGGTCTGTTGCGCGGCGCGACAGTGGAGAAGAGGTCATGGGTCTTTTCGGTGCGATGAATACGGCGGTGAACGGGCTGCAGAGCCAGTCCTTCGCGCTGCAGAACATCTCGGGCAACATCGCCAATTCGCAGACGACCGCCTACAAGTCGATCGGCACCAGCTTTGTCGATCTCATCCCGGATTCTCCGCCCGGACGGCAGATCGCCGGCGGCGTCATTGCCAATTCGATCTCTACCAATGACGTGCAAGGCGCGATCGAGAACGCGTCGGTCTCCACTTACATGGCGATCAACGGCGAGGGCTTCTTCTCCGTGAAGCAGCCGAGCGGTAGCAACAGCAGCGGGCCGCTGTTCAACACCAGCGACGTCTATACCCGCCGCGGCGACTTCCAGATGGAGCAACACGGCTATCTGGTGAACGGCGCGGGTTATTACCTCGAAGGCATTCCCATCGATCCCAAAACCGGAAACCCGGTCGGCAACGCGGTCGCGCCCTTGCAATTCAACAATTCGTTTCTGCCGGCAACGGCGTCGACGACGATCACCTACGGCGCCAACCTGCCGAGCTATCCTAAGACGACGCTGGCGAACCCGGCGTTTCCAGGCTCCGAGCTCCTCGACCCGAGCGCCTTCTCGGTCAATCCGACGACATCCGGGGCCGGCACTGTGGTCGGTTCGGACGTCACAACCTTTCTCAACTCGTCGCTCGATGGCGGCTCCGTCACCGCCTACAATACCTCGGGCCAGGCGGTGAATACGCAACTGCGCTGGGCGAAAATCAACGGCAGTAATTTGCCGGCGCAAAACGCCAAACTTACTGGCTCGGCTGCGCTGGGGACAGTCGACGCCAGCGGCGGCAACATTACCTTCGATATCAACGGCACCACCGTCACCCTTCAGTCCACCTTTGCCGGCTCGGGCGGCGTGGGCAAATACAGCGTCAGCGAACTCGAAAACGCGATCAACTCCACCGCCGGTATAACCGTCACCGCCGGCACCGATGCGGCCGGTCATCTCCAGCTCACAAGCACGGGTACGGCAGGCGCCAGCGACACGGTGACTCTCAATAACTTCACCGGTTCGGGCAGTCCGGATGCGAGCCTGCTCGGCTATCCGGCCGGTGCTTCCGCGACTGCCAGCGGCGCGAACGCGAACTCCGGCTCCGACACCTGGAATCTGTTCTATCAGTCCGACTCGAGCGCCACCGGCTCGCAGGTCGCGTGGACGAACGCCGGCGTCAACTTCACCTTCGACTCGTCGGGCAACCTCAGCCCGAGCGTCAGCTCGGTGCCTCTCACCGGCGTGACGATCGACGGCACCTCGCTCGGCAACATCGCCATCAAGATCAACGGCCTCACGCAGTTTTCGAGTGCGACCGGTTCGGCCACAGTGACGTCGCTCAATCAGGATGGGTACCCGCCCGGCCAATTGCAGTCGATTTCGATTAGCAAGGAAGGCCGCATCTCGGGCAGTTTCACAAACGGCAAAAACGTAGACCTGGCGCAAATTCCGCTCTACTCGTTCGCCAGCCCGAACAACCTCAAGAGCATCGACGGCGGCGCCTTTGCCATTACCGGCGATTCGGGCCCGGCGCTGATGGGCGCGACCGGCCAGCTCGTCGGGGCGGCGCTGGAAGGCTCCAACGCCGACATCGCCGACCAGTTCACCAAGCTGATCGTCACGCAGCAGGCCTACTCGGCCAACACGCGCGTCATCACCACCGCCAACCAGATGTCGCAGGACATGCTGAACATGCTGCGGTAGCGGCGGACGCTCTCCCGGAATTGACATGAAGTCGGGCGCATGAGTCTCACCCAGGCACTGTCCACAGCTCTGAGCGGCCTGAGCGCCGCGCAGACCAGCCTGTCGCTGGTGGCGGGTAATGTCGCCAATGCGCAGACGCCAGGCTATGTGCGCAAGGTCGCCACGCTCACCGAAAATTCGGTCGGTACGGCCGGCAGTACGGTGCAGGTGTCGGCGATTAACCGCGTGCTCGACCAGTTCGTGCAAACGCAACTGCGGACCGAATCGTCCGGCGCGGCCTATACCGACATCCGCGCCAACCTCTACAGCCAGCTCCAGGATGTGTACGGCACGCCGAACACGTCCAGCACGCTGGAATCGGCGTTCAATACCTTCACCAATGCGCTGCAGGCGCTTAGCACCAGCCCTGACGATCCGACGGCGCGATCCTCGGCAATCAGCGCCGCGCAGCAATACGCCCAACAGCTCAATACCGCGTCGAACGGCATCCAGTCGCTGCGCCAGCAGTCGGAGTTGGCGTTGTCGGACGACGTCAGCACGGCCAACAATTGCCTGCAGCAGATCGCCCAGCTCAACGAACAGCTCTCGGCCGCCGGCCAGGATTCCGCGGCGGCGACGCTCGAAGACCAGCGCGACAATTACATCACTCAGCTCTCGAAGCTGATGGACATCCGCGTCATCAATGCCGGCAACAATCAGGTGACCGTGCTGACGACGTCGGGCGTCGAACTGGTTGGCGCCAAGGCTTCGACGCTGAGCTTCGATGCGCAAGGCGTCGTGACGCCGGAGACGCAATGGAACTCCAATCCGACCAAGCGCACGCTGGGTACGGTGACGCTGACGTCGCCCAACGGCGCCAAGACCGATTTGGTGGCGAACGGCGCCATCCGCTCCGGTGAGATCGCCGGCTATCTCGATATGCGCGACAACGTGCTGGTCCAGGCGCAGGGCCAGCTCGACCAGCTCGCCGCGGCGATGTCGAGCGCCCTGTCGGACACAACCACCGCCGGCACCCCGGCGACGTCCGGCGCCCAGAGCGGCTTCGACGTCGATGTCGGCTCGTTGTCGGCCGGCAACACGGTATCGATCACCTATACCGACACCGCCACCAGCACGCAGCGCCAGCTCACCCTGATGCGCGTCGACGATCCGGCGGCGCTGCCTTTGTCGAATACCGCGACGGCCAATCCCAACGACACGGTGGTCGGCGTCGATTTCTCCGGCGGCATGGCCTCGGTGATTTCGCAGATCAACGCTGCGATCGGTTCGACCGGCATGACGGCATCGAACCCGTCCGGCACGACCTTGCGCATCCTCGACGACGGCGCCGCCAACACCGTTGATGTCAACGCGGTTAGCGCCACCTCGACGGCAACATCGCTGACCGGCGGCGTTGCGCTGCCGTTCTTCGTCGACGGCAGCAAGCCCTACACCGGCGCGATCGATTCCTCTGGCCCCGAAAGCGCCGGGTTCGCCTCGCGCATCGCCGTCAACCAGAGCCTGATCGACGATCCGTCGAAACTCGTTGCCTATCAGAGCGGCACGGCGGCGGCCGACGCGACGCGGCCGAACTTCCTCTACGACCAGATGGTCAACGCCACGCTGACCTATTCGCCGTCGGCCGGCATCGGCACGACCGGCGCGCCGTTCAGCGCCAGCGCCGCCACCTATCTGCGGCAGATCGTCAGTGTGCAGGGCGCGGCCGCGGCCAATGCCAGCAGCCTCAAGCAGGGCCAGGACGTGGTGCTGAGCTCGCTGCAGCAGCGCTTCGACAGCGGCTCCGGCGTCAACATCGACCAGGAGATGTCGAATCTCCTGGCGCTACAGAACGCCTACGCCGCCAATGCCCGGGTGATGTCGACGGTCAGGGATATGTTGACCTCCCTGATGCAGATGTGAGGCTGAACATGACGGTGTCTTCGATCTCATCAGCGTCGAACCCGATCGTGCAGTCGCTGATCGACATGCGCGCACAGTTCGACGACCTGCAGCGCCAGCTCAGCACCGGGCAGAAATCGGCGACCTATTCCGGGCTCGGCTCCGGCCGCGGCCTCTCGGTCACTCTCAACGCGCAGCTTTCGGCGATGAGCGGCTTCGACGACAGCATCGACATGGTCGGGACCCGGCTGCAACTGGCGCAGACCGCGCTCGGGGGCATGGCCGACGTCGGCAATTCCATCAAGGCGCTGGTGGTCCAAGGCGGTTCCTCCGGCGGCAATGCCACGGGCGCACAACTGACGGCGCAATCCTCGCTCCAGCAACTGCTCGGTCTTTTGAACACCCAGTCCGGCGGGCGCTATCTGTTTTCCGGGCGTGCGACCGATCAGCCGGCGGTCGAGACCTACGACCATATCGTCAACGGCGACGGCGCGCGCGCCGGCCTCAAACAGCTTATCGACGAGCGCGCGCAGGCCGATCTCGGCTCGGACGGGCTTGGCCGCCTCGTCGTCGGCTCGACGGCGTCCTCGGTGACGCTCGACGAGGATGCGGTTTCGCCGTTCGGCTTCAAGCTCGCTTCCGCGAGCTCGAATCTGACCAACGGCACCGTGACCGGCCCGTCCGGTTCGCCCGCCAGCCTGTCGGTCAACCTCGCCGGCCAACCTAACGATGGCGACACGCTGACGTTGCGGCTCAATCTGCCGGACGGCACCAACACGACGCTGACCTTGACCGCGACGACGCAGTCGCCTCCCGGCACCAACCAATTCACCATCGGCAGCAGCGTGTCGCAGACGGTGACGAACCTGCAAGGCGCATTGACGACGTCGCTCGGCAATCTCGCCGGCAGTTCGCTCAAGGCCGCGTCCGCCGTCACGGCGTCGAACGATTTCTTCAGCGCCGATGTCAACAACCCGCCGCAGCGAGTCGCCGGTCCGCCGTTCAATACGGCCACCGCCACGACGGCCGGCACCGCCGCCAATACCGTGATCTGGTACACGGGCGACGCCGGCACCGATCCGGCGCGCGGCACCGCGACGACGCGGATCGACCCGTCGCTGGTCGTCTCCTACGGCACGCGCGCGAACGAAGCCGGCATCCGCACCTTGGTGCAGAACGTGGCGACGCTGGCCGCCGTGACGGTCTCCCCGACAGATCCGAATGCGTCGAACTTCTCGTCCGCGCTCGGCCAGCGCATCGGCACCGGCTTGACCGCCACGCCGGGCAGTCAGAGCATCACCGACATCGAGGCGCAGCTAGCCGGCGTACAGACCTCGATGGCCGCGGTAAAATCCCAACACCAGCAGACCAGCGCCACGCTCAACGACATGGTGCAGCAGATTTCAGGCGTAAGTAACGAGCAGGTCGGCGCCGCATTGCTGACGCTGCAGACGCGCATGCAGGCGTCTATGCAGACCACCGCGATGCTGTACCAGATTAGTCTGGTCAATTACTTGAAGTGATAACGCCAAAGCAGAAGAGCCGCGGGCTGGCCGCGGCTCTTCTGTCATGTCTCCCGTTCGTCGCGTTCAGCGCCCGAGCAGGCCGGCGGCGAGCTCGCGGTTGATGGCGATCAGCGGCGCCAGCGCTTCGGGCCGCGGATTGGCCTGGATGGCCAGGGTCTCGTTGAAGAC
>Ga0207667_10009941_pt1 | contig 11161 bp, 7 predicted proteins | sample KBSCornC52_FD_184301 | JGI IMG/M metagenome (GOLD analysis project Ga0207667, IMG submission 184301) | Corn rhizosphere microbial communities from Kellogg Biological Station, Michigan, USA - KBS Corn C5-2 (SPAdes) (version 2) | ecosystem: Host-associated > Plants > Roots > Rhizosphere > Soil ...
CGGTTGCAAAATACCTGCTTATTGTCCTTTCACAATACGAACATTATCAATTGCCAGGTTGATACTTTTTGCAGGAACAACCGATGCTTTGTCATTTGCGATCATGAAAGCAATACCTGTTGTCGGATAATCTGAAAACTTGCTTGCAGGATTTCCTGACGAATTCCAGCTTGTTTGCCAAAATTGATTACCGGAAATAAATTGCGTAAGCGGTATAGTCACTGTTACCCATCCGTTAGGCTGATATTTATTACCAGGAGCTGTTTCCCAGGGTGCATATCTTGCAGTAAAAGAACTCCATCCATACCAATCGCCTACAGAAATCCATAAGGATCCGGCGCTCCATGGCGTTTTCACATACAATTCAAATTTCAGGGAATAATTGCTGATTGAGAGGCTTTTGTCAGAAACCCAGGGAACATCATTCAGTTGCAGAAGTCCTGGATTTCCCTGTGAAGTAGGGCCTGCATTTGCAGACATCGGACTTGACTGTAGTAATATAGCGGAACCGCCCGTTCCACCGGGATAATTAGTAGCTGTCGCCGCAGCATCCGCATAGCCACCTGTCCAACCGACAAAGCCAGTATTATCGGTTGCCCACTGGTCATCAAAATTGCTGAGATAGCCGGGAGAAGGATGTGTAATATAAGATGCATAAAGCTGAGGTGAGGTCGCACGTCCTAATACGCTAGATGATAGTCTGAGTGAGTCAGAGGTAGTAATGCCTGAAGGAACCTGGACAGTCAACTGAGTTACACTATTAACTTGCAAGTTGGTTCCAGGAATATTTCCAGGAAAAATGACCTGATCTATACCAACAAAATTAGTTCCGTTTACAGTTATGATATTACCACCTGCGGCATTTTCATTGGAAACTGAAGTAATCGTCATCGGAGGGGGATAAGAGAAAGCGCCCGTTCCAAAGGTGCAATAGACACGAAGAGAATCTTTAAAAGGGCTTCCTGGTGGAATTTCAGCCGCTATTTGTGTAAACGTTTTATTTACAGTATAGGAAAGAGCGGTATCACTTCCGGACACAGGAAAGGTTATTTTTTTCAACCCTTGGAAATTAGAGCCATTAATATATACAACTGATCCGGTATTATCAAAAGTAATAGAATTTATAACCGGTGGAGGGAGATATAACTGAAAAGAATAGGTAGCTGTTCCATGACTGGTAATTACCTTAATAACACTGGGCACGTTAGGGTCGGTGGCAGTTGTTTGCGCTGTTGCCGGAATGGTAACAATGATATTTTTATCAGTAGCATAGGCAGGATTAAAATACGCCACTGTATCATTAAATACCACTTGCCGCAGCCCACTAAGATTGCTTCCCTGAATTACTATTAATGTGCCTGGTATCGCCTTTGTAAACGTACTGTCCCGTTTAGTAGAATCTACCACTCTTACTTGCGTTATCATGGGATTTCCAGAACCTCCGTCATTTTTCTTACAGGAAAATAAAACTGTTACTGCAAGAATTGAAAAAACTAATAATTTTCTCATAAAATTTTATTTAAGATCGTTCTCAATAATTTAATTTACTAAAGTCAAAAGGGACAGGCGACAAGGTTAAGTTATGCGCTACCAGCAATTCAACTTCCGGATAAGGAAGATCCGCAGTGGCAGGTGTAATGGTATAATAGCGGGGCCCTACAGTAGCAGGATTGTTTGCGTCATCTAGATAAGTAACAAACCAATTTCCTCCATTGTAAGTCAGATTATAAACACCTCTGTTTTGAGTATTGAAATATTGCATGGCAGCAGTCGGATCAAAATAATACCACGTCTTCCAATCATACCATGCTTTTCCTTCAAAAGCGAACTCTATCTTCCTTTCCAACATCAGATCAGCATAAGTGATTGAAGTTCTCGGCGTAATGCCTGCACGAATTCTTACGGCATTATAATATTTCAATGCTTCTGCATCAGAGGTAGATGTACTATTGCCCAGAATAGCGTCGGCGTAATCCAGGTAAACTTCAGCAAGACGGAAAATGTATGTGCCAATATTTTCATTTTGGGAACTACCAAGCCCGCCATTATCAGCAGGAGAACCAATCACATACTTTTTCACGTACGGATGGTTATTACCGTAATAGGCACCTGAGGTTACCGGAGAAGTTATGTGAAGTCCGGTTACCGAGTTCGTGGCAGTATTGAACAAGGCAGTATCTACCCACCAACCACCGTTGGCAGTATTTATATCAGGGTAAAATGAGTTGGGCATAAATAACGTTGCCTTTCTGCGTACAGAATCATCGGCATTTGCCGGGTCAACATAATATTGTATTAAACTCGGGGAAGCTCCAAAAGCCCCACCCCAACCATCACCCGTTTGAGTAATTTTTGAATCATAGGCCAGATTAGCTTGCATATGGTTTTGAGCTTGCCAGTTACCGGTAGGTACCCAAAGCAGCCCAAACAGGCATTCAGGAGGTACCTTAGTACCACTAAAAGCGGAACTTGTAAAAAGATCATAATAACTCGGATCTAATATTAGTCCACTATTATTGCAAACATCCCCTAAATAATACTTGGCGCTATCAAGATCTGACTGCTTCCGTTGGCCACCAGATTGCCCCAGACCGGATCTGACCAGGTAAGCCCTGCCCAACATCCCTTCTGCGCTCCATTTGGTAATGCGACCAGGTTGAAGTGGTGTGGGATTCAGATGGTTCATAGACCAGCTAAGATCAGAAATAATAAATTTCCAAACATCGGCCAGGTCGTTCCTACGGATAGAGGTATCACCTAACTGCTGAGTGTTGTTATAAATAATAGGAACCGCTCCCCAATCCAATGCCAGGTAATAGTAAGCTGCAGCACGCATAAAATAACATTCAGCAAGGCCGGAGTTTTTTGCAGACTCGCTGGCGCCGGGTGCTGCATTTTTTATATTATATGCTACGACATTGGCATTAGCAACCACAGACCAAAGTGACTGGTAAGCGCTTTGCAACGCACCGCTCGGATCACTGGAAGTAACAGTAAAACTAAGATAGGACGCTCTTCCGTTATAATTATCTGTGGTGCTGTTACCCCCCATGATATCTCCTATATATTGTAGTGAAGTTCCATTATACCCTCCCCAAGCGACATTGTAAAGAGGGCCGGTGCCATTCAGAATATCCGCATCACTTCGATAAAAGGTACCTGCTGTAGGCGAAGCCAGGGGTGGCCGGTTCAAATAGTCTTTCTTACACGATTGCATAACAAACATCCCAAGCATTAATATTGTTATGACGGTTATATTCTTTCTCATTATTAGAATTTTTTTTATAGTTAATTTATCAGAAATCCAAAGCAAGGCTAATGGTATAGGATCTTGAAGGAGGATATCTTCCCTCATCCATCCCTGCCAGGTTAAGGCCTCCGTAATTATACATGCCTACTTCGGGGTCATATCCTGTATATTTTGTAATGGTGAAGGCGTTTTGAACCTGGAACGTTGCCAAAACACCTCTTAAAATATGAGTTTTGGAAAGATATTTTTCCGGAACTCTATAGCTTATGCGGGCATTTTTCAGTTTTAGATAAGATCCATTTTCAACATTCCACTGCGAAATTCTGTTGTTACCATTGGCGTCAACAAAAGCATTTGGTATATTAAAACCAGGATTGGTAAGTACTGCTGTTTCGGCATCTGCAGGGTTAACACTGCTCGGTTGCGCAAAATTGGTAGCTCCCTGGAAATGGTTGTTATAAGGACCAGTCCCTTGTGGCATTGTTTCATATTGATATCTTGTTAGATTCAATATCTGATTGCCATAAACACCTGTGAAAAACAAATTCAGTTCAAACCCCTTATAACTAAATGTATTTGTAAAATTATAAGTAAACTTAGGCCATGGGTTGCCAATAATAGTTCTGTCCTTCTGATCTATAAAGCCATCACCATTCATGTCTTTATATTTAATGTCGCCAACCCAGGAACCACTTGTAGGATTTACAATCAGCTGGCTTCCGGCACTGCCTGTTTGTATCGCATGGCCTGTAATATCTTTATAATTTTGGAAAAGCCCTTCAGCAATATAACCGGTGATCATACTAATAGGTTGCCCTTCTTCAGTCAGAAACTGAGCCTGCCTGTTATTCGTCTGATCATAATATTGAATATTTATCGGACTAACGACCTTTAACACCTTATTTTTATCGATCGAGAAATTAACTCCGGTTCTCCATTGAAAGTCTTTATGTGAAATATTTACGGTGTTTACGGTTACACCTATTCCCCTGTTCTCCATGCTTCCATAGTTTCTCTGCGGCCAGCTTAATTGTCCGCCATAACCACCACTAACGTATCCACCCATAAACTCCGGACCAGTTGCCGGCAGTATCAGGTTGGATATTTGTTTCAAATAAGCATCCGCTATTACTTCTACCCTGAAATTAAACATGTGCAGATCCAGTCCAATATTTTTAGATTTATCCTGTTCCCATTTTAAATCCGGATTCGGAAAGTTGGCAGGAAGAAATCCTGTACCCCATACGGTCGGGCTGGCATATAAGTTTGAATAAATGGCGCCGCCTGGTCCTGCATTTCCGGATATTCCATACTCTGCTCTCAGCTTCAGGTCATTGATGAACGTAACACTGCGCATAAATTTTTCATCAGATATTTTCCAGGCAACAGATGCCGCAGGAAATATCCCGAATTTATTATTAGGCCCGAAGTTAGAACTACCATCTCTTCTTATTACAAACTGCGCTATATACTTGTCGTTATAAGAATAGTTGAGCCTGCCAAAATAAGATTCTCCGGAACCATCACCTCGATAACTTGTTCCCGGACTGGATAAAGGATCTGCTACACTGAGCTCCTGAACGGAAGTGGTGGAATAATTTTTACCGGAGGCGCTTAATCCCTGGTAAGCATAATAGGTTGCTTCATGCCCCGCCATTACAGAAATTTTATGCTTCTCAATGTTAAAATCATACTGTACTCTTGTGTTGAAAGAAAGCCAATAATTATTACTGCTGGCGCGGCTTCCGGATGTGGGAGCGCTTTGATAATATTTACCGAGCGTATAAAAAGGGTTGAATTGAAAATTATTATTAAAAGTATAATTTCCATTCAATTCGGTATGCCACACTAAACCGGTAATGGGTGAAACATCCATATTTAGTCCACCAATTAAGCCAAATGAAGTATTATAATTATTATTGAGATTCGCTATCGCTACGGGGTTAGTAACCGCGTATTGCGCCTGCGCTGCGTTTGCCGGGCCACCATAGGTGCCATCGGGATTTTTTACAGGGATAGTCGGGTTTTGAGACAATGCCAGGTTCACGATCCGGGCCTGAAAAGTGTTTACTTTTTCATTCGTACCAAAAGAACTGAGGTTGGTGCCAAATTTCAGCCACTTTGTAGCCTGGTTCGCAAGATTTAACCTGATTGATCCTCTTTTGAAACCTGAACCGGCTGCTACCCCATCCTGTGTCAGATAATCGCCCGATAAATAAAAATTAGTTTTTTCGTTGCCCCCACTTAATGAAAGTGAATATTTTTGCATCAAAGTAGGGTTGAATAAAGCCTTTTGCCAGTCAGTTCCACCACCGAGCAGGGTGGGATCTCCCAACTCAGGAGGTTCTACACCAACCAAGCCATATTTTTGCAGCTTGCCAACATATATTGCATATTGTTGCAGGTTCATTACCGGCAATTCTTTTGGACGTTGCTGAAAGGTTTGTGAGGTAGAAAAATTAACTTTTGTATTCCCCGCTTTACCTTGTTTGGTAGTGATCATTACGACCCCATTAGCGCCGGCAGCACCATAAATAGAAGTAGCGGCGGGCCCTTTGAGGATACTTATATCAGCTATATCATCCGGATTGATTCCTGCAAGCTCGTTGGATTCACCGCTGGCCACATTATACTGACCGCCTGTAGGAACACTCGGCCTTATCTGTACGCCATCTATTACATACAAGGGTTGGTAATTACCGGTTATGGTACTAATACCCCTGATGATAACTGTAGAGCCAGACCCTGGGGCGCCGCTTGGACTTGAAACATACACATTCGCTGCCTTTCCCTGCAGTGCATCATCAAGCGTAACGTTTACAGTTTTATTTAAATCTTTGGAAGAAATAGTTTCAACCGCACTACTCATATCCGACTTCTTCATTTTACCATACCCTACCACTACTACGTCACTTAAGCTATTATTACTTGATCGCAACTTCACGTTAAAAACGCTCCTGGCGCCAATAGTTATTTGTTGCGTTTCCATGCCAACAAAGGAAACAACTAATCCATTGTTGTCTCGTGAAACGCTCAGGGAAAACTTTCCCTGACCATCCGTTGCAACAGAAATGTTGGTATTTTTTACCGTTACTGTAGCTCCGACTAATGGACTTCCATCCTCATCGGTGACCAATCCTGAAATTGTTCTACTCTGAGCAAACAGTGTTGTAAAAGAAAAAATACTAATTGTAAGTATTAGCAGCTTTTTATTGAAATATTTCTTCATAACAGAAGTTTTGAGTTAAAGATTTAGAAAATTATACAAATGAATATTTTATTAAAATCTAATTGTCGGTCTTTATTTCATAAGAACTGGTTTGTGTCGCCTGTTTTCAGTCAAAGCCACAAAATTTGTTTAAGGTTTACCAGTCTTCTGAATCGGTGGTTCGCATTTTATTTTTTTAAATCACCCTTCGAAAAAAAACAACAATACATTGTAAAACATTTATTAATGGAAACAGCCGTCATTAAGGTTCTCATCATTTCTCAGGTCTATCTTTTCATTCAACTATCATTTCAAAATAATTGACACACCTAAAGTAGCAATTTTTTCATAAATGTAAACGATTACATTTATTATTTCGAAAAGATTTTTTTGTTTTTATTTAATGTTCCAAATAATTACTTTGTTGTGATCTTATTGATAAACATTTTACAGGCTTGCATTTAAGTTTTCATCCCTAACAAACCCAGCTGCTATTTATTCCTGGGAAACAAATCGAGTAGCAGAAAAAACGCACTAATTCCAATTTGCAACTTTTCCTGAAAACTTTCACCCATAAGAATAACCTTTAGAATCCAAAGCTATTTCAATTTATAACATAAATTTAATACTCTTTTATCTTTTCGAGGTGTTTTTTTATAATCAGTCCAGCAATTTAAGGAGAATACCCTCGATTTTAAAAGCATTTACAGGATGAAACGCTGTATTAATTATTAATACTATATTGACATTATTTTAATTCAATAAATAGGTACCATTGACAAATAATTTACAAGTTTTTAATGTGTAACCTTCCTGCTGAGCGAGAGACTTATGGCATCGTTATTTTAAACAAGCACATTGGAGAAATACAAAAAGTAAATATTTGTTTGTTTACTGGCACTATAAATAATGGGCTATCAGCTGCTGCTGTTCAAGGAGGAGTAAGAGAATTTGTTGATGATTGCAAACTGCTGCTATGGTTAAGCGTGTTGGCGCTTTATTGCATTTCCTTCACCAGTTCTTTTAAATACTTCAGATGTCTTCCATATCGTCTTTCATTCACCCATGTGTTGGCAAAATATTGAAGCACAAATAATGCGGCATAGACAACGTATCTTATTGCTGCAGGCACAGAATGCCACTTATCCAGCATGCGGTAATGTTGAAAATAAGGCACTATTTCAATCAACAGGATAAAGAATAGAAGCGCCGCCATCAACCCTGTTTTCTTCCATTTCATACTTTCCTCCAACAAATTTACCTGTTGTTCCAGGTTCACTTTCACCATATTGTCCATGCCTTCCATTTTATTCACAAGGCGGTAATTGTAGTAAGAGAAAATAATTACGCCGAGACAAAAAGCAATGTAACTCCATAGAATTACGTTGTTCGATAAAGCGTGGAGATCATCAACGTTCAGCATTATAAAGTACGCCGGAATGATGGCCATCAGAACGATTTGTTTTCTAAAGGCTTTTTTTAAAGCTGCCAGAGGGCCATAGCTTTTGTGTTGTATTAGTTCCATAATATCAGTATTTAAAGGTTTTGTTGACTGGTTTTGATTCCATGTTTGTTTAAGATCATCGAGTTCCATGGTTAATAATTTTTTGTAAGCTGACGCAATTTTTCTTTGATCCGGTTCATTTTCACTCTAAGGTTCCCCTGGCTAAGTCCCAAGATTTCTTCCATTTCCAAATAGGTCCGGTCTTCCATGTATAGCATCACAATTGCTTTTTCCACTGCATTCAATTGTTCAATCGCTTGATACATCTGCTGGAATCTTTCTTCCTCGGAATGTTCCTGATCACATACACCTGCCGGTTCGGGTATAGAGGTTGGCTCAAACGAGGTAACCAGGTTTTTTTTCTTCCTCAATCCTGAAATGGCGGTATTAAGCGCCACCCTGTAAAGCCACGTACTTATCTTCGAATCGCCTTTAAACTTCGGATAGGCTTTCCAAAGCTGGATGACAATTTCCTGGAAAAGATCCTGCCTGTCGGCATCGCTGTAAGCATAAACGCGGCACACTTTGTAAAGCATCAACTCATGTTGGCTTATGTGCTTTATAAACTCCTTTTCCGCTTCCTGCTTTAGCAATGTGATTATTTTGTATGATAAGTCGCAAGTTGCTGAGAATTGTTACAAAGAAGGAAAAAAATAATTGAAAAATGAGGAATAAAGCTTCTTTTAAGTTGCCGGATAAAGATTACAAAATCGCATTATTTCTTCTTTTACTGTTGGGCCGCAATAGCGACGCGCGTGCCATATTCTCTCCATGATATAAATCGTTTCTTATTCGCTTCTTATTCGGTTGTAATTCGCTTCTTAGGACCGAATAACAACCGAAATAAACCCGTTTAAAATACCTGTTTGAGTCAAAGATGGTAACTGGTTAACAGGAAATAGCTGCGCGTCCTTCCAAAGTCGATGCCGGCATATTTGTTAAAAAAAATAAAAAGATTTAAAACCTAAGTAACTATCTTAGATGGAAATTTAAATCCATGAATTGCAAAACCTCATTTTCCGTATTACTCTTTTTTCTTGCGCCTGTTTTTTCCTTCTGCCAAGCACCGAACACACTTACTGCAAAAGAAAAATCAGACGGATGGCAACTTTTATTTAATGGAAAAGATTTAAAAGGCTGGCATTCTTTCCAGCAAAACGAACCCGGAAAAGCCTGGCAGGTGCAGAATGGAATGATCTTTTTAAATAAAAATCGGAAATCAGTGGAAAAGGATTTTGCCGACCTGGTAACTGATCTTGAATATGAAAATTTCGATCTTAAATTGGAGTGGAAAATGGAACCCTGTGCAAACAGTGGTGTTATGTTTTATGTAAACGAATCTCCCCAGTATAAAACTACTTATGAAACGGGGCCGGAAATGCAGATTACTGATTTGTCGTGCCTTTATACTTCCAACCATAGTGAAATTAGTGATAGTCGTATCAATATGCATCGTGCAGGCGCACTTTATGACCTCGCTCCTGCAGATACCGAATGGGTAAACCCGGCTCCTCAATGGAACCAATATGAAATTATTGCTGACAATGGGCATGTACAATTTTTTCAGAACGGGCATAAAGTAGTTGATACGCAATTTTGGGATAACAACTGGCGGAAAATTATCTCACGAACTAAGTTTCATCAATGGCCGGATTTTGGAACATTCAGGAAGGGCCATATTTCTTTGCAAGGTACAGAGGATGGTAAATTGTGGTTCCGAAATATCAAAATAAAGACATTTAGGTTTGGTCCTCCCAGCTAATAAGTTTTATTATGTCACCTTTTAAGCCACCTGAGTTAACATAACGCCGTTCTTTACAAATAAATAAAATTTTAAATAGTTATGAAAAAATTGATTGGCAGGCGCGAGTTTATAAAAGATTCGGCTTTAACTGCAGCAGTATTTTCTATTGTACCCAGTCATGTGTTAGGAGGTAAAAAGCATGTAGCTCCCAGTGATAAATTATATATCGCCTGTGTCGGATGTGGTGGTGAAGCACAAAATGATATTGAGCACTATGCTTTTGCACCGAAAAAAAATGCAGTAATTGCATTTCTTTGCGATGTGGACGACCGCATGGCTGACCCACGCAGGAAAGAATTTCCAAGTGCAGGATTTTATCACGATTGGAGAGAATTGTTCGATAAAGAGCATAAAAATTTTGATGCCGTTTCTGTGGCTATTCCTGATCATAATCACGCAATTGTAGGCCTTAATGCTATGAAATTGCATAAGCATTTATACCTGCAAAAACCATTGACGCACGATATATATGAAGCCCGTGTGCTGACAGAAGCTGCCCAAAAATATAAAGTAGTAACCCAAATGGGAAACCAGGGAGCCTCCTTTGATGGAATGAGGACGTTAAAAGAATGGTTTGATGCGGAGTTAATCGGCGATATTACCCATGTATATAATTGGACAAACCGCCCTGTTTGGCCGCAAGGTATTCCCTGGCCAGCAGATAGGCCACCTGTTCCCAAAGAATTGAATTGGGACCTTTGGTTGGGCACCGCACCGCAAACTGATTACATTGGAAACCTTGTTCCCTTTAATTGGCGCGGATGGTGGCCGTTTGGAACCGGGGCTCTTGGTGACATGGGCTGCCATATAATCGGGCCGGCTTTTAAATTGTTAGGGCTTGGTTATCCCACTGAGGTAACGTGTGATGCCAGTACGGCTTTTACGGGAGTATTTAAGGAGGCTGATGATCCTATGAGTATTCCTGCTTCCAGCAAGCTTCGTTACACATTCAAACGAAAGGATGGAGGAGATTTGAAGCTTTATTGGATGGATGGAGGTATGTTACCGGAACGCCCGGATGAGCTGGATGCGGATGTAAACCTGAATGATGCATTAGCTGGCGTTCCTAAGTTGGGTGATTATGAAGGAGGAACTTTGTTCATTGGAAAGAACGGGAAAATATCCTGTGGTTGGGGAGGACGTGATCCAAGATTGCTGCCACTTTCATTAAATAATAACATTGATGTAGCGAAGAAATACCCACGTGTTGAAGGATCAGGAAATGGCCACTGGTGGCAATGGGTGGACGCTGCTATTGCCGGGTATCATAACGATTATAAGGGAAATGCTGCACTTCCAATGCCAGGCCACGAAAAAGCTTATGTTGATTCTCCTATTGAAGATTATGCCGGGCCGCTTACAGAAACCGTATTGATGGGTAATCTTTTATTAAGA
>Ga0207667_10009942_pt1 | contig 11159 bp, 18 predicted proteins | sample KBSCornC52_FD_184301 | JGI IMG/M metagenome (GOLD analysis project Ga0207667, IMG submission 184301) | Corn rhizosphere microbial communities from Kellogg Biological Station, Michigan, USA - KBS Corn C5-2 (SPAdes) (version 2) | ecosystem: Host-associated > Plants > Roots > Rhizosphere > Soil ...
CCATCCGGCCCAAGGCATTCGACCAACCCACGAGGAAGATCGCGGAGCCGGGGAACTTGTCGGTGCCCCACTGTTGCTTGCGGATAAACACGGCTTGCCGATGAGCTTCCGCCAGAATTTCCGGCATCGCCTCGGCCATCTTGTCCAGGTCCACCAAGTCGGGGCGTAGCTGCAGCATGCTGAATGCGTAGTTCGCCAGCAGGTTGTCGCCGAGCGTCGGCATGGCGACATTGGCATGCACCAGAAACCCGCACTTGCTCGTGTGCTTTTCTTGCACCGCGAGCTGCATCGCAATTTCAAGGTTCGCGGCTGGAATCGGCATGAATGCAGGCTTCGTATCAAACGCGATCAGCGCCTTGTCTTGCCCTATAACGATGTTTGCGATGCTCAAGGTTTCATCTCCGGTGGTGGAATCAGTGGGGTAATGGCAAGGGTGCCCACGAGCATGATCCCGGCAGCCCAAACAGCGGCCGTGCCGCCAAATGTCGATGCCGCACTCGCCGCCAGCCCGGCATAACCGCCGATGCCATAGGTCACCACGGCAAGCACGATCAACAGGAGCGTGCGCAACCACTTGCCGCCGTTGCCGCCCTACGGGATCACGGTCACATGTACCGGCGTACCCGCTCGCGGTCGCACCTTGTCCCACATGTGCGCCGGAACCTCGATCCCGCCGACCTCGATCCGCAGCGCGTCCGTGGCATCCGGGCCGATCACTTCGCGCAGGGTTTGACCTTCACGCATGTATGCGACCGACGTGTCACTGGTGAGCGGGTGCGGCTTCACGACGGCCGGGAAGGTTTGTGCAAGTGCAGTGCTCATGCCGCCTCCAAAAAAGCGTTTTGCACGCCATCCGGCTCGGGGCTAGGCTGGCCCATTGCCAAGGTGCCGCGCGGGGCCGCTGCATCGAAATACGTAGCAACCCGGCCCGGTTCGCCACGGAACCCGCGAGCGTTGCGCTCGAACCCGGCCGCATCCATCTCGTTGGCGGTCAGGCATCGGCGGGTGTTCGGCTGGTTCGGCTTGGCGTAACTGCCGATCCGGTGCCGGTCGAATGCGCGCGTGCTGGTGAAACACTCGCCGCACGTTGGACACTGGCACCTGTTGCCGGTGAGCTTGGGCGCGATCATGGCCGCTTCCTTGCATCCACGACATGCACCTATACGGGCGTGGGCTCGGCCTCAAGCTCCGCGATGCGATCATTCAGCGCCTCGATACGTTCCCGCAATCGGGTAACTTCCGCATCGCTCAGTTTGAACATTGAAAACGCGACATCGCTGGCATCGATTACCTGCAGTAGGGCGCGCTTCAGACTTTCAATAGTCTCAACGTGATTCGTATCCATAACGTTCAACTCCCCGATTGATTGGTAGTTTCCAGCTCGGCGATGCGAGCCTTTAGCTCGGCGATCTCGGCATCGCGCAGCGTGAGCGCCGCATCTTTGCATTCGATCATCGCCGCGAGTGCATCTTCCCGTTCGCTTAGCGCCTCGGGTGTGCGCGGGCCTTCGCTCCACATCAGCGCACCCTCCATGCACGTCGCGGCTTGCCCGCATCGCCGCCATCAGGATCAGGCTCGGGCGCGCGTTCGGCCAGAGCTTCCATAGCGGCGGTGACGCCGTGCAGGTGCGCGATCAGGGCGGGCAGTGCGTCGCGGTCAGCAGCGGCGGCATTGAACGCACTATGGATGCTCTCGGCAAACACGCGCGGCGATTGCCGGGCCTACTGGTAAGGCTGCGTGCGGATGGTGTCGATACGGTCTGCCCACAATTGGGCGATGTCTTCGATGGTTCGCATGGTCATGGTTCCTTTGGAATCAAGCGGCAACGTTGCCGGTTGATCCGATGTTGGTTGGGCGCGCTTATTTCGCGCGCGCCTGTTCGATGTTCGTCACGGTCGCAACCGGGAACGGCTGCCCAGGATCATCCGTAGCAGCCGGCGGGGATGCTGGCGGCTCCGGTTTGTCCGGCACGAAGCCGTGAGTCATCTTGACGTTGAACGGCCCCGGTTCCTCGACGCCTTGCGCCTTCAATGCACCGCGCAGCATGTCCGGCCCGATGCTGCCCAGTGCAATGTCGGCAGCCCTGCGGATGGTGCGCTCGGCCTCGGCCAGTTCGTTGTCGATCTCCTTCGCCTCGGCAACTTCCGGGTTCGTGGCATCGACGCCAGCCCGCCAGGCTTGCTCAAGCACTGACTCCGTAAAGCCAGGAACGGGCACGGGTGAACGCAGTAATGCGCGTGCAACCTGCGGACGCTTGCCGCCCACCAGCTCGGCCAGCATGGCCCGGCGTTCGGCCTCGGGCAACGCGCGGATGGCTTGCCGGATTTCCGCATCCTCGGCCCTCTCGCCGTCCGTAGGCGCGCCGATGGCATACGCCGATTCAATGCGTCCCTTCAATGCCGTGCGACGCTGGGCGAGCGCCTGGGAGTGTTTCAGCACGTCACCCAGCGGCCCGGCCAGTTCCCGCGCGAGCTTGCGCTGCTTGCCGATGGGCGAAAGGTTGTCGTCGTGGTTGATCCGGTGCGCCAGCGCGTCCGCCTCTTGCGCGGCACGCAAACCGCGCAGCGCGCGTTTCGTCACCGGGTCGTGCGTGTCGGGCAGCGGCAGGGACAGCATCTTGCCGCCCTCGAAGGCGAAGTTGGCGATGCGGTCGCCGTGCGAAAAGTTCGTAGGCCGGAACGCGACCGGCTCCGCATCGGCTGCGGATTCGGGGAACACGGTTGCCATCCAATTTCTGACCTTGCCCATTATTCGGCCCTCGGCATGGTGAAGTTGCCATCGCGGCCAGCGCGTCCGGCCGGCGGCGTCATGTTCCCGGCAGCATCGCCGTTGCGATGGCCTGCCATGTTCGGACTCACGCCGTTGTGACCATTGGCCGGCGCCATCGGAGTGCCTTGGGGCTGGGTTGAAGCTGGGTTCTAGATACTCATGGATGTTCCTCTTGGTTGTGCCCGGATGGGCAGAAAAGCCCTTTCGGGCGGGTGGAAATCCGTACCTTTGTCCGTACGGGTGTCGTGGTTCAAGCGTTTTCAACGTGTTTTCAGCGCATTACATGGCCCATTCCCTGCCGTACAGGGGCAGGAAAGCGGGTTTTGGTGCCTTTATCGCCGTGTGCGGATGCCTCATCCATCAATACGATGTAACTTACTGATTTCGTTGGATTCAAAAACCGTTGTTTGAAGATATAACCGGGTTGAAAACCCTGAAACCCTTATCTGACGCCATTTTTTAGGGTTCGGGATGGGCAAGATTCGGTAGCTCCAGCCATCCCTCCCTAGTGACGCATGTGACGCATTGACGGCAATTCCGGTATTACTCCTTAGAAAGCTCTCTATAGGCGTTATACCCAAAACAGCGTTTATGCGTCACTTGTGTCACACGTCCTTACCCTCGGATAAGCCCGATACCTCGCCAACCGCGCGCAGTGCCGTTCCGGTACGGCTCGAATCCGCGTTCAGCCAGGCGAGTCCCGAACTCCCGCTGTGACCGGGTTCGTTCGCCGGATTCCTCGCACCAGGACACGTACTTGCCGTAAAGCTCCGAAGTCTTGGCGCTCAAGGTGCGATCCTCGACGCAGCAATCGGCGATGAACTGGCCGATCACGTCCTGGCTCGTTTTGTATTCGGCCGTGGCAACCTTCACCACGTCCGGCTCGTTGCGCAACGGTTGGCTGGACATTGCCACGATGCCGGACGCGCACCATGCCAGGATTCCCGACAGCTCGGCTTCCAGCTTCGCGGGTAGATCGGGATCGCATTGGTCGCCGGTGAACTGGCGCTGGAACGGGATCAGCTTCAACCGCCGCCAGATACCGAAGTCGCTACCTTGCACCCGCGGCTTGTGGTTCGTCGCGATGATGAATTGGTGCGAAGGGTCGAATTCGAAATAATCCTGCCGCATCCTTCGCGCTGCGATGCGGTCGCCGCCGGTCAGAATCTTGACGCGCGATTCATTGAGCCGCCCGCTTTCGTCGGTTTCCTCCGCGACAACCAGCCGCTTGCCTTGCAAGTCCGCGACGGCCGTGGGGTGTTCGTTGCCGCCATGGGCAATCAAGAGATCCGGCGCAGCGGTCCCGCTGTAGCTGCCGAGTGCCTTCTACAACGCACCGAGAAACGTGCTCTTGCCGTTCGCGCCGCCGCCGTGGAATACCGGCAACAGGTGTTCCGTGCGCCGTCCGATCAAGACATAGCCGCACAACCGCTGCACGTATCCGGCAAGCTCCGTGTTGCCGTCGAATATCTCGCCCACGAACTGCTCCCACGTCGGCGCGCACGCGGTCGCGTTCCACTCCGCACCCGTGACCTTGGTCAGCCGGTCCTGCGCCGTATACGGCCGCAGCGTGAGCGTTTTTAGGTCAAGGACGCCATTCGGGCAACCCAAAACATCCGGGTCTGCGTCCATCTCGCCGGCATCGCAGTAGATCAGCGGTGCCAGGAATGCCAGCGTGCCGTCCACGACCTTGATGCTGTCGCATTGCTTGGCCCACGCGAGCCGTTCCCGCGCCGCCTCGCCCAGCGCATCGCGTTCGGCCTTCGGGGCCGCCGCCGCAGCAACAGCAAGGTCGGCAGCTTCCGCCGACACGAGCCGGCCAATGTCACCCGCGAGCTTGCGCATGGCAAGTTCATCGTGCCGCCATGCTCCCGCATCGCGAACGTGCCAACCGATGCCCGACACGTACAGGACGTGTTCGCCGTGGTGGTGCAGGATTCGCAGCGCGTTCGCCTTGTGCGTGCAGGGATGCGTGTCACCCATAAAGGCGGGCACGACTTGCGACTCCGGTTTGCGGGCGCTTGCCAACGTTACAATGTTGGGGGCTTCGTTATTCATGCTGTCACCTCGTCTATTGCGATGGTGCCGCCAGCGGCGGCGTAGTCGTTCCAGTCACCCGCGCATGGCGGGACCCACACGTACCCGTCCACGAGCCGCGCGGCCTTCGTGGCGCATGTCACGCCGGGGTTGGCCTCTACATGCGTGTCGTTATCGGCAGCGATCGTGAGGCGGGCCGTGGGGTATTTCCGCCGCATGATCGCGCCGACTTCGGGCAGGTTCCCGCACGCGAATGCGACCACGACCGGCAGCCGCGTTGCATCCCGCAACGTGCGGCCCGTGGCCCAGCCTTCACAGATAAGGATGTGTTCGCCGGATTGCCCTATCGTGGCGTACAGGCCCGATACACGGCCGCCGCGCAGGAACCGCTTGCTCCCGTTCGGCTGGATGCGCTGCAGGTCCCACAAGTCGCCATGCTTGTCATACATGGGCACGAACAAGACCAGGCCGGATTGCCGCAAGCCTTCCGGGCCGATGCCCTTGCGTTGCAGATATGGGTGACTTGCGGACGCGGGTGTGGCATCTCGCCACAAACGTACGGCCTCACGCCGTGCCGATTCCCGCCGTCGCGCAATTTCGGCCTCGCGGTCGCGTTTCGCGGCCTCGATTGCCATGTGTGTTTGTTCGCGTTCGGTGGATGTCAGCGGTCCCTTGCCCAAGACGACGGCTTCATGGATGTCCCGCGACCAGTGGCCAAAACAGACTACCGGCCGCTTGCCGTCCGCGAAAACTACGGCCCAGGCATTGCGCCGGCCGCGATGGTCACCAATGCAATCGAAGCGGCAAAGCGTGCCGTCGATACGCACGTCGTGCGCGTCGAATGGCTCCATGCCGTAACGCGCCAGTGTGTCGATCACTTCGGATAGCGCGTTCATGCGACCACCTTCCCGCACGTCTCGCGCGCGAAGCAGTCAGCCCAACGCCGAAGGTCGGCAACGTGCCAAGCAAGCTCACCGCCACGCATGACGGATTCGGGAAACTTGCCATTCCTCACCATCTCTTGAAGTTCGTCGCGCGGAACCGGATTCCACAAATGACGAACCTCGCGTTCATCGAAATACGCCTATGCGTTCATTCGCATTACTCCCGTAGGAAAGGGGCACATCGTGCCCGTGATGCCGTCAACGTGACGGCGGTTTAGGCGGCCGTCTTTTCGGCTGCCGCGCGTTTCTTTGCCTGCCAATCCAGCACCATCCGCTTCGACCATCCCTTGCGACGTTCGCCCAGCGGAATCGCGGGCGGGAACTGGCGGCGATTGACCATTGCGTAAAGCGTGTTTGCAGATACGCCGAGCGTGCGAAGCACTTCCTGGCGCGACAAATAGCAATCAAGTTCGACCATAATGCACCTCGCTTACATGCGCCGGAAACGTCCGGGCAAAACTTGTTCCTCTATAAAGGGACGGGTTCACCGGCCCCAGTTCAAAACTTGGCGCTTTCGACCAGCGTCCCGTTGCCTTTGGTTCAGCTTTCATCGGCGGGGCCGTGCAGCTTCACCTGCTTGCCCGCCCGGCTGGTCTTGGTGCCGAACTCCGAAGGACGCCACGAGTCGCGATGGCGCCCCTTGTACTGCGTGGTCCCGCGACTGCGCCGGATGATGTTGTGGCGAGCCGCCAGCGCCACGGCCGCTTCATACGCCAGGAACTCCGCCGCCAATGGGTCAAAGATGCGCGCCCGGAACCGGACAAAGGTTCCTTTGGCAACGCCTGCGCGTGCAGCCACGTCCTCGCGGCTGCCCAAGGGTTGCCCCTCGACCATTTCGCTGAAGATGTCGCAAACCGTGATCGCGACCAGCAGGCCGTGACGGGTGCGGGCATTCAATCCCGTCGCGGATTCATCCTTGACGCGCTCGCTTAGCCATGCGTGAAATTCGAGCTACGCGATGGCGTCGCCACGCCTCGCCAGCAATAGTGCCGCCAGGTGCGGCCCCGGATCACGTCCCGCCCGCTTCACGAGCCAATTATGCGCAGTGCGTACTTGTGCCACGTCCCAATTCGATACCGTTTTCATGTGTACTCCTATGCGTCCAGCGGACGCGAAAAACCCTCCGGTTGCCCGGAAGGCTGTCTAGCCGCTCGATGCGGCGCCTACTTACAGGGAGTTGCCCCTAAATCATCGTCACTCTTTGGTGGCTTGCGGCGAGAAAAGTTCCCGCAGTTGTTTTATAGCGCACGCCAGTCTCACCACGTGAGACAACGCGCATTGATTCGGAATGATCGTCTTGGTGAAATTCCGGGCAAAAAAATACCCGCTCCGCAACATCATCCCTCATCTTCCATGATGGCTTTTGCACGACAAATGGCATTCCCGGCGCAAAAATCTGTCCTTCCCCAAATCAGGTTATCGCACGCATCGACGGTCTGGAATTTCGCGCCATCCCTTTTCAGGTTAACGGCATATTCGGCGTTGGCCCCATTGTTAAGCTGCTTCCCTCACTATCCATTACAGGCGGAAAGCCATGTTCCCGGCTTGGGATCTATCTAGGGCGGTGCACCGTCGTTGCCAGGATCGTTCATGACCTCGACCAAGCTCGTCTTGAGCCGTGACAGCAACGCCCGCAGTTGATCGCGCTCCTGCGTGCATTCGCGCAACGAGGATTCCGCCCGTTCCGCGCGCCGGGTCGCAGACTCGATTTCGGCGCGCACCAAGTCAGCCTCGACACTGTTCATGCCGCCTCCTTCGCCAGCCGCCGCGCTACAAGCGCGTCTTGGCTTTCCACGGTGATTAGGGTTCGTCGCCCGATCTTCAGCGTGCGAAGTTCGCCGCTGGCAATCAGCTCGTAAACCGTGCTTCTACCTACGCCCAACCGCGCGCAAGTGTCAGCCACAGACAAGCAGACTGGTGAGATTGGACTAGCGTTCGGGCGCATCAATAGGTTCCTCGCAAACGGTGTCGCAAAGGCTGTGGATCTTCTTGCGCGCATGCATGACGGTGGTGTGGTCCTCGCCCCCGAAGGCCTCGCCGATCTCGGGCAAACTATGTTCGGTCGATTCCTTGGCCGGCGCCATCGCAATCTGGCGAGGCCGCGCCAGCCCGCTCACAGCACGCATGGTGCCAACCAAAAGCCAAGTCAGGCGTGACACAACCTTTGTTTTTTCTTGGCCTGTATCGGCCAGGACGTACATGGTGCCGGACCAAAGGAAACTCATGCGGAAACCTAAGGTTTCCATTTGGGTACGCATGATGCAATCTCATGGCCGCCATAGTGCCGCTTGCGTTGTCGCATTCGTACCCGTCTATGCGACAATTTTTCGATACAGGGCCAAGGGCAACGTCCGGCCGCGATTGTCCGGCGGCGATGTCCAACCTCGCGCGCTTTTTCTTGGACAAATTTCAAACGGGCGCCGCGTTCGCACGGCAGCCATCGCGCAAAGCTTGACGCCTCAAGGCGACACGGAGGCGACAGTTTCTGTCGCCATTTGGTTGGTCGCGGTTGATTTGGCGCTTGGACGTACCGGTAGCTGCAGCGGTGTCGGCAGCAAATTCTTTTACCTGTGGGCGCGCACCACCCAACTGTCCCTTGAACGACTGAGGTGGGACAAGTTGTCCCACCTCACTTTCCGGGTGCAGCGTGTGCCAGATTTCCGCGCGCCGCTTAGTAGCCGCGGTACGCTCCGATGCCGACAGGTCAGCCCGGCAAAGGTTCTCGTCGATCTCGGCGCCCACGAAAAAGCCCGCACAGGGCGGGCTTCCTCGTTCGGCTGGCCGGCCTAGCCGTGGCGTGATGGGTTACGCGGATGCACTAGGGTCAGTTTCGGGCGCGCCGCGTTGTGCTCCCAGATCCTTTTCACTACGGCATCGTAATCAGGCTTCTCGAATCGGTCGCTACATCCCCATAGCCAATGCTCCGATTTCTGGCACCCGGTCGCGGGGCATGCTGATTCGACCCAATCGAGAAACGCCATGTGGATGTGATGTGTCTGCACATCGAGTTGCATCCTGTTTTTGGCGGGCTTGAACTGGGGGAACTTCCTCTCGACGACCCGATAGAACGCATCGATCGGCAGCTTCGGTTCATTCTTGGCAAACGAGTGGTAGTCGATTTCGAGTTGTCGGCAGATGTGGATGTATGCCCACTCGTGCGGCCTTGATCCGTAGGACATCCCCAGTTTCCTATCAAGCTCCCAACCGGCTTCCATTATCGTCGTCATTAACCACCCGCGGCCTTGAAAATCGTTGTTTATGCCGCACTCGTCCATAATTCGGCTGCCCAGTGCTAGACACTCGTCACTTGTGAATTTGGCGTCGAAATACTTGTCGCCGTCGTAGATCGTGGGCGCAGGTGCGCTGATGGCTTTCCGCTTCGCGCGCGTCGCTGTCGTCTTGGCGTTCATGCTTGCGCCCTCTGCGGCAGCGGCGAACCCATCGAGTCATAACCGCGTCTCGCGAGTTCGTAAGTGGCGCTCCATTCAATGTCTCCCATCTCGCGCACCGTCTCGCTCAGGTGACCGGTGAGCCAGCCAACTGCATTGTGATCCAAGACATCACACTGCGGGTTGAAGCAAGAGACGAGCGTACCGACGGTTGTCAGCCCTTCCAGCGCGGCCGTATGGACGTTCCGTGCCTGATTCGCAATCGTGACCAGTTCGGCATCTGTCAATGCGCCCAGTTCGTTGTAGCTCGGATCGGCGCGATACGTGCGGCGCATGAGAATTCGCAACATGCCAGCCAAGCCGATGTCGATATCCTCGTGCTCGATCTTTGCCAGTTGCGTTACGCTTGCGGTTGCCATGATGTCCTCCTTTGTAGGACGTTGTGGAAGGCTCGCCAGTGTGTTACTACCACGCTGGCGGGCCGCTTGAAACCTATAGCGCCAATGCGCCCATCGCCTTCGCGGCGTGGTCTTTCAGCAAGTGTCCATAGTGGCGTTCGATCATCGCGAGTGAAGTTCCCGCGATCCGCGCGACGGTGAGGCTGTCCATGCCGCCCGTGAGCATGTCGGTAATTACGGAATGGCGCAGCGTGTAGGCGCACGTCTCCGGTGGGAGGTCAGCCTCGCTCGCCGCGTCCTTAATCGGACCCTTCCAGCGCTCCTTGTGCCACGCTGAGCCATCCGCGAACGCAACCAGTGGCGCGGCCGGTAGCTTGCTTCGCGCTTGCGCCTTGAACAGCGCCAACGCATCCGGCGACAGTGCGATCACGCGCCCCGCTCCGGCCTTGTCGTGTGCAATCCGCAGCGTTTTGCGCTTGGCATCGAAATCAGCCACTGTGCAAGCAGCCAGCGCGCCGGGGCGCAGCGGCAGCAGACACAATGCCCGTACGAACGGCTGCGCAAAATCAGGGAGCGCCCGCACCAGCGCTGCGCGTTGCTTGCGATCCAGATACAAATCTCGCCGCGTAGTCACCGCGTACGGCTTGACGCTCTCCCATTCGATAGCCCGCGCCGCATCCACGTAGCGCTCCGCGACCGCAAGGTTAAGCGCCGCCTTCAACGCCGACAGCGTGCGGTTGCGGCTCGCATCCGCCATATCCAGCCCGGCGCGCCACTCCTTGATCTGCTTCGCGCGCAGCGTGACAAGCTTAGCCTTGCCGATGGCGTGCCCGTACACGGTGCGGGTAAACCGCCCCTCGGCATCGTCGGCGGTCGCATCGCCCTTTTCGCTGCGCCGGTCTTTCACGTACTCGCGGCATGCATCCGCGACGGTCTGTACCACGCTGGTATCGATGCCCTGCTCTTGCTGCTTCGCCCATGCGTGTGCAGCCTTGACGGCATCCTCGTAGGGCATCGAATCCGCGTGGCCGATGGAGTGATAACGCTGCGCGCCATCCTCATCGCGCTTGCGCGCGATCCACGTCCCGCCTTGGTCCAATCTCCGAAAGCCAATGAACAATCCGCGTGCAAGCGGCGCGCCCCAATACGGCTCGCGGCGCGGCGCCAGGCTATTGCGTACACGGGCCTTGTCGATTGCTTTGCGTGCCATGATTTCGTCCGTACGGAACTGGTACGGAAATATGCTAGCACACTTCGGCGGACGTGTGCGGACGCAAATCAAGCTGTATAAAGGGTTTCGAGCATCCGCCGGGGTCCGTGGAAGTCCGTATTTCTGCCTTCACACGGCAGGTGTCGCAGGTTCGATCCCTGCACCGCCCACCAGCATCGAGATTGCCCAAGGCCGATTCCCCCGGGATCGGCCTTTTGTTTTTCCGGTACCGGACGTTGTCGCACGCAGCCGAATTGCGCGTGCCGAATCACGCTGCTTTCACGCGGCGGGGGCTACATCCTGTGTCGTGGCACGCAGGATGCAATGGATGGCCGATACCGAGTCCGACGCCGACTGGGAACACACGCCCGACAGCGAGATCCATCTCAAGGGTTCGTGGACCCTGCTGTTG